>Ga0208612_1001076_pt1 | contig 11445 bp, 8 predicted proteins | sample AntDryMetagUQ889_FD_188089 | JGI IMG/M metagenome (GOLD analysis project Ga0208612, IMG submission 188089) | Polar desert microbial communities from Antarctic Dry Valleys - UQ889 (SPAdes) | ecosystem: Environmental > Terrestrial > Soil > Desert | place: Antarctic Dry Valleys | collected 2008-12-31 | reverse complement strand
GCAGGGCGCCGTCGAGCTGGTCCGCGGCACCTCCAAGGCCGGTCCCGGTCGGTCCAGTGGGGCATAGGCGGCGTGGGCGGGAGCCGTAAGCACCAGACTTGTCAGCACTCCGAGCAGAAGCGCGAAGCGCGTAGTCCTCACGCCGGCGAAGGTACCGCCGCGGGGCACGGCCACGCAAGCCCCAACCAGCCGGCCGGCGAGCAGCGCACAAGGTTCTCAGGGCCCTATTGCGCCGCCGCCGGAGCGGGGCACGCCGAGCATTGCCCGCGCCTCGTCCACCGTCGCGGCCCGCCGCCCCACGTCCTCGCACATGCGCCGCGCCCGCGCGACCAGCTCGCCGTTGGATTTGGCCATCTCCCCGCCGGGGAGGTAGAGGTTGTCCTCCAGGCCGACGCGGATCGAGCCTCCCAGCGTGAGCGCCGCGGCCACCAGCATCCACTGCACGCGCGAGATCCCGATCACGCCCCAGTGCGCACCGGCGGGCACGTTGTCGGCCATCATCGCCAGGTTGCGCGCCGTGGGCGGGATGCCGCCGGTCACGCCCATCACCAGGTCGACGTGCAGCGGCTCGTGCAGCACCCCCATGTCCACCAGCGGGGCCAGCGAGCCGACGTGGCCCACGTCGAAGCACTCGTGCTCGGGGCGGATGCCCAGCTCGTTCATCGCCCCCAGCAGCTCGATGATCTCGTCGAAGGAGTTCTCGAACACCATCTTGAACACGAAGTCCTTGCGGGCGGCCGAGTACTTCGCGTAGTTCATCGACCCCATGTTCAGCGCCGCCACCTCGGGTCGCACCTCGCGCAGGTAGGCGATCCGCTTGGCGACGGAGACGCCCACCGTGCCGGTGGAGAAGTTGATGATCGCCGCGTCGCCGATCTCGTCCTTGATCGCCTCGGTGATCGCCCGGAAGTCCTCGACCTCGCAGCTCGGCGTCCCGTCGGGCCGGCGGGCGTGGATGTGGATGTGCACGCCGCCCTCGTCCACGATCCGGCGCGCCTCGGCCGCGTACTCGGTGGGCGTGTAGGGGATCGCCGGGCACTGCTCCCGGTTGGCGATCGCCCCGGAGATCGAGCAGGTGATGATCGCGGGGTCTTCGAGGCTCAAGGGCTCCCTCCGGGTCGCGAGCGCAAGCCTGGCCGGCCGGCCGATCCGGGCATACTGTCGCACCGTGCCGACCCTGAGCTCGAGCCACGACCCGCGCAGCACGGCGGCACGTGAGGCCCGCGACTCGATGGAGGGCAGGCTGGCCGAGATCGAGTCGGTGCTCGACGACGTCCGGGCCGGTGGCGGAGAGCGCTACGTGCAGCGCCACCTCGACCGCGGCAAGCTCCCGATCCGCGAGCGCGTGGAGCTCTTGCTCGACCGCGACGCCCCCTTTCTGGAGCTGCAGCCCTTCGTGGCCTACGGGACCGACTACAAGGCGGGCGGCAGCATGGTGGCGGGCATCGGCCCGGTGGAGGGCGTGGAGTGCGTGATCGGGGGCGCCGATCCCACCGTGCGCGGTGGCACGTCGAACCCCCACACCTGGCGCAAGGCGCTGCGGATGATGGAGATCGCCGAGCAGAACCGGATGCCGATGATCCAGCTGGTGGAGTCCGGCGGAGCCGACCTGAGGACCCAGGCCGAGGGCTTCATCCCCGGCGGGGCGACCTTCCGCAACATCACCCGCCTCAGCGCCCAGGGCATTCCCACGCTGGCGTTGGTGTTCGGCAACTCGACGGCCGGCGGCGCCTACCTGCCCGGGATGTCGGACTACAACATCTTCGTCCGCGAGCGCGCCAAGGTCTTCCTCGGCGGGCCCCCGCTGGTGAAGATGGCGACCGGCGAGGTGTCCGGGGACGAGGAGCTGGGCGGGGCCGACATGCACGCGCGCGTGTCGGGCCTGGCCGAGTACCTGGCCCAGGACGAGTACGACGCCCTGCGCCTGGGGCGAGAGGTCGTGCGCCGGCTGAACTGGACAAAGCACGGCTACGGACCCACCGAGCCGCCCGACGAGCCGGTGCACGACCCCGACGAGCTGCTGGGCGTCGTGCCCCCCGATCTCAAGGCCCCGTTCGACCCGCGCGAGGTGATCGCGCGCGTGGTGGACGGCTCGCGCTACGACGAGTTCAAGCCGCTCTACGGTCCCTCGCTGACCACCGGTTGGGGGTCCATCCACGGCTATCCCGTGGGGATCATCGCCAACGTCCAGGGCGTGCTGTTCAGCCCCGAGGCCCAGAAGGCGGCGCAGTTCATCCAGCTGGCCAACCACAAGGATGTGCCGCTGGTGTTCATGCACAACACCACGGGCTACATGGTCGGCAAGGACTACGAGCAGGGCGGGATCATCAAGGACGGGGCGAAGATGATCAACGCCGTCTCGAACTCGAAGGTCCCCCACATCGGCGTGATCATGGGCGCCTCCTACGGGGCGGGCAACTACGGCATGTCCGGCCGGGCGTACGAGCCCCGCTTCCTGTTCTCCTGGCCCAGCGCGCAGTCGGCGGTGATGGGTCCCCAGCAGCTGGCCGGGGTGCTGTCGATCGTGGCCCGGGCCTCGGCCGAGGGGAAGGGGATCGAGTACGACGAGGACGACGACGCCAAGATGCGCGCCGCGGTGGAGGCCCAGATCGAGTCCGAGCAGACCGCGCTGGCCAACTCCTCGCGCGGCTACGACGACGGCATCATCGACCCGCGCGACACGCGCCCGGCGCTGGGGATGGCGCTGTCGGCCGTGCACTCCGCGCAGGTGAAGGGAGCGGAGGGCTTCGGCGTCTTCCGGATGTGATGGCGGGCTCGGACATCAATCGCGTGCTGGTGGCCAACCGCGGGGAGATCGCGAGGCGGGTGTTCAAGACGTGCCGCCGCCTGGGCATCGGCACCGTGGCCGTCTACTCCGACCCCGACGCCCAGGCGCCCTTCGCGCGCGAGGCCGACCGCGCGGTCGCCATCGGCGGCCCGGCGCCGGCAGACTCGTACCTGCGCGGCGACGCCGTGATCGACGCGGCCCTCTCCGCGGGCGCCGACGCCATCCACCCCGGCTACGGCTTCCTGGCCGAGAACGCGGACTTCGCTCGCGCGGTGACCGCCGCTGGCCTCATCTGGGTCGGTCCCTCGCCCGAGGCGATCGAAGCGATGGGCTCGAAGACCGATGCCCGTGATCGCATGGAGCGAGCCGGCGTACCGGTGCTGCCGGGGCAGCGCCTGGATGATCAGATCGGCACAGGCGGCGGGGCCGGCGACGGGCTGGCCGTCATCGCCGAGGGCATCGGCTTCCCGCTGCTGGTCAAGGCCTCGGCGGGCGGGGGCGGAAAGGGCATGCGGCTGGTCGAGGCGCCGGCCGAGCTGGAGTCCGGCGTGCAGGGCGCGCGCCGCGAGGCGGCCGGCGCCTTTGGTGACGGCGCCGTCTTCCTCGAGCGCTTCGCGCCGCGCTCCCGCCACGTGGAGATCCAGATCCTGGGCGACTCCCACGGCACGGTGGCCGCCCTGGGCGAGCGCGACTGCTCCGTCCAGCGACGCCACCAGAAGGTGATCGAGGAGTCGCCCTCTCCGGCGGTGGACGACGAGCTGCGCCAAGCCATGAGCGCGGCCGCGGTCGCCGCTGGAGAGGAGCTTGCCTACGTGGGAGCGGGCACCGTGGAGTTCCTGCTCACCGAGCAGGGCGAGTTCTTCTTCCTGGAGGTCAACACCCGGCTGCAGGTAGAGCACCCCGTGACCGAGCTGGTCACCGGGCTGGACCTGGTGGAGCTGCAGCTCCACGTGGCGGAGGGCGGTGCGCTTCCGTCCGAGGCGTTGTCGCCGGTCATGCGCGGGCATGCGATCGAGGCGCGCCTGTACGCCGAGGACGCGGCCAATGACTTCCTGCCGGTGACCGGCACGCTGTCGCGCTTCTCGGTCCCCGGCGACGTGCGCGTGGACACCGGCGTGGAGGACGGGGCCCAGATATCCCGCTACTACGACCCGATGGTCGCCAAGGTGATCGCGCACGGGGCTACCCGGGCCGCGGCGGCCCGGCTGCTGGCCGACTCGCTGGCCCGCGCCCAGCTGCACGGCACCATCACCAACCGCGACTTCCTGGTGGGGGTTTTGCGCCACGAGGAGTTCCTGGACGGCCGGGCCGACACGTCTTTCCTGGAGCGCCACGACCCGGCGCAGCTGGCCGCGCCGCTTCTGTCGGGCGAGTCCGAGCGCCTGGCGGTGGCCGCGGCAGCGCTGGCGCTCCAGGCGCGGCGGCGTCGCGACGCGCGCGTGCTGGCCGCGATGCCCAGTGGCTGGCGCAACGTGCCCGCCGCGCCGCACGAGATCACGTTCCACGGAGGCGACGGCGGGCTCGCGGGGGGCGAACGTGCGCTGGTGGTCGCCTACGCCTTCGACCGGGCGAACAGGCTGGTCACGCTGACGGTCGACGGGGAGGCGATCGAGTCGCCCGTCCTGCACGCCTGCACGCCGGAGATGGTGGACCTGGAGGCCCGCGGCCACCGCCGCCGATACGCGGTGCACGCCGAGCCGAGCGGGGCCGTGCACGTGAACACCGAGTCCGGCCAGGTGTCGCTTGCCGAGCAGCCTCGCCACCCCCGGGCCGAAGAGGACGCGGCGGCGGGGTCGCTGGCCTCCCCTATGCCTGGTGCGGTACGGAAGGTGCTGGCCGCGGCCGGCGAGCAGGTGGACAAGGGCCAGCCGCTGCTGGTGATCGAGGCGATGAAGATGGAGCACGAGATCGCGGCGCCCGTGGCCGGCTCCCTAGAAAAGATGCGCGTGGCCGAGGGCGACCAGGTGGACGCGGGCACGATCCTGGCCGTGATCGGAGAGGCGCCGTGAAACGGCGCCGTTCAAGTGAGGCCGGCCGCCGAACAAGGGCCTCAGAACGTGGGTCGGGACGACCCGCGGGGGTGACCACATGACCTTCGAGAAGCTGCGCTACGCGGCGGGGGGAGGCGTGGCCACCATCACGCTCGACGACCCCGCCACCCGCAATGCGCTGGGAGACCAGACCCTGGACGAGCTGATCGGCGCCTTGAAGGCGGCGCGCGACGACGGCGACGTTCGCTGCGTGGTGCTCACCTCCTCGCATGACCAGGTGTTCTCGGCCGGAGGCAACCTCGAGACCTTCGCCGCCGGCGTGCCGCTGGTGCACAAGCACCTGGGAACGGAGCGCTTCCCAGCCCTCTTCCGCCTGATCGGCGAGCTGGGCAAGCCGACGATCTGCAAGGCCAACGGCCACGTGCTGGCCGGCGCGCTGGGCGTGGCGCTGGCGTGTGACCTGATCGTGGCCGCCGACACCGCCGGCTTTGGCACCCCCGAGATCAACGTGGGGCTGTTTCCCTTCATGATCATGGCGCTGGTCTACCGCGACGTCCCACGCAAGAAGACCACGGAGATGCTCCTGCTGGGCGAGCGCCTGACCGCGGCGCAGGCGCTCGAGGCGGGGATCGTCAACAGGGTCGTGCCGCGGGCCGGGCTGGACGCCGCCGTGGACGAATGGGCCGCCAAGCTGGCTTCGAAGTCCCCGCTGCTGATGAAGATGGGCAAGGACGCCATGTTCCGCTCCCAGGACATGGCCTTCGCCGAGGCGCTGGACTATCTGCGCGGCAACCTCACGGTGGCGCTTTCGACCGAGGACGTGGTGGAGGGCGTGACCGCGTTCATGGAAAAACGCGAGCCGCAGTGGAAGGGCCGGTGAGCGCAGACGTGGGCGGCTCTAAGCGGGAGGAGCGCGGGGCGGGCGCTGGCCGGACGAGCACCGCACCGACCCCCTCTCGGGTCTTTCGCGACGGCCTGCTCGCGGGGCAGGTGGCGATCGTGAGCGGCGCGGGCTCCGGGCTGGGTCGCGAGACCGCGCTCGAGCTCACCCGTCTGGGCGCGATCGTCGTGGGCTGCGGGCGGCGCCTCGAGCCTGTCGAGGAGACCGCGTCGCTCGCTGCGCCCGGCTCCTTCGACGCGGCGTCCTGCGACATACGCGAGGAGGACCAGGTCGACTCGCTGGTGGACGGCGTCCTCGAGCGCCACGGACGCATCGACCTGCTGGTCAACAACGCCGGCGGCCAGTACCTGACCCCGGCCGAGGACATCACGCCGAAGGGCTTTCGCACGGTCATGCGCCTGAACGTCGAGGGCACCTGGCTGATGACCCACGCGGTGGCCACCAAGGCGATGATCCCGTCGGGCAACGGCGGCAAGATCCTCTCGATAACCCTCTCGCCCCACAACGGGATGCCGGGCATGGCCCACTCCTCCGCCGCCCGGGCGGCGGTGGAGAACATGATGAAGGCGCTCTCGATCGAGTGGTCGCGCTTCGGCATCCTGCTCAACGCGATCGCCCCGGGCCAGTTCGGCACCGACACGTTCATGTCCAAGTACCCCAGGCCGATGGTGGAGGGGATGGCCTCCACGATCCCGCTGGGGCGCCTGGGCCGCCCCGAGGAGGTGGCCTGGCTGGTGGCCCACCTGGCCTCGCCGGCGGGCGACTTCACCTCCGGCTCGGTGATCACCGTCGACGGCGCCCGCGACAACTGGTTCGGACAGTGGCCCCCGACCGCGCTCAGCGGCGAGGACGGCAGCGTGATAGCGGAGGAGCGCCGGCGACAGTGAACGCCGACCGCGTCACGCCGGCGGACTACGCCACGATCCTCGAGGAGCACGCGAGCTTCTGGGGCGAGCGCGACCTGCGGCCCGCCCACCATCCGGCGCTCGTGCACGAGCTGGCCGACACCTCGGTGGCGCTGCGCGAGGAGGAAGGGGCGCTGGTGGGCTACCTGTTCGGGTTCGTGGTCCCCGAGTCAGGCGTGGGCTACGTGCACCTGATCGGCGTCCGAACGGGCTATCGCCGTCACGGCCTGGCCACGCGGCTGTGGGGGGAGTTCGAGCACCTGGCGCGGGCTCGGGGCGCCACGTCGCTGAAGGCCATCACCACGCCGGCCAACGAGATGTCGATCGGCTTTCACCGCTCGATGGGCATGGCGGTAGAGCGCGTGGCCGACTACGCCGGCCCGGGTCAGGACAGGATCGTCTTCACCCGCCCGCTGGACTCCGCCGGGCGCCGCGAGCTCGATCACGTGCTGGTGGCCGCACCGCCCGGCTGCGAGGCCGAGGCACGGCGCTTCTACGGCGAGCTGCTGGGGCTCTCCGAGATACCGCAGCCGTCGACTCTGAACCGGCCCGGCGTCTGGTTCCAGCTGGGCACCCAGCAGCTGCACATAGGCGCGTACGAGGAATTCGAGCCCGCGGCCAAGGCGCACCCCGGGCTGCGCATGGGGGCGGACGAGCTGGACGCGGTCGCCGAGCGCCTGACCGGCGCCGGCGTGGAGGTGCGCTGGGACGATCGCCTGACCGACCGGCGGCGCTTCTACACCGATGACCCGTGGGGCAACCGGCTGGAGCTGCTGGCCTACGACGAAGGGTGAGAACCGAACGACGGCTTGGACGATGGGGGCTAGCGCCCGTTGCGGTACGCCTCGGCCGACCCGGTGGCGTCGACCGCCTCGGATATCCGCTCCAACCCCAGCGCGTAGGCCGCGGTGCGCAGGCTCACCTCGCACTCTGAGGCGATCTTCCACACGTTCTCGGTCTCGCGGACCATCTGCTCCTCCAGCCGGTCGCTCACCTCCTGGGCGCTCCAGCGCAGGCCGCCGCGGTTTTGCACCCACTCGAAGTAGGAAACGGTCACGCCGCCCGCGTTGGCCAGGATGTCGGGAATGACGGTCACGCCGTTGGCGGCCAGCGTCTCGTCGGCCTCGGCGGCCACCGGGCCGTTGGCCACCTCCAGGATCGAGCGCGCGCGCACGCGATCGGCGTTGTCGGGGGTGATCACGTCCTCCAGGGCAGCCGGGATCAGCACGTCGACCTCGAGCTCCAGCAGCTCCTCGGGGTCGATCTCCTCGCCGGCGTTGGCCGGCAGCTCGCCGTCGGAGGACTTGGCCTCGCGCAGCGCCGCCACGTCCAGGCCCTCGTCGAAGCGAACGGCGCGCGTGGAGTCCGAAGCGGCCACCACGCGGTAGCCGGCGTGGGCGAGCAGCTCGGCAATGCGTGCGCCGGCGTTGCCGAAGCCCTGGATCGCCACCGACGGTGCGCTGCCATCGGCGGAGATGCCCCTGCCGGACGGGGCATCCCTGCCCCGTCCGGAGGCGGCGGCTGCGTCGTCGGCCTCCAGCAGCTTGGGCCGCAGCGTCTTCAGGACGTGGAAGGCGCCATCGGCGGTGGCGGTCTCGCGGCCCAGGCTTCCACCCAGCGCGAGCGGCTTGCCGGTGATCACGGCCGGTATGCGGGCGCGCTTGATCGTGGCGTACTCGTCCACCATCCAGCCCATCACCATGGCGTTGGTGTACATGTCGGGCGCCGGGATGTCCATGTCGGGGCCGATGGCGTCGGCGATCTGGTCGATGTACTTGCGCGACAGCCGCTCCAGCTCGGCCAGCGACAGCTGCTTGGTGTCGACCGTCACCCCACCCTTGGCGCCGCCGAAGGGGAGGTCCAGGCAGGCGCACTTGAACGTCATCCAGAAGGCGAGCGACTGCACCTCGTCGGTGTTCACGCGCGGGTGGAAGCGAATGCCGCCCTTGGTCGGTCCCCGGGTGGCGTCGTAGCGCACGCGGTAGCCGGGGAAGGTGCGCAGCGAGCCGTCGTCCATGCGCACGGGAACGGAGACCTTGAGCACCGACTGCGGCAGGCTCAGGCGCTCCAGCGTGTCATCCGAGACCTCAGCCACCCGGGCGGCGGCCTCCAGGCGTGCGCCCACGCCTTCGAACAGCGAAGTTCCCTCCCCGGTGGTCGCGCTCATGGCGGCATTGTGGCCTACCCGGGCACGCGGCCGTCAGCGCTCGGTGCCGCGCCCGCTCCCGGCGGCCCTGCGGTAGCGCTCCTGGGCCACCTGTCGCTCCTCGGCGTGATCCACGATCGGCTCCGGGTAGTTCTCGCCAATCGTGCAACCGGCGTCGCGCTGCTGTTGCTCGTCCATCCTCCATGGCTCGGCCAGCCGGTCGTCGGGCACGTGGGCCAGCTCGGGCACCCAGCGGCGCACGTACTCGCCGTCGGGGTCGAAGCGCCCCTGCTGGCGGGTGGGGTTGAACAGGCGCTGGAAGTAGGGCGCGGGATCGGTGCCGACCGAGGCGATCCACTGCCAGCCCCCGTTGTTGGCCGCCATGTCGCCGTCCACCAGCCACTCCATGAAGTGGGCCTCGCCCAGGCGCCAGTCCAGGTGCAGGTCCTTGGTCAGGAACGACCCCACCACCATCCGCAGGCGGTTGTGCATCCACCCCTCGGCCCTGAGCTGGCGCATGCCCGCGTCCACGAACGGATAGCCCGTCGCGCCGTCCTTCCAGGCGTCCAGCTTCTTGGACCTGCGCGCCCAGGACAGGTTGCGGTAGCGCTCCTGGAACTCGTTGTGCACCACCTCGGGAAAGTGCATCAGCACCGCCGCGTAGAAGTCGCGCCAGGCCAGCTCGTTGCGGTAGGAGGCCGCTCCCTCCCCGCTGCGCTTGGCCGCCTTGCGCTCGAGCTCCAGTGGCGAGATGCAGCCCCAGCGCAGGTAGGGAGAGAGGCGCGAGGAGCCTCCGGCGGCGAAGTCGCGCCGGTCCTCATAGGCCTCCAGCCGCGAGCGCAGGAAGTTGGCCATGGCCCTGCGCCCCGCCTGCTCACCGGGCTCGAAGGCCAGCTCGGGCTCGTCCTTGACGCCGAGATCGGCGAGAGCGGGCAGGCGCCCGGCCTTCACGCCGGGGGGCAGGCAGAGGGCGCGCGGGGCCTGTACGGCGGGGCGGCGGTAGATCCCCGCCCAGGCCCGGGCGAAGGGCGAGAACACGGTGTAGGGCCTGCCCTGGCCGGTCAGGATCTCGGATGGGTCCTCCACGATGAAGGCTCCCGGCGAGGCGTGGGCGCGGATGCCGTCGGCGGCCAGCGAATCGATCACCTTCTGGTCGCGCCGGCGCGACCACGGCGAGGCGTCGGCGGTGAAGTGCACGTCCTCGGCGCCCACTTCCCTGGCCAGCCGGGGAAGCTCGGTCTCCGGCTTGCCGTGGCGCACCACGAGCTTGGCGCCGCGGTGGCGCAGCGCCCCGTCGAGCTCGGCCAGGCATCCCAGCATGAAGGTGGTTCGATTGGCGCTGGGAAAGCGGCCGGTCCTCAGCAGCCGGTCGTCGAAGACGAAGACCGGCACGATCCGCTCGGCGCCCGCGGCGTCGGCCAGGGCGGGCAGGTCGCGAACGCGCAGGTCGCGGCGAAACCACATGACGGCGGTGCAGGGCATCTCCGGAGAGATACGGCGACCGGCCCCATCGGGACGACCGGCCGACGCCGGGTTTTCCACCGCCGGCGAGCGGGCCTGGTAAGACATGGGGACCCCCCCCGTACCTGGCGCCCAGAGGAGAAGAGACGACATGAGCGACGAGACCAAGCGCACCACCACCGACTCGGGCATCCCCGCCACGAGCGACGAGTTCTCGCTCACCGTCGGCCCCAGCGGCCCGATCGCCCTGCACGACCACTACGTCGTGCAGAAGATGCAGCACTTCAACCGCGAGCGCGTGCCCGAGCGCGTGGTGCACGCCAAGGGCGGCGGCGCCCACGGCTTCTTCGAGGTCACCGAGGACGTGAGCCAGTACACCAAGGCCGACTTCCTCCAGCCCGGCAAGCGCACCGACACCTTCCTGCGCTTCTCCACCGTGGCCGGCGAGCAGGGCTTCGCGGACACGGTCCGCGACCCGCGCGGCTTTGCGATCAAGTTCTACACCGACGAGGGCAACTTCGACATGGTCGGCAACAACACGCCGGTCTTCTTCGTGCGCGACCCGTCGAAGTTCCAGGACTTCATCCACTCGCAGAAGCGCCTGCCGGACACCGGCATGCACTCCCACGACATGCAGTGGGACTTCTGGACGCTCTCTCCAGAGAGCGCCCATCAGGTCACGATCCTGATGTCCGACCGCGGCATCCCGCGCAGCTGGCGCCACCAGCACGGCTTCTCCAGCCACACCTACTCGTGGGTCAACGCCGGCGGCGAGCGCTTCTGGGTGAAGTACCACTTCCGCACCGACCAGGGGATCGAGAACCTGCCGATGGACGAGGCCGATCGCCTGAAGGGCGAGGATCCCGACTACCACCGCCGGGACCTGGTCGCCGCGATCGACTCGGGCGACGCTCCGTCCTGGACGCTGTCCGTGCAGGTGATGCCCTTCGAGGAGGCGGCGGACTACCGCTTCAACCCGTTCGACCTGACCAAGGTGTGGCCCAAGGGCGACTACCCGCTGATCCCGGTCGGGCGGCTTACTCTGAACCGCAATCCGGAGAACTTCTTCGCCGAGGTGGAGCAGGCCACGTTCAAGCCCGCGAACCTCGTGCCCGGCACGGGTCTCTCGCCGGACAAGATGCTGATGGCCCGGATCTTCAGCTACCACGACACTCACCTGCACCGGGTGGGCGTGAACAGCGAGCAGCTGCCGATCAACGCCCCGAAGGCGCCCGTCCACTCCTACAACAAGG
>Ga0208612_1001075_pt1 | contig 11453 bp, 6 predicted proteins | sample AntDryMetagUQ889_FD_188089 | JGI IMG/M metagenome (GOLD analysis project Ga0208612, IMG submission 188089) | Polar desert microbial communities from Antarctic Dry Valleys - UQ889 (SPAdes) | ecosystem: Environmental > Terrestrial > Soil > Desert | place: Antarctic Dry Valleys | collected 2008-12-31 | reverse complement strand
GCACCGAGAAGGCGCTCGGCATCTTCTCGACCACCAGGTGGCGGCGCACCGCGTCAGGTGACGCTTGGGCGGCCACTGCGGCCCAGCACGTCCAGCGCCTGCAGGGCCTGCCGTCGGAGGCCGAGTCAGACCCTCACTCGGCGGCCCGCGCCGCGGCGGCCGCCGGCGCGCTCGCGCTGATGGTGCCGGCGGCCCTCGCGGTCCTGGCCCGGCTGCGACGGCGCTCTCGCCGGCGCGGCGGCGACCTCGACATGAACTTCGTCTACCTCAGCGACGGCGCGGCGTTCGACCCCTTCGACTCCGTCGGGGACCTGTTCGACTCGGCGCTCGAGGGCGGGATCGACGGCATCGACGCCGGGGTCGATGCCATCGACAGCGCCATGGACTCCGTGGCGGACTCGATCGACTCCGCTGTGGACTCCGGCGTGGACGCCGGCGGGGGCAGCGACGGCGGTGGTGGAGACGGCGGAGGCGGCGGCGGAAACGGCGGCGGAGGCGGAGGCAGTTAGGACGGGGGTGCTAGCGCCCGTCCAGCAAGCGGTCGATGTAAGGGCCGAGGATCTCCGCAATCCCGTCGGCGGTCTCCTGCGGCGAGCTGCTCGGCAGCGCCGCGTGGCTGATCGCCAGTCGCACCAGGCAGTCGGCCAAGAAGTGCGTCTCGGGCCCCGGCAGGCCCGGCCAGGTCTCGGCGATGACGCGCGCCAGGCCCGAGGTGACTCCTCCGAGCACCGGGCCGCCGCGCACGGTGATCAGGGCCAGCAGCTCGTCGCTGTCCTTTGAGGAGGCGATCGCCCGCACCAGTGGGTGCGTCGCGGCGGCTGAGAGGAAGATCCCCAGCGCCCCAGACAGCGCGGCGCGCGGGTCGCCCCCGTTGGCGCGGACGGTCTCGGCCACGAGGGCCAGGAAGCGGTCGGCCTCCCGGATGACGTAGGCCTGCGAGAGCTCATCGCGGCCCCCGAAGGTGTTGTAGAGCGTCTGGCGGCTGACGCCCGCGCGCTCGGCCACCTCGCCCATGGTCACCTCGGCCCAGGGCCGGTTCTCGAGGAGCTCGTGCACGGCGTCGAGCACGGTGTCGCGCAGCAGGGTCTTCGAGGCCTCGGCGAAGCGGGGCTTCACGGCGGTGGCCATAGCTAGGCGCTCACCGCTTCGAAGTCGACCTTCTCGCGCACCGCGCAGTCGGGACAGGTCCAGTCGTCGGGCACGTCGCTCCAGGGCGTCCCCGCCGGAAAGCCCTCACGCGGCTCACCGGCCTCCTCCTCGTAGACGTACTCGCACGCGGGGCAACGATAGGCGGCCATCAGGCAGTGCGCCCCTAACGCCGAGCGCTGGCCGGCCGGGCACCGCCGCTCGAGCCGTACTTTGCGAGCAGCCGCTCGCGCTTGCTCGGTTGGATGTTGGCGCGGGTCACGTCACCGCCGTAGTGGGCGAGCACCTTGGGATCCATCACCCGCCGCCAGACCGGGGTCAGGTAGGCGTAGACGATCATCGTCGCGTAACCCGACGGCAGCTCCGGCAGGTCCTCGTAGGCGCGCAGGGCCTGGTAGCGGCGCAACGGGTTCGCGTGGTGATCGGAGTGGCGCTGCAGGTGGTAGAGGAAGACGTTCGAGGCGACGTTGTCGCTGTTCCAGGAGTGCTCGGGTCGGGTGAGCTCGTAGCGGCCGTCCTCACGCTTGCCGCGCAGCAGCCCGTAGTGCTCGAGGTAGTTCACGACCTCCAGCAGCGAGAACCCCACCACAGCCTGCACCGCCACCCAGGGCAGGATCTCGACTCCGAAGATCACCGTGAGCGCAGCGAGCAGGACGATGGTCATCGCCCAGGCGTTCAGCACGTCGTTGTGCACGCTGACGAAGGGCTTGCCCATACGGCCGAGGCGCACCTTCTCCAGATGGAGGGCCGACTTGAGGCTGCCCCACACGGTCCGCGGCAGGAACGCGTAGAAGCTCTCGCCCATGCGCGAGCTGGCCGGATCCTCGGGGGTGGCCACGCGCACGTGGTGGCCGCGGTTGTGCTCGATGAAGAAGTGGCCGTAGCCCGTCTGGGCCAGAGCGACCTTCGACAGCCAGCGCTCGGCCTGCTTTCGCTTGTGGCCGAGCTCGTGAGCGGTGTTGATCGCGATGCCGCCGACCATGCCCACCGACAGGGCCAGGCCCAGGCTCTCGAGCACGGAGAGGTCGCCGCTGGACCACATCCAGCAGGCGAATGCCAGCGAGGCGAACTGCAGCGGCAGGAAGAGATAGGTGCACCAGCGGTAGTAGCGGTCCTGCTCGAGCCATTCGATCGCGCTGTCTGGTGGGTTGGCCGAGTCCTTTCCGATCGCCATGTCGAGGAGCGGGATCACGCCGAAGACGAAGGCCGGGCCAAACCACCACATGACACCGAGCCCGGTCGCTTCGGCGAGGCCCCAACCGATCACGGGGATGAGCGGCACGACTAGCCCCAGCAGCCAGAGGTAGCGCTTGGGGTCCGACCAGGCTGCCGTCAGCGGCGCCTGGGCCGCCGGAGCGGTTGCGGAAGTCATGCGCAGGGCACCTCCTGAAGAGATTTGGACACAGACCGGCCTGCAATCCAGTCGTTGGACATCAAAGCATCTGTGTCAACCGGCGCCAACCGGTCGGGTTCGTCCTGGGGACCACTAGCATCTATCGGTCGATGTCTGAGGGGGAGCTCACGGAGGCAGCACCGGCCGCGGGCCGGGTGTGGCTGCTCGCGGAGGATGCACACGACCGCGAGCTGGTCTTCGGCTTCGGGTTCGACAAGGAGCTGAACGCCGCGGTCAAGCAGCTGCCGCGCCGCTGGTTCGACTGGCGGCGAAAGCACTGGCGCGTGCCCGCCGACGCGCGAATCGCCAAGCAGGTCGAGGAGCTGCTGGCTCGCTTCGGGGAGCTGGTGCCGGCGCCCGAGGTGCTGTCCTGGCTGAGTGACTCCGACCGCTGGCGCGCGCTCGTCTCGGTGGTGGTCTACGACGGCAGGGGTGCATTCGCGCTGCGCACGCTCTCCGGCGAGGCGCCGGCCGACCTCGAGGGCGTCATCGAGATCACCGAGGGCCGGCTGGTGTGGCCTTTCAGGGGCGCCGTCGCGTCGCGGCTCGTCCAGCTCGAGGGCGTGCAGCTCGACGACGTGGCGGCGGCGTGCGTACGGACCCTTCGCGCGGGCGGCTCGCCGGCCCCGGCGGAGCTGTCGCTGGAGATCGGCGAGGACGGCGAGCCCGAGGTGACGCTCTCGACCGTCTGGGATCCGGCCCCGGCGCGGGACTTCCGCAGACTTCCCGAGGCCCACCTGGTCGAGCGCGGCGGGCGCTTCTACAACCGCTCGGCCTCCACCGGCGTGGCGGTGCCCGCGGACCCGGCTCTCGCCCGCGACCTGGCCGGGTTTCTCGAGCTCCGCCCGGAGGTGGGCATCGACGAGTCGGTCCGTGATGTGCTCGACGAGCTCGTCAGCGAGCACGAACGGGCCTCGGCTACGGTCTCGCTGTCCTACGCCGAGGACGCGGAGCTGCCCGAGCTCCCGCTCGGTGGGGAGCTGCACCCCTTCCAGCGCGCTGGGGTGCGGTACGCCCTTCAGCGCCGCCGGACCTTCATCGCCGACGAGCAGGGACTGGGCAAGACGATTCAGGCGCTGGCCGCGATCGAGGCCGACGAGGCCTTCCCCGCGGCGGTCATCTGCCCCGCGAGCGTCAAGCTCAACTGGGAGCGCGAGACGCAGCGCTGGCTGCCGCAGCGCAGCGTCGCCGTGGTGGACGGGCGCGCCGACGCGGGCTGGCCGTCCGACGCCGAGGGCGCCGAGGTGGTGGTCCTCAACTACGACATCCTCGAAGCCCACCTCGACAGGCTGTTGGCGCGCGGGCTGCGCGCGCTCGTGCTCGACGAGTCGCACTACGTCAAGAACGCCCGGGCGCAGCGCACAAAGGCGACGATCGAGCTGGCCTCCAAGCTGCCCGATGACGCCCTGCGGCTCGCGCTCACCGGCACTCCGGTGCTCAACCGACCCGAGGAGCTCGTCTCCCAGCTGCGAGCGCTCGGCCGCCTGGGCGAGTTCGGCAGCGGCGCGCGGCTCTCCCGCCGCTTCCGCGACGCCGGCAGCGACGACCGCCTGCACTGGAACCTGCGCGCCCAGTGCTACGTGCGGCGAACCAAGAAGCAGGTGCTGCCTCAGCTTCCCTCCAAGCGCCACGACACGGTGCCCGTGCCGCTGTCCAACGAGCACGAGTACCGGCTGGCCGAGCAGGACGTGATCGCCTGGCTGCAGACCCTCCCCCTCGACCTCAAGACCCTGGACGCCAAGGTGGCCGCGGCGCTGCGCTCCGAGCAGCTCGTGCGACTGAACAACCTGCGCCAGCTCGCGGCCAACGGCAAGCTGCCCACGGCGCTCTCGTGGATCTCCGACTTCCTGGCCTCGGGCGAGCCGCTCGTGGTCTTTGCCGAGCATGTGGCGATGCAGCGCGCGGTACTCGACCACTTCCCCGGCTCGGCACACATCCTGGGAGCGGATTCGACCTTCAAGCGTCAGCAGGCCGTGGACGCCTTCCAGGCCGAGGACGGCCCTCAGCTGATCGTCTGCTCCCTGAAGGCGGCCTCGCAGGGCCTGACCCTGACCCGCGCGTCCAACGTGGCCTTCTTGGAGCTCGACTGGACCCCGGCCCGCCACGATCAGGCCGAGGACCGCCTGCACCGCATCGGCCAGGAGAGCGCGGTGACCGCCTGGTACCTGCTGGCGCCCAACAGCATCGACGAGACGATGGGCGAGGTGCTGGAGCGCAAGCGCGCGGTGATCAACGCGGTGACCGACGGCCAGGTGCGCGTGGACGAGTCGATCGTCGACGCCGTGGTGCGCGACTTGAGGGACCGCTCCGCCGGCGACATGCGCGTGGTCGCCTGAGTGCTCGCGCTCGCCGTATAGTTCCCGGGCCATCCCGTCGCACGCCCGCTCGTAGAAGGCGTGGACCCCGAGGAGAGACATGGAGCACCGTTACTCGCCCACGCGGGCCTACCGCCCAAAGCGGGCTCCACAAACCGTCGAGGACCGAGACGCGTGCGCGCTCTACGCGTCGATCGCAAAGGACGCGCAGCCCGCCCACGAGCCGATCCCCGCTGCGGTCGAGGCGCTCGAGAAGATGCTCCACCGCGCCGGGAGCGTGGACGGCGAGGGCGACGGCTGCGGGATCCTCATGGACATTCCCCGGGAGATCTGGAGCGAGGAGGTCCGCCGAGGCGGCCACGCCTCCCGGCTGGCTCTCGACCCGTGCTTCACGGTCATCCACGTCTTCATCCCGCGCGCGGCCGACCTCGAGGAGGTCAAGGGCCGGGCCAGGGAGCTCGTCGGCAAGTCGGGCCTGCGGATCCTGGCCGAGCGCCATGACGTAGTCGAGTCCAGCGCGCTCGGCCCCACGGCGAGAGAGGAGGAGCCGCGCTTCTGGCAGGTCGGCGGCGTGATCGACGACCCCCGGCTCACCTTCGAGCTCACCATCGAGCTCGAGTCCGAGCTCGACCTGCACGTGGCCAGCTGCTCCACCGACACGGCGATCTACAAGGTGCTCGGCGGTCCGCTGGCCCTCGGCGGCTACTTTCCCGATCTGCTCGACCCACGTGCCAAGACCGCGGCGGTGTTCGGCCACAACCGCTACTCCACCAACACCTGGCCGGCCCTCCGGCGTGTCCAGCCCTTCGGCACGCTCGCCCACAACGGCGAGATCAACACGATCGCACGCCTTCGCCAGGAGGCCAGGATGATCGGCGTGCCGCTGACCCAGGGCGGCTCGGACTCTCAGGACCTCAACAGGACGGTCGAGTCGCTGGTGCACCGCGGCGGCCTCACTCTGGTCGAGGCGCTCGAGCTGACCCTTCCTCCGATCGTGAACGAGATCAAGGGCATGCCGGAGGAGCTGCGCGGCTTCTACATGTACCTGCGCCAGGCCTTTGGGCCCTTCGCGCAGGGTCCTGTGGCGCTCGTAGCGCGCCACGGCGACGAGTGCATGTTCTCCACCGACGCCCTCGGCCTGCGGCCGCTCTGGCACCTCGAGACCCCCTCCGCCCACGTCTTCTCCTCCGAGCCGGGGGTGGTGGCGGTGGCCGATACGATCGAGGAGCCCAAGCCGCTCGCGCCCGGTGAGAAGCTGCTGGTGGCGATCGACCGCAGGAAGGGCGAGTCGAAGCTGGTGGACCACCACAGGGTGCAGCGCCTGTGCTGCGAGCGTTGGCTCACGCGCACCGGAGGAGGCGCTCACGACGCCGGCTTCCAGCAGGCGATCCCCGTGGGAGGGCCGCTCGAGGGCCCCGAAATACCCGGATACTCGAGCGCGGGGCCGGCCGAGCCCGTGCGTGTGGAGTCGCGGGTGCTGGGTGGCTTCGGCTGGCAGCGCGAGGACATGCGCCTCGTGCAGCAGATGGCCAACACCGGCGCCGAGCCGATCAGCTCGCTGGGCTACGACGGGCCGCTGGCCTGCCTGAGCCCCGAGCGCCAGAACCTCGCGGATTTCTTCAAGGAGTCGGTGGCCGTGGTGACCAACCCCGCCATCGACCGTGAACGGGAGGTCGAGCACTTCTCCTGCCGCGCGGTGCTCGGGCCGCGGCCGAGCCTCCACACCGTCCCCGACGCGGTGCACACGGTGGAGACCGCATTCCCGGTGATCCTGGGTGGGCACGACGGCCTGGCTCCCCTGAGCGACGAGAGCTACCGGCAGATCGCCCGGGAGCACAAGACCTACCTGCTCGAGGACCTGTGGGAGGGGTTCCGCGGGCGGGCCAAGGTGCTCGACTGCTCGTGCCTTGACTCCGAGTCCACCAGCGGGGCGCTCGAGCGTCTCAAGCACGAGGCCACCGGCGCGGTGCGCGACGGCGCGCGGCTGCTGGTGATCGACGACCGCACCGCCTACGACGGCGGGCGGCGCTACCTGGACCCCCATCTGGCGCTGGCGGCCGTCGACCTCGCGCTGCGCGAGCATTGGACCGCCAGCGACGAGCCCAACCTGCGCCGGCGCTGCGGCCTGGTGCTCAGGTCGGCCGCGCTGCGAAACGTGCACGACGTGGTGCTCGCCCTGGGGCTCGGCGCCGACGGCGTCTGCCCCTACACGATGATCGAGGTCGCCCTGCTCGACGACTACGCGTCGGGCATAGACAACCTGGCCCGAGGGCTGCGCAAGGGCATCGAGAAGGTCATCTCCACGATCGGCATCCACGAGGTCCGCGGCTACGCGCGGCTGTTCTCGTCGATCGGGCTCAAGCCCGAGATCACGAAGGTCTTCGACACCGTGGGCTTCGGCGCCTCTCGCAACGGCGGCACCGGCTTCGCCCAGCTGGATCTCGATGGTGATCGGCGCCAGCGGGTCCTGGCGGGTGAGGAGGACTCCAAGCCGGCGAAGACCTTTCGCTTCTACCCCAAGGTCTACAAGGCGGCGGTGGCCGCCGCCGCCGGCAACGGCGACTACTCGGACTACTCCGCGCGCGTTCGTGGTCTCGAGCTCGAGCAGCCGGTCTCGCTGCGCCACCTGCTCGATCTCGAGTCCGACAGCGAGGCGATCCCCCCCTCGGAGGTCGACCCCGGCGTCGGGCTTCACTCCTACCCGATCGTGATCTCCTCGATGAGCTTCGGCTCGCAGGGCGAGATTGCCTACCGCGCCTACGCCGAGGCCGCCAAGCGAGCCAACGTGATCGCGATGAACGGCGAGGGCGGCGAGATCCAGGACCTCTACGGGCGCTACCCCCTGTGGCGCGGCCAGCAGGTGGCGAGCGGCCGGTTTGGCGTGACCGGCGAGATGCTCAACTCCTCCTATCTGGTGGAGATCAAGATCGGCCAGGGGGCCAAGCCGGGCGAGGGCGGCCACCTGCCGGCCAAGAAAGTGACCGACCGGGTGGCCGGAGCGCGAAACGCCTCGCCGGGCACCGACCTCATCTCACCTTCCAACAACCACGACCTGTACTCGATCGAGGACCTGGCCGAGCTGATCGACGAGCTCAAGACGGCGAACCCCAACGTGCGCGTGTCGGTCAAGGTGCCGGTGGTGCCGAACATCGGCACGATCGGGGTGGGCATCGCCAAAGCCGGTGCGGACATCGTCACCCTGAGCGGATTCGACGGCGGCACGGGCGCCGCGCGGGCGCACGCCCTTCGCCACGTTGGGCTCCCGGCGGACATCGGCACGCGCGCGGTGCACCTTGCGCTGATGGAGGCAGGCATCCGCAACCGCGTGGAGATCTGGGCCGACGGCGGCCTGCGCCACGCTCACGACATCGTGAAGATGCATTGCCTGGGCGCCAACCGGGCGGGCTTCGGAACGCTGGCGATGGTCGCCCTGGGCTGCACGATCTGCCGGGGCTGCCAGCTCGACACCTGCCACGTGGGCATCGCCACGCAGATCGAGAACCGCGAGGAGGCCGAGCTCAAGGGGCTGAAGAAGTTCACGCCGCAGGAGCTCGAGACCGCCTCGGCAAACTGCGCGCGCTTCTTCACTGCCATGGGCGAGGAGGTGCGCGAGCTGACCGCGTCCCTGGGCTACGGGCGCACGCAGGACCTGGTGGGCCGCTCGGACCTGCTCGTCCAGGCGCGCGCGACCGACCGCGTAGACGTATCCGAGCTGATCAAGCCGCTCGAGGAGATGCTCGACCTGGAGCCGCTCGACCTTCCGAGTCCGGCCGACCACCGTGATGCGCCCGGTCTCGTGGCGAGCAGACCGATCGCCATGCGACCCAAGGAGGCCTCGGCCGAGGTGGCGGAGCTGGCGGGGTCTCTGGCGGCGGGAGAGGTGGTTACCCGCAGGTGGCCCGATGCGGCCGGCGCCGGCGACCGGGTCCTGGGGACCTGGCTCGCGGGAGAGCTCGCGCGCATGCGGATCGCCGGAACGGGGCCCGAGGCCAGCGAAGACACCCTGGCCGACCTTCGCTTCGACGACGGCGCGGTGGGTGGCCAGGGCCTGGGTGCGTTCAACGTCTACGGCCTGGACATCACAGTCGAAGGCGGCGCTCAGGACGGTGTGGCGAAGGGGATGCTCGGCGGGACGGTCTCGGTCATGAAGGGCCGCAACCGTCTCGGCCGGCGGGTCAACGGCTCGGTAGGCAAGTCGTTTGCCTACGGCGCGCAGCGTGGCCGGCTGTTCGTTCAGGGCGACGCCGACACGCGCTTCTGCATCCGCCTCAGCGGAGCCGACGTGGTGATCGGCGGCGAACCGCGCGAGCCCCTCGACGACTCGCGCGGCTGCCTCGCCGACCGGGCGAACGTGAAGGGCTTCGCCTTCGAGTACATGACGGCAGGGCGCGCCGTCGTGATGGGCGACCCCGGTCCGTGGATGTGCGCCGGCCAGACCGGCGGGCGCGTCTACCTGCGCGTGAACGATGAGTGGAACCTCGACCGCGAGGCGCTGGAGCGGCGCAGGAGTCGCGGCGCGAAGATCGCGATCGGGGAGCTGGACGCCCAGGGGGTTCTCGACGTCCAGGAGCTGCTCGACCGCTACGCGGACGAGCTGGCGGGCACCGGCCAGCCCGAGGAGTCCGAGCGGGTCAACGCCCTGTCCGCCGACCCCCGATCGCACTTCCTCATGAGCGTGCCCGAGTCCGAGCAGACCGACCCGTCGGTGTCGACGGAGTAGGCGCCGGCCGGGGCGCCCTCGTAGGCTGCCCGCACTAGGCCCGGCAGGGCGGCGGTGGGGCCGCCGTCGACGGGCTGATGCGGTAGAGGCCCCACTTGCCGCTTCGTCCAATGGGTTCCGCGCGGGCCAGCCAGGGCTTGGGCTCCGGCGGGGTGCCCAGGGGCGCCAGCATCACCGCGGGACGGGCCAGCTCCCCGTCGAGGGCGTTCCAGGGCAGGGCGCGGCGCACACTGCTCAGGTGATCGTCGATCGTGAAGGCCACGGCAGCCTCGTTCCAGTGCAGGTCGGCGGGCAGGATCGGATCGCCGCAGCGCATCAGACGCTCCCTGCCCAGCGTCGCCACCGTGGCGCGCAGGTCGAGCTGGAGCACGGCCCGCTCGTGGGCGCCGGAGACGGTGTTGGGCACGGTCGAGCCCCGGGCGATGCCGAGCACGGCCACACAGGCCGCGGCCAGGAGGAGCGCGGCTGCCACGTAGCGCGGCCGCCGACCCCGCTCGAGCGCCGCCTGCAACGCAGCGCCCGCGCCCGCGCCCGCGAGCACGCACATCATCCCCACCGGAAGCTCGAGGAAACGCGAGGTGCTCGGATAGCCCAGCGCCACGAGCAGGCACAGGTAGCCGATGTAGCCCGCGCAGGCCCCGGCCAGCAGGCGCAGGGTGCGATCCTGCGGGCGCAGCGCCACGCCGAGCAGGGCGAGAACGGGAACCGCGAGCATCCCGCCGCCGAAGGTCTCCGAGAGCATGTTGCCCAGGGTGATCTTGCGCAGGTTGGCGATCGAGGCGGCCTCGGAGCTTCCGTGCAGGGCGTCGCCGGCCCCCCACAGATCGCCGCCGAACCACAGCACGGGAATCGGCAGGACCAGGAGGAGCGTCCTGGTGAAGCTCAGCGCGCCACTGCGCCAGACCCAGAGGCCGTAGAGGCCGATCACCGCCCACAGCTCGGGCCGGGCCAGGCCGCCGAGCACGAGCAGCACGAGCGGCAGGGTGCGCCGCCCGCCCACGTGGGCCAGCACGGCACCGAAGAGCAGCGCGAGCACCACGGGCTCCGAGTATCCGTGCAGCAGCGAGCGCAGCCAGCCGGTGCTCAGGACGACCCCAAGCACGGCGGCCCCGCCCGCCGTCACCGCCACCGCTCCTCGGGGGCGCTCGAGCAGTCGCCCTGCCAGGACTACCGCAAGCACCAGTCCGATCAGCCCGCCCGCCCGCGCCGCGGCCAGCCACAGCTCCGGCAGGGCATCGCCGAGGACAGACAGCGGCGTGGTGAGCAGCACGGGGAGCGGCTTCCACGAAGGTGAGCCGCCCGAGGAGGTGTCGAGATCGAGGTGCGCCACCTCGCGTCCCCAGACGATCCAGCCCCACGGGTCGGTGGTGGGGACCGAGGGGGTCACCAGCGAAAGGGCGGCCAGCGCCAGGCAGGCCACGACCAGGCCCACCGTCCAGGGGTGAGCGCGCAGCGATGAGGGCAGGGACATGGCCCCCCGGCGCGGGGCGGTGAGGGAGCTCACGGCGCTGGATTGTGGCGTGAGCGCGGCACGGGGGCGTCCACCAGCCCCGCGGGGCGGTCAGCCGACGGCGCTGCCCGCCTCCGCGGTCGAGTGCTCGGCCGCCGCCTTCAGGAAGTAGAAGGACAGGCGCCGCCCCCTGTAGCCCATCTTGTCAGGTCGCCACGGGCATCGGGAGAAGGATCGTCCGCGGATAGCGAGAAGATCACCTTCATGCCCGATCTCGCCACACCGATGCTGCACAGGAGCATCGGCGCCCTGAAGCCCGCCACCACCCACTGCGGCAATTGCCGGCGGGTCCCACTGCCCGGCGAGCGCATGCACGAGCTCGAGAAGGGGCGCCTCCTCTGCGACCTCTGCTTTGGCGCGCTGCCCGAC
>Ga0208612_1001074_pt1 | contig 11456 bp, 13 predicted proteins | sample AntDryMetagUQ889_FD_188089 | JGI IMG/M metagenome (GOLD analysis project Ga0208612, IMG submission 188089) | Polar desert microbial communities from Antarctic Dry Valleys - UQ889 (SPAdes) | ecosystem: Environmental > Terrestrial > Soil > Desert | place: Antarctic Dry Valleys | collected 2008-12-31 | reverse complement strand
TTCCCCACACCGACCGGCCCACCAAGGCCTGGGAGCGCCGGCTGTACGAGCGCTCGCCCAAGCTGCGGCGGCTGATGCGCGGCCTGGTGTACTCCGGCCGCGAGACCAACGTGCTCGCCTTCGTGAAGCACCCGAGGCTGATGGGCGTGATCGAGAAGCTGGCCACGATGCACATCCGGCGCTCGATCCCCGACCCCGAGATGCGCAAGAGGGTCACGCCCGACTACACGATCGGCTGCAAGCGCATCCTGCCCTCCAACAAGTGGTACCCGGCGTTGATGAAGGACAACGTCGAGCTGATAACCGCGGGAGTGGAGAAGGCCACGGCCACCGGGGTGGTCGACGCCGACGGCGTGGAGCGCGGGGTCGACGCGATCATCTTCGGCACCGGCTTCCGAGTGACCGACATGCCGGTGGGCAAAGCGGTCAAGGGGCGCGACTCAAAGACGCTCGACGACGTCTGGCAGGGCAGCCCCAACGCTTACCTGGGCACCTCGATCCCGGGCTTTCCCAACCTGTTCCTCATGCTCGGTCCCAACACGGGGCTGGGCCACAACTCGATGATCTACATGATCGAGTCCCAGATCGCGCACGTGATCGGCGCGCTGGCCGAGATGCGAAAGCGCGGCGCCGACACCGTCGAGGTCCGGGAGGACGTGGCCCGGGAGTTCAACCGCGAGGTGGACCGGCGCCACGAGGGAGCGGTGTGGAGCTCGGGCTGCGCGAGCTGGTACCTCGACGACACGGGGCGCAACGCCACTCTGTGGCCCGACTGGACGTTCCACTTCCGCCGGCGCACCGCCCATTTCGACCCCGAGAAGTACTCGCTGACCGACCACGCCGCCGGCCGGGAGAAGGCGCCGGCGTGAGCAGGCGCGTGATCATCACAGGCGCCGACGGAGGCATCGGCGTGGCGGCGGCCGCCGTGACCGCGCCTGATCGCTCCGGGCGCTGACTCAGTCCTCGTCCTCGTCCTCTACCGCGGCCTCGCGCTCGGCCTTGGCGCGCTCCTCGAGCTTCTCCTTGAGGTAGTCGGCCTTGTCCGCGCGGCGCGCGTGGGCCTCGGCCGCCTCGCCGGTGGGGGCGGCGGCGGCCTCGTCGCGCTCGGCCTCCGCGCGCTCGGCCTGCTGGCGCCGCAGCGCGCGGGTCTCGATGTCGTCCTTGGTGGGACCGTCGGAGGGTGTGTCGTCGTCCGTGGGACGATCGGGTGCCATTGCGTCGAGCGTAGCTGCGGGAGCGGGGCTCGTCTTCATATCTCCGCAGCGCGGGCGGTGACCACCTGAGATGCTGGGCACATGACCCGGCGCGCCTTTCCCGTGATCTACGCCGCCGACGTGCAGCGCCTCGTGCAGTTCTACGAGGAGCTCGGCTTCGGAGTGACCTTCCGGCTCCCGGAGGAGGGCGAGGCGGGATACGTGACCATGTGCCGCGACGAGTCGGAGCTGGCGGTGGTCGACGCCGACTGGCCCCGGGAGCAGATCGGCGCGGCCCTGGGCACCGAGCCGCGGTTCGAGATGTTTGTGTACGTGGACGACCTCGAGCACACGCTCGACGAGCTGCGGGGCACCGGCACGCAGGTGATCAAGGAGCCCGAGCTCATGCCCTGGGGCGAACGGCTGGCCTACGTGACCGACCCCGAGGGCAACCCGGTCTCGCTGGCGGCCGGATAGCCGGGCCGCGCCAGGCGCACCGAGGCCTTCGCCCCGGCGCATCACGGCGGCCAGGGCACCGAACATCGCGGTGGCCGACCGGGAGCCGGCGACTGGGGGGTCGGCTTCCGCGATGACAGCGTTAGCCTCCGGAGCGTGGCTCCGACCGACCCTGGATCCGGACGCGAGGAGACCGAGGGAGAGCGGATCGACCGCAACCTCGGGGAGCTGCTGGGAGAGCTGCGCGTTGCCCTCCCCGGCGTACAGGTGCTGTTCGCCTTCCTGCTGATCGTGCCCTTCAACCAGGGCTTCGGAGATCTGTCGTCCTTCCAGGAGCACCTTTACCTGGCCACGTTGCTGTTCGCCGCGCTGGCCACGGCGCTGCTGATGGCTCCCACGGCCCAGCATCGCCTCACCTTCCGCCTGCAGGACAAGCATCACCTGGTGTCGACGGCCAACAGGTACGCCATCGCGGGAATCGGCTGCCTCGCGATCGCCATGACCCTGGCGATCGCGCTGGTCACCGACGTGGTGTTCAGCCGCGCCACCGCCGTGGCCAGCACGCTCGGCATCGCGGCCGTCTTTACGCTGGTCTGGGGCGTTGCGCCCGTCCTGCGACGGCGCGCCATCGAGGCCGAGCGCGAGGATGCCGCCGGCGGGTAGCGCTGTCCCCGCCTCGGCTGCGCTCTACATCGGCGGCCCGCCATGCCGGGAGCTCACGCCAGGGCCGCCTCTACCGCGGTGACGAAGTCGGCGGCGAGCTCGATCACGCGGTCGGCGTCGTCCCGCGAGGCCGGCCATGCCTCGTAGTCGGCCTGCTCGCGCTCGGGCTGCACCTTCTGCACGGCTGCGCTGAGGGCAGGATCGATCTCACCCGAGTCGACGAACGCCACTCGAAACTCGTGCCAGGTCCCCCGGTGCGTGCGCGAGTGCCCTTCTCGCTCGCTGAGCGCCGCCCTGGCCGCGTAGAGCATCGCGTAGTAGGCAGCGCTGAGGGCCGCCGCCGGGTCCTCGTCCGCCGAGGCCCTCGCGGCCCGCCAGGCGGCGACGGGCAGCGGTCATGAACTCCTCCGAACGCGGGCTCAAAGGTCCCCATGGAGCACGACCTTGTCGCGATCCACCTCGGCGATGAAGAACGAGCGGATCGCGCGCCGGCCATCCAGCCATTCCGGGGTGTGAACGTAGCCCTGCACAGGAGAGAACGCTCGGGGATCGCGCCGGCGGGAGCGCATCCGGGCGCTCGCCCCGGGCTGCGCCTAACATCGGCGGCCGCCATGCCCGTCGCCACCGCATCCGACCTGGGAAAGGACATCGCCGGCCAGCCGCTGCTGCGCGGCGTGTCGTTCAAGCTCGAGCGCCGCGACCGGATGACCCTGTCGGGCCGCAACGGGTCGGGCAAGACCACGTTGCTGCGGATACTGGCCGGCCAGGCCGGCCACGACGGCGGAAAGCTTTCGCTGCAGAAGGGGGCGAAGGTCGCATTGCACGACCAGCGCCCTCCGCGCGAGCGCGACGTGACCCTGCGCGAGTACGTGCTCTCGGGCGCGGCCGAAGTCGTGGCCATCGAGCAGGAGCTGGCCCGGCTCGAGCAGCTCATGGCCCGGGACGACGCCGGCGAGAAGACCATGGCCGCCTACGGCAGGACCCAGGAGCGCTTCGAGCTGCGCGGCGGCTACCGCTGGCGCGACGAGGCGCTGGTCACCCTGCGCGGCCTGGGCTTCGGCGACGACGAGCTGGACCGCCGGCTGTCGACGTTCTCGGGCGGCGAGCTGACGCGCGGCTCGCTGGCCCGGGCGCTGACCGGCGAGCCCGACCTCCTGCTTCTCGACGAGCCCACCAACCACCTGGACATCGCCTCGCTCGAGTGGCTGGAAGAGCACCTCACCTCCCTAGACGCCGCCATCGTGCTGGTGGCCCACGACCGCTGGTTCCTGGAGGCCGTGGGCACGTCGGTGCTCGAGCTGGAGGCCGGTCGCTCGCGCTTCTTCGGTGGCACCTGGACCGCTTGGCGCAAGGAGCAGGCCATGCGCGAGATGGCGCTGGGCAAGGCGATCGACAAGCAGGAAGCCGAGATCGCCCGCATGGAGCGGTTCGTGGAGCGCTTCCGGGCCAAGGCGACCAAGGCGCGCCAGGCCCAGTCGCGCCAGAAGCGGCTGGACAAGATGGAGCGAATAGAGCGCGACCCGCGCGACGAGCGCTCGCTGTCGTTCTCCTTCAAGGAGCCCGAGCGCTCGGGCCGGGTGATGTTCGAGCTCAGCGGCGGGCGGATCGAGGTCCCCGGCCGGGTGCTGGTGACGGACGCCGACATGCACGTCGAGCGCGGCGAGCACGTCACGCTGGTGGGCGGCAACGGGTCGGGCAAGACCACCTTGATCCAGGTGCTGACCAGGCGCTCCGAGCTCTCCGAGGGCAAGCTCTCCACCGGCCACAACGTGCACCTGGGCTACGTGTCCCAGCACACCGAGGGCCTGTCCGAGGACGGCACGCTGCTGGAGGCTACCCAGCGGGCCACCGGCCTGACCCCCGGCAAGGCCCGCGCGCTGCTCGGCAAGTTCCTGTTCTCCGGCGATGACGCCCGGAAGCCCGTGGACGGGCTCTCCGGCGGCGAGCGCCAGCGCTTCTCGCTCGCGGTGCTCGTGAACTCGGGGGCCAACATGCTTGTGCTCGACGAGCCCACCAACCACCTCGACGTGGAGAGCCGCGAGGCGCTGGAGGACGCGCTGCGCGGCTTCCCCGGATCCCTCCTGCTGGTCTCCCACGACCGCGCGCTGCTGGACGCTGTGGGCAGCCGCACCGTGGCGATCGAGGACGGGCGGTTGCGAACCTACGAAGGCGGCTGGGCTGATTACGTCGAGCACCGCGATGCCGCGCGGGACGCGGCCCAGCCGGCGAAGCCCGAGAAGGCCAAGCCGAAGGCTCCGGCCACCGCCAAGGCCGACGGCTCGTCGGGCAACGGTGTGAAGGCCCCCTCCAAGAACGCCAAGCGCGATCAGGCCCGGCTGGAGAAGGAGATCGAGGCGGCGGAGACCGCGCTGGTCTCGCTGGAGGATGAGCTGGCCGACCCGTCGGCCTGGGGCGACCCGCGCAACTCCGCAAAGTCCTCGGAGCGCCACGAGAAGGCCAAGCGGCGGGTGGAGGAGCTGTACGCCCGGCTCGAGGTGGTGGGCGGGTAGCTACGCCACCCGCGGTGCGGCACCGTTAGCTCATAGTGTTACACTGGTGACTGTGCCAACCACCCGCCCGCGCTACACGGTCACTGACGTTGGGGACATCGCCGAGATGCTCGACGTGGCGGCCCACCGCTGGCCGGATGAGCCTCGGCGCAAAGAGCTGCTCGTCCGTTTGGCGGGTGTGGGTCGAGATGCCGTCTCGCAGGAGCTGGCGGCAGCCGACAGCTCACGGCGCCGGGAGCGACAGCGCGATGCGGTCGGCAAGATACGCGAGCTCGTGGACCCGGAGTCGCTGCTCGACGACGCCGCCTGGCGTTGAGTCGCCTCCTGCTGGCCGACAAGTCAGCCCTCATCCGCGGGCTTGATGTCGAGTCACAGCGGCAGGACGACGAGGTGTGCCTGTGCCCGGTCACCCGTCTCGAAATGCTGTACAGCGCGCGCTCGCCCGCCGACTACGCAGCTGTGGAGGAGGCGCTCGACGCCTTTCGCCACCTACGGATGGACGTTCACACCTTTGCCGCCGCCGAAACGGCTCAGCGAGAGCTCGCGGCCTTGGGAGAGCACCGGGTCCCTATTCCCGACCTGTTGATTGCAGCGTGCGCGCACCAACACGGCGCCGATGTCCTGCACGTAGACCGTCATTTCGACACCCTCGCCAAGGTGCTCGGATTTCGCGCGCTTCGCCTGTCGAACGACTAAGAGACCCGAATGCCCGCCGCCGGCGTCAGACGCGCTCGAAGGAGATCCCGGCGGCGGTCAGCCGCCCGGTCAGCGCCTCGCCCATCGCCTGCGCCGTGGTGACCTGGCCCGCCGTCTGCGGCAGCTCGTCGTGGGCCAGGCAGAGCGCGGCCTCCGACAGCATCTTGGCCGTCTCGCCGTAGCCCGGGTCGCCGCCGCTGACCTCACACACCACGCGCTCACCCCCACCCTCGCCGACGAAGCGCACGTTGAACCACCCCTTGGCCCGCTGCTCGGGCGTGGGGCCGTGGCCCGACTTGACCCGGTCCTCCAGGAACCTGCGGGCCGGCGGGATCTGAGCGAGTCCGACGAGCCCGGCCAGGCCCGCCACACCCCCGACGGCAATCGGCAGGCGCTTGATCGCCACGTAGTGGCCGTAGGAGAAGTCGGGACCGTAGGCGTCCAGGGCGCGCGCCGAGCGCAGGATGACCTGCGGATCGATCGTGGGCAGCGGCAGCACCCAGGCGTCCACGGTCGACTCGCGCCGCGGCACGCCCTTGATGCCGCGCACCGTGCGCCCACCCTCGCGGCGGGGCTCTGCCTTCTTGCGCTCGGACGCCGCCGCAGCCGTCTTGCGTACGCGCGACATGGCCGCCAGCGCGGACTGATAGGTGCCGCCCGAGAAGGTGCCGCCCGCGCGGACGAAGCCCTCGACCTTCAGCGCCACGCCCTCGGGCAGCTGGCCGACGGTGAACAGGGCCCCGAGGTCGTGGGGGATCGAGTCGAAGCCGCACGCGTGAACCAGCCGGGCGCCGGACTCGACCGCCCGGGCGTGGTGTCGCACATAGCACTGGTCGACGAACTCGGGCTCTCCGGTGAGGTCCACGTAGTCGGTGCCCGCCGCCGCGCAGGCGGCCACGAGCGGATCGCCGTAGTGGATGTAGGGCCCGACCGTGGTGATCACCACCCGCGCGCCCTCCGCAACCCGGCGCAGCGAGGCCAGGTCGGTCACGTCGGCCTCGAGCAGGTCCGGCTCGCCGGCGCCCTCGCGGAGGCTCAGGCGCGCCCGCAGCGCGTCCAGCTTGGCCCGGTTGCGACCGGCCAGCGCCCACGATGTGCCGTCGGGCATGGCGCCCGCCAGGTACTCGGCCGTGAGCGCCCCGGTGAAGCCGGTGGCGCCGAAGAGGACGATGTCGTGATCGCGTTCGCCTGAAGCCATGCGCCCACCGTATTACGTCGGCGTGTAGCGCCCGCGCCGGCGGGGTACACCAAGCCGATGGCGAGGCCAGGCGCGTTCGTGGTGCACAAGCACGACGCCAGCACCCTTCACTAGCGGTGCCGGCACCGTAATCGTGTGGGACACGGGCACCTGGGAGATGCTCGACCCCGAGGACTCCCCGGCGCAGGCGCGCCGCGGGGGCCACATCTCGTTCCGGCTGGAAGGGGAGAAGCTGCGGGGCGGCTATACGCTGCAGCGCACCGGCGGCGGCGACAAGCCCCGGTGGTTGCTGATCAAGCGCGACGACGAGGGGGCCGACGCCCGCCGCAATCCCGTCAGTTCCCAGCCGGAATCGGTCAAGACCGGGCGCACCATCGAGCAGGTGGCCGCCACCAGGTGACATGAAGATCGGCCGGCGCCGAGGGCGACCCCTGGAAGGGAATGGGCCGCCGGGCGCGCAAGCTGCCGGGGAGCTGAAGCGGGGGAGCGATCGTCTCCCTCCTACAGGCCCCCCGGCGCGGCTTCTGGGCCAGGCTTACCCGCCGCCCCGCCCTGCCACACTCTCCCGATGCCGGAGACGACCACGTTGACCGCCGAGGCCGCCAAGCGGCTGCAAGCCGATGTCGAGCGTCTCGAGGGCGAGGGCCGGCGCGCGATCGCCGAGCGGATCGGGATCGCTCGCGAGTGGGGCGACCTCAAGGAGAACGCCGAGTACCACGCGGCCAAGGAGGAGGCGGCCATGCTCGAAGCCAAGATCGCGCGCATGCGCGACCAGCTGCTGAACTCCGAGATCGTGGAGGAGGCCCACCGCGGCGAGGGCGCGGGGATGGGCTCGACCGTGACCTACGCGGACGCCAAGGCGGGCAGGGAGATGACCTATCGGCTCGTGCCCGCCATGGAGGCCGACCCGGGCTCAGGGCGCCTCTCCATCGACTCCCCGGTCGGGCAGGCGCTGGCCGGCGCCAAGGCGGGCGATGAGCGGGCGCTGACCACGCCGGGGGGCAAGCGCCAGATCACCATCGTGTCGGTGGAGCAGCCGTGAGCTCCTCGGAGGAGCTCTTCTGCGACGTGGGGCGCGGCGTGACGCTGTGCTACGAGACGATCGGCGACCCCTCCGACCCGCCGCTGATGCTGGTGATGGGGCTGGGCATGCACATGATCGCCTGGGACGACGACTTCTGCGGGATGCTCGCCGAGCGCGGGTTCAACGTGGTGCGCTTCGACAACCGCGACACCGGACGCTCGACCGACATGGGCCGGCCGCCGCCCCCCGGCCTGATGAAACTGGCCACGCGTCGCTTCGACTCCCACCAGTACGACCTCTCCGACATGGCCGAGGACGCGGCCGGCCTGCTGCGGGAGACGGAACTGGGTCCCGCCCACGTGGTGGGCGCCTCGCTCGGGGCGATGGTCGCCCAGACCATGGCCGCACAGCATCCCGGGAGCGTGCGCACGCTGACCTCGATGATGTCGACCACGGGGAGCCGCGTGAAGGGGCAGCCGGCCCTGGGCACCTACCGCTACCTGCTCAAGGCCGCGCCGCGCGAGCGCGAGGCCTTCGTGGACCACATCGAGCAGCTCTTCCGCGTCATCGGATCGCCGGGGTTCGATCACGACATCGAGTCCTTGCGCGCCCGCAGCGAGCTCAGCTGGGAACGCGGGACCAACCCCGCGGGCACCGGCCGCCAGCTCGCCGCCGTGCTCAAGTCCGGCGACCGGACGAAGGAGCTGCGAGGGGTCACGGCGCCGACGCTGGTGATCCACGGCTCGGAGGACAAGCTGATCCGCCCCTCCGGCGGGATGGCCACGGTCACGGCGATCCCCGACGCCGAGCTGATCACGATCGAAGGCATGGGCCACGACCTGCCACGCCAGGTCTGGCCGCGCCTGGTGGACGCGATCGCCGAGCGCGCGAAGCGATTCGACGCGGCGCTGCAGCCGGCCTGAGCCCGAGCCGGAAGGATCCTGGCGCGCGATGAGCCCAGCGCAGACACCTCCCGACGTCGACGGCGCCCACCACCGCCACGTCGCTGTCGACACCGCCGACGCCGGCCGGATCGACCTCCACGTGCTCGAGGCCGGCGAAGGACCGCCGGTGCTCCTGCTGCACGGCTGGCCCCAGCACGCGTGGTGCTGGCGCCACGTGATCCCTCGCCTGGCCGGCGACTTCCGGCTGATCGCCCCTGACCTGCGCGGCTTCGGCTGGAGCGACGTGACTGCGGGTGGCTATGACCCGGTGACCTTCGCCTCCGACGCGACAGCACTGCTCGATGCCCTCGAAATCGAGCGCGCCCACGTGGTCGGCCACGACTGGGGCGGAGCGACCGCGTTTGTCATGGCGCTCGCGCACCCCGAGCGCGTCCAGCGGCTGCTGGTGCTGAACACGGTCCCGCCGTGGGTCGAGGTGTCGCCCCAGCTGATCGCCGGCGCGTGGCGCAGCTGGTACGCGATGGTGATGGCCGCGGCCGGAGACCTCGTCCTGCGCCGCCGGCCGGGGCTGCTCGCCGAGGCGATCCGGCGCGACGCCGTGCATCCCGAGGGCATGACCGAGGCCGACGCCCGAGCCTACGTCGCGCGCCTGCGCGAGCCCGACCGCCGGCACGCCACCAAGCTGCTCTATCGCACCTACCTGCGCGCCCTGGCCGGCCGGGGAGCGGGCTCCGGCCTGCGGAAAGAGCGCCTCACCCAGCCGACCCACTTCCTGTTCGGTGCCCACGACGGGGCCATCTCGCCGCACGTGCTGAAGGGCCTGCACGACCACGCCGACCAGCTGGAGATCGAGATGGTGGAGGACTCGGGTCACTTCATCTGCGAGGAGAAGCCCGAGCTGATCGCCCAGCGGACCCGGGAGCTGTTCACGCGAGTGGAGTAGAGAGAGCTTCGGCGCGGGGAAGCCCGGCGTACGCACCATGATCGTGTGAGCGGGACGTCTCCTCTAGACAGCCGCCCGCGCTTCTTCGACCACCCGTTCCAGGAATGCCTCGGCTTGGATTGCAGGCATCTGGTGCAGGAGCTGGCCCAGTTCCTTCTTCAGCGCCCGCTGCCCCCTCGCGACCGGGTGCGCGCCCGTCGGTGAATCTGAGATCCCGATCTTGCGATGCGGGAAGGAAAGTCCGCCGTACTCGGCTATCTGCTCGTAGTCCCCGTCGCAATGGACCACCCCGCAGTGGTGTCGGTGGGCCAACGCCGCTGTCACGAGGTCCGTCACCGGCAGCCGGTGGCCTTCCCGGGCGTGAGCGGCGAGTCGCTCCATAGCTTCGGCAGCGAGCCGGAACGTCTCCTCGTCAGCGGGCAGGGTGACCATCATCCCGGTGAGGCGAGCGTGCTCTCGAGCGACTTCCTCGCCCTGAGGGCCGCGCAGCAGCTCCAGCAACACGGGGGGCGAAAGGGCGAGCTCCCCGTCTTCGCTGAGCAGCTCGTCGAGTTGGTCTCTGACTTCGGTGACATCCCGCCGGGCCCACGCCGACGTGTCGATCAGCCAGAGCACCTCAGCGTGGCACCGAGTCGACCGCGTCGAAGGTATCGGCGTAATCAAGCGCTGCCCGACCATGCGGATTGGGCAAGCCGATCGCTTCGCGCTGGCGTTGTCGGCGCTCGTCCGATGCCGCTTCCGCGAGGCCCTGTTCGAACAGCTCGAGCAGGTCAGCCTGCATCGGTGCGGGGAGTCGCGGTACGAACTCGCGCAGCTCAGCCAGGAGATCCCCGGCGCGATCGCGACTCGCAGAACGACTGCCCGCAGCCTCGACAACCGCTTCGATCAGCGCTCCTTCGAAGACCGCACGGCGGACCAGACGGGCATCCGGCGCCTGCTCTACCTCACGGAGAAAGCTGAGGGCACTCGCCACGGGCTCATCGACCACGAGGCCTATACGGGAGTGACGACTGGGCATCCAGGCAAGTGTAACACCGAGAGCCACACCTTCACACTTCCTGTGCTTCGCTCACCGTTGCCGCGACCGGGCGTCCGCGGCGTCCGCGCCCGTCCTGGTGGTGAGCACCGAGGCCGCGCCGCTGTCGAGCACCCGCCGCACCAGACCGGGTGCGACCAGTCGCGTTACCCCGATCAGCCCGTAGGGGCGGGGCACGTAACGCTCGGCGCGGCCGCGCAGGCCGGCGTCGACGACCGCCTCCGCGGCCTTCTCCGGGGTGGAGACCATCCAGCGCGTGAGCAGCTTGCCGGTCAGCTCGGCGGCCGGGAAGCCCTCGGTCTCGATGTAGCCCGGCAGCACCAGGCCCACGTGCACGCCGCCGGCCCGTTCCTCGGCGCGCAGGGAGTCCGTCCAGCCGGCCAGCGCGAACTTGCTGGCCGAGTAGGCGCCCGCGCCGGGCCGGGCGATCCTGCCCGCGGTGCTCGACACGTTGACGATCGCGCTGGGCGCGGATCGGCGCAGCAGCGGCAGCAGCGCCTCGGTAGTGCGGACCGCAGCGTCGAAGTTCAGCTCCATCGTCCTTCGTACGTTGGCGTGGCCCCCCTCGGCGAAGGTCGCGCGCCAGGAGGCCCCGGCGTTGTTGACCAGCAGGCCCAGGCGGCCGGCATGGTGGTGGTTGACGTGGTCGGCGAGCCGCTGGGGCGCGTCCTCGTCGGTGAGGTCGGCGGCGAGGTAGGTGGTGGGGGCGGGGAGCTCGTCCTTGAGGGCTTGGATCCGGTCCTCCCGGCGAGCCACCAGCACCAGCCGCGCGCCAGGCTCCCGAGCGAGCCGGCGGGCCACCGCCTCGCCGATGCCGCTGGAGGCGCCGGTG
>Ga0208612_1001072_pt1 | contig 11461 bp, 11 predicted proteins | sample AntDryMetagUQ889_FD_188089 | JGI IMG/M metagenome (GOLD analysis project Ga0208612, IMG submission 188089) | Polar desert microbial communities from Antarctic Dry Valleys - UQ889 (SPAdes) | ecosystem: Environmental > Terrestrial > Soil > Desert | place: Antarctic Dry Valleys | collected 2008-12-31 | reverse complement strand
AACGCGGATCCCGTGGTCCAGGTCGGCGCGGTCAGCCCAGCCCGTCGACGTCCTGGACATCGACGAAAACCGGAGGTCCCGAACAGGGGCCAGCCAGTACCGCCGGCAGCAGCTGCGCCAAGTCGCGCGGGGCAAGGGTCTCGGAGCTGGCCGCGAGCTCGTCCACACTCCACCACCGAAATGGTTGGTCCTCAAATTTCTCGAGCTCGGTCTGCCCGCTCACGTCCACGACGTGTTCGACATCGCGCAGCGCGAAGTAGGTCTCGCGGCAGTCCATGTCCTTGCCCATCACCTGCCCCTGCCAGCGGCGCAACCAGACCGGGCCTTCGAGATCGACGGCCGTCACAAGCAGCCCGATCTCCTCGGCGAGTTCGCGGACCGCAGCGTCCCGTAGCGACTCCCCCGGGTCGACACCTCCGCCCGGGGTGTACCACCAGAGAACCTCCGCCGCAGGCGTGTCCAGGTCAAGCAGGCGCGCCCCCACGAGCAGGACCCGCTCGGACCGGTCGAGGACCAGAATCCGGCTGGCCACTCGCACGAGGGGACCGCGCCCGACTGGGGAGGACAAGTACGAACCTAAGGTCGCAGGGTGCCCCTGACTCGGTTCAGGGCGAGGGCTCATCCGGGTTCGTCGGTCCCGGTCAGCAGATCGGGGCGCCGTTGCTGTGTGCGAGCAAGCGACTGCTCCCTGCGCCACGCGGCGATGGCCGCATGGTCCCCGGTGCGCAGCACCTCAGGTACCTCGTACCCACGCCAGCTCGCTGGCCGGGTGTAGGTCGGGCCCTCCAGCAGGCCCGCTGAGTGCGAGTCATCGGCCGCGGACTCGGCGTTGCCCAGCACTCCGGGGATCAGCCGGGCAAGCGCCTCGACGATGACCAGGACCGCCACCTCGCCACCGGCCAGGACATAGTCGCCCAGCGACACCTCGTCGACCGGGCCCTGCTCGGTGGCCCAGTCGATGACCCGCTGGTCGATGCCCTCGTAGCGTCCGCAAGCGAAAACCAGATGCGGCTGCGCGGCGTACGAGGCGGCCGTCGCCTGCGTGAACGGTCGGCCCGCCGGGGTAGGGACAACCAGCCGTACTCCCTCGGGGCGTACTGCAGTCAACGCCCTCGCCCAGGGCTCGGGGCGCATGACCATGCCGGGCCCGCCACCGTACGGGGGGTCATCGACGCTGCGGTGCACGTCGTCGGTCCATGCCCGCAGGTCATGCACGGCCACGTCGAGCAAGCCGCGCTCCTGAGCCTTGCCGACCAGCGATTGAGAAAGCGGCTCCAGGTAGCCGGGAAAAATCGTGACAACGTCGATTCTCATTGCTGCCTCGCTCGCTCCGCTCATAGCTCGAGCAGGCCGGGTGGCGGGTCGATGATCACTTGTCCGCCGTCGAGGTCCACCTGGGTGACGATCGCAGAGACGAAGGGCACCAGAAGTTCCGAGCCGCTGGGCCGCCGGATCACGAGCAGATCTCCGCCCAGGTGCGAGACCCTGGCGACCTCGCCGAGCTCGGTCCCCTCGAGGTCCACAGCTCGCAGCCCCATGAGCTGGTTGTCGTAGAACTCATCGACCTGGTCGAGTGCGGGTCGCGCCGCGGCCGGAACCAGCAGAAGCGTGTTGCGCAACATCTCAGCCGCCGGCCGGTCCTCGATACCCTCGATCGAGAGCACCCACGCCGAGCCATGCTGACGGGCCGCCGTGATGCGCACAGGGCCACGTTCACGTGGATCGGTGACCAGAGTCGAACCGGGCGCGAAGCGCTCTTGTGGTGCATCGGTGCGTACCTCGACGGTCACCTCGCCCCGCACCCCCTGCGGACGGCCGACTCTGGCGACGACGACCAGGTTCGCGCCCGTCGGCTCATCGTCGGTCATGCTGTGCTCGAGCGTTCAGCGCCCGTCGGTGTCGACGACGTCAACCCGAAGTCCGCGGCCACCGACGCTGGTCATGATCTGGCGCAGCGCCTTCGCGGTACGGCCGGCTCTCCCGATGACCTTGCCGAGGTCCTCGGGGTTCACCCGCACCTCAAGAGTGCGACCACGGCGATTGGTCACCAGGTCCACCTGGACGTCATCCGGATGATCGACGATGCCCCGGACGAGGTGCTCGAGCGCCTCCTCGAGCATCAGACCGAAGAGCCCTTCGCCGCGGGCTTGTCGCCTTTGGCCGATGTGCCGACAGCCCTGTCAACCACCTCCGCCGCCTTCTCGACAGTCTTCTCCACCGCCGTCTCGACGACGTCCACGACCGCTTGGAGGATGCCTTTGCCCGACGTGTCATCACTCTGAGCGTCAGCCTTTGCCTCAGCTTTTGCATCAGCCTTGGGCTCGGTTTTTGCACCGACCTTTGCACCGGTCTTGTCGTCGGACTTCGCCTCGGCGCTCTTGGTTGCCTTCTTCTTCGGCGTGGTCGCCGCGTCCGCCTCCGGCTCGCCCCCGGCGCCTAGCTGGGTGGCGGCCGCGAAAGCGGCCCGGCGATCAGGCTTCGGAGCCTTCACCAGCATCGGCTCGGGCGCTGGCTCGCCATAGAACTTCTGCCAGTCACCGGTCACCCGCAGGATCGCGCGGACCGCATCGGTCGGCTGCGCGCCCACACCGAGCCAGTACGCAACCCGGTCGGAGTCGACCTCCATGTAGGAGGGGTCCTCCTTGGGGTGGTACTTGCCGATCTCTTCGATCGAACGCCCGTCCCGCTTCGTGCGCGAGTCGGCGACAACGATGCGGTAATAGGGCTGGCGCGTCTTGCCGCGCCGCATGAGCTTGATCTTTGTGGACACGTGCGGGACTGCTCCTCAAGTTCTGGTGCGGTGTGAGCGCACGAGGCCCGGGTGGGTCCGGGATCGCGACACTTCATGGACGTGGCCCGCAGCGGGTAGAGGGCCGCGCGGCACGTTCGCGGACCTATTCTGCCAGACCGGCCAATCGGGTGCGCTGCCGCTCGGCGGAGCGTCCATTCGCGCTGGTCGTGCGCGACGCTCCTATACTCACAGTGGATACGAGATATACGGAGAGTCGCAGCAGCCACTCCCCGCGGGGAGAGGCGGTTGCCATGGTTGCGGAACTCGCGGCAACCGTCGCGCCGCCCACCCTCCAACTCCAGGCAGCGTTGGCAGCTGCCCCGAATCTCGCAGCAGCCGTCGAACTGACGCTGGACTACCTGCGCACCCGCGACCTGTCGATGTCGAGCCTGTACCTGGCCCGCGGGGACCGATTGCGCTGCCTGGGGCAACGCGGTTACGCCCACGTCCAGGATGGCCTGCTCATGAGTGTCGGCGTCATGGGCAGGACGTACAAAAGCGGGAAGTCGGTTCGGGTCCTCGCCGCAGACGCCCCAGAGTACGTCGCCGAAGTCCCGGGCATTGTCGACGAGGTTTGCGTACCGATCTGGGTTGCCGAGAAAGTCGTCGGCGTACTCAATGTCGAGTGCACGCAGGTGCTGCCGCCGGACGCGCTTCCGATTGTGGAGGAGTGCGCTCGCCTCTTCGGTGATCGGTTGGCCAGTCTGGGTGGACCGCCGGGCGAGTCGACGGCCGACCGTCGCATTCGGCACTCGTCTCAGTTGGCTGCCATCACGGACATCGACGCGCTGTGGGCCTACGCCGTGGACGCCGCCTGCGGGCTCGCGCAGATGTCCGCAGGGGTCCTGATCGATCTCCACCAGCCGGCCGGGCTGCGAGTGGTCGCGGCTGTAGGGGGAATCGGTGAGCGGTTGCGCGAGGTTCCCGAACACACGTGGACGACCATCGCCGGACTGGTGTCCCTGGGAGCGTCCTGCCACACCTCGGGTTCAGCCGAGGGGCTGGCGTTCAGCGGGTACCGGGAGCTCAGCGATGCTGGAGCACATTCACTCATCATCGTGCCGGTCTTCGCCGACGGGCAGTGTCGCGCTCTGCTCGTCTGCGCTGACCACAACCCCGCGGCCCCCGCCGCAGTTCCGGTCGAGCGGCTGGAAATGCTTGCTGCTCAGCTGGGAAGCCGGCTGCAGATGCTTCAGGTCCTCGACGAACTGGGCGCGCGCACGATGCAGGACCCGCTGACAGGTCTCGGCAACCGGACGTGGTTCGTCGCCGAGGTCGCCCAACGTCTCGACGCATGGTCGCGCCGGGGTACGGGCCAGTTCGCGGTGATGTTCTGTGATCTCAACGGGTTCAAGGACGTGAACGACAGCTTGGGTCACGCGGCCGGGGATCGACTTCTGATGATCATCGCCGATCGCATGCGGGCACGGCTGCACCCGGACGAGCTGCTGGCTCGCTTGGGCGGCGACGAATTCGCCTTCTGTTCCGACCGATTCCCGACCGTGGCCGACGCGGTCGAGCGAGCCAGCGACATTCCCAGTCTGTTGGCTCCGCACTTCGATCTTGACGGTGTCGAGGTCGCGATCACCGCAAGCATCGGGATCGCGATCGTGAGTGCCGACGATCCGTCACCTTCGGATGCACCTACCCTGCTCGGTGAGGCAGACGCCGCCATGTACGAGGCCAAGCGGCACGGTCGATCGGGCGTGGCCCTGTACACCGACGAGCTCCGCGTCGCCGCAGCGGATCGGCTCGCGATGGCAACGGGTCTGCGCAAAGCGGTTGCCGACGACCAACTGGTCCTGCTCTACCAGCCAGTGGTCGCTCTGCCATCCGCAGAGATCATCGGTATGGAGGCCCTGCTGCGCTGGCAACATCCGCAACGTGGGCTGCTGGCACCGTCGGAGTTCATCGCGATCGCCGAGGACACCGGCGTGATCCTGCAACTGGGCAGGTGGGCCCTGGGTAGTGCCTGTGCCCAGCTTGCTTCGTGGGAGAACATGCTGACCACGACGGTCCCCAGCACGCTCGGCGTGAATCTGTCCGCACGACAACTGACCGACCCTTCCCTGCCCGACATCGTCGAAGCGGCGTTGGCGACAAGCGGCCTAGCACCAGGCCGACTGGTCCTGGAAATCACCGAGTCGACTCTGATGGAGGACGTGGCGTCCTCACACGCCGTGCTGGGGGCGCTGAAGGACCTGGGTGTGGTCATCGCGGTAGACGACTTCGGTACGGGCTTCTCCTCACTTGCCTACTTGAAACGCTTCCCGGTGGATATCCTCAAGATCGACCACTCGTTCATCGACGGTCTGCCCGACAATCCGGAGTCCAGCGTGATCGTCGCCGCGATCATCGGAATGGCCAAGGCGCTGGGTCTCGATATCGTCGCCGAGGGAGTGGAGACCGTCCAGCAGCGCGATTGCCTGACCAGATTGGGTTGTCCGAACGCGCAGGGCTACCTGTTCCAGAGGCCGAAAACCGCGCAGGACATGACCGCCATCCTTGCCGGTAGGGCGCTCGACTCGGTCTCATCCCCGAGCATTTCCTGAGCTGCGCGGCCGGGTTCCGAGGGTCAGGTTCGTACGGCCGCATGGATCAGGGTGACAGCTTCGGCGACGGGAATCTCGCTGCGCTCGTCGGTACGCCGATCCCGCAGTTCGACCAACCCCTGCGCCAGTCCCCGCCCCACGGTGACGATGGTGGGTATCCCGATCAACTCGGCGTCGGTGAACTTGATCCCGGGACTGACCTTCCGACGGTCGTCGTAGAGCACATTCAGCCCGCGGGTCAGGAGTTCCTCAGCCAGCACTTCGGCCGCATCGAAGACCGCCGGATCCTTGCTGGTCGCGACGAGATGGACGTCTGCGGGCGACACCTCACGCGGCCAGCACAAACCGGACTCGTCGTGCGTGGACTCCGCGATCGCGGCGACGGCCCGGGAGACCCCGATGCCGTAGGACCCCATCGTGACGGTGACCAACCTCCCGTTCTCGTCGAGCACCTTGAGGTCAAGTGCGTCGGCGTAGAGGCGACCGAGTTGGAAGATGTGCCCGATCTCGATCCCGCGGGCCAGTTCCAAGGGTCCCGAGCCATCGGGTGCCGGGTCGCCTGCCTTGATCTCGGCGGCCTCGATCGTGCCGTCTGGGGTGAAATCGCGGCCGCACACGAGGTCGAAGGCGTGCCGCCCCGGCTCGTTGGCTCCGGTCACCCAGCGCGTGCCACTAACGACGCGCGGATCGACTAGATAGCGGATTTCGCTCGAAGACTTCTCACCCAGTGCGGCGGGACCGATATAGCCCTTGACCATCGCCGGGTTGGCGGCGAAATCGGCGTCGGTGAACGCCTCGACCGTGGCCGGATCCACCTGCGCCTCTAGGCGCTTGGCATCCACCTCCCGGTCACCGGGCAACCCAATGGCCAGTGGCTCGCGGCTCCCGTCCGGGTGGGCAAGCATGACGAGCACATTCTTCAACGTGTCACCGGCGGACCAGGGTCTGTCGTTACGGGGGAACCGCTCGTTGGCCAGTGCGACGAGTGTCTCGATGGTCGGCGTGTCCGGGGTGTCCTCGACGTGCGAGTCGGGAGCGTCGTCGTACGGGATCGGATCGGGCACCGGCGTACGCACGGCCTCGACGTTGGCGGCATATCCCCCGGTGCTGCGCACGAACGTGTCCTCGCCCACCTCGTTGGGATGCAGGAACTCCTCACTGCGGGAACCGCCCATCGCGCCGGACATCGCCGAGACGATGACGTATTCCAGGCCGAGCCGATCGAAGGTGGCGATGTAGGCGGCTCGGTGGGCCGCGTAGGAGGCGTCGAGCCCGGCATCGTGCGTGTCGAAGGAGTAGGAGTCCTTCATGACGAACTCGCGTAGCCGCAGCAAGCCTGCCCGCGGCCGGGCTTCGTCTCGGTACTTGGTCTGGATCTGGTAGATCCACAGCGGCAGGTCCTTGTAGGAGGAGTACAGGTCCTTCACCAGGAGGGTGAACATCTCCTCGTGCGTCGGCGCGAGTAGGTGATCGGCGCCCCGGCGGTCCTTGAGCCGGAACATGTTGGCGCCGTACGCGGTCCAGCGACCGGATGCTTCGTAGGGCTCCCGAGGCAGCAACGCCGGGAAGTGGACCTCCTGAGCGCCCATCCGGTCCATCTCCTCGCGGATGATCCGCTCGATGTTGCGAAAGACCCGATAGCCCAGCGGCAACCACGTGTACCCGCCCGAGGCGGCGCGTCGGATGTAGCCGGCGCGGACCAGGAGCCGATGACTCGGGATCTCGGCGTCAGCCGGATCCTCGCGAAGGGTCCGTAGGAAGAGGGTCGACATTCGCAGCAGCACGCCGCGCAGTCTCTCAGGCGACAACTTCGCCGCGCAGGACAATCCTCGCCGGGTGACCGAGAACCGACAGATCGGCGCGCGGGTCGGTGTCGTAGGCCACGAGGTCGGCGGGCGCGCCCTCCTCGATGCCCGGTAACCCGAGCCAGGACCGCGCCGCCCACGATCCGGCCGCGAGCGCATCCGTGGCTGACATTCCCGCGTCGGCCAGGGCAGAGATCTCGCGAACGATCAGGCCATGTGGCAGGGAGCCGCCGGCGTCGGTTCCGGCGTAGATCGGCACACCCGCCTCATGAGCGCGGGACACCATCTCCCGAACACCGGCATGCAGCCTTCGCATGTGCGCGGCGTAGGCGGGGAACTTCGACTCCGCGTCCGCCGCTATGCCCGGGAAGTTGTCGATGTTGATCAGCGTCGGGACCAGTGCGGTGCCTCGGACCGCGAGCTCGTCGATGAGATCCGCAGTCAGTCCCGTGCCGTGTTCGATGCAGTCGATCCCGGCGCTGATCAGATCCGGCAGAGCTTGAGCGCCGAACACGTGCGCGGTGACCCGGGCACCGACATGATGCGCGGCAGTGATTGCTGCCTGGATGGCATCGGCCGGCCAGCACGGCGCGAGATCTCCGGCGCCTCGTTCGATCCAGTCCCCCACCAGCTTGACCCACCCGTCGCCGGTTCGCGCCTGTTCGACCGTGGCGTCTGCCAGGTCGCCGGGGTCATCCAGCTCGATCGCCACTCCCGGGAGGTAACGGCGGTGCGGGGCGAGATGCCGCCCGGCCCGGATGATCCGGGGCAGATCTTCGTGGTCGTCGAGGTGACGTGTGTCCACCGGAACCCCGCAGTCCCGGATCAGCAACGCCCCCGCGTCCCGGTCGGCCAGTGCCTGTTCTCGCTGCGTGGCGACGTCAGTGACTGCCCCCGATGGAGCCAGCCCGATGTGATTGTGCGCATCCACGAGCCCAGGAACGAGCCAGCAACCCGTGGCCACCGTCTGCGCATCACGCACCTGCTCGAGGGTGACCCGACCCTCGTGTACCCAGACGTCGCGCGGCTCGTCTCCGGGCAGGACCACGCCCCGGAGACGAAGCGCAGCGCCCATCCGAACGCCGCTACTTCTTCTTGCCGAAGCGCAACGCGGACAGGTCGGGCAACTGCATGCCCGGGGGAAGTCCGCTGGCTCCCAGCAGCTGGTCGAGGTCCGGCCGGCCACCGGTCGGACCCACCTGGTCCCCGCCGGTCCGGGCACCGCCGAGCTGACGTTCCTGGCCGCCCTTCTTGCCCTTCTTGCCCTTGGCGTTCTTGCGTGCCTGTAACTGCTGCTGACGGCCCTTGGCCTTCTTCGACATCGACCGCGCACCCGGCAGGCCCATGCCGCCGGCCATCTGCGTCATCATCTTGCGCGCCTCGAAGAACCGCTCCACGAGGCCGTTGACCTCGGTCACCGTGACTCCCGAGCCGTTGGCGATGCGTACCCGCCGGGAGCCTTTGATGATCCGCGGATCAGTGCGCTCGTCCCTGGTCATCGAACGGATGATCGCCGCGGTGCGGTCGAGATCCTTGTCGTCTACCTGCGCGATTGCTTCTTTCATCTGCCCAGCACCGGGCAACATGCCGAGCAGGTTGCCGATCGGGCCCATCTTGCGGATGGCCATCATCTGTTCGAGGAAGTCGTCAAGGGTGAAGCCGTCGCCAGAGGCGAGCTTCCCGGCCATCTCCTCGGCCTGGTCTGCATCGAAGCTCTTCTCGGCCTGTTCGATCAGGCTGAGGATGTCGCCCATCCCGAGGATGCGAGAGGCCATCCGCTCCGGATGGAAAACGTCGAAATCGGTCAGCTTCTCGCCAGTGGAGGCGAACATGATCGGCCGGCCGGTGATCTCCCTGACCGAGAGTGCCGCGCCCCCTCGGGCGTCCCCATCGAGCTTGGTCAGGACCACTCCGGTGAAGCCCACGCCGTCCCGGAACGCCTCAGCGGTCGTGACCGCGTCCTGACCGATCATCGCGTCGACCACGAAGAGGATCTCATCGGGACGCACCGCATTGCGGATCGCCGCCGCCTGGCCCATCAACTCGTCGTCGATGCCGAGCCGGCCAGCGGTGTCCACCACAACGATGTCGTGCATGGTCCGGGCGGCATGATCGAGGGAGTCGCGAGCGACGGTGACCGGGTCACCCACCCCGTTGCCGGGCTCTGGTGCGAAGACGTCGACGCCAGCCTGTTCACCGACGATCTGGAGCTGGGTGACGGCGTTGGGACGTTGAAGGTCGGCGGCCACCAGGAGCGGGGTGTGTCCCTGCTCGCGCAGCCAGAGCCCCAACTTTCCGGCGAGCGTCGTCTTCCCCGAGCCCTGGAGTCCGGCGAGCATGATCGTGGTGGGCGGGTGTTTGGCGAAGCGTAGCCGTCGAGTCTCGCCACCAAGGATGGCGACGAGTTCCTCGTTGACGATTTTGATGACCTGCTGGGCGGGATTGAGCGCGCGAGAAACTTCGCTGCCCCGGGCCCGCTGCTTGATGGCCGCAACGAAGCCCTTGACGACCGGCAGGGCGACGTCGGCTTCGAGCAGCGCGATCCGGATCTCGCGACACGTGGCATCGATGTTGGCTTCGGTGAGCCGGCCCTTGCTGCGCAGCCCGGAGAAGGCTGTCTCGAGTCGATCAGACAGGGTCGCGAACACGCTGGGCACTTCCTCCGGACACTGGTGGGCCCGATGGGCACACGTGGCTACGCGCGAAACCAGTCTAACTGTCGGAGCGAAGGTTTCAGGCGACTCGGCTGCGCCGACTCCTGTCCGACTTGCTGGGCGCCCGGTTCAACTCGCGACCATCCAGCGACCAGCCCACGAACGTGGCCGACCCGCACCGCGTGCAGTACCACTCGGGGCATTCTGAGCCGTGACCGTCCGGACAGGGTGGCTGCTCGAACTCGGTCGTACGGGCACACATGCGACAGGCCAAGCTGGTAGTGCCGACGAAGGCGACGGTGCTCGCTTCCATCACGAGCCTCCTCTCCCAGGAGTGCTGTGGTTCTCCGGTATTACCGTCGCACAGCGGCCTGGCGACCGCGGTCACCTCCATCGGCGTGTCAGGGACCTGTGCGACACACTTGCCCGATGACCACCGTCGCCGGCACCTCGTCGAATCCGTCCACGACAGACTTGCCGCGGCGCAAGGACCGGCTCTGGCTGGTCATCCTCGCCGCTGCGCTCTGGGGTACCGACGGCCTGTTACGCGTGCCACTGGTCAGCCAACTCGAGCCCAGCACCATTGTTCTAGCCGAGCACGCCATCATCTGCCTGCTGATCCTCCCCTGGCTGGCCGGAGCGCTGCGGGCCTTCGCTGCTGCTCCTCGGAAGGTGCAGTTGGCGATCCTCGCCATCGGCATCGGCGCCTCGGCGGTCGCGACGACGCTGTTCACCGCAGCGTTCGCCCTCGGGGATCCAGTCACGCCGTTGGTGTTGCAGAAGCTCCAGCCGGTGATCGCCATCGCCCTGGCCGCGCTCCTGCTCGGGGAGCGGGTCACCGTTCGCTTTCCGCTCTTCGTCGTACCGACGCTGGTCGGTGCCTGGCTGCTGACCTTCCCCGACCCGCTGGGCATCGCATTGAGCCAGGCGCAGGCTGGCCTGCTCGCGGTGGGGGCAGCCACGCTGTGGGCCGGCGGGACGGTGCTCGGCAGGTACGCCACGACGTCGATGGCCACTCCGCACGTGACCATGTTGCGCTTGTTCTTCGGCCTGATCACCTCATTCGTGATCGTCCTGATCATGGATGCCCCATTGGTGCCAGCGGCCGCCGATCTGCCCGGTCTGATCCTGCTTGCGCTGATCCCTGGTCTGCTCGCGCTGCTGCTCTACTACCGCGGCCTGGCGGGCACCGCCGCGGCACGAGCGACCCTGGGAGAACTCGCCTTCCCCCTGACGGCTGCGTTCATCGGCGTGGTACTGCTCGACGGGCACCTGGATGGGTCGCAGTGGCTGGGGTTCGTCCTGTTGCTCGTGTCGGTCACCCTGCTGGCATTGCACGAGCGCCGAGCGAAGACACCGGCCATCATGGCCGGTCCGCGGCAGCCTCTAGCATCGAGCTCAGCCGACGCCGAAGCTGATCACTGAGTGTGGGCTGCATCGGCAGATAGAAGACGTCGATGGCGTCTGCACCGAAGGTCTCCACGCGGGCGGAGATGACGTCGATCCCCGCCTCGTCGAAGACAGACGTCAGCCGGTACAGAAGACCAGCTCGGTCGTCGGCGCGTACCTCGACGACCGTCGCTTCCGCGGCCGCATCGTCGTACCAGATCACCTGGGGGGGCTGAGCCGCCCGCGATCCTCGGAGGTAGGCGCGCTCCC
>Ga0208612_1001071_pt1 | contig 11464 bp, 15 predicted proteins | sample AntDryMetagUQ889_FD_188089 | JGI IMG/M metagenome (GOLD analysis project Ga0208612, IMG submission 188089) | Polar desert microbial communities from Antarctic Dry Valleys - UQ889 (SPAdes) | ecosystem: Environmental > Terrestrial > Soil > Desert | place: Antarctic Dry Valleys | collected 2008-12-31 | reverse complement strand
CTGTCACTCGGCGGCCTCTGCCCACCCCTCCCAGGACGGTGACACGACCCACGGAACCGGCAGTAGGTTCCATTTTTCGGCCCCTGAGCGCGACTAATCGAACCGTCGGAGCTGTTCACGCTGGAGCGCGCTCGATCTGGCGACGCGCACCAGAGACCTCATATCCTCGTCGTGTGGACAGGTCGCTGGCGAGGATCAACTCGTTCCTTCAGGAGGAGTTGCGAAGGCTCGACTTGGAGCAGGTCACCGCCGTTCAAGCGAATCAGTGGCTCGCTCGTGCGGGACTTCTGGATGATTCGGCTACGAGGCCAGGATCGCCGCTCCGGCGTCTTCTCCGGGCCGGAAGCATCATCGGCGCCGCACAGCGTCCGCCCGCTGCGAATGGACGGTGGGTCGTCGTCAGCGTGGGGGATCTGGAGAGCGCCCTCAGCGGGGAGCAGGTCCCGCGAAACGACATTCGGCGGAAGACTCCGACGAGCGCTGTCGGAATCGCCTCAGAGACGAGCCCCGCCGACCTCGCCGCCGAAGTCGAGCACGCCGTCACCGCGCTCCACGTGACCGCTCCCGCTGTGCTCGTCAGCGCTGTGTCGACCAGCAGTGGACTTTACTCGCTCAGACCGAAATCGGCTGGGGCTGTGAGCGAGCTCGGCCTCTGGGATGTGTTGGGCGAAGAGCCGCTAGTCGAGCGAATCCTGTACCTGGGTAAGGCTGAGGGCTCCATCCCATGCCCGACCTCGAAGAGGTCGTAGAACCAAGGCCCTGGGCCACGGCTACGGACGATCGTTATTGCAGCCGCGGCGCTAGCTTGTCCGGTCGGCATGGGAACGAGAACAGGGCCGAGGAGGGGCGGCCTTCCTTCCCACGCATCACGAACCACACCTTGCGGCGGACCTACATCTCATTGCTCTTCGCCGCAGGAGCCGAACCACCGTACGTCATGGGCCAGGTCGGGCACGACGACGCCAACACGACGCTGAACATCTACGCCCAAGTCCTGCGTCGCCACGACCGCACGCATGTCGGCGAAGCCTGTTCCCCGAGGAGATGGTCCACCCGCTCGGGGGCGATCCCTACGACCACCTGCGGGTCCGCTCGCTCGCCGAACCTCAGCAGCGCCGAGGCGAGGATGGATCTGTTGCCGGTCGCTGCGACCGCCGCGTCATCGGCCGCCATCTCCGCGAGCTCTGCGTAGCGTTGGCGCAGCGGGCGCAAGACCGGGAGGAAGAACAGCCCGTCGCCCAGGGCGCGCGCGACCAGCAGGCGCAGCGGATCTCGGCGTTGCTGGTGGTGGCGCTCGTGCGCGAGAACTGCTCGCAGCTCGTCGTCGTCGAGCGCGATCAGTGCGCCGGTCGACAGGTAGATGCGCGGGCGCACCAGCTGCGCACAGAACGCCTGGGGCCGTTCGTCATCGAACAGGAACACGGTCGTCCCGTCGACCTCGAGCGAGTCGACGACCGCAAGACGGCGCAGGTAGCGCCGTCGCTGGATGCCCTGCCGTGCAACGGAGCGAACCCCGAGCGCGAAGGTCGCGAAGCTGAGGCTTCCGAGCAGCGCGACGGCCAGCGCCTGCCAGCTCAGCTGAGGGCTCAGGGCGGCGCGGCATGCCGCTATCAGTGCACCCAGGTCGGGGGCGCGGAGGTCGACGGACGTGAGGGCGAGCCCGGTGGCGAGGACGAGCGCGCTCAGCGCGACCGCGGCTAGGGCGAGTCCCAGCCGATACAGCCAGCGAGCGCTACGCACGCCGTGCGAGCCGGCGCAGTTGCTCACGCCGGCTGGGGTCGAGCTTGGCCAGATTGCGAGCGAAGTGAACGAGCGCGACCTCGCCGAACTCATCGACCAGCGCCTCCACCTCGGCTTCAGCGAGCGCTTCGAGGTACTCCTCGCGGGTAGCCCGCGCCGAGTAAATGAAGCCCTTGCCCTGCTTGTGGCGCACCAGGACACCCTTGCGCTCAAGGCGAGAGAGGATGGTCATGATCGTCGTGTACGCGCGCTCCTTGCCCGAGCTCTCGTTCAGCGCGTGCAGCACCTCACGGACGGTGGCGCTCCCCTGGCGCCACACCTCCTCCATCACCTCGCTCTCGAGCTCGTGAAGCACGGGCGGTCTGTCGGATCTTTCAGACGTCATCTGCGACAGAGGGTAGTACGTCAGGTGGCGGTCCGCCGGCCAAAGCGGCGAAGCCGCAGCGAGTTCGACACGACGCTGACCGAAGAGAACGCCATCGCGGCGCTCGCGATGATGGGGCTCAGCAAGCCGAACGCGGCCAGCGGAATCGCGGCCGTGTTGTAGCCGAAGGCCCAGCCGAGGTTTTGGTAGATGATCCGCAGGGTGCGCCGCGACAGGTCAAGCGCGGTGACCACGCCCTGGACGTCGCCTGAGATCAGCGTGATGTCGGACGACTCGATCGCCACGTCGGTGCCAGTGCCGATCGCGATGCCGAGGTCAGCCTGCACGAGCGCGGGAGCATCGTTGACGCCATCGCCGACCATCGCGACGCGCCGCCCCTCGGCCTGGAGGCGGCGTACCTCGGTCACCTTGTCGGCGGGAAGGACCTCTGCCATCACGCGCTCAATCCCAAGCTGACGGGCGATCGCATGCCCGGTGCGCGCGTTGTCACCGGTGATCATCGCCACCTCCAGGCCGCGGGCTGAGAGCTGAGCCACGACATCTGCGGCTTCCTCCTTGACCGTGTCGGCGACGGCGAGCACACCGCGGATCCGTCCGCCCCAACCGACGAAGACCGCCGTCCGGCCCTCAGCCTCGAGCTCTTGGGCCACGCTCTCAAGAGCTTCGGCGTCGACCATGCCAGCGCCCTGCAGGTAGCTGCGGCGACCAACGAAGACCTCGATCCCCGCCACGGCGCCGCGAACGCCCAATCCCGGGGTCGACGCGAAGTCGGTGAGCTCGGGAAGCCGTCCGTCCGCCTTGCGCGCACCGGCGACGATCGCGACGGCGACCGGATGCTCAGAGCGCGACTCCACGGCCGCCGCAAGTCGCAGCACGTTCTCGGCCTCCTCGCCCTCCAGCGGCCGGACCTCTGTCAGAGCCATCTGTCCGCGCGTGAGCGTCCCGGTCTTGTCGAAGACCACGACGTCGACGCGCCGGCTCTGCTCCAAGACCTCGCCGCCCTTGATCAGCACCCCACGCTCGGCGCCGCGACCCGTCCCGACCATGATCGCGGTCGGCGTCGCGAGGCCGAGCGCGCACGGGCAGGCGATGATCAGGACCGCGACCGCCGCCACGAGGCCGTCCACCGGCTCGCCGAGGAACGCCCAACCGGCGAATGTGAGGGCCGCCACGCCAAGCACGACGGGCACGAAGATGCCCGAAACCTGGTCGGCCAGGCGCTGAACCGGAGCCTTGCCGCCTTGCGCCTCTTCGACCAGGCGCACGATCTGCGCGAGTGCCGTGTCCGAGCCGACCGCAGTGGCCCTGACTTCGAGACTGCCGTGCGCGTTGATCGTCGCGCCGGCGACCTTGTCGCCCTCCTTTTTCTCGACCGGCACCGACTCGCCGGTGAGTACCGACTCGTCCACTGCCGAGCTGCCCGCAACGACCTCGCCGTCGACGGGGAGCTTCTCGCCCGGACGGACTCGAACGACGTCGCCGACCTGCACCTGCCCGATCGGGACCATCAGCTCCTCGCCGTTCACCAGCGCCCGCGCCTCCTTGGCGCCGAGCTCCAGGAGCTTGCGGATCGCGCTCGATGCCCGCCCCCTGGCGCGTGCCTCGAAGAAGCGTCCGAGGCAGATGAACGCGATGATCAGCGCAGCGGTGTCGAAGTAGAGCTCCCCGCCGGCAAGAAGCGCGACCGTCGAGTACGCGAACGCGGCCAGCGTTCCGAGCGCGATCAGCGTGTCCATGTTCGCCCCGCGCGTGCGAGCGCGTGCGACGGCGGTGCGAAGGAACGGCCAGCCCGCGACGAACTGCACCGGCGCGGCCAGTGCGAACATCAGCCAGCGGCCCCACTGCTCCTCCATCGCGGTGAACGAGAGGACAAGTAGTGCGATCCCCAAGGGCAACGCCAGCATCACACGGCGAAGCCATGCGCTGCGCTCGGCCGACTCCGCAGCGGCGATGTCAGGAGCGCCCTGACCGGCGGGCGCGATGCGGTAACCGACATCCTCGACGGCGGTCTCGAGCTGCTGGGGCGTCACGACAGCCGCGTCAAAGACCACCTCGGCCCGCGCGGCGGCGAAGTTGACGCGCGCCTCCGCCACACCGTCCTGGCGGGACAGCGTCCGCTCGACCCGCGCGGCGCAGGACGCGCACGACATGCCCTCGAGCTCGAAGGTGACCTCCTCGGAGCGGTCCGCTCGCTGCGCAGTCGCGACGGCGTCCGGGGGGGCGCTCATGCCGGCGCCCTGTCCCCGGGCGTAGCGTCACTCCGCGCGGCGTCCGGCCCTGTCAGCGCCGCGTTGAACTTGAGTGCGTCGATCAGCTCCACGATGGCGGCGTCGCCGCTGCCTCCCTCGATCGCCTCCGTGAAGCAGGTCTCGAGGTGGTTTCGCAGCACGACTCGGTTCGCGCGCTCGAGCGAGGCCTGCGTCGCGCTGATCTGCTTCATGAGATCGACGCAGTAGGTATCCGATTCGACCATTCGGATGATTCCTTCGAGGTGACCCCGGACGGTCTTGAGGCGGTTGAGCACATCCCGCTCGTAGTGATCCTGCACTGGGCTCCGATCCTTGTAGGGCACCCCACCTGGGGTGGGGCTGGCCAACGGTAGCGCATACCAAATCGCTCACTACCCAGGGCGTCGCGAGCAGCGGCAGCAGCAGCAGCAGCAGCAGCAGCAGCAGCAGCAGCAGCAGCAGCAGCAGAACTCCAACCAAACATTCGTACGACTGTTAGAGTATTAGCGTGGCGGACCCCGACACTTGCGAGCTCCTCTGTCTCGACCTGCCGAAGGCCGAGGCGCTACGCCAGTCCCGTCCAGAGCTCGCGCACCTTCAGCTCGCGTCTGAGGCAGCGAAAGCGCTCGCAGACCCGACACGCCTGCTGGTCGCTGTCGCGCTGCGCGACGGCGGTGAGTTGTGCGTCTGCGACCTGAGCTGGGTCTGCGAGCGCTCAGACAAGCTGGTCTCCCATCACGCCCGCGCGCTGCGCAGCGCTGGCCTCGTCAGCTCGCGACGCGAGGGCAAGATGGTGATGTACGAGCTGGCCGACGCCGGGCACGCCCTGCTCGGCGCCGTTCTGCCGGAGAGCGAGGTTCGGGCATGAGCACTCCAGACACCCTCACGCTCAGCGCCCCCGCTCCGAGTTCGAGCCGGCTGTCTGGGGACGAGCACCGCCGCTTGGTTGGACGCGTCAAGCTGCTCTCGTGGCTGAGCCTCGGATGGATGAGCGTCGAGGGTGGCGTCGCCATCCTCGCCGGCATCCTCGCTGGGTCTGTCGCGCTCATCGGCTTTGGCATCGACTCCGTCATCGAGGGCCTCGCCAGCGGCATCATCATCTGGCGGTTCACCGGCAACCGGGTTTTCAGCGACGAGGCTGAGCAGAAGGCGCAGAAGCTCGTCGCCATCCAGTTCTTCATCCTCGCGCCCTACGTCGGCTTCGAGTCAGTCAAGGCGCTCATCACCGGCGGGCACCCGGACGTGAGCTGGCTCGGCATCGGCCTCAGCGCCAGCAGCCTCGTCATCATGCCGCTGCTGGGAATCGCCAAGCAGCGCCTCGCCGACCAGCTGGGCTCGGCAGCCACGAAGGGCGAGGGCCGACAGAACATGCTCTGCGCCTACCTCGCCGGCGCGCTGCTACTCGGGCTGCTCGGCAACGCGCTCGTGGGCGCCTGGTGGCTCGACGCAGTTGTGGGCCTGCTCATCGCCGCCGGCGCCGTCCGCGAAGGGCTCGAAGCCTGGCGGGGCGAGGGTTGCGCCTGCGTGTCCTCACCGCTGCCGGCCGGAGGCGCGCAGCCCGCGGTATGCGCGGACGACGGCTGCAAGGACTGAGCTCGTGGGGCGCCGCCAAGCGAGCGGGGTTGGTGGCGGGTGGCGCGATGCTGGCCGCCGCGCTCTGGTGGCGAAGGAACCCGTCCGCCTGCCCTTACGGCCAGCGCTTCTGGGTCGAGGCGCCGCACCCGTTCATCACCCGCAAGCGCCTGCGTGCGGTGCTCACACCGGGAAGCAGGCGAACGAGTCCTGGAGGTAGGACCCGGGACCGGCTACTACTCGCTCGATGTCGCCGACTGGGTCTCGCCGGGCGGACAGCTCGACATCTTCGACCTGCAACAGGAGATGCTCGACCACACGTGCACCCGAGCGCACGAGCGCGGCGTCGAGAACATGACCCCCGGCCAGGGCGACGCAAGGCAGCCGCCCTACGGGGATGCCAGCTTCGACGCCGCCTCCCTCGTGGCCGTGCTCGGTGAGATTCTCGAGCGAGATGCGGCATTGCGTGAGCTCGCCCGCGTGCTCAAGCCTGGCGGGCGCCTGGTCGTAGGCGAGCTCTTCGGCGACCCGCACTGGGTCAGCCCGCGCAAGCTCAGCGAGCGGGCGATGGCCGCGGGCCTGTACCTCGCCGAGCGCTCCGGGAGCCCGCTCGGCTACTTTGCTCGCTTCGAGCGTCCCGTAGTCCACTAGCTCGCCTCGAAGCACTGCTGCAGGCCCGAGCGGGTGTCGGTCCCAGAAGGAAAGCCTGCGACTTCTCTCCGACGAGCGGTCAGACGCTTTGGAAGAAGTTTAGGTCCCAGCGCTCAAGCTGCTGCTGAACCTCGATGTTCAGCCGAAACAGCTCGCCGGTGACCACCAGGACCCCCATCGCGACGAGCACCACGCCGGAGCCGACCTGGAGGGCGACGTAGTGACGCTTGAAGAACGCGAACGAGTGCGTAGCGGCGTCGAACGCCACGGCGGAGAACATGAACGGCAGCGCCAACCCGGCGGAGTAGACGGCGAGCAGGCCCGCGCCCTGAGCGGTCCCCTGCGACGTAGCGGCCAGTCCGAGAATCGCCCCCAACGTGGGCCCGACGCAGGGCGTCCACGCAATGGCGAACGCCGCGCCCGCCACGACGGGCCCTCCCTTCCCCGCACGCTCGATGAGCGCGTCGGGGCGCCAGTCGCGGTTGAGCCGCACTACGAACACCGAGCTGATGAACAGCAGCCCCATGACGATGATCAGCCCTCCGGAGACCTTGTTCAGCAGCGGCTGGTTGTCGAACAGAAAGGAGCCGAGCGCGGTGGCCGTCAGGCCGAACCCTATGAAGATGAACGAGAAGGTCGCGACGAATACTCCGCTGCGCGCGAGCACACGTGGGTCGAGTCGACGCCGACGCTGCTCACCTGGCCTGACGTTGGCGACCGCGGCGAGGTAGCCGGGCACGAGCGGCAGGCAGCACGGTGACAGGAAGGACACGAGACCAGCCGCAAAGGCCAGCGCGAGGTTCGGAGCGTCAACCATCCAGGGCGTATCTCTGGATGTCCTCGGCCAGCTTGGCCTCGGTCGCGTACGCGCCCTGGTGGGTGAACACGAGCTCCCCTTGGGCGTTGTAGAAGGCCGTGGTCGGCCAGGAACGTCCGCCCCGAAACACACGGGCGACCGACGCGTCGCGGTCATAGAAGTGTGGAAAGGGCACGGGCAGCTCCTTCAGGAAGTCGGCGGCATCGGAGCGACTGTCCTGCGAGTTCACGCCGACGAACGCCACCCGCCCGTTCAGCTTCTCGGCCTGGTCGCGGAAGAAGGGAAACTCGAACCGGCACGGACCACACCACGACGCCCACTGGTTGACCACGACCGGATGGCCTCGCAGCTCCGCGAGCCGAGCACGGAACGCGTCAGGGCCCCCATCGAGCAGTTGACCGGCCTCGGCCTTCAGCTGCGCCAGCGCATCAGCTGGGGTGGCGGGCGTACCACCTGTCGGCGGCGCCGCGATGTCGGGATCGTCGGAGCCGCAAGCGGCCAGTGCCGCCGCGGTTGCCAACACGGCAAGGAGCATGAGGGACCTTCGCAACATCTACTACCGCACATAGTACGGTGCTTTCGCATGCGACCTGTGCTGTTCGAATTAGGCCCGTTCGAGGCGAACAGCTGGGGCCTGATGGTCGCCGTCGCACTTCTGCTCGCCGGCGTCGTCCTGCGTTCAGAGCTCGAACGGCTCGCCCACCGCGGTGAAACGGCCTACACACTGGTGCTTGGGGCCGCCATCGGCGGACTCATCGGCGCGCGGCTTTACTGGCTGGCCGAGCACGCCGGCGAGGCGTCACTGCTGGAATCGTTCTCAGGCGCAGGCTTCACCTGGTACGGCGGCGTGCTGGGCGGCGCGGGCGCCGTGCTGCTCGTCGCCCGCGTTCGACAGGTGCCGCTGACGGCGCTGCTAGGTGCGAGCGCCCCCGCGCTAGCCCTCGGCTACGCCGTTGGACGCATCGCCTGCCAGCTGGCCGGCGACGGCACCTACGGCGTCGCCAGCGACCTGCCCTGGGCGATGAGCTACCCCAACGGGGAGGTGCCGACCACCGACCGCGTCCATCCCACTCCCGTCTACGAGACTCTGGCGAGCCTGCTCATCTTCTGGGCGCTCTGGCGCCTGCGACGCCAGTGGGAGCCGCTGCGCCTATTCAGCGCCTACCTCCTACTTGCTGGCGCAGAGCGCTTCCTCGTCGAGCTCATCCGGCGCAACGACGAGGTGCTCCTCGGCCTCACGCAACCACAGCTCTTCGGTGCCGCCACGGTGCTCGCCGGAACCTGCCTACTCGCAGCGCGATCGAGTACTGATCGCTCGGTCGTTGGGTCCCCAGGAACGCCTGTATAGAAGCATCTCGCCACAACATCTCAACTGGTCTTAGCTTCGGCTTTGCGCAACAGCCACCGACGGTTGCGATAACGCCAGCACCGAACGCACGCGTATTCCTTGCGGGCGCGAAGCGATCATCTCGTAGTGTCGTTAGCGAGAGGCGTGGGCGGCGCCGTTCAGCTCGCGCTCGGCGCGGTCTCGACGATCTTGCTGGGCGCCTGCTCGTAGGGCGGCTCGGGTGCCATGTCGGCCCCGTTGGGCCAGACGATGGTGCCGCCCTCACGGTCGATGCTGACTTGTGCGAAGTAGACGGGATCGCGCAGCGGCTCGAAGACGAAGCGCCGATTGCGTCCAGCGAAGTCGACCTGTCCGACGATCCCGACTGGCCACCCTTTGGTCCAGAAGGGGGATCTTCTGGACCAAACGGTGAGTAACCCAGCGCAACGAGCGGACAAACCGCGTCCTCACCGGGGGGCCGAAATCAGCCTGATTTGGCTCTACTACCAGGAGCTTCGACAAGGACGCGTGCTCGCTTCACCTGCGAGAGGTCGGTGGTTCGAAACCACCCGCGCCCATACTCGGGACCCGCAACCTGATCGCGGGGCGTCACCTCAGATGCGCACGCTTCCGAACGCGAGCGCGTTCGCTAGCACGTCGAAGTGGCGGTCGTCGTGAAGCACGTCTGAGCCCCTGGCCGCGGCCGCGGCCGCGATCAGGTAGTGGCGGCCGGGAGCCGGTGGGACCCTCCCAGCTCGCGCGAGGCGGCGATCACGGCGGCGACTACGCTCTCGCTGACAGGCGCCCTCAGGGAGAGGGAGGACAAGGCCCGATCGAGGCGCCGATGTTCTTCCTCGTCACGGGTTGCCGCCAACAGCTCCAAGGTGCAGCTACCGAGCCGCGGTACGAGCCTGCTCCTGCGCACTCGCCTCGACCGCGTGCGCGACCGACGCGCGCGAGGACACGACGAGCTTGCCGTCCGGATCGTCGGGATGGAGCGTCTTGTCTCCATCGGCCTCCGCTGGCCTCGCCCTCCCATCCCGCGGACCACAATAGACCAGTCCAGGCGGAGCCGGGAGACCGCGTGCGCGGTGGGAGTGCGACCCGTGCGACGGCGTGGTCAAGGTTCGCGGCGGGTGACGCTCTTGACCTTGTCTAGGGATCGGTCAAAGGAGAGAACCTCGTTGATGCCGGTGGCTTCTGCCTGGGCGACCAGGTAGGCCTCGGCGAAGTCGACGCGATCGAGCTCGTAGACCTCGAGCGCTCGCACAAGCGTGGTGGGATCGAGCGCCTCGATCGCCGGGAGCGCGATCGCGGAGCGCAACAGCTCGGCGACTCTTGCACGCTCGACCTTGTAATAGGACTCGAGGACGTAGACGCACTCGCCGAGCACAAGGTCGGTCAGGAGAAGCGGCTCGCCTCTCGCGAGGGCGGCGGTGGCGCGCGCGGCCAGCTCGGGCGGGTCGCCGGTGAGGTGGCGAATCAGGACGTTTGTGTCCAGAAACGCCCTCAGCGTCGCCGCCCGGCGCGCTCGCTGCGCGTGCGGCGAAGCACTTCGTCCCACGGTGTCCCGCGCTTAGCTGTCGGCACGGGCACCGCACCGGCGAGGTCCAAGAAGTCGGGGATCTTGGCCATCAGGGCGCGGCGACGCTCGACCCGAAAGAGCAACTCGTCGCCGTCCTGCAGCTCGAGCGCCTCTCGCACGCTCTTGGGGATCGTTACCTGACCTTTCGAGGTCACCTTCGCACTCGCATCCATCGCTTCTCCTTACTTCCGCTGCTAGGTAAGGATAGCCGAGCGGCGGGCCTTGACACGCTCCACCACGGCGGCGATGATGCGCCCCGGCGACCTACCTCGAGACTGGAGCGTCCCATGAGCACGAATCCCTCGTCCGACCCGGATCCAACGGGTGATACCGATGAGGCCTCGCTGGACCGAGCCTCCCAGGCCGAGCCCAGTCCGACATCGCTCAAGCAGACGCCCGGCGCAAGCGACCATCCATCAGGTCACGCGGCAGCAGATGTCGAATATGACGGCGAGCATGAAGGACAAGCCGTCCGCCTCCAACCGCGATCTCACTAGGAGTCACAAGTGCTGCGCTTGACCAATCACCATCACTCCACGATTTGGGCGATGATCCAGTGGCACCATCCGAACTGTCCGGACGGAGGAAACTGGGAGAAAAAGGGCGGGTGGCAGTTGGAGCCCGGGCAGTCGAAGATCGCCTATGGCGGTGATCTCAATGACGTCAATCTGTGGTGGTACTCCTTCGCGCATGCCGCTGACGGCACCCTCTGGGGAGGAGACTTTCCTGCGATTGTGCCCACCCGTGCATTCCAGTGGTGCGAGAACACCGCCGACACCAGCTCTCGGACCGTCGGCATGTTTCAGTTCCCGGGCGGCCAAGATGACGACCACGTGCTGAACTTCAGGTAGCGCAGGGCCACGCCGGTCGCGGGAACGACTCGATAACGGTCAGGATGGTCGGGCGTCCCGCTGACGAGCCAGCAGTCGCGCAGCCACCACGCCGCCGAGTGCGCCGAAGAGGTGGCCCTGCCAGCTGATCCCCTCCTCTGGGAGTAGCCCACCCAGCAGGGCGCCGCCCCAGAGCACCGCCACGCCGAGGCCGATCGCGAGCTCGACGGCGTCGCGGTCGAAGAAGCCCCGGCTCAGCAGATAGGTGGCGTACCCGAAGACGAGCCCGCTCGCGCCGATGTGCACCGTGCTCGCCGGCGCCACGAGCC
>Ga0208612_1001070_pt1 | contig 11464 bp, 14 predicted proteins | sample AntDryMetagUQ889_FD_188089 | JGI IMG/M metagenome (GOLD analysis project Ga0208612, IMG submission 188089) | Polar desert microbial communities from Antarctic Dry Valleys - UQ889 (SPAdes) | ecosystem: Environmental > Terrestrial > Soil > Desert | place: Antarctic Dry Valleys | collected 2008-12-31 | reverse complement strand
GCTCGCCCTGCCGGAGTCGCGGTAGATGCCCGAATGGGTCGAGCCGGTCGCGCGCTTCATCCTCGAGCAAGGGCTGCCGGGCACCTTGCGCGTGTCTGCGTTCGCCGTCGTCGGGAGCGGCTTGATCGGGGTCGTCCTGGGGACGCTGCTGACGATCAAGTTCCTCCCGCTCCAAGCAGTGATCCGGCTGTACGTCGAGGTCTTCCGCGGTCTGCCGATCCTCGTCACCGTCTTCATCGTCTTCTTCGGGCTGCCGACCGCATCGCGCCGGCTCGAGTTCGATGCGCTCACGGCGGCCTCGATCGCGCTCGTCCTCTGGGGTAGCGCCCAGGTGGCCGAGGCCACGCGTGGCGCCGTTCAGTCGATCCCGCGCGAGCAGCACGAGGCGGCCTCGGCCCTCGGCTTCGGCTGGGTCGGCCGGCACGGCTTCGTGATCCTGCCGCAGGCGCTCCGCCGTCTGCTACCGCCCTTCGTCAGCCTGCTCGTGAACATCATCCAGAACTCGACGCTCGCGCAGGTGATCGGCGGGCTCGAGCTTTTGGAGGCGGGAAAGCGCCAGAACGAGCGCCTGGCGGCGTTTCCACCGATCGGTCTTGGCGAGATTCACGCGTTCGAGATCTTTGCCGGGGTCGCGGTCCTGTTCTTCCTGATCTCGTTCCCGCTGACACGGCTCGCGGTGTACCTCGAACGCCGGCTGGTTTGATCGTGGATATCGCTATCAGTCCACCCGAGCGAACCGAGAACGATGAGCTGTAGCGTCTGCGCGAGCCCGACTTCAGGCGCCTGAGACCGCGCCGAGCGCCTCGTCGATCGCGCTCAGCGTCGTCTCGTCCAGCTCGAGGCCGCTGGCGGCCGCGTTCTCCTCGACCTGCTCCGGCCGCGACGCGCCGATGATCGCCGAGGCGACGTTCGGCTCCCGCAGCACCCACGCGAGCGCGAGCTGGGACAACGTGACTCCCAGGCCGTCGGCGATCGGCCGAAGCCTCTGCACGGCCTCGAGCACGTCGTCCTCGAGGAAGCGGCCGATGAACGATCCCATCGAGTCAGACGTCGCACGCGTCTCCGGCGGCGGCGCCTCGCCGGGGAGGTACTTGCCCGTGAGGACGCCCTGGGCGAGCGGCGACCAGACGATCTGCGAGATGCCGTTGGCAGCCGAGACAGGGATCACGTCGGCCTCCGGTGCGCGGTGGAGCAACGAGTACTGAGGCTGGCTCGAGACGAACCTCTCCACGTTCGGGACGTCGAGAGCGGCTCCGATCTGCTCCGCTGACCACTCGCTGAAGCCGAGGTAGCGAGCCTTGCCCTCGTGGATCACCTCGGTCAACGCCTCCATCGTCTCCTCGAGCGGCGTGTCCGGGTCGTAGCGGTGACACTGGTAGAGGTCGACGTAGTCCACGCGCAGGCGAGCGAGCGAGGCGTCGATCTGCTTGACGACCTGCTCCCGGGAGAGGCCGCGATCTGCGTCGCTCATCGGAAAGTAGAGCTTCGTCGCAAGTACGTAGGACTCGCGGGGACGGCCCGCGAGCACGTCTCCGAGGAAGCTCTCTGCCGCGCCTCTCCCGTAGACGTTCGCGGTGTCGATGAAGTTGATGCCGACCTCGAATGCCTTCGCCACGCACGCCTCCGCCCGTTCGCGTGCGACGCCGCCCGAATAGGTCAGCCACGAGCCGAGGCTGATCTCCGAGACCTCCAGGTCGCTGGAGCCGAGGCGGCGACGGCGCATCGCGGCACGATACCCGGGTGGACGTGGTCGAAACGACCTTCGAGATCGGCGGGCTCTCGATCTCTATCGAGCATCCGCCCGATCCCGTCGAGCTGATCGACGAGGAGGCGTTCGAGCGGGAGGAGTTCCTCCCCTACTGGGCGGAGCTCTGGCCGAGCGCGATCGCACTCGCGCGAGTGGTCGCGGAGTTCGACCTCAGAGGGAAGAGTGTGCTCGAGCTCGGTTGCGGACTCGGCCTCCCGAGCATCGTTGCCGCACTTGGTGGCGCTCGCGTCCTCGCGACCGACTGGTCGCCGGACGCGCTCGTGTTCGCGTCCAGGAACGCGCGTCGAAACGGGCTCGAGCTCGAGACCCGCCTCGTTGCGTGGGCGGAGCCAGACGGCCTACACGCCGAGAGCCCCTGGTCGCTCGTCCTCTGCGCCGACGTCCTCTACGAGCGCAGGAACGTCGAGCAGTTACTCGCGCTGCTGCCGAGCCTCGGTAGCGAGGTCTTGCTCGCCGATCCAGGACGGCCGGCGCTGCCCGCGTTTCTGACAGGAGCCGCTCTCGCCTGGAGGGTCGAGTGCTGCGGGGCGCCGGAGCTACCACGCGGCGGAGTTCATCGGTTGCTCGCCAGGTAGCGTGTTTCCCGATGATCGGGGTTCTGGCAGCGATCGCGCTGGCCGTCGGCCTCACGGGGCAGGGCCGCGCCGCGGAGGAGCAGCCGCTGCCCTTCTATCCCCAGGCTGGCCGTGTCGTCCGGGACGTGACAAGCGCGGCGCTCTCGGACGCGCTTCCGCGTGCGACGGCGAGGACGGGCGAGCGGGTCGCCTGCAGCGTCCAACCGTCCGATGGTCGCCTGCGCGCGGCCGGAGCGACCGCAGCGGCTACGGCGGGCTGACGGTGTGGACGCGCCCTATCGAGTGGGCTCGCGCCCGGCTTCGCAACAAGCGGCTCGTAATCGCTCTGGAAGTCGTCGCCGTGACCGTCCTGCTCGGGGCGCTCGCGTGGGCGGTTCGCGACGTCTGGAGCGACGCAGCGCCGCGACTCAGGCACGCCAACCTCGTCGATCTCGGACTCGCGATCGCCGCGCTCTCCGCGTACTACCTCGTCTTCGTGCTCGGGTGGATGCGGATCCTGCTCGCCTACGGCATCCGGATCCCGTACCGCGTCGCCCTCCAGGCCGAGATGGTGTCGATGCTCGCGAAGTATGTTCCGGGAGGCGTCTTTACACCAGCCGCGCGTGTCCTCGTCTTGCGACGGCTCGGCATCAAGGAGACGCCGGTCGTTCTCGCCTCGATCCTGCTGGAGGCCGGCTTCTCGGCCCTTGCCGGTGTCGGGGTCTTCGTCGTCGGGATCGCTTTCATCGACGGCGTCGATGCGCCGGTCTTGCCGCTGCTCGCCTTCACTCTCCTCGTCGGCTTCTTGCTCTACCCGCCCGTCTTCAAGAGGGTGGCCGCACGGCTCCTGCGGCCGTTCGGCGCCGAGGAGGTCGAGGCAGTCCCGGCCCACACCGCGTTCGGCCTGCTGGGGTTCTACGCCTTGACCTGGCCCCTTGGAGGTGTGGCCCTGTTCTTCATGCTTCGTTCAGTCGGAGGCGAGCCCGACCCCGCCTCGATCCCGTTCCTCGGCGGCACGAGTGCGATCGGGGCGATCGTCGCCGTGCTTGCGATCTTCGCTCCCTCCGGTCTGGGAGTGCGGGAGGCATCCATGTACGGCCTGCTCCTCGCCGTCGTCTCCGAAGGAGTTGCACTGGGGGCGACCGTCCTGAACCGCCTAGCCATCACTGCGGTCGAGGCCGGGCTCCTGGTCGTCGGACTGGTGCTGCTGCGTAACAAGCCGCTGCCGGCTGATTCCGACGTCGAGGTGTCGGACGACGGGCTGACGGGCACCTGGGATCCGATTCCGACGAAAGGACGATCGTGACCGACAGCTGGAATACTGAGCCGAAGGCAACAGAGAGCTCCGAGGCAACAGAGAGCTCCGAGGCAGCAGAGAAGGAGACGGCCGTTGAGGAAGAGGACGCGACGCTGCTGGGCCACGACCCCGTGCTAGGCCCGAGCGACCCGGAGGCCGACGAACATGGCGACAACCTCACGCGAGTGGACGAGGACCAGCTCTAGGAGGTCTTGGCGGAACGCTCTTTAGCTAGTTCATCGAAGGGTCGGGCGGCATCGTCGCGAGGAGCGCGAGGCCGCCGCCCTGGCGGCGCAGGACGTTGCTCCAAAGCTCGTCAGGCCGCTCGCTGAAGACGTCGTCGGACTCGGCCGGCACAACGATCCAAGAACTCTCGTCGAGCTCGTTCTCGATCTGGCCGGCTGCCCAGCCGGCATAGCCGAGGAAGACGCGGCCGCGGCGAACGCTGACGTCGGGACGCTGGACGAAGCCCACGGCTCCGAGCACGAGCTGCGACGCATCCTCGGGATCTTCGACCTCTGCGAGCGCGAGCAGCGAATCCCTCGCGACCGGCCCGCCCACGAAGACGAGCTCGGTACCGCCGGAGAGCGCCGCCAACTCCGGCACCGCGTCGGCGACGGCCGTCTCGGAGGGGCGGTTGAGGATCACGCCCATCGCACCGGCCTCGTCGTGCTCGGCGAGGAGGACGACCGTGCGCCGGAAGTTCGGGTCGAGCAGGGTCGGGGTAGCGACGAGCAGGCTGCCGCGTAGCGAGTGGTCGGAGGACACTAGTCGTCGATCGCGGCGCGCAGCGAGCGGACGTAGGCGGCCAGCGCGTCCGGGCCGCCCTCGGCGACCTCCACCGCGCGGGAGCCGACGACGACGCCGTCGGTGAGCGCAGCTGCCGCGCGCGCGTGGTTCGGCGTCGAGATGCCGAAGCCGGCGTAGAGGGGGGTGCTGCCTGCGATTGCTCGGGCACGTGCCGCGAGCCCCGCGAGCGCGACCGGCGCCTCGTCGCGTGCGCCTGTCGTGCCGGTGAGCGCGACGAGGTAGAGCCAGCCGTCGGTCGTTGCCGCAGCGCCCCGTATGCGCTCGTCGGTCGACGTCGGAGCGACGAGTTGCACACGGCGGAGCTCCGGGCGCTCGTCGGCCGGCAGGTCTGCGACGATCAGCGACGTTGCGCCGGCGGCGCGCGCGTCGGTCGCGAATCGCTCCCAGCCATAGGCCTCGAGCAGCGAGGAGTACGTCATCGGGACGAGCGGCACGCCCACGCGTTCCCGCACCGCGGCGAGGCACTCGAGGCACGCCTGGGTGCGCATCCCCGCGGCGAGTGCGCGCTCGGCCGCGCGCCGGATCACGGGGCCGTCCGCGAGTGGATCGGAGAAGGGGAAGCCGATCTCGACGAGGTCGGCGCCACCTTCGACGGCAGCCTCTGCGAGATTTGGCGTCTGGCGGCCGGCCATCAGGTAGATGACGAGGTTCTTGCTCATCGCGACCGACGTCCGCTTGAATCGAGCAGCGGCAACGCTGCGATCCCTTCCCGTCGCGACATCGTCAGGACGCCGCGATCGCCCGTCGCGATCGTGTCGCTCGGACGAGCGGAGGCCACGAGAAAGCAGTCTGGAATGGACACCTCGGTTCGGCGTCGGGCGTAATGCTTCGTTCGCAGCTCAGCAGCGCGCCACGCCTCTGCTTCTTTGCACGGCAGCACCTCGAGAAGAGAGGCGGTGAGCGCAGAGACGGCGGCGCGGACGTCCTCGCCGGGGATTCCATACACGCGCTCGACCACATCCACTGCCTCAGCCAGGTTGACCGACGGAATCGCCGTATCTCCCTCCCGAAGAAGCGACCGTACCTCGGCGAGGGCCGGCTCTCCTGCAAGGAACGCGACGAGCGCGTGGGCATCGAGCAATGTGGTCAAGGCTTGCCGTAGAGGCGGCGGAGCTTCCGGTCTTCGATCTCTGCGTTCTCCCGCCGGATCAGAGCACGCGCCTCGTCGGTCGTCATACGCAATCGGCCTTTCCAGATGCCAGCCAGCGCCTCGATCGTGTCTTCGGCAACCGGGCGCATGACTAGATGGTCGCCATGATCCTCGACCTGGACCTCACGCGTCTTCCAGCGGCGGCGGACCTCCGCCGGAACCGTGACCTGGCCGCTCGTCGTGATGCGATAGCTCGTCATATATGACGAATCATACTATGAATAGATCAGTCATACTGCTACCGGGAAAGAACCTCCGCAAGATCCTTGTCGCCGCGACCAGAGAGACAAACCACGACGAGCTCCGCCTCGAGGTCCTCCACTCGAGCGAGGGCGTGTGAGGGCTCGAGGGCGGGGATGATCCCTTCGGTGCGGGTGAGGCGGCGGAAGGCGTCGAGGGCCTCCTCGTCGGTCGTGCCGACGTAGCGAGCGCGGCCGGAGTCGCGCAGGAACGCGTGCTCAGGCCCGACGCCGGGGTAGTCGAGGCCCGCGGAGATGGAGTGCGCGTCGGCGATTTGACCGTCCGCGTCGGCTAGCACCGACGAGCGCGAGCCGTGCAGGACGCCCGCCTGGCCGCTGCCGAGGCTGGCCGCACCGGCTGCCTCGACGCCCACGAGCTCCACGTCGGTGTCGTCGACGAAACCGGCGAACATGCCGATCGCGTTCGAGCCGCCGCCGACGCACGCGACGACCGCGTCGGGTAGCCGTCCTTCGGCCTCGAGCACCTGCGCGCGCGACTCGCGTCCGATCACCGCCTGCAGCTCGCGGACGATCTCCGGGTACGGTGCCGGCCCGACGCACGAGCCGATCAGGTAGTGCGTCGTCTCGACGTTCGTGATCCAGTCGCGGATCGCCTCGCTCGTCGCCTCCTTCAGCGTCTTCGTCCCGAACTCGACCGGCCGCACCTCGGCGCCGAGAAGTCCCATCCGCTCGACGTTCGGGCGCTGCCGGCGCATGTCCTCGCTGCCCATGTAGACGACACAATCGAGGCCGAAGCGGGCGCAGACGGTCGCGGTCGCGACGCCGTGCTGGCCCGCTCCGGTCTCGGCCACGATCCGCTGCTTGCCGAGGCGCCGCGCAAGGACTGCCTGGCCAAGAGCGTTGTTCAGCTTGTGCGCGCCCGTGTGCAGGAGGTCTTCGCGCTTCAGGTACAGGCGCTTGGAGGGCGCGAATCGCTCGGCGCGCGTCAGCGGAGTCGGCCGGCCGGCGTAGTTCTCCGCGAGGGCGTCGAGCTCCTCACGGAACCCGCCGTCTGCGAGGGCCGCCTGCCAGGCCGCTGTCAGCTCGTCCAGTGCCGGGATGAGCGTCTCGGGGACGTAGCGCCCACCGTAGGTGCCGTAGGTCCCGACGGTCATCCGCGTGCCGCTTCGACGTAGGCCCTGATCGCGCCGTGATCCTTGATCCCGGGCGCGAGCTCGAGGCGCGAGCTCGCGTCGACTGCCCACGGTCGCACACTGTGAATGGCCGCGACGACGTTGTCGGCGGCCAGGCGACCTGCGAGGACGACGCGCCCGTCCGCCTGCGCGGCGCGCGTCCAATGCTCGGGATCCTCACCCTCCCAGGGCAGGTCGTGCACCGTGGCGACCCGCTCGCCCTGGCGGAAGAGCGCGCCTGCCCGCCCTCGAACAACGCCGTCCGCGCGTTCGTGCACCTGGTCGAGCTGCGCAGCGCTCTCGCGCGCCTCCCCGACCCAGACCGCGACGGCAAGCAGCGAGTCGGGCACGGGGAGAACCTCTCTCGCCGCCCGCGGACTCTCCGGTGCGAGCACGAAGCCGGCCAGATCGGCACCCGCCTCGGCCGCGACGGCGACATCCTCCTCGCGCGTCAGCCCGCACACCTTCACGAGCGGCCGGCGGAGGAGGTCGGCGAGCTTCTCGGCGGGGTCGGGCGCCTGCATCAGCGCCGAGCCGACGAGGATCGCATCCGCGCCCGCGAGCTCGGCGGCGGCGCCCTGAGCGCGAGTGTGGACGCCGCTCTCGGCGACGACGAGCGGGCGCGGGGAGGCCTTGTGGCTCTGAGCCACTAGGTCGAGCTGCGTCGCCCGGTCGAGCTCGAACGTCGAGAGGTCGCGGGCATTGATCCCGATCACGGGCGCGCAGAGGGCGTTTGCCCGGTCGAGCTCCGCCCGATCGTGCGCCTCGACGAGCGTGTCGAGTCCGAGCTCGGCGGCCATCCGCATCAGCTCCGCCGCCCGTGCGTCGTCTAGGTCGCGGAGGAGGAGCAGCACCGCATCCGCGCCGGCCTCCTTAGCCGTCCGCAGGTGCTCGGAGGTCGAGAAGAACCCCTTCGCCAGCAGCGGAAGCCGGGCGGCGGCACGTGCCGCGCGGAGGTCGTCCCAGCTGCCGCCGAAGCGTTCGTCGACGAGAACCGACACCGCGGCCGCGCCGACCCGCTCGTAGTCGGCGGCGATCCTCGCCGGGTCGGCGTCGGGTCGGATGTCGCCGAGCGACGGCGAACGTCGCTTGATCTCGGCGATCGCTCCGAGGCCGGGTGCCGCGAGTGCCTCACTAAACCGCACGGGAGAACCTCGCCAGCTCCTCGAGACGTGTGGCGGCGGCCCCGCTGTCGACAGCTTCGCGTGCCAGCTCCAGTCCCTCCCTCAAGTCCTCCGCGTGGCCTGCGGCGGCGATCGCGCCGGCCGCGTTCAGGAGGATCGCGTCCTTGCCTCCTCGGCCGCCGCCCCCGGCGCCGGACAGGATCGACCTGATCGTCCTGGCGTTCTCGGCGGGAGTACCGCCGCGGAGGGCGTTGGGATCGCAGCGCGGTACGCCGAGGTCGAGCGGATCGAGCTCTCGTTCACGCATCTCGCCCCCGACGACCTCACACACGAGGTTCGGTCCGGCCGGTGAGAGCTCGTCGATGCCGTGCGCGCCGTGCACGACGAACGCGCGCCGTGCTCCGAGCTGCGCTAGCACCTCGGCCAGCGTCCGCACGAGGCCTGGTGCATAGACGCCGATCACCTGCGCCCGCGCGCCGGCCGGGTTCGTAAGCGGCCCGAGCACGTTGAACACGGTACGTGCTGCCAGCTCGCGCCGCACCGGTGCCGCATGGCGCATCGCGGGGTGATGCGAGGGAGCGAACATGAACCCGAAGCCCAGCTCGTCAATCGACTGCGCGATCCGTTCCGAAGGTTGCTCGAGACTGAAGCCCAGCGCCTCGAGCACATCCGCCGAGCCCGAGGCAGAGGAGACCGCTCTGTTGCCGTGTTTGGCAACAGCGGCTCCTGCAGCGGCGGCGACGATGGCTGCCGCGGTCGAGATGTTGATCGTGTGCGCGCCGTCGCCCCCAGTGCCTGCCGTGTCCACGAGATCGTCCCGCTCGGGTCGCACCGGCAGGACGTGCTCGCGCATCGCCTCGGCACAGCCCGCGATCTCGGCGGCGGTCTCCCCCTTCACCCGCAGGGCGACGAGGAAGCCCCCGATCTGAGCGGGAGTGGCCTCACCCCGCATGATCTCGTCCATCACCTCACGCGCACCGGCGCGTGACAGGTTCCGGCCCTCGAGCAGGTCGGCAAGGGCGGCCTGGATCACGGGCGCTCGAACGAGCTTCTTGGGAGGTTGGCCGCCCCTCCCGAGCCTGCGCCGGTGAGAAAATTGCGACCGAGCTCCGGTCCGAGCGGGGTGAGAACGCTCTCGGGGTGGAACTGCACGCCCTCGACGGGCAGCGTGCGGTGGCGAACCCCCATCACCTCCCCGTCGTGCGTTCTGGCGGAGACCTCGAGCTCGTCCGGAACCACGGTGGCGGCGAGCGAGTGGTAGCGCCCGGCCTCGAGCCCTTGCGGCAACCCGGCAAAGACGCCTCTGCCGTCGTGCTCGACCTGCGACGCCTTGCCGTGCAGCAGCGCCTTTGCCTGACCGACCTCGCCGCCGAAAGCCTCGACGATCGCCTGATGCCCGAGGCAGACACCGAGCGTGGGTACGCGGGGTCCCAGGCGACGGATCAGCTCGACGGACACCCCTGCGTCGGCGGGGCGGCCGGGACCGGGGGAGATGAGGAGGTGCGTCGGCTGGAGGGCCTCGGCGTCCTCCACCGTGATCGCGTCGTTCCGAAAGACGCGTACGTCCGCCCCCAGCTCCTCGAACAGGTGCACCAGGTTGTAGGTGAACGAGTCGTAGTTGTCGATTACCAGGAGCAAAACTCCTCCTCCGCCAGGTCGATCGCGGCCTCGAGCGCGGCGAGCTTCGCGAGGCACTCGTGGTGCTCGGCTGCCGGATCCGAGTCTGCCACGATGCCGGCCCCCGCCTGCAGCCGGGCGATCCCGTCCTGAAGGACGAGCGTCCGGATCGCGATGCACGTGTCCATGAGGCCGCCCGGCAGAACGTAGCCAATGGCACCGGCGTAGCTGCCACGCCGATGTGCCTCGAGCTCGGAGACGATCTGCATCGCCCGCACCTTCGGTGCACCCGAGACCGTGCCGGCGGGAAAGCACGCGCGCAGGAGGTCGAACGGCGTCACGCCTTCGCGCAGCTCGCCTGTCACCTCGGAGACGAGATGCGTGACGTGAGAGAAGCGCTCCGGCTCGAGGAACCGGGACACCTTCACCGTCCCCGCTCGGCACACGCGCGAAAGGTCGTTGCGGCTGAGGTCGACGAGCATGATGTGCTCGGCGCGGTCCTTCTCCGAGGCGAGCAGCCGCTCGGCGTCGTCCTCCCCCGGCTCCGCCGTGCCCGCGATCGGGTTCAGGCTCGCGCGCCCCCCCTGGCACTTGACGAGTGTCTCCGGCGAGCTGCCGACTAGGTCGAGGCCGTCGAGCTCCAGCAGGAAGAGGTAGGGCGAGGGATTCACGCGCCGCAGGGCGCGGTAGAGATCGAGTGCGGAGGCCGAGGTGGCGCGTTCGGCGCGCTGGGAGAGCACAACCTGGTAAGCGTCCCCCGCTCTGATGAAGTCCTTGATGCGGCGGACTCCCGCCTCGTACGTCGCCCGGTCAGGCGAGCGGCGGACGGCGCGGTCCGTCGGCTGGGAGGCGAGCTCGTGTTCCTGAAACACGAGCTCTCTCGCCAGCGCGCGTGCGATCGCCTCTGCATCGCCGGCAAGCACCGCCGCGGTGCCGCTCCCGTGGTCGTAGCGAACGAGACTCTCTGCGACGACGAAGCGGCTCTCCGGCAACGCAGGCCCGCAGCTCGGCAGCTGCACGGTCGGCTCGAGCTTCGCGACGTGGTCGTAGGCGAGGTAGCCCACAACGGGCTCGCCGGCCGACTCTGCCTGCTCGAACGAGACGAGACGCGAGCCGGTTCCGATGAAGGAGTAGCGGCCCAGCCGCCCCTGCTCGACCGACTCCAGCAGGAAGCTCGCCCGGCCTTCCTCCCGCAGGCGGAGGTAGACGCCGAGTGGCGTCAACAGATCGGTCGGGATGCGCGTCGACGTGGTCTGGATGAGAGGAACCCTAGACTCAGGCGATGGCAATCCCGCCGCTGCTCGACGAGCTCCTCCGTGCGCACGGCCCATCCGGTCACGAGCACCTTGCCCACGGCGCGATTCGGGCTTCGGTCGGGGAGATCGCCGAGGTCGAGAGCGACACGGTCGGCAATCTGGTCGTGCGGCGGACGACCGACGGTGATCGTCCGCTGCTCGCGTTGTTCGCGCACCTCGACGTGATCGGGCTCGCAGTCGCGCACGTGCCGGATGACGGCCTGCTGCCGGTGCATCGCCTGGGTGGCTGGCGCGCGAACGTCGCCTACGGGCAGCGGGTCGAGATCAGGACGGCGAAGGGTGTCGTCCACGGTGTCATCGCGCGCAAGACGAAGGACGACGAGAAGGTGGAATGGGAACAGCTGTACGTCGACATCGGTGCCGGCGACGGTTCGGAGGCGCGCGAGCTCGTCGCACCGGGGGATCCGATGGTCGTCGTCGCACCGCCGATCGAGCTCGCCCACGCGCGCGCGTGTG
>Ga0208612_1001067_pt1 | contig 11468 bp, 13 predicted proteins | sample AntDryMetagUQ889_FD_188089 | JGI IMG/M metagenome (GOLD analysis project Ga0208612, IMG submission 188089) | Polar desert microbial communities from Antarctic Dry Valleys - UQ889 (SPAdes) | ecosystem: Environmental > Terrestrial > Soil > Desert | place: Antarctic Dry Valleys | collected 2008-12-31 | reverse complement strand
GAGGGTGGCGATCCGGCGCCGTGTCATGGCCGTCATCCGGCCCGCCGTGAATCTCCGATCAGGCAGCCAGTAGGCGTGCGAGGATGCCGTCGAACCGCGCCAGGTCGCGCGCAGCCGTTGGCGAGATCGTCGGGACGACGTGTGTAAGCGACTCGAGGATGGTGAGCCTCGCGGTCCGGCACGTCTCCGCGAACGAGAGCGCGTCGGCCAACGCGATGTACTTGTCCGCGCGAGCGACGACGAGCTCGACCGGCGCGGTGATCTGGGTGGCGACGATGATCGGAGACAGCAGATCGACACCGGTTCGAAGCGACTCCGGGAGCGCGGCGTAGAGATCATCGAAACGCTCGGGCACATCGTTCGAGAGCAGCTCGACGACGGCCCGTGCGGCCGCTCCCAATTCGTCCCGAGGCCACTCGCGCAGACAGGTCAGGGGCTCGGGCGCATAGTCGTCCAGAGACTGCAGGCGCGAGCGGAGCGCAGTGCGCTCGTCTCCCGGCGGAAGGCAAGCGACCACTGACTTGGCGATGACGAGCTTGAAGAAGTCGCCGGAGACGAACGGCACGATCGTGGCGCCATCGCGGTAGACCCCCGTTGTGATGACGCGGATCGCCTCGGAGACGTCGTTGAGCGGCGCCAGCGCGAGGACGATCGAAACGCGTTCGGCCAGGCTCGCATCGGCCGCGGTCAAAAGCGCGAGCGTGCCTCCACCTGAGACCCCGACGAGCGCCGCGCGCCCATGCGCGACGTCAGGCCGGGAAAGCGCTCCCTCGACCGCAGCTCGCGCCTGGAGAACGGACGTCGGCGTCAGCTCCCCCGTGGCCAGACCCTCGGGCTCGGCAACGATCGCCAGTCGGCCAGACGCCGCAAGGCCACGGCCGATTGCGCGTAGCGCCGGATGCGCGCGTCCGGGCCTCGTTATCCCAGGGAAGAGGACGACCGCCGGCCATGGCCCTTCGCCACGCCCCGGTCGGATTACGGATGCTGCCACGCCGCCGACGATCGCCTCGTCCTCGCGCGCCGTCCCGACGAGCACGCGGACGATGCTTCCGAGCACGCGACCGTCGTACGCGGCGGCCAGCGCGAGCGGGAGTCGTGCCTGGGAGCGTACGAGCGCGGGCCACGTCAAAGGGCGTCTATGCACGTGCGGGAAGAGCTGAGTGGCTGTCGTCTTCTCGTAGCAGGAGCATCGTGGCGAGCGCCGCGAGAACGAGGATGACGAGCCACACCGGACGTGCCCCGGGCACGAGCGCCGAAGGGAGGTCCACCTCCGTCCACCCGCGCTTGACAACCTGCTCGCGCCACAGGTCCTGCGCGAAGTTGACGGCGCCGTAGGCGAGCATCATCCCGAGGTAGCTGGTGAAGATGACACGCAGGACGCCCGGCGCCATCCGAACGCGGGACAGGAGCAAGGCCGTCACGACGAGGAGCGCGCCGTCGCCGCCGTGGTGATGGCCGAGATGGACGGCGGCGATGACGCGTCCGTCGCTTTCCGGATACGGCTCCTCGCCGAAAAAGACATCGCCTGGCAGGTGAAACCCGAGCTCGGCAGCCACCCATGGGAGCGCCAGGACGAGGACGACGGCCGCCACGACCACCCGAGCGCGGTCGCCGGCGCGCCACGGCCCGACCGATGTGCCCGCGACGCGCGCAGCAGTCGCCGTGAGCGCCAGAGCAAGCACGACACCGAGCGCGGGGATCGCGTTGACCCAGCGAACGTCCAGATCGTTCTGGTCGACGGTAACTGCGACGCCGGCAGAGAGCGCGATCGCCGGCCCAGCGACGAACCACGCGTTTCGCGGCAAAGCGGCGACAGCGAGCAGGGTGAGAGCGATCGCGACAAGTGCGACGGGGAAGTTGAGAAGCACGATCGCCCGGCTCATCCCGCCCGCAAGACCCCCGTGCGTGACGTTGTAGAGCTCAGACGTGTCGAGTCGGCTATAGGTGACGAGAACAGCGAGCGTCACCGCTGCGAACAGCGCCCACGCGGCCAGCGCCTCGCCCTGGCCGGGTCGTGGCATCAATGAGCTAACGACGTGCGAAGCGCCGCGGCCACGTGCTCCTGATCCTCCTCCTCGAGCAACGCGTGAAAAGGCAGCGCAAGCGTGCGTGCGCTCATGTCCTCCGCGACCGGGCAGAGACCCGCGCGGAAGCCGTATCGCTCCTGCATGTACGACTGGAGATGGATGCACGGCAGATAGCGCGCCGTCTGGACACCGCGCGCGTCGAGCGCCTCGATCACCGCCTCGCGCTCGGTCCCCGAGGGAAGCGCGACGACGTAGACGAACCACGACCGCTCGTGACTTTCGTCATCCGGACACGGGAGCTCGAGCCCTTCGACGCGGTCGAGCAGCTCCGCGTAGCGGGCGGCGACGGCTGCCCTTCTCGTGAGAATCTCGTCGAGCTTCTCGAGTTGACCGAGCCCGATCGCCGCCCGCACGTCGTCGATCCGGTAGTTGAACCCGAGGCGCGCGTGCTCCAGCCAGCCTCCCGCGTCGGCTCGTCCCTGGTTTCGCAGGCTGCGCAGAAGCCGCCACTCGTCCTCGGAATGCGTTGTGACCATGCCGCCTTCGCCTGTCGTGATCTGCTTGTTCGGGTAGAAGGCGAAGACCGCCGATGGCCCGTGCGATCCGAGCAGCTGCCGGCGGTAGCGTGCTCCGAGCGCCTCGCAGGCATCCTGGATGAGCGCGAGCCCGTGCAGCTCGCAGATCGCGCGCAGCTCGTCGAGCTCGCAGGGGTAGCCATAGATGTCCACGGCGATGACGGCCCTCGTTCGGTCGGTGACTGCGGCTGCAACGGCCTCCGGATCGAGGTTCAACGTGCGCGGGTCGATGTCCCCGAACACCGGCGTCGCGCCCTCGTAGATAGCGCAGTTCGCGGAGGCCACGAAGGAGTACGGCGAGGTGATGACCTCGTCGCCGGGGCCGACCCCCGCCGCGATGCAGAGGAGATGGAGGCCCGCCGTCCCGCTCGAGACGGCGGCGGCGTACGGCGCCTCCACCGCGTCCGCGAACGCTTCCTCGAAGCGGTCGATCGTAGGGCCGAGCGAGAGACGTCCAGAGCGCAGCACGTCGAGCACGAGGTCAGCCTCCCGCTCGTCGAGCCAGGGGCTCGAGAGCGCGACGTGGCGCGTGGCGGTCAGGTCAAACCTCTGCCGGGGCGCGTGCCGTCTCGACCACGTCGAGCCAGTCGCTCCAGCGCTGGTCTCTGCCGTTGACGACGTCGAGATACGCCTTCTGCAGCTCGAGTGTGATCGGCCCGACTCCGATCTCACGACCGTCGACGGAGCGGACGGGCGCGACCTCGGTCGCCGTCCCGACCATGAACACCTCGTCGGCGAGGTAGAGGTCGGTGCGGATGAGCAGCGTCTCGTCCACGGAGTAGCCGAGAGCGCGTGCGAGGTGGATGATCGTGTCGCGGGTGATCCCGGGAAGAATCGACATCGAGAGTGGCGGCGTCCGAATCTGGCCGTTCTTGACGACGAAGATGTTCTCGCCCGGCCCGTCGGCGACAAAACCGTCCCCGGTAAGCATGATCGCCTCGTCATAGCCGGCCCGGCGTGCCTCCGTCGTAGCCAGCATGGAGTTCAGGTAGATCCCCGTCGCCTTCGCGACGTGCGGGATCACGTTCGGCCCGACTCGCTCCCAGCTCGAGACCATCGTGGAGATGCCGGCCTGCTGCCCGTCCTCGCCCAGATACGCGCCCCACGGAAAGCTGATGATGACGACGTCCACGGGATTCCCCGTGGTCGCTACTCCGAGCTCTCCGTAACCGTAGAACGCGATCGGACGTACGTAACAGGTAGGAAGACCGTTCGCCGCGACGAGCTCGTGGGTTGCGGCGCGCAGGTCCGCGGTCGAGTACGGCAGATCCATGTACAGCACCTTGGCCGAGTCTTGGAGTCGCTGCAGGTGATCCAGCAGACGAAAGACCGCTGGGCCCTTCTCGGTTTCGTAACAACGGATCCCCTCGAAAACGCCGGATCCGTAGTGGAGCCCGTGGACGCCGACGTGGATCTTCGCGTCCGCCCAGTCGACGAGCTCCCCGTTCACCCAGATCTTTTCGGTTTCTTGCATCACGTCGGGCCTCCCTTTTCGCCAGGCAAATCGTAGTCCTTGACGACGTCGGCGGGTCGGGCGCGGGATAATCTGCCGAGCTCGGCGGGCGAGAGGCCGACCAAGTGTCTCGGTGCGCCCGCGCCCACCCAGACGAGCGGGTGCCGGAGCAACGTGCGCTCGAGAAGGATCGTGTCCACCTGCGGCAGCGGAAACGGCGCGACCGCGCCGGGTCTGAATCCCGTAGCCTGCTCGACCTCCTGCGCGGATGCCACGCGTGCCGATACCGACCCGGCGGCGCGCGCCACCTTCTCGAGATCCCCCCGGCGGTCACCCGGAACGAGCGCGACGACAGGCCTGTCCTCACACATGAGGACGAGTGACTTCACGATCTGGTCGAGTCCGCATCCCACTGCTCGAGCCGCATCCGCCGCTGTGGGCGTCCCCTCGGCGAACTCCTCGATACGGCCCTCGGCGCCGGCGTCGCGCAGGAAGGAAGACACCCGCTCCACGGGCTCCGGCCAGGCCGCTACCACGACGGAAATCTACCCGGAGTGCCGAGGAAGTCGCAGGCAGGCAGAACCCCGGTGTCAGACACCCCGGTTTGGCTTCCACGACGAGTCGATCTCATCGATCTCATGAGGCCATGTCCTTTCGACGATCTGGCTGGAACTTCGGGAGTGACACGTGGATCGATGGACACACTCTTGGCGCATTTGACCCTTGACAGGATTCGGTGTCTGACACCGAATCTCTCGAGAGGAGGATCGCAGCCGTGCGACGAAGCTTGTCGAGACTATTCCGCGCGACCGAAAAGCTGCGCGAGCGAACGGGCTTGCGTCCGTTAGGAGAGCGTGATGAAGCGGGCCTCGTCGAAGCCCGACGCGGCGACGCGCTCGACGAGATCCGAAGGCGGCGCGCTGTCGATCGAAAAGGCCATCAGGGCCTTGCCGCCCTCCTTCGAACGCGAAACCGCCATGTTCGCGATGTTGACCCCAGCCTCGCCGAACATGGTGCCGACCCTCCCGATGACACCAGGCAGGTCGTCATAAACGAGGAATGCCATGCGCGGCGCCAGCTCGATGTCGATCGCGAATCCAAGCGCTCCCGCGAGAAAGAGCCGAGGCTCGGGGCCGATCGTGGTGCCCGAGACCTCGATCTCCTCGCCGTTCCCCGCGACGACTACCCGTACGAGGTTCGTATAGTGCCGCGAGGCGGCGAAGCGCTGCTCGGAAACGTCGATGCCCCGTTCGGCGGCTATAACAGGCGCGTTGACGTAGTTCACAGTTTGGTCGACGCGACCCTGGAAGACACCGTTGAGAGCCGCGACCGTGAGCAGGCGGGTGTCGTACTCGGAGAGCGGACCATGTGACGCCACCACGATCCGGTCGGGACGCCCTGCGATCAAGGCGATCGCAAGTCTTCCGAGCTTCGCGGCGAGCGGAATGAACGCGCCGAGCACCTCGAGGTCGGCCTGCTCGACCACCGGTATGTTCACTGCCGTCCGGACGAACTCGCCATCGAGCGCCGCGGCGACCTGCTCGGCGATGATCAGCCCCGCGCGATCCTGCGCTTCCGTGGTCGAGCCGGCGAGATGCGGTGTCACGACGATCTGTTCCAGCCCCAGCAATGGGCCTGAGTACGGTTCCGACTCGAACACGTCGAGCGCTGCGCCTGCGACCTTCCCCGAGCGCACGGCATCCGCGAGCGCGCCTTCGTCCACCAGGCCACCTCGAGCGGCGTTCACGATGCGAACACCGTCGCGCATGCGCGCGAACGCTTCCGCGCCGAGAAGGTGCCGCGTCTCGTCGTTGAGCGGAAGGTGAAGCGTGATCAGATCCGCCTCCGCATAGACATCCTCGGGCGTCGGCGCGGGCTCGACTCCCAATTCCTTGAAGCGGTCGAGCGCGACGTATGGGTCGAAGGCGACGACCCGCATGCCGAGACCGAGCGCGCGGCGCGCCACCTGCCAGCCGATCCGGCCGAACCCGAGCACGCCCAGCGTCTTTCCCGCGAGCTCGATGCCGGCGAACCGCGCGCGCTCCCACCTCCCCGCGGTGAGGGCAGCATGCGCCTGAGGAACGTTTCGGGCGACCGCCAGCAGAAGCGCGATCGTGTGCTCGGCCGCAGAGATGACAGTCGCCTCGGGTGCGTTCGCAACGACGATCCCGCGCCTCGTCGCGGCGTCGACGTCGACGTTGTCGACCCCCACCCCCGCCCGTCCGATGACCTTCAACCGGATGGCGCGGTCGATGAGCTCCGCGTCGATCATCGTCCCCGAACGGACGACAATCGCGTCGAACTCGCCGATGATCGACCCGAGATCGGAGTCCGCATCCTCCACCACTTCGAAACGCGCGCGCAAGAGGTCGAGCCCGGACTCGGCGATCGGCTCCCGGATCAGGACGCGCGGCCTTGGTTCAGAGCTCATTTCGGAACGATCGCCCGTCGCGAGGCGGATCATGGACGGCGCGAGTCAAGGACGCAGGAAGTGCCCATATCAGCTGATAATGAGCACGACTCCCTGGGGCCCCCAGAAAGTGCGTCAGCACTTTTTGGGGTAGGACTGAGGACGCCGAGTCGCGCCGTCACGGTGTTCGGGGACCCCAGAAAGTGCGCAGCACTTTCTGGGGCAGAGCGCCGCGTCGCGGCATGGCCGTTCGTTCCGAACTGAGCTCTACACACTGACGGGTTCGTGATATACGTCGAGCGCGCGACTGACTGCCGCGCCGCGCTCGATCTCCGCCCCGCGCTCTGCGAGAAGCACCTCGACGGCAGAGAGCGCGGTCGTGATATCGAAGACGTCGTAGTAGCCGATGTGTCCGATTCTGAACATCCGCGGCCCGAGCTCGCCGTGACCTCCCGCCACCGTGATCCCGAAGCGCTCCCGGAGCGCGAGAACAAGCTCGCGCGCGTCGATGCCGTCCGGCGTCAGGATCGCGGTGACGATCGCCGATCGCTCCTCGTCGGGTGAGAACAGCTTCAGGCCCATCGCCTTCGCCCCTTCGCGGCAAGCGCGTCCTAGCGCAGCATGACGTGCGAAAGCTGCATCGCGGCCCTCCTCGAGCAGCAACTCGAGCGCCTTGTCCAAGGAGACTACGAGCGAGACCGCCGGTGTGAACGGCGTCGTCCCGCTCTCGAGCGACGCGCGCAGCTTCGTCCAGTCGAAATACACGCGCGGGGTGGTCGTGCGCGCGCAACGCTCCCACGCAGCGGGAGAGACGGTGGTGAGCGAGAGACCGGGCGGCGCCATCAACGCCTTCTGCGAGCCGGCGACGACGACATCGAGGCTCCACGAGTCGGTCTCGAGCGGAACCGCCCCCAGGCTCGAGACCGCGTCGACCACGGTCAGCGCACCGGCGTCGCGCGCTGCCTGGGAGAGCGCCCGCACGTCTGAGACAACACCGGTCGAGGTCTCGGAATGGACGACGAACACCACCTCGGCGCCGGTTTCCTCGATTCGACTGCGGACATCCTCGGGTGCCGGAGTCTCGCCCCAGGAATAGCGAAGGTCGTGGACGTCCGCGCCGTACGCAGCGGCAGTCGAGGCCCAGCGCTCGCCGAACTCGCCCGCCGACACGGCGAGCACGCGCTCGCCGGAGGAGAGCAGGTTCACGACAGCGGACTCGAAGGCTCCCGAGCCGGACGCGGTGAAGACGAGGACGTCGTTCTGCGTCCGGCAAACCTCTTGGAGCCGGCCGAGAACGCGCGTCATCAGCGCGCGAAAGTCAGGCCCACGGTGGTGGAGAACAGGCTCGGCGCCGGCGGCGAGCACTTCGGGCGGGACAGGTGTCGGCCCGGGCGCCATCAGGTAGCGCTTCCTCGTCATCGAAGCATGAGCCTAGCGAGGCTCGAGGCGGCTGACGTCGCCGGGGCGGCGCTCACAAGCGAGCCGGCGGGCTCGACGCGCAGGACAGTAGTGAGGTACGGACAAGCAGCGAGCCCGCCGGCTCGCGCGATCGAGCGTCGTCAGCCGGTCGCGGAGGCCCGCTCCGCGGGCCGGGAGCGCCCGGCGGCCTGCGGCGTCAGCGGGGGCGGTGGCCAGAGAAGGAGATGACCTGCTGGAAGGTCGGGCGGTTCGTCCAGCGCATCGTGTCCGGCAACACGCCAGAGGTGAACCGGATGCGCTCCTTCACCGCGTCTGCGCGCCAGGCGGACGGTGCCGGGCCTTGCGACCTCTCGAGCTCGGCGGCCGCGGCGTCGATCGCTCCCCAGAGCGCGTCCCGACACGTTGCGAGCACTCCGGCGCCGCAGTAACGACGCGAGTACGGCGCCCGCACGGGCTGGTCGAGGAGCGACCTCAGATCCTTGTCGACGTAGCCGTACCAGCCCGAGATGTAGGCGGAGCCATTCGGCCCCGGATCATCGCTTCGCCCCATCAGCAGTGCGAGTCGGTCGACGAGCGGCCCCAGCACCGGCGACATCACCGCATCCGCCAGTCGCGGCCACGCAGCGTCCAGCACCGCCGCTCCCGGCTCGTCGATCTTCCCGTCGAGATCACGGTCGAGCCGGCTCGACCCCGCCACTCGCCACGAGTCGACCAGCCCGACCGCCGCCTCCGCCCGCGCGCTCGGCGCCGACCCCGTGCGGAGCACCGCTCTGATCGCGGGCCACACATCTGTGGCGCGCAGGTCTGCGTCGCCGCTGCGTTCATGGCTCCAGTGACGCCCGCGAGCGTGTGCTTGCGTCGCGCCGCCAGAGCAGGACGCAACAACTCGACGCGATGCACCGATCCGTATGCGAAGTTCGAGTCTGCTGAGCCGACATCGGCGGCGGACTTGTTGTTCCAGTTCAGGATGAGCCCGGATGGCGGGTTGATCGCCTGCGCATGCCCCGCGAAGGGCAGGAATCCGCGCCAGTCGTACTCGCCGGTGCCCCCAGTCGGAAGAGCCGGGTCGGTTCCGGGCGCCCTCAGCGGCAGACGGCCGCTCGAGAAGAACGCGATGTCACGATCGTCCGCGTAGAGCCAGTTGAAGTTGAACTCGACCGCGCCCATCGACTGGAGGAAGCGCCGCGCAGAGTTGACCCGGCCGGTGTTGAGCTCGTAGAACGCCTTCGAGCTCAAGAGCTCGCGACCCCGAGTAGAACGCTGGCTCGAGATAGCGACCCGCTTTCCCGCCACCGTCGCATACCCCACGACCGGGCCGTGGGTCGTCTCGTAGTACGCGACCGGCTGGTCGGGTGAGTTTTGCGCTTTCAGCGTTCCCGCGAAGAAGCGGCGCATTGCCGTGCACTGACCCCGATAGAGGTAGTGCCGATCATCCGTGCAGAGCGTCTCGACGAAGAGGTCGATGTTGTCCGCCTGCGAAGAGCTCGCGCTCCAGGCAAAGTCCGCCCCGCGGCCGATCACGACGAACGGAAGCCCGGGAAAGACGGCGCCGCGCGTTGCGAAGCCTGCGCCCTCGAGCTCCATCTCAGCGAAGAACTGCGGGAAGAAGTACCCAACCTGCGGACCGGCGACGAAGAGCGGGTGTCCGGTCTCCGAGCGCTTCGCGGCGACGAGAAGCGCATTCGAGGCGAACGGCGGCTGCTCGAAGGGCGCCCCGGCGAAGCTCCCGTCGTCGACGATGACGCTGCCAGGCGACGACGTGGCCGTCGGAAGCTCGTAGGGGAAGCTCCCCGAACCGACACCGGCGCCTCCGAATCGTTCGAGTCGTGGAGATCGGCAAAAACGCGTCGCGCCTGGGATTCGCCGAGCCGACCTTCGAGCGCGTGCAGGAACATCGCGTTCTCGACTTCCTGCCCCCCGTTCGCGCCGAAGCGCGCAGCGATGAGGGCCGCGGAGGCGACCACGTCGTTCGCGGTGAAGCTAGCGGCGGGTATGCCCTTCGCGCGGTACCACGCGTTGACTCCGGCCGCATATCCATTGACGATCGCAAGGAGGCGCGGCCCCATCGTTCCTTGAGCGCGGAGGGCATCGAGCTGATTCGAGAGAAACGCCTCGGTCTCGGCGCTGGGGACGAATGTCCGGCCGGAGAGAGCAAGGGCAAGCGGGTCGAGGCCCGGAACGTCGAGCGCGGCAACGCGCCGGGCCACGGATGAGCTGCAGCAGGAGCCCACGGTCGGCCGCGGTGACCCAGCCCGCGCCGAAAGCGACGTCGACCTCGGTCTTGCCGGCGACGTGGGCGACTCCGAAGCTGTCTCGCACGATCGTCACGCCCGCTCGCGGCCGCTCCCGCTTGCGCGGCTTGTCGGCTCCGAGCCCGAGCGGTGAGGGCTTGAAGAACCGCTCAGGTCTCGCTGCGTCACGCTCCCGCGGAGCGGCGTCAACCCGTCGTAGAGCTTCTCCTGGTCGGTCGTGTTCCGGTCGAAGCTGAGACTTCCGTTCTCGCCGGGCGGGAGAATGCTCCACGCGGCCGCGGGCGCCGCGTAGTCGCGCTTCGGGGGCGCTGCCTCGAGCGGGGAGAGCAAGAGCGCAAGGGCGCCGACGAGGACCACGACGACCACCGCGGCAGGCCGATGCACGCGCCGAGCGTACCTCAGGTGGATATGGACGAAAGTACAGTCCTGCGACTGTGGAAGCCGTTCTCGCTTTCGGCGCGACCCTCGTCTCCATGCGGCTCTCAGCAGACCTCGCGCGCCGTTTTCGCAAGCAGGGCAGGGTCGAGCTCCTGGCATGGAGCGCGGCGCTGGCCGCCTATGCGCTGGCCGCCGGCGCGCTCGCCTGGGGCGCCGCTTCCGGGTGGAGCGAGCCCGCGTTCCGCGTCTACTACCTCGGCGGCGCGCTCCTGACCGCGCCGCTCCTCGGCGCCGGCTCGCTGCTCCTCGTCGGCCGGCGCTGGGCCAGACCGCTCGCGCTGTCGTACGTGGGCCTCGCGCTCGGTGTCGCCCTCGCCATTCCGCTCGAAGCCCCCATCGCAGGCACGGACGTTCCTGAAGCCCAGGATGTGCTCGATCTCTGGCCCGCGCGTGTCCTTGCAATCGCGGGCAACACGCTGGGAACGCTGGCCGTGGTCGTCGTCGCGCTGGCGACGATCCGCCGCCGACCGTTCGGGAACGCGCTCATCCTCGCGGGAGTGGGAGTCGCCGCGCTCGGCAGCGGACTGGCGGGGCTCGGAGTGGGCGCGCTGGCGCCGATCCTCGCGGTGGCCGCGATCCTTCTCTACGCGGGGTTCGTAGTCCCTATTCGCCGTCCCTGAGCTGCGACGGCCCGTCGTGGGCATGGTCTCGGCCCCAACGCCGCTCGCGCAGCCAGACCGCGACCAAGATCGCGGCGACGGTCACGAACACGAGCGACTCGACGACCGCTCCGGCAATCCCGCCGTGAGCCACTATCTCTGCGAGAGCAGCCATAGCCCTCCAACCGTGTACAGGACCATCAGTCCGAGCATCGGGTACTGGGAGCGTAGTGCGTCACGTCTGCTCTCGAACAGGGAGACCGCTCGGTCATGCGCAATCGCGAGCCCCGCCACA
>Ga0208612_1001066_pt1 | contig 11474 bp, 9 predicted proteins | sample AntDryMetagUQ889_FD_188089 | JGI IMG/M metagenome (GOLD analysis project Ga0208612, IMG submission 188089) | Polar desert microbial communities from Antarctic Dry Valleys - UQ889 (SPAdes) | ecosystem: Environmental > Terrestrial > Soil > Desert | place: Antarctic Dry Valleys | collected 2008-12-31 | reverse complement strand
GCTCGGCTGGCTGCGCGAGACCCCGAGCCAGGAGTACCGCTTCCTCGCCAGCCTGCACGGCGTCGACTACCTGCCGGCGGCTCCCCGCTTCGGGGTCCACTACGAGCTGCTCAACCGCGACCGGGTGGAGCGCATCCGGGTGCGCGCCGCGCTCGCGGACCCCGGGCCCGACGCCCTGCCGGAGCTCGATTCGTGCGTGCAGATGTTCCCGACCGCCGAGTTTCAGGAGCGCGAGGTCTACGACTTCTTCGGGATCATATTCCGCGGCCATCCGGACCTGCGCCGGATCCTGATGCCCGAGACCTACGTCGGCTGGCCGCAGCGGCGCGACTTCCCGATCGGCGGCGAGCCCGTGATCTTCACCCACAACGAGCACCAGGTCCCGGGGTGGTCCAATTGAGCTCGGATGGGGTGGCGCGCGGCGGCGACGTGGTCGCGGCGAGCGCCGCCGAGGTGATCGGGGTCGCCCCGGTCGAGCGCACCGAAGCCGGCGACCTGCTCGAGCCCGAGCACGAGCTGATGACCGTGAACATGGGCCCGCACCATCCCGCCACCCACGGCGTGCTGCGCCTGCTGGTCAGCCTCCAGGGCGAGACCGTGATCGACCTGAAGCCGATCGTCGGCTACGTCCACACCGGGATCGAGAAGAGCTGCGAGGACAAGAGCTATTGGAAGGTGATCCCGTTCGTCGAGCGCATGGACTACGTCTCCTACTTCTTCAACATGGAGGCGTTCTGCGGCGCGGTCGAGCGCATGCTCGGACTTGAGATCCCGCCGCGGGCCAAGTACCTGCGAACCCTGCACCTGGAGCTCAACCGGATCCACTCGCACCTGGTCTGGCTCGGTACCACCGCCCTCGACCTCGGGGCGATCTCGATGCTCTGGTACGCGTTTCGCCAGCGCGACGCGATCCTCGACCTGTTCGAGATGTCGGCGGGCCAGCGCATGCACACCCGCTACTTCCAGGTCGGCGGGGTCTTCGAGGACATCCCCGTCGGTTTCGAGCAGAAGGTGCGCGACTTCTGCGCCCAGATGCCGACCAGGGTGACCCAGTACGAGGCGCTGCTCGACCGCAACCAGATCTTCCTGCAGCGGACCAAGGGAATCGGGATCGTCTCGCGCGAGCGCCTGCTCGAGCTCGGGGTGACCGGGCCGCTGCTGCGGGCCGCCGGCGAGCCCTGGGACCTGCGCAAGGCCGACCCCTACCTGATCTACGACCAGCTCGAGTTCAAGATCCCGGTCGGCACCGTCGGCGATGCCTACGACCGCTACCGGGTGCGGATGGCGGAGATGCGCGAGTCGGTGAAGCTCATCGAGCAGTGCCTCGACGGGCTCCCCGAGGGCCCGGTGATCGCCGACGACCGCAAGATCGTGCTGCCGCCGCGCGAGGAGCTCGCCACCTCGATGGAGGCGCTGATCCACCACTTCAAGCTGGTCACCGAGGGCTTCCGGGTGCCGCCGGGCGAGATCTACTACGCGATCGAGTCGCCGCGCGGCGAGCTCGGCTGCTTCGTGCTCGCCGACGGCTCGGCGAAGCCCGCTCGGGTGCATTTCCGCGACCCCTCGTTCGTCAACCTGCAGGCCTTCCGCGACATGTCGGTGGGCGGTTACATCGCCGACCTGATCACCAACCTCGGGATGCTCGACCCGATCCTCGGAGGGATCGAGCGGTGACGGGCGACTTCGGGCAGCCCGAACACCTGACCAGGCCGACCGATGAGCTCTCGGCCGCGGAGCGGCGCGAGCTGATCGCCTCGATGCGTCCCGAGGACGCCGAGGGGGTCCCCGAGCTGCACGAGGTCGAGATCCCGGCCGAGCTGCGCGAGCAGATCGAGACGGCGATGTCGCGCTACCCGCAGCTGCGCTCGGCCTCGATCCCGGCGCTCTGGGCGGTGCAGCGCCACCACGGCTGGTGCAGCCCCGAGGGCATCCGCCAGGCGGCCGCGGTGATGGGCGTCACCCCCGCCTACCTGCAGTCGGTCGCCTCCTTCTACGACCTCTTCGCGACCTCGCCGATCGGCCGTCACCGTGTGCTCGTCTGCCACAACATCTCCTGCTGGATGAACGGCGCCGACGAGCTCCTGCAGGCCTTCTGCGAGGCGTCGAAGACCGAGATCGAGGACGCCGACCACCACGGTGCCACCTCCGCCGACGGCGAGTTCTTCGTCAAGGGGTTCGAGTGCCTCGGCGCCTGCGACCTGGCGCCAATGGTCTCGATCGACGAGCACTACTACGGGCCGCTCGAGCCCGGCGATGCGCTCGCCGCGATCGAGGCCCTGCGGGCCGGCGACGAGCCCCTGCCGGAGAAGGCGCTGACCAAGCGCAGGGCCGCCGGCGGCGAGGTCGATCGCGACCCGCGGGTGCCGGCCGATCCACCCCCCCACGGCGGCGCGGAGGAGGCGAGCAGGCCGTGAGTGGCTCCGAGACCAGGCTGCTGTTCAACCACATCGACGAACCCGGCCTCGCCGGACTCGAGACCTACGAACGCCTCGGCGGGTACCGCGCGCTCAAGCGCGCCTTCCGCGAGCTCGAGCCCGACGAGCTGATCGGCTCGTTCGAGGAATCAGGGCTGCGCGGTCGCGGCGGCGCCGGCTTCTCGATGGGCAAGAAGGGATCGTTCCTGCCGCGCGGCGACATGCAGAAGTACGTCTGCTGCAACGCCGACGAGTCCGAGCCCGGCGCCTTCAAGGACCGCGAGCTGATGATGAAGAACCCGCACCAGCTGATCGAGGGCTGCGCGATCGCCGCGCTCGCGGTCGGCGCCGCCTACGTGTTCATCTTCATCCGCGGTGAGTACTGGGAGATCGCCGACGTGCTCGACCGCGCGGTGGCCGAAGCCTACGAGGCCGGCCACCTGGGGGGCGACATCGCCGGCACCGGCAAGCGGGTCGAGCTCGTCGTCCACCGCGGCGCCGGCGCCTACATCTGCGGCGAGGAGACGGCATTGCTCGACGCGCTCGAGGGCAAGCGCGGCAACCCGCGCCTGAAGCCGCCATTCCCGGCGATCCAGGGCCTCTACGGGGGGCCGACCCTGATCAACAACGTCGAGACCCTCTCCAACCTCGCCCACATCGTCAATAACGGCGCCGAGTGGTTCAAGAGCTTCGGCTCCGAGCAGTCGCCGGGGACGAAGGTCGTCTCGGTCTCCGGCTGCGTGCAGCGCCCGGGCAACTACGAGATCGAGCTTGGGATCCCGGCCCGCGAGATCATCTTCGACCTCGCCGGCGGCCCGCGCGAGGGGCGCCGGGTGAAGGCGTGGTTTCCCGGCGGCTCCTCGGCGCCGGTGCTGACCGAGGCCGAGCTCGACCTCGCCTACACCTTCGAGACCCTCGCCGAGGCGGGCTCGATGCTGGGCTCGGGCTCGATCATCGTCGCCGACGACACGGTCTCGATCCCGGAGCTGGCGCTGCGCACCGCGCGCTTCTACCACCACGAGTCCTGCGGCAAGTGCACGCCCTGTCGCGAGGGCACCAACTGGACCGTGAAGATGCTCGAGCGGGTCACCCGCGGCGAGGCCACCCCGATGGACCTCGACATCATCGCCTCGGTTCAGGAGAACATCATCGGCAACTGCCTCTGCGTGCTCGGCGACTCGATGGCGATGCCCGTGGCGGCGATGGTGACCAAGTTCCGCGATGAATTCGAAGACGTCGCCGCCTCGGGCTCGCGCCTCGACGCGCCCGGCTTCCGCAGGCCCGGCGAGCTCGACGACTCCGCCATCGACCGGCCGCTCACCACCGGGGCGGGCGTGTGACCGAGCCGAGGCCGAAGATCACCCTGGTCGTAGACGGCGTCGAGGTACAGGCCGCCGAGGGCGCGATGCTGGTCGACGCCGCCAAGGGCGGCGACGTCGAGATCCCGGTCTTCTGTTACGAGCCGAAGCTGGGCGGGCCGGTGGGCGCCTGTCGCATGTGCCTGGTCGAGGTCGAGGGAATCCCGAAGCTGCAGACGGCGTGCTCGACCCCGGTGCGCGACGGCATGGTGGTCTTCACCGGCACCGATCGCGTCGCCGAAGCCCAGAACGCCGTGGTCGAGTTCCTGCTCGTCAACCATCCGCTCGACTGCCCGGTCTGCGACAAGGGCGGCGAGTGCCCGCTCCAGGACATCGCGATGGGCTGGGGTCCGGGCAAGAGCCGGGTCACCGACCCGAAGCGTCACTTCCGCAAGCCGGTGGCGCTCTCGCCGCTGGTCCGCATCGACCGCGAGCGCTGCATCCTCTGCTACCGCTGCGTGCGCTTCAGCCAGGAGGTCGCCGAGGACGAGCAGCTGCAGCTGCTCGAGCGGGGCTCGCAGAGCTACGTCGGCACCTTCGACGACCACCCCTACATCGCCCCCTTCCACGGCAACATCATCGAGCTCTGCCCGGTGGGGGCGCTGACCTCGGAGGCCTACCGGTTTCGGGCGCGGCCCTGGGACATCGAGGACTCGGGATCGATCTGCACCCTGTGCCCGAGCCAGTGCAACGTCAAGTTCACGGTCCGCGACGAGCGCATCCAGCGGGTCCTGGCCCGCGACAACGAGGCCGTCGACAACGGCTGGCTCTGCGACAAGGGGCGCTTCGGCTTCCAGATGATCTCCGCGGAGGATCGGGTGACGGCGCCCAAGGTCGGCGGCTCCAAGGTCGGCTGGACCGCCGCGCTCGAGGCGATCGCCGAGCGCCTGCGCGGGGCCGGCGAGCGCACCGCGGCGGTGGTCGGCGGGCAGAGCTCCAACGAGGAGGCCTACCTGGTCCAGCGAATCCTGCGCCAGGCGCTGGGCTCGGCGCACGTGACCTCGACCGACGAGCTCGACGCCGGGGCGCTGGCGGCACTCTCGGCGCCCGGGTTGAGCGCCGCGCTCACTGACATCGATCAGGCGGAGTCGATCCTGGTGATCGGCACCGACCCGATGCACTCGATGCCGATCCTCGACCTGCGCCTGCGCAAGGCGGTGCGCCACGGCGGCGCCCGCCTCGTGGTTGCCTCGGAGCGGCCGACTGCGCTCGATGGTGGCGCTGAGGAGACCTTGCGGTATGCGCCTGGCGGCGCTGGCGAGTTGCTCCGAGCGCTGGTGGGGCAGCTGAACGGCGGCAGTGACGGGGGCCGGACCGGGAGCGGGGTTGCGAGTTCTGGAACCGAAGGGTCGGGCGAAGGACGGGGGTCGGACGCGGAAAGTACCGCTGGGTACCCGGCGGGTACCGGTGAGTACTCGGCGGGGGCGGAGCGGATCGCCGGCGAGCTTCGTCCCGGCAAGACAGTGATCGTCTGGGGCGAGCGGATCGGCCGCGGGCCCGAGGGTGCCGCCGCGCTGGGGGCGCTGCTCGAGTGCGCCGGCGCCCTGGACTCGGCCGCCGCGGGCGCCGGGTTGATCGGCGTTCCCGACGGCTCCAACGCCCGCGGGGTGCGCGAGGCGGGATGCCTTCCGGGGGCCGGGCCGGGCTTCGCCCAGGCGCCGGCGGGACGTGGCCTCGAGGCGATCAAGCGAGGCCTGCTCGACGGCGAGCTCGACGCCCTGGTGCTGGTCCACGCCGACCCGGTCCGCGATCTGCCCGACGGTCCCGGCTGGGCCGAGGCGCTGCGCAGGGCCCGCACGGTGATCTCGATCTCGATGTTCGACGACGCCTCGACCGGCGCCGCCGACATCGTCGTCCCAGCCGAGAGCTATGCCGAGAAGGAGGGCACCGTCACCCACCCCGACGGCCGCCTGCAGCGGCTGCGCCCCGCGGTGCCGCGCCCCGATCAGGTGCGCCCCCTGTGGCAGGTGCTCGCCGAGCTGGCGGCGCTGCTAGGCCACGAGACCGAGATCGACTCGGCCCAGGAGGCGCTCGCGGCGCTCGGCGGCGAGATCCCTTTCTATGCGGCGCTGACCGCCGAGGAGATCGGGCCGACCGGGATCCGCTGGCAACAGCGCGAGGCCGCCGCCAGCTTCGCGGCGCCGGCGCCGGCGCCGGGCCCCAAAGAGCCCGCGTCGGCCGACGCCGATCACGAAACCGACAGCGACGGCCTCGCCCTCGGCACCTACAGGGAGCTCTGGGCTGGCGAGGTCACCGAGCGCAACCCGGCGCTTCACTTCCTCGCCCCGGCGCAGCGACTCGAGTTGGCGCCGAGCGACGCCGAGCGGCTCGGGGTCGCGCAGGACGACGAGGTCGAGGTGCGCTCGAACGGGAGCGGCGTCCGCGCACGGGTCGCGCTGCGCGAGCGCATGCGCCCCGGCGCCGCCTTCCTGATCGAGGGCACCGCCGATGCCAACGCCAACGCCGTCGCCGCCGGCACCGTTCAAGTAGCCCGGCTGGATCCGGAGTCGTGAGCTCGACGCTGCTCCCCCTGGGGGATGTCGGCTTCGCCGAGGCGACCTGGATCCTGGTCGCCAAGTCGATCCTGATCTTCCTCGGCGTCTTCCTCGTGGTGCCTGTGCTGACCGTGGTCGAGCGCAAGCTGATCGGCCGCTTCCAGCATCGCTACGGGCCCAACCGCGTCGGTCCCGTGGGCACGCTGCAGCCGCTCGCCGACATCCTCAAGCTCGCCGGCAAGCAGGTCTTCCGCCCCGACGCCGCGGTCCCCTTCCTCTACGCGCTCGGCCCGGCGCTGGTGATCTTCTCCGGGATCACGACGATCGCGATCCTGCCCTTCGGCGACGTCAAGAATGGGGTCGGCTTCTACGGCATCGACGTCTCGATCGGCGTCCTCTACTTCTTCGCCTTCAGCTCGCTCTCGTTCTACGGACTGCTGCTCTCGGGCTGGGCCTCGGGCTCCAAGTACAGCTTCCTCGGCGCGATGCGCGCGGCCGCCCAGCTGATCTCCTACGAGATCGCGCTGGGCCTCTCGCTGCTCGGCGCGGTGATGATGACCGGCTCGCTCTCGCTGGTCTCGATCGTCCAGGCCCAGGACGAGATCTGGTTCATCGTCCCCCAGTTCGTCGGCTTCCTGATCTTCATGATCGCCGGCTTCGCCGAGACCAACCGCGCCCCCTTCGACCTTCCGGAGGCCGACGCCGAGCTGGTCCAGGGCTTTCAGACCGAGTACGGCGGCACCCGCTTCGCCTCCTTCTTGCTCGCCGAGTACCTGGAGATGTTCGTCGTCTGCGGGATCGCCGCGGCCTTCTTCCTCGGCGGCTGGATGGGCCCGGGCCCTGGTTGGCTCGACCCGATTTGGATGGTCATCAAGATCCTGGCGCTGATCTTCGTCTTCATCTGGGTGCGGGCGACGGTGCCGCGCCTGCGCTATGACCAGTTGATGAGCCTCGGGTGGAAGTTCCTGCTTCCGCTCGCAACCCTGAACGTCCTGGTGACGGCGGTATTGGTGGTGGTGCTGTGAGTGAAGAGTTCCCGTATCTCGAGGACGACGATGTGGTCGCGGTGCAGCGCGGTCCCGAGCCCGGCGGCGCCGGCGGCGCCTACCGCGCCTTCGGCGAGACCCTGCGCGGCCTGAAGACGACGATGGCGCGGCTGTTCGAGGGCCCGGACACGATCCAGTACCCGGAGGAGAAGACGCCGGTCTACCCCCGCTTTCGTGGCCGCCACAAGCTCCACAAGTTCGAGGACACCGGGCTCGAGAAGTGCGTCGGCTGCTCGCTCTGCGCCGCCGCCTGCCCGGCGGACTGCATCCGCGTGGTCGCCGCCGAGAACGACCCCGAGAACCGGGTCTCGGCGGGCGAGCGCTACGCCGCCGTCTATGAGATCAACCTCTCGCGCTGCATCTTCTGCGGCTATTGCGAGGTCGCCTGCCCGTTCGACGCGATCACCATGGGCCACGAGTACGAGTTGGCCGACTACAACCGCGGCGACCTGATCTTCACCAAGGAGATGCTGCTGGCGGAGTCGATCGAGCGCACGCCTCTGAGGCGGGAGGGCGAGTAGACCGTGGAGGCGGTCGCGTTCTTTGCCGGAGCCCTCGGCGCGCTCGGAGGGGCGGTCGCGGTGATCTCCCTGCGCAATCCGTTCTACAGCGTGCTGGCGCTGATCGTGCACCTGATCTCGCTCGCCGGCTTGTTTCTCATCCTGCACGCCGAGTTCATCGCCGCCGCCCAGATCGTCGTCTACGCCGGCGCCGTGATGGTCCTCTACCTGTTCGTCACCGCCTACGTCGGCCAGGCCGAGGAGCCGATCTGGGAGCCGATCCCCGGCCAGCGCCTGCTCGCCCCCCTGCTCGCCGCGGCGCTCTTCATCGAGATCTCGGTCGCGGTGATCGGCACTGGGCTGAAGGCGATCGACTCGCAGGGCCCGACGATCGAGGCCGGCTTCGGCTCGCCGGGCTCGATCGGCGAGCTGCTGCTCGAGCGCTTCCTGGTGGTCTTCGAGGCGGCCTCGATGCTGCTGCTGATCGCAGCCGTCGGCGCCATCGTCCTCGCCGGGCAGAAGCGCAAGGGGAAGCCGGACGACAGCGGCACCCCCGCAAGCGAAGCTGAGGAGGTGGCCGCGTAGTGGACACCACCTGGTACCTGGTGTTGTCGGCGCTCTTGTTCGCGGTCGGAGCGGGCGGGGTGCTTGTCCGGCGCAGCCCGTTGGTGATCCTGCTCTGCCTGGAGCTGATGCTGAACGCGGGCAACCTGGCGCTGGTCGCCTTCTCGCGCTCGACCGGAACCGAGGACGGCCAGGTGTTCGCGCTCGTGGTCATGGTCGTCGCCGCCTGCGAGGTGGTCGTCGGGCTCGGCCTGATCGTCGCCATGTTCAGGCGGCGGGTCCCGCTCGACGTCGACCAGATCCGGGGGCTGCGCGGCTGATGGAGGCGACGACCTGGGGCTGGCTGGTGCTCGGCCTGCCGCTGCTCGGCAGCATGATCATCGCCTGCGGCTGGCGCGCCCTGCCGGGCAAGAGCGCCGGCTGGATCGGCGTCGGAGCGATCGGGCTCGCCTTCGTCTGCTCGCTGGGGGCGCTGCTGGCGCTGCTCGACCAGCCGGCCGAGGGGCGCCAGCTCACCGACTCGCTTTGGGACTACGCCTCCGCCGCCGGGCTCGAGATCGAGCTGCAGATCCTGGTCGACCCGCTCTCGGTGTTCATGTGCCTGGTGGTCACCGGAGTTTCGACCCTGATCCACCTCTACTCGCTCGCCTACATGGAGTCCGACGCCGGCTACCGGCGCTTCTTCAGCTACCTCAACTTCTTCGTCTTCTCGATGCTGCTGCTGATCCTGGCCGGCAACTTCGTGATCCTGATCGTCGGCTGGGCCTTCGTCGGCTTTGCCTCCTACGCGCTGATCAGCTTCTGGTATCGGCGCCGGAGCGCCACCGGCGCCGGGATCAAGGCGTTCGTGATCAACGTAGTCGGCGATGTCGGCCTGGTCCTGGCGGCGTTCCTGGTGGTCCGCGAGCTCGGCACCCTCGACTTCCTCGAGTCCTTCGAGGCGGCCCGCGAGAGCTTCACCACCAACGACGGCGTGGTGATCGCGATCTGCTGCCTGCTGCTGGTCGGCGCCTTCGCCAAGTCCGCGCAGATCCCCTTCCACACCTGGCTGCCCGACGCGATGGAGGGGCCCACCCCGGTCTCGGCGCTGATCCACGCGGCGACCATGGTCACCGCAGGCGTCTACCTGATCGCGCGCATGTTCCCGTTCTTCGAGCTGGCGCCGACGGCCGCCGACATCTCCGCCTTCATCGGCCTGGCGACGGTGATCGTCGCCGCCACGATCGCGCTCGTGGTCACCGACCTGAAGCGGATCATCGCCTACTCGACCATGAGCCAGATCGGCTACATGGTCGTCGGCGTCTCGATCGGCGCCTACACCGCCGGCCTCTTCCATCTGATGACCCATGCCTTCTTCAAGGCGCTGCTGTTCATGGCGGCGGGCTCGGTGATCGCGGCGATGGCCAATCGCCAGAACATCGACCTGATGGGCGGCTTTCGCAGGGCGATGCCGTTCACCTCGGTGACGATCCTGATCGGGGCGCTGGCCCTGGCGGGCTTCCCCGGCTTCTCCGGGTTCTTCTCCAAGGACGAGATCCTCGTCTACGCCGCCGAGCGCGGGGGCATGTACTGGATCTTCGCGATCGGCGGCTACCTCGCCGCCTTCCTCACCGCCTTCTACGCCTTCCGCATCGGCTTCCGGGTGGTCTACGGCGAGCCGGTCAAGGAAGCGCGGGAGCTCGAGCACGGCCAGCTCGCCCACGGTGAGCCCGAGAACCCGGCGACCGGCGAGCGCGAGGACACCGACGTTGGCTTCCCCGGCCCCGAGCATCACATCGCCGAGCGCGCCTGGCCGATGCGCGGGGCGATGGCCGTGCTCGCGCTGCTCGCCGTGGTCGGTGGCCTGATCCAGATCCCGGGCGTCAACCACGTGCTCGAGAGCTTCTTCGCGGGCACCTTCGAGGAGTCCGAGCTCTTCCACATCGTGCCCTCGGCCGGGGCCGCCTGGGCGGGGCTGGCGGCCGGGGCACTCATGGCGTTCGCCGGGATCGCCCTCGCCTACCTCTGCTACCTCCGCAGCCCCGGGATCACCGCCCGCCTGCAGCAGCGCTTCTCGCGGGCGCACCGCTTCCTCTTTCGCAAGTGGTACTTCGACGAGCTCCAGAACGCGCTCGTCTATCGGCCCATGGTCGCGCTTGGGCGCTTCTCCAACGCCGTCTTCGAGCGCTTCGTCGTCAACGGCATCGTCGACGGCGCCTCCGGCGTGATCCGCGGCGCCGGCTCCGTGGTCCGCGGCGCGCAGTCGGGCTTCGTGCGCGCCTACGCCCTGCTGCTGATCGGGGGCTTCGCAGCGCTCGGTCTCTACTTCCTGGTGGTGGCGAGCTAGCGATGCCTCCCGCGACTCTGCACACGCCGATCCGCCGGAGGCACCGCTGATGCTGAGCGTGTTGTTGTGGGCGCCGCTGGCCTTCGCCCTGCTGCTCTTGGTCGCGCCGCGAGTGCTGGCGCGCTGGCTGAGCGTCGCCGGGGCGCTGGTCGCGCTCGCGATCGCGATCGGGCTGGTCGTCGGCTACGACTCGGCGACCGCGGCGCTGCAGCATTCCGTCGATCGCTCCTGGATCCCCGAGCTCGGCGTCCGCTATCAGCTCGGGATCGACGGGATCAGCGTCTTCCTCGTTTTGATGACGGCGCTGCTCTGGTTCGCGGCGACCCTGTGGGCGGCGCTTCGCGGCGAGCCGGGTGACGGGCGCGAGCGCTTCTACTACTTCCTGCTCGGGGTCGCCGAGACCGCGGCGCTCGGCGCCTTCCTCGCCCAGGATCTGCTCCTGTTCGTGCTCTTCTTCGACCTGATGCTGGTGCCGTTCTTCTTCTTGATCGGCGCCTTCGGCGACCGCAAGCGGATCGCGGCGACGACCAAGATGATCGTTTACACGCTGGTCGGCTCGCTGTTGATGCTGGTCGGCGCGATCGCCACCGCGATCCTGGTCGCGGAGCAGACCGGCGCCGAGATCAGCTTCTCGATCGACTACCTGCGCGAGCACCTGCTCGCCTCCGGCAGCCAGGAGTGGATCTTCCTCTGCTTCGCCGCCGCCTTCCTGGTGAAGATGCCGGCCTTCCCGATCCACGGCTGGATGCCGGACGCCTATCGCGCCGCGCC
>Ga0208612_1001065_pt1 | contig 11483 bp, 14 predicted proteins | sample AntDryMetagUQ889_FD_188089 | JGI IMG/M metagenome (GOLD analysis project Ga0208612, IMG submission 188089) | Polar desert microbial communities from Antarctic Dry Valleys - UQ889 (SPAdes) | ecosystem: Environmental > Terrestrial > Soil > Desert | place: Antarctic Dry Valleys | collected 2008-12-31 | reverse complement strand
GACTCAATCCGCCCCGCTTTCACCAATTCATCAAAGGCCAGCAGTAACGCCGTCGAATCGGCTCCGCCAGACACGCCGAGCACGACCCGCTCTTCCGTTATCGGTAGCTTTAACCCCTTCCACTCCGCCAACAACTTCCGGGCAAATTGGCGCACTCGAATTGTTCCGTCTTTTCGCGCTCGGTATGTTCGGGCTTCACGCATCGCCCCTCATTATAGTAATCCATTTGACAGTAATAAAAAGTTTGCCGCCGCGCCACAGACCTCTGGGCGCGACGGCACATCACTTGGCAGGCTTTTCACGACTCACGCGACGATCATCGTTCCCGTGCCTTCGTCGGTGAAAACTTCTGAGAGGAGCGCGTTGCGCAGAGAGCCTTTAATAATATGTGCGCTGCGGACGCCGCGCCGCAAAAGCTCGGTGATATTCTGAAGCTTCGGGATCATGCCGCCGGTGGCGATGCCGTCGCGCACCAGCGCGGTCACTTCGTCCGCCGTCAGGCGCGAAAGCTTTGTCGCCTGCTCTCCGGGACGTAAGTAAATCCCGTCAACGTCGCTCAGCATAATTAACTTCTCGGCTTCGAGGCGCACCGCGATTTCGGCGGCGATGGTGTCGGCGTTGATGTTGAAGACGCCGCCCTCATTGTCGGCCCCGAGCGAGGAGACGACGGGCAAATAGTCCTGATCGAGCAGCACGCGCAACAGCCGGTCGTCGATCTCGACGATGTCGCCGACGTGGCCGAAGTCGATCTGCTCGGTCTCGCCCGTCAGGCGGTTGAGCACGTCCTTCGGCGGACGCCGCTCGGCGTGGATGATGTTGCCGTCGACGCCGGAGCAGTTCACATCCAGCTCGGAACGTCCCATCGCTGCCGTCCAGCGAGCACTGGCCGTACTGGATTGTTTGGCCGCAGATTCGGCCGATCTCGGCACGAACGAGATCGCCCGACGGGTCGGTAGCAACGCCAGCTCGGTGTCGCGGTTGCTCGGGACACTGGCTCGGCAGGAGTACGTCCGCCGGATCCCGAGTACGGGCCGCTACCGCTTGGGGTTGCGGCTGGTCGAACTCGGGCATTCCGCCCTTGCCCGGGTCGACCTCCGTGAGATGGCCCGGCCGCACCTCGTGGCCCTCACCGCCGCGAGCGGGGAGACCGCGACCCTTTCAGTACCTGGTGAGGCGACACCGATGACGGTGGACTTCGTCCAGAGCCCCTCCTCGGTTCGCAGCGTCGCGCAACTCGGGCGCCCCGCCGTCCCGCATGCGACCGCGACGGGCAAGGTGTTCCTCGCCTATCGAGCCGTGAAGCGGGAGCACCTCGAGGAGCATGCAGGCGCGTGGCCGGGTGAGTACGCCGACCGTGCGCTGATCGCTTATACCCGCCGGACGATCACCGACCCACGCGAGCTCGCCGACGAGCTGGCCAACGTCCGGGCGCGCGGGTTCGCCCAGGCGTTGGGGGAGAGGGAGAGCGAACTCAACGCCATCGCCGTACCGGTTCTGGCTGCCGGCGGCGAACTAGTCGCGATGCTCGGGCTCCAGGGGCCGGCCAGCCGGTTCGATGCAGGCGCGATGAATGCGATCATCGACCGGTTGCGTGAGCACGGCCACCAGTTGGCCGTACACGTGGCGCCACCGCATTGACGGCCAGCCGGTCGCGCCTCGCGAACGCGCGGTTGTAGCGTCCCGCGCATGCGCATCACGTTGGCCCAACTCGCCCCCACCTTGGGGGACGTCGCGGCCAACCTCGCCCGGGCGGAAGAGGTGGTTTCGGAGGTCGCGAAAGACACCGATCTGATCGTCTTTCCGGAGCTCTACCTGAGTGGCTATTCGGTCGGGACAGTCGAGGAGGACATGTCCCTCTACCCGGACGACCCCCGACTGCGACAAGTGTCCAAGGCTGCCGGAAACGCGGGCGTCATCATGGGTTACGTCGAGGCTGAGCGGCGTGGTCTGTTCACCTACAACAGCGCGGGCTATTACCACGGCGGTGCGCCGCTCCACGTGCACCGCAAGCTCTATCTGCCGACGTACTCGATCTTCGAGGAGCGCAAACACTTCACTCCCGGACCGTCGCTGCAGGCCTTTCAGATGCCCCAGGGGCACCGGGCCGCGATCCTGATCTGCAATGACGCCTGGCAGCCACAGCTGGCCTTCCTCGCCATTCAGGACGGGGCACACATCCTGTATGTGCCGACCGCCAGCGCCCAGAGCACCTTTCCAGAGCACTACGACTCGCACACCTACTGGATGGACATCACCCGGTTCTACGCCCGGATGTTCCAGGTCTACGTCGTCTTCGTGAACCGGGTCGGCAGTGAGGACGAACTGCACTTCTGGGGCGGCTCGCATGTCGTCGACCCATGGGGCGAGGTGGTCGCGCAGGCCAAGCAGGACACCGAAGAGGTGCTGACCGTCGACATCGACATGGGTCAGGTCGCTCGTCGTCGCCGCGCCATCCCGCTGGTCAAGGAGGCCCGGCTGGGCCTGATCCGTCGCGAGATCGACCGGCTCCTGCGCGAAGACGGCGACCTTTGAGTCGCGACTAGCCGCCAACCCCGCTCCTACCGTGACCGGGAAGGTAGTCGGGGTTTTCGGTGTGCTGATGCCGGTATTCGCTGCTGTTGTGCCGCACCACGCTACCCCTGACCTGACGGACGGGGCTCCCTTGAGGAAGCCCCGTCCGCGTCGAGGGTGGTGCTGTTGGCTGTTACTCGAGGAAGCCGTTGTCCTCCAACCACTGTGTCGCGACGTCCTGTTCGGTTTCACCGTCGACGTCGACAGCGGCGTTCAAGGCCGTGATCTCCTCGTTGGTGAGAGCCTCGGAGATCGGGCCCATGATCTCCTCGATCGCCGGGAACTCCTCGAGGGTCTCTTGGCGCATAGTGAGTGCGGCGTTGTAGGGGACGAAGAACTCCAGGTCGTCTTCCAGAACCGTCAGCTCGTTGGCGATGATCCGGCCGTCGGTCGAGAAGACCTCACCGAAGTTGCACGTGTCCCCGACCTGGGTGTACACCAGCCCGAGATCGAGCTCGACGACCTCGGAGAATTTGATTTCGTACGTGGTCTCCAAGCCGGGCAGACCGTCGTCGCGGTTGAGGAACTCGCTGGCCGCGCAGATGGTTGCCTCATCCGGGTTCTCCTGGATGTACGCCGCGGCGTCGCTCATCGTCGTGAGGTCGTTGTCCTCGGCGAAGGCACTCTGCACCGCGATCGCATAGGTGTCGTTCATCGGGGCGGGCTCTAGCCAGGCGATCTCGTTCTCGGCGTCGGCCTCGGCCACCGCGGCGAACAGGTCGTCAGGTACGTCCTCGGTCGTATTGCCGAGGATGTTCACCCAGCCAGTTCCGGTGTACTCCCAGTACATGTCGATCTCGCCGGCCTCGAGCGCCTCGCGCACTGTGGCACTGCCGGACAACGAGGAGTCGTCCACGGTGGCGCCGGCGTTCTCCAAGGCCTGCGCAGCGATCTGAGCGAGCACCTTGGACTCGGTGAACTCCTTGGCGCCGACGGTCAGTTCCGCGCCCTCGAGACTCGCCTCGTCGCCACCTCCACCGCCACCCCCGCCACCAGAGTCGTCGCCTCCGCATCCGCTGACCAACAGGGCCAGCGCGGCGCTCATTGCGGCCGCGGTCCGCATCTTTCTCGTGATCGCCATCTGTCTCTGGTCCTTCTTCCTGTTGGTGGGTGGGTACGAACTTCTTGCTAGAGGCCTTTGGGCCTCAGGACGTCTTCGGCGATCCCGGCGAGGTAGTCGATGAAGAGCGCGAGGACGGCGGTCAGGAGGGCACCGGTGAGCTGGATGTTGATCCGATTCGTGGACAGACCGGCCACGATGATGTCTCCGAGCCCACCGGCATTGATGTATGTCGCCAGCGTCGCGGTACCGACATTGATGACCAGCGCCGTACGAACGCCGGCCAGGATGATCGGGACCGAGAGCGGTAGCTCGATCCGAGTGAGGACACCCATCTTGCTGATCCCCATGCCGCGGCCAGCTTCGAGAATGTTCTCGTCCACCTGCCCGAGCCCGACGATCGTGTTGCGCAGCACCGGCAGCACCGCGTACGCGACCAGGCCAACGATCGCGGCCGTGAAACCGATGAACAGGAACGCGACAGCCAGCAACGCCAGGAGGCCGATCGTGGGGACGGCTTGGCCGATGTTGGCGAACGTCAGGAGGATCCCACGGAAGGATCGGGTGAATGGCCGCGTCATCACCACCCCAAGGGGGATCGCGATGAGGATGACGAAGATCGTCGAGATCGCGGCCAACTGAACGTGTTCCCAGATGCTCTCGCCGATCTTGCTGGCGTTCAGCGAACGCTGCTCGATGCTGTCCAGTTCCTGGTTGGACATGTAGAGGTAGAGCCCGGCGCACACCAACGCCAGGAATACCGGCATGAACAGGTAGCTGCCCAGGGTGCGGCGCTCCCGACGTACCGGCGCCATCGCCGCCTGAGGAGCCGTACCGAGGTCAGGTGCCTGTTCGACCGTGCTGGTCATCGCTATCGACCCACCTGGGCTGCCTGGGCGGTGGAATCGTCGGCGTCCAGGCCGACGCGGGCACGCGCCCTGGCGTCGGTTCGCATCGTGCGGATCGCCTCGTTGATGCTCTCGATGTCCACGATGCCCTGGTACTCCCCGCCGGCGTTCACCACGATCGCCACGCTGTAGTTGGCGGTGATCAGCTCGTTGAGCGCGTCGTTGAGGGTGGCCTGGGGTTCGACCATCGCCTCGGGGGGGAGGCCGATCTGATCGAGCGGGCGGTCGCCGCCGCGTTGCAGGTCGGGCGCACTGACCCAGCGCCGCGGCTTGCGCTGCTCGTCGAGTACGAGGGCGAAGCCCTTGTCCGAATTGCGCAGCACGTCCAGGACGCGCGCGTAGTCGTCCCCGATGTGCACGGTCGGCCATTCACTGAGGTGGATGTCGCGTACCCGGCTGAGGTTGAGGCGTTTGAGCGAGGCTCCCCGCCCGATGAAGTCGGCGACGAAGTCGTCGGCCGGCGCGGTCAGAATCTGTTCGGGGGTGTCGTACTGAGCGATTCGCGAGCCCTCCTTCAGGATCGCGATCCGGTCGCCCATCTTGATCGCCTCGTCGATGTCGTGGGTGACGAACACGATGGTCTTGCGGACCTCGGCCTGCAGGCGGAGGAACTCGTTCTGCAGCCGGTCCCTGGTGATCGGGTCGATCGCGCCGAACGGCTCATCCATGAGCATGACGGCGGGGTCTCCGCTCAGGGCCCGGGCGACGCCGACCCGCTGGCGCTGTCCACCGGAGAGCTGCTTGGGGTAGCGGTTGCGATAGGTCTCCGGAGCCATGCTCACGGTCTGAAGCAGCTCATCGATCCGGGCATCGATGCGCTTGGAGTCCCAACCGAGCAACTTCGGAACGGTCGCGATGTTCTGCGCGATCGTCATGTGCGGGAAAAGCCCGATCTGCTGGATGACGTAGCCGATCTTGCGGCGCAGTTGGTCCGGATCGGCCTTGGTGACGTCCTCACCGTCCAGGATGATCCGACCCGACGTCGGCTCGATGATCCGGTTGATCATCTTCATCGTCGTGGTCTTCCCACACCCGGACGGGCCGACCAGGATCACGATCTCGCCTTCGGGGATCTCCAGGGTGAGGTCGTCGACAGCTGGCTTGGGCTCCTTCGGATACTGCTTGCCCAGGTGCTCCAGGTTGATCATGATCTTGCCTGCGTCGGTGGCGGTGCCGACGGAGCCGGCAGAACGGGCGTGCGTGGTCGACGTGTCGGTCATCGGATTCCTCGGGAGGTCGTCAGTTTGCCCAGCACGGCAAGGATCGAGTCGAACAGGATGGCGATCACGATGACGCCCAACATCCCGCTGACCACCAGGTTGATCGCCGCGGGAGAACCGACCCTGGCCAGGCCGTCGAAGATGAAGGTGCCGTAGCCCGGGCCGTCCACGATCGCACCGATCGTGGCGATGCCCACCAGGATCAGGGTGGTGATCCGGATGCCAGCGACGATGACCGGCCAAGCCAACGGCAACTCGATCCGGAGCAAGCGCTGACCTCGGGCCATACCCATGCCCTGCGCGGACTCGACCGTGGCCACGTCCACCTCGCGAAGTCCGGTGATCGTGTTGCGCACGATCGGCAGGAGGCCGTACATCGTCAGCGCCACGATCACTGGAGGCGACCCGATGCCCGTGACCGGGATCATCAGAATGAACAAGGCGAAGGATGGGATGGTCAAGAACGAGCCGGTCACGGCTAGGGCGATCTCTCGGGGACGCTCGGTTCGATAGGTCGTGATTCCGATCAACACCCCGATCACCGTCGACAACAGCACCGAGACGCCCACCAGGACCATGTGTTCCAAGCCGACCTCTATCAGGTCGTCATAGCGACGACCCAGGAACGCGAAGAACTCCGACAGGAATTCGCCAAAGGTCTGGTCGTTCACGTGCCGATACTCCTCAGGCAGCCTTGAGGGCTACGACGTGCCGATGCGCCCGCGCCATGGTGAGGAGCGTCGGCTGGCATTCGGCCACCGTCGCAGAGCGTGTGGCCGAGCGCAATCAGGATGACCTATCCGTGACCGCACGTTGCCCGCAGGGCAACGAATCATGGGCAGCCAGGGGTCTGACGCCCCCACGGCACCCGCATTTCGTATACGGAACGCACCCATCCCGAACCGGGGAGGTGTGCTCTGCGCCGCGTGAGCGGGAACGCACCTCGGCGGTACTGTCTTGGCGTGCCGACGAGCTACCGGATCAGCGAGGCGGCGACCGTGCTCGGGGTCAGTGATGACACGATCAGACGCTGGATCGACAGCGGTCGACTGGAAGTCGCGGCGACCGTATCCGGACCGGCGCGCGTCGACGGGCACGCCCTTGCCGAGTTGGCGCGGGAGCTCGCCGACGCCCCCGAAGCCGGTTCTTCGCGGATGGAGTCCGCGCGCAATCGGATGGCCGGGATCGTGACCAAGGTCGTACGCGACACAGTGATGGCGCAGGTAGACATGCAGTGCGGCCCGTACCGAATGGTCTCGTTGATGTCGCGCGAGGCCGCCGACGAACTCGGCCTCGAGCCAGGCAGCCGGGCGGTTGCCGCAGTCAAGGCAACCAACGTCATCGTCGAGGTTCCGTAAGGAGCCTTCGAGCAATACGTATGTACGGCCCTTGCTGGCGGGTGACCCGTCGCTAGTACGGAGCTTCTCAGGTTGTATTACCGCTAGTGCGGACATACAGTGCGATCCATGGCGCGGAACCTGCGGCTCCCGAGCGCCCTCGTTGCTGCTCTCTTGTTCTCCTTGAGTGCCTGCGGCGGTGGCGAGGCCGGAGGCGACAGTTCTTCCGAAGCCGCGACCGACGATCCGCTCACCGGAAACCTGACAGTCTTCGCTGGGGCATCACTCACAGATGTCTTCACCGAGCTCGGCCAACGATTCGAGTCCGATCACCCCAACGTAGAAGTGACCGACTACTTCAACTTCGGCCCCAGCTCGGGTTTGGCGACGCAGATCAACGAGGGCGCCCCGGCTGACGTCTTCGCGTCGGCGAACACCACGCAGATGGATGTCGTGGTCGACGCCGGAAGCGCTGATGGAGAGCCAACGGTCTTCGCCGAGAACGTCCTACAGATCGCCGTCCCGCCGGGCAACCCGGCGGGGATCACCGGCCTTGCCGACTTCGCCGACCCGGATCTGACCCTGGCCATCTGCGCACCTGAGGTTCCTTGTGGCGTAGCCGCGGTGACGGTCTTCGAGGCCGCCGGAATCACGCCCTCGGTCGACAGCCTCGAGGAAGACGTCCGTGCCGCATTGACGAAGGTCGAGCTGGGCGAGGTCGATGCGGCGCTGGTCTACGTGACCGACGTCATCTCGGCCGGCGGCGCCGTCGAGGGAATCGAGTTCCCCGAGGCCGAGGAAGCGGTCAACTCCTATCCGATCGCAGCCGTGGCCGCAGCCCCCAACCCGGACGCTGCCCAGGCGTGGATCGAGTTCGTACTTTCCGAGGCCGGTGCTGCCGTTCTCGAAGATGCAGGCTTCCGAGCCCCGTGAGGAATGCAACGGCAGGTACCCGCATTCCATTGGCTCTGTTACTGCCGGCGTTGGTGGGGTTCGCGTTTCTGGTGCTCCCGATGGTGGGCCTTGTGATCAGGGCTCCCTGGTCGGACCTGCTGCAACGCCTGGCTGAACCGCAGGTAGGTCAAGCGCTGCGGCTGTCGATGATCACAGCCACCATCGCCACGGCCGTCTCAATGGTCTTAGGGGTGCCGATCGCGTGGGTGCTCGCCCGATCGAACATCCGTGGTCGTTCGATCCTGCGGGCACTGGTCACCGTCCCGCTGGTGTTGCCGCCGGTGGTCGGCGGTGTGGCGCTCTTCATGGTGCTGGGTCGTCGGGGAATCATCGGCAGTTGGCTCTATGAGACGTTCGGTTTCTCGCTGCCCTTCACCACCACCGCCGTCGTCATCGCTGAGACGTTCGTGGCCATGCCCTTCCTGATTATCAGCGTGGAAGGCGCGCTGCGGGCCGCCGATGCGCGATTCGAAGATGCTGCAGCGACGCTCGGTGCCGGGGGCTGGTCAACCTTCCACCGAGTGACCCTGCCGCTGGTCGCGCCCGGCATCGCAGCGGGGGCAGTGCTGTGTTGGGCGCGAGCGCTGGGCGAGTTCGGGGCGACCATCACCTTTGCCGGGAACTTCCCGGGTACGACTCAAACCATGCCGCTGGCGGTCTATCTCGCCCTCCAGAGCGACCCCGAGGCTGCGATCGTGTTGAGCCTGGTGCTGCTGGCGGTGTCCCTGGCAACCCTCGCGTTGTTGCGGGAACGTTGGCTGACCCGGCGATGAGTCTGGCCGCCGACATCGCTGTCCAGCGGGGTTCGCTACATCTCGAGGTCGCCTTCGCGGTCGAGCCAGGCCAGGTCCTGGTCCTCCTGGGCCCCAACGGCGCTGGAAAGTCGTCCGTGCTGCGCGTATTGGCCGGGTTGCTTCCCCCCGACGCTGGTCTCCTCGTGCTGAACGATGCAGTCCTGGACGATCCAAGCGCGGAACGGCATGTTCCACCCCACGAGCGGCCGATCGGCATGGTATTCCAGGACTACCTTCTGTTTCCGCACCTATCCACAGTGGACAATGTGGCCTTCGGACTCAGGTCCAAGGGCGTTCCGAAGGCGCAGGCCCGTACCGCCGCACTGGGTTGGCTCCACCGGGTCGGGCTGGTCGACTATGCGAAGGCCAAGCCCGGCGATTTGTCCGGCGGGCAGGCACAGCGCGTCGCTCTGGCTCGTGCCCTGATCGGCAGCCCGGAACTTCTCCTGCTCGACGAACCGCTGGCCGCATTGGATGCCCGGACAAAGCTCGAGGTACGAGCCGATCTGCGGCGCCACCTGTCGGAATACCAGGGCGCCACGGTCATGGTCTCCCATGACCCGATCGACGCGATGGCGCTGGCCGACGAGGTTGCGGTGATCGAACAGGGACGCGTCGTACAGTCCGGACCACCGGCAGAATTGGCCCGCCGGCCGCGTACGGACTACGTGGCCCGGTTGATCGGGCTCACTCTGCTGGCCGGCAACGCAGAGGGGATGCAGGTGCGGTTGGACTCGGGCGCATCCGTAGCCATCGCGGATCCGGCATTCGGCTCGGTGTACGTTGCCATCCGGCCGGAGACAGTGGCGATCTATCCGGCGCAACCGCATGGGAGCCCGCGCAACGTGTGGCCGGCTCGGGTCGCCTCAGCGACCCCCCACGGTTCGGCGGTCCGCTGTGATCTGAGTGGTCCGGTCCCGCTGACGGCTGACCTCACCGCGACCGCATTCGCCGAACTCGGGCTCGGTCCGGGCAGCGAGGTCTGGGCCACCGTGAAGGCACATGAGGTCGAGGTCTATGCCCGCTGAGCAGGTAGGGGGCTGGGTTCACCCCAGAGTGGCCGGACTGGTGCTTGCTGCTGGCGCTGGTCGCAGGTACGGAATGCCGAAAGCGCTGGTGCCCTACGAGGGGAGCCTGCTTGTCGACCGCGCCTACCAGCTGGTGGCTGCCTTCTGCGAACCGGTCTTCGTGGTGCTGGGAGCTGCGGCCGACGAGGTCGCTTCCCGCGCGGATCTGGGTCAGGCGGTGGTGCTGCGCAACCCGGACTGGGATACCGGGATGGGGTCCTCGCTGCGGACCGGGCTCGCCGCTTTGACGGCCCGGCCGGCGCAGTTTCGCGGACCCGAGGCCGTGGATGCGGTCCTGATCCATCTCGTCGACCTGCCCGGGATCACGGCGCCCGCGATCCGGCGGGTCGCCTCGTACGCGGCGCCTGACGTGTTGGCGGTCGCGACGTACGGCGGCGTCCGCGGTCATCCCGTCCTCCTGGGACATTCGCACTGGGCCGGGGTGGCCGAGTCGGCGACAGGTGACCAGGGCGCGCGAGAGTACCTCGCTGCGCACGAGGTCACCGAGGTGGAATGCGGCGACGTCGCCGATCCCGCCGACCTCGACTACCCGCCGCCACCCTCTTCGAGTTGATCTTGACCTTATGGTGGTTTTCGGGCGCCTTTGACGGCGTGTCGCCGCAATAAGGTCAAGATCAACTGGCGATGGCTACATTTGGCCGGTGACCGAGGCCTCTGCACCCGCCCGAGCCGCCATCAGCGCGGATCCGATCTCCGTCGCTGAGCACGAGGATCTGGTGTCCAGGTCGGGCGCGGGCGCGATAGTCAGCTTCGGCGGCGTCGTCCGTCATCAGGACCACGGCCGCGATGTCACGCATCTCGAGTACGTGGGGCATCCGTCCGCCGAAGAGCTGATCGCCGAGATCGCGACGGAGATCGCGGCCCTCCCGATGGTGCATGCGGTCGCGATCTCGCATCGGATCGGCATGCTGGGCGTGGGCGATGTGGCCTTGGCCGCGGCAGTGAGCGCAGCCCACCGCGGCGAGGCTTTCGAGGCCTGCCGTCAGCTGGTCGAGGAGGTCAAGGCCCGGCTGCCGATCTGGAAGCGACAGGTCTTTGCCGACGGCGAAGAAGAATGGGTCGCAGCTCCCTAGCCCGACCGAGGGCCGGTCCCGGCCGTTTCGCGTGCACCTTCTCCGGCCTAGACGTGGCTGGTCAGCGCCCGGTTCCGGTCGTGATCAAATGCTTAGGTCGCGATGTCGCGGGTTACCGGTGGACTGCTGCGGTTCCGGTTCCGTCGTCGTCCTGGGCGTCGCCAGCCTCCTCGGCGTCGACCTTGGCCTCGTCAGCCTCGCCCTCGTACGCCAGGGCCTCATTGCCGTACGCCTCGCCCACAACCTGTTCGGTACGACCCCACAGGCGGGTGATCGAACGGCGCAGTTCGGTGAGAAGTCCCAAGGGGGGTCCTTAGCTCGGGCCTAGCCGCCGGCAAACGGCGGCAGGACGTCCACCGAACTGCCGGGTGACAGCGCGGCCTCGCGGTCGGACAGGCGAACCCCGTCGACCAAGAAGGAACAGACTTCCAGAACCCTGGCCAGGTCAGGACCGTGCCGCTGGCTCGCGTCGGCAATC
>Ga0208612_1001063_pt1 | contig 11490 bp, 8 predicted proteins | sample AntDryMetagUQ889_FD_188089 | JGI IMG/M metagenome (GOLD analysis project Ga0208612, IMG submission 188089) | Polar desert microbial communities from Antarctic Dry Valleys - UQ889 (SPAdes) | ecosystem: Environmental > Terrestrial > Soil > Desert | place: Antarctic Dry Valleys | collected 2008-12-31 | reverse complement strand
AGGTGAAGGGCGGCTGGGACCGAAGCAGCGCGATGCGCTGGAACGCCTAGCCGCGTCGCAGACCCCCGTCGCCGCGGGAGGCGAGCGCGACTCCCTGAAACGCCTCGAGGCGCGCGGCCTGGCCGAGCTGAGTGAGGTGGAGGTGCCTCGCCGGCCCGAGGTCGTCTCGGTCGGGGCGCGCTCAGAGCGCCCCGTGCTCACGCCTCCGCAGGCCGCCGCGCTCGCACGCATCACCGCCAGCCTTGACGTCGACGGCGGCGAGCTTTTGCTTCACGGGGTGACCGGCTCGGGCAAGACCGAGGTCTATCTGACGGCAACGGAAGCCGCCCTCGAGCGCGGACGCGGCGTGATCATCCTGGTGCCCGAGATCGGCCTGACACCGCAGACGGTCTCGCGCTTTGAGTCGCGCTTTGGCGACAACGTCGCCGTGCTCCACTCGGCCCTGAGCGCGGGCGAGCGCCGCGATGAGTGGATGCGGCTGCGCCGCGGCGAGGCCAGGGTCTGCGTCGGCCCGCGCTCGGCGGTGTTCGCTCCCGTCGAGGGGCTGGGCCTGATCGTCGTCGACGAGGAGCACGACTCCTCCTACAAGCAGGAGTCGGATCCGCGCTATGACGCCCGGGACGTCGCTCGCCGCCGGGCGCACAAAGAGCAGGCGATGCTCGTGTTCGGAACGGCGACGCCGCGCCCTGAGAGCTGGAAGCGCCTCGATCGAGTCGAGCTCAGGCAGCGGGCCGACGGTTCACCCATGCCCGGCATCGAGATCGTCGACATGCGCGAGCGGGACGGCCGCGAGGGCCCGCTTCATGCCCGCACCCGCGAGGCGCTCGCCCGCCTGGCCGAGTCGGGCGGCGGCGGCGGCAAGGCGATCGTCATGGTGCCCCGGCGCGGCTGGTCGCCGTTCCTCGACTGCCGTGTCTGCGGGCATTCGTGGAGCTGTCCCAACTGTGACGTTTCGCTGGTCCTCCACCGGGCCGGCGACATCATGCGCTGCCATCACTGCGGCCACACCGAGCGCGTGCCCGAGAAGTGCCCCGAGTGCGGGTCGGTTTCGATCGCCCGCCATGGCGCGGGCTCAGAAAGGGTCGCCGAGATCGTCGCCGAGGTCGTGAGGCCGCTGCCGGTCTTCAGGCTCGACTCCGACTCGGCGTCGCGCAAAGGCGCACACGCGCAGATCCTCGCCGAGTTCGACCGCGCCGACGCGGGCGTCCTGATCGGGACGCAGATGGTCGCCAAGGGCCACGACTTCCCCGATGTCGTTCTCTCCGTGGTGGTGGACGCGGACTCGAGCCTTCGCTTTCCCGACTTCCGGGCCGAGGAGCGCACGTTCGCCCTCGTCTCGCAGCTCGCCGGGAGAAGCGGGCGGGGTGGAGCGGGGCAGGTGCTCGTGCAGTCGCTCGCTCCGGGCGCGGAGGCCATCACGCGCGCAGCGAACAACGATGCAGCGGGCTTCCTGGCCGGCGAGCTGGAGCGACGCCGAGAGCTCTCCTACCCGCCTTTCGCGACGCTCGTGAGAGTCGAGATGGCGGCCAAGGAAGCAAGGGCAGCCGAGGATGCCGCGTTAAGGACAGCCGCCCGCCTTCGGCCGCTTTTGCCCCCGGACGCGACCCTGCTTGGCCCAGCGCCGCGGTTTCGCCTGCGGGATCGCGAGCGGCGCCAGGTGCTGGTGAAAGCGACGAGGCGCGCGGACGCAATCGGCGCCGTCCGCGAGGCGGTTGAAGGCGTGGTGGCCTCGAAGGAGCTTCGCGGCGTGCAGCTCTCGGTGGACGTCGACCCTCAGTAGGCGCCCCGCAGGCGGGCGCTTCTCTTAGACTCGCGAGGGATGAGCGAAGAGCCCGAAATCGAGCCGGACGAGCCTCTCGGGGGCCCTGTCGAGGGCGATGCGGCGCCTGACGAGCCGACCGAGGAGGAGATCCGCCGCCGAGACGCGGCGCTTGCCGAGGTGGTCATTTTCGGCAACCCCGTCCTTCGCTCGAAGGCCTCAGAGGTGCGCGAATTCGGCCCTTCCCTTCGCAAGGAAGCCGACTACATGGTCGCGATCATGCGCGACGCGATGGGTGTTGGCCTGGCGGCCACCCAGCTCGGAGTCCTGCGCCGCATGCTCGTCTTCCAGGCTGGACCCGACGCCAGCCCCACGGCGCTCGTCAATCCCGTGATCGAGTGGAGCTCTGGCGAGCTCGCGACGGCCGCCGAAGGATGCCTCTCGCTGCCGCGGGTCATCGTCGATGTCGAGCGGCCGCTTTACGTCCGCGTGTCCGGGTCCGATATCGGCGGCGATGAGATCCTGATCGAAGCATCGGGCCTGGAAGCGCGGGTCCTCCAGCACGAGATCGACCATCTCGACGGCGTCCTCACCGTCGACCGCACCGAGCGCGACCAGCGAAAGGGCGCGATGAGGGCGCTACGCGAAGGAACGAGCTTCACGCCGTTCGAGCCCGACGAAGACGAGGTGGGCGAGCACTCAGAGCCCGAGCCGGCACGCGAAGCTGGCTGACTTGCGTCTCGCCTATCTCGGCACGTCTGAGTTCGCCGCCACGGTCTTACGCCGGCTCTCGGACAGCCCGTTCGGGCCCGCGCTGGTGATCACGCCACCCGACCGAAAGAAGGGCCGGGGGCGAAAGCTCTCGCCGCCGCCTGTCGCGGAGGCTGCGGCGGAGCTGGGCCTGGAGCTCCACCAGACGAAGAGTGTGAACGAGCCCAAGTCGATGGACGCGATCGCCGCGGCCGGCATCGATGTCGGGATGGTCTGCGCGTTCGGGCAGCTGATCAAGCCGCCGCTTCTCGATCAGGTGGAGATGTTGAACGTGCATCCCTCGCTCTTGCCCCGATGGCGCGGTGCCGCCCCGATCGAGCGGGCGCTTATGGCAGGGGACGAGGAAACCGGCGTCGCGATCATGCGACTGACCGAGGGCCTCGACTCGGGTCCGATTGCGCTGTGCGAGCGGGTTCAGATCGAGGCCGGCGAAGACTTCGGCTCCCTGTCGGCTCGCCTTTCCAAGCTCGGTGGCGATCTTTCCGTCCAGGCCCTCGAGCTGCGCGAATCCGGTGAGCTCTCGTTCTTCGAGCAGTCCGAGGATGGGATCACCTACGCCGAGAAGATCGAGGCCGCGGACCGTCGGCTGGATCCAGGCGCGCGTGCCATCGATCTCGAGCGCACGGTGCGCGGTCTGACGCCTCATGTCGGTGCCTTCCTTGAGCTCGAGGGGGACGACCGGCTGGGCGTGACGGGCGCGACCGCTGACGACGGTGACCTTGGCGCCGGGGTGCTCGAGGCAGACCTTTCCGAGCTCGTTCTGGGCACCGCCGCGGGGACGCTCCGGATTCACCGGGTGAAGCCAAAAGGCAAGCGCGAGATGCCCGCCGCGGACTATCTGCGGGGCAACCCGTCTCCGCGGACCGCCTCTTGACCCGATCCACTCGCGCCGCCGTAACCCCGGCTCGCAGGGCGGCCTTCGAGGTCCTGCGCAGGGTCTTCGAGCACGACGCGTGGGCCGATCGTGCCTTTCCGGCGGCCGCGGAGCGCCACCAGCTCCAGGGTCGCGACCGCGGCCAGGCCCAGCGGCTGGCCTTCGGCTCGGTTAAGCGGCGGGGAACCACGGATCATTTCGCAGGGGCGCTGTCTGGCCGAAAGCTCAAAAGCCTCGATCCGCCCGTGGTCGCGGCACTTCGCCTAGGCCTCTTCGAGATCTTGTTCTCGGAGACGGCGGATCATGCGGTGGTCGACAGCGCGGTCGAGCTCGCGAAGGGCGGCATGAGGCGCGGTGGGCCAAGGCGCGCAGCAGGGGCGGGCGGGCTGGTGAACGCGGTGCTTCGCAGGGCGGCGGCCGAGCGCTCCGAGCTTCTTGCCTCGGTCTCGGACGAGACGGCAGCCGGTGCCGCAATCGCGCACTCGGTGCCCGAGTGGCTTGCCGAGATGTGGTTGGACGAGCTTGGCGCCGAGAGCGCCCGGTCGCTCCTCGGCGCCCTGAACGAGCCATCGGAAACGGCGATGCGTGTGAACACGCTTCGCGCTGACCCCGCCGAGCTTTACACCGAGCTCGAGCAGGCCGGCGAGCCGATCGAAGCCGCGGGCGAGAGCGGGACCCTCTATCCGCCGGAGGCACTCGTCTGGACAGGGCCGCTTGGCGAGGCAGCTCTCAGCGCGCTTGCGGACGGCCGCATGTTCGCGCAGAGCCGCGCCGCCCAGGCGGTGGTGGAGATGCTCGACCCGAGGCCGGATGAGAGCGTGCTCGATCTGTGTGCAGGGCCGGGTGTGAAGACGTGCGCGATCGCGGCTCGCATGAGCGGCGAGGGTGCTCTGACCGCGATCGAGAAGGATCCTGGCCGCGCGCGGCAGGTCGAAGAGCTCGTGGCGCGCGCCGGCGCCGGGAATACCCAGGTCGTCGTCGCCGACGCTTCCGATGCGGCAACGCTTGGCGAGTCCCTCCGCTCTATCGACAACGGCGGGGGGGAGCGACGCGAGTCCCAGGGATACGATCGCGTTCTCGTGGACCCGCCCTGCTCCGACCTCGGGACGCTGGCCTCTCGCCCCGACGCGCGGTGGCGGAAGGACCCTGAGACGATCGAGCGCCTCGCCGAGCTCCAAAGCCGCCTTCTAGGCGCCGGGATCGCGGCCCTTCGGCCCGGCGGCACGCTCGTGTATTCGACCTGCACGATCTCGGCTCGCGAGAACGCGGTGGTGGTGGATACGGCGCTGGCGGGACACCCGGGCCTCGAGGAGACCGGTCGGCTGGAGACCCGCCCGGACCGGGACGGAACGGATGGCTTCTTCATCGCTTCGCTGCGAAAGGGCGAGCGTGGCTGAGGAAGAGCCGCAGCTTCCCCCGCGTCCAGCGTGCCCCGGCTGCGGCGAGCCCTGGCTTCGCCCGACCAACCTGCCCGGGCGCTTTCGGTGCGTGTTCTGCCTCCAGCGCTACGAGATCACGTCTGCCTGCGAGAACTGCGGCGAGCACCAGACGATCGTCCGGCTCAGCCGTTCCGAGGACATGGTGTGCCAGCATTGCCGCCACTCCATGCTTCGGCCCGTATGACTCCCACGGCCCAAGAGCTCTTCAAGTCGCGCCGGATCGCGCCGTCGATCCTCTCGGCCGACTTTAAGAAGCTCGGCTCACAGGTCGCCGAGGTGATGGACGCCGGCGCGCGTGTCATTCATGTCGACGTCATGGACGGCCACTTCGTCCCGCCCATCACTATCGGCCCGCTGATCGCCTCCGCGATCGCCGACGACGTCCACTCGGCCGGGGGCGTGCTCGACGTGCACCTGATGATCGAGCGTCCCTCCGAGCAGGTGGACTTCTTCGCTGCCGCCGGCGCCGACTGCATCACGATTCACCTCGAGGCCGACCCTCATGCCCACCGCACGCTCGCCGCCATCCGCGACACGGGACGCCTCGCCGGGCTCGCCATCAACCCCGGCACCCCGGCGAGCGCAGTCTCAGACCTCGCCGGCGAATGCGACCTCCTGCTCGCCATGAGCGTCAACCCGGGCTGGGGAGGCCAGAGCTTCATCGCCTCGTCTCCCGAGAAGCTCGAGGGCCTGCGCGACCTTGCGGGTGACGGGTGCGCGATCGAGGTTGACGGCGGCGTGGACACCGAGACGGCGCCCATGTGCGTCAGAGCGGGCGCTGGACTCCTCGTAGCGGGCTCGGCGGTCTTCGGCGCCGAGGATCCCGCCGCGGCCTACCGGCGGATCGCGGAGGCCGCGGGCGCGGACTAGATGAGTGATTCATCTGGGGTCCTCCCGCGGTCGCTCGGCCGCCTCCGGGCCGCCCTGCCTGGGCACGGGCGTGTTCAGCGCGCCGGCCACCTCTTCCCACCAGGCGCGCTCGGTCGGTGTGAGTCCGGTGCGGCGAACCCGCCGGGCAACCCACTCGGCCATGCGGGTGCGGCCGCCGACCGCTACGAGCCCCGAGTCGATGACCGCGTAGCGGCCGTCGGCAAGTGCAACAAGCGATGAGGCATCGTCGCGGCGGACGCGAAGGCGCGCGGCCACCGGCGCACCCTCGATCTTCTCCGGATGCGCGGGGTCGCCGTCGGCGGCCGTGCGCCGGCGGACGGTGAAGACCTGAGGCGAGGCTCGGAGCGGCAGGGGTGGGGGAGCGGGCTCTCCGAGCGGACCCGTCGCCCAGCGCTCGGTGAGGGCCACGACGGCCTGGATCACCTCGCGGCGGGCCAGGACGTGGACCTCGTCGCCAGCCTGGATCTCGGTCGAGCCGCGAGGTGGTATGGCGGCCGCATCGCGGACGATCAGATTCACGAGCGCCTCCCGGGGCAGGCCGAGGTCGCGAACGACCGCGCCGACGGCGGCGTCTCCGGGCTGAACGACGTAGGTAAACGCGTCGCCGCCGAGGCGCCGCACGGTGCCGGTCTCGACCACGGTGGGCGGGACGGCGGGTTCGTTCGTCGTCAGGCCCAGTCGCACCGCCAGCAGGTTGAAGGTCGCGCCCTGGATGAGGGTCGAGGTCACGACGACGAAGAAGATCGCGTTGAAGATGAGCTCGGCCGACTGCACCTCCGCGATCACGGGAAAGGTGGCAAGCCAAATCGGGACGGCTCCGCGGAGCCCTGCCCAGCCGAGCATAAGCCGCTCTTTTAAGTCGTAGGGCGAGAAGGCCGTCGCGATCACGGCCGCAAGCGGCCGCGCGACGAAGATCAGCACCGCCGAGAGCGCGAGCCCTTCGAGCGCGATGTCGCCGAGGCCGCTGGGGAAGACGAGCAGCCCGAGGATGAAGAACAGCGCGATCTGGGCTGTCCAGCTCATGCCCTGATGGAAAGCGATCGTCGATCCACGTGCGGGGACCGGGCCGGTTCCGAGGACGAGCGCCGCGATGTAGACCGAGAGGAAGCCCGAGCCGTGCGCAACCTCGGCGAGACCGAAGGCGAGCGCGGCGGTGGCAAGCGAAGCGACGGGATAGAGCCCTGGGGAGGGAAGGTCGAGCCGCCGGAACGCAGCCCGCGCGCCGAAGCCAACCAGGATCCCCGCGGCGAACCCGAGCGAGAGCTTGATCGCAAGCTCGACCGCCATGTCTGCGGCGCCGTAGTCGGGCAGCTCGATCCAATCAATGAAGCCGACCACCAAAAGAACCGCGATCGGATCGTTGAGGCCGGACTCGCCCTCGAGCGTGCGCGCGAGCCGCCTGCGCAGGCTCGATCCGCGAAGGACGGCGAAGATCGCCGCCGAGTCGGTGGCCGCAACGGCCGAGCCGATGATCAGCCCGCCGAGAAGATCGAGGTCGAACAGCCAGGTCGCGACCACCCCGGCGATCACAGCGGTCGCGATGGTGCCGATGAACGCAAGGGAGATTGCCGAGCCGACGACAGGACGGATCTCCCGCCAGCCCGCGGTCAGCCCGCCCTCAAAGAGGATGAGGACGAGGCCGATCGTGCCCACCGTGCGGGTCAGCTCGGCGTTGTCGAACTTGACGCCTCCGATCCCCTCGGACCCCGCAAGCATTCCGAGGCCCAGGAAGAGAAGGAGGCCCGGCACGCGCACCCTGTCTGCCACCTTCGCGGCAGCAAGGCCCGCCGCCATGAGGACGCCCGCGACCAAGAGAAGCTCGCCGTCGTTCATCAGGCCCCCTCGTCCATTGCGGCAAGCCGCGCTTCGACCTCGTCCGCAGAGTCAGGCGCCATGCCCTCGCCGGGAGCCTGGCGGTAGGCACGGGCGAGAAGGAGCGCAAGGAGGGTGGCCGCCGCCGCGAAGCCGATCTCGACCCGCCGTGCCTCGTCTTCGATCACGGGCATGAGGCACCACGCCAGGAACGCAGCGGCAGCGATCGCCCAGGAGCGCGCCGCGGTGGTGGCCGCGCCTCGTGCGAGTGCTGCCTGCGAAAGCGTCGTGGCAGTCAGGTAGAAGCCCATTCCGACCGCCATGATCGCGAGCGCGGGCCGGTCGTAGTCGAATTCGTTCCCGAAGGCGATCTGCATCGCCGAAGGCCCGACAGCGACGACCGCGACCAGGACGAGCACGGCGAACCCGGCTACCGCGGTGAGCGTCGCCTTGATCGATGCGTGAAACGCGTCTTCGCCGCCGCGGGCGCGCATGCGTGTGAGGTGCGGCAAGAGGCTTGCCGAGACGCCTTGGAAGATCAGAACCGGCGCGCGCACGACCATCAGCACATTGAAGATGAACCCAGCCGCGGCGGCGTCATCGAACGCGCGGACGAGGAGCGGCCCCGCGTTCAGGAAGGCCTGCTCGCCGACCATGATCACCAGCACCGCCCCGGCGAAGCCTCCGCCGGCCGCGAGTGAGACGGGCCGCGCCTCCGCATCGCCATCCGCGTCCAGGTCTCTGCGCTTGAGAACGAGCAGCGGGACAAGTGAGAGGCTCACGAGCGGCGATGCCGCAACGCCAAGGGCGACCGCCGTCTGTCCTTCGGCGATCCCGAGCGCGAGAGCGAAAGCAAAGAGCGTGCGCGCCGCCGACTCGGCGACCAGGAGGCCCGCGAGGAGCGTGAAGCGCCGGGTGCCGCCGAGATAGCCGCGGGCGAAGAACGACGCTCCGAACGACGCGACCGAGGCGAAGAGGACCCAGTAGAGGGTCTCCGAGCCCGAAAGGAGCTCGTCTTGGAGCGGCCCTCGGGCGACCAGGATCGCGATTGCGAGCAGAAGCGAGATCGCAAGCTGAAGCCGCGCTGCCGTCCGGATCGCCGGGCCCGTGTCCTCGCCGCGAGCGATGCGGTCTGCCAGGGTGCGCGACAGGAGCTGCTCGACCGGCCGGTAGGCAACCGAGATCGAGACGAAGACCGCAGACCAAAGCACCACGATCTCGCCGTAGTCGGTGGCGTCGAGGTTGTGGGAGGCGAGCGAGAAGAAGAGGTAGGTGAGAACGCCCGCGGTGCCAACGCCCGCAGAAAGCAGGCTCGCCGTGCGCCCGAAGCGCCTCGTCTCCGCGCCGGGGCGCATCTCGCTCATCAGATCAAGGTATCCCGGCGCGGGGTCAGATCCCGGGTCTGACCCCTTCCGCGGACCCCTTCCGCGCGAAACGCGTACGGGATGCAGCGGAATCTGCGCGATTGACTGACTCGTCAGTCAATTGGCGTAATATTGGCTTTCCGATGCCACGCACGGTCACTCAAGACGACCGTAAGCACCTGGTCCGCGCCCTAGACCTGGCCGAGCGCGGGCGTGGCGCCGTCTCGCCCAATCCGATGGTCGGGTGCGTGATCGTGAAGGACAGCGGAGTCATCGGCGAGGGATGGCACGCAGAGCTGGGGGGCCTTCACGCCGAGCGCGCTGCGCTGGCCGACTGCGCCGAGCGCGGCAACGACGCCGCGGGTGCCACCGCCTACGTGACGCTCGAGCCCTGCGCGCACGAGGGCCGCCAGCCTCCCTGCGCCAACGCGCTGATCGAGGCCCGCGTCGCCCGCGTCGTCTATCTCTCCGACGACCCGTCCGAGAAGGCGAGCGGACGCGGGCCGGGGATGCTCCGCGACGCCGGTGTCGAGGTCGAGCTTGCTCAGGGCCCGGAGGCGGCGGCAGCGCGGCTCCACATCCAGCCTTTCCGAAAGCACGCGCGCACCGGCCGTCCGTTGGTCACGCTCAAATCGGCGCTCACGCTTGACGGCCGGACGGCGACGTCCGCCGGCGACTCCAAGTGGATCTCAGGTCCGGAGAGCCGCGCCCTCGTCCATCGCTGGCGCGCCGAGGCAGACGCGGTCGCAATCGGGATCGGCACCGCCCTGGCCGACGACGCCCTCCTCACGGCCCGCGATCTCGATCCGCCGGCCTTGCGCCAGCCGCTTCGCGTTGTCTTCGACTCCGCAGCCCGCCTTCCGGCCGAGTCAGCCCTGGCTCAAAGCGCGACTGAAGTGCCGGTGCTTTTGATCACGTCGCCCGGCGCCCCACCCGAGCGCACCGATCCTCTGAACGAGGCCGGCGTTGACGTCCTGGTCGTCGACGGGGATCCTGTCGCGCGGGTCGCCGCTGCCCTGGCTGAGCTGGGTCGTCGCGAGGTCACCTCTCTTCTGGTTGAGGGAGGCGCGGGCCTCGCGGGCTCCTTCGTCGACGTGGGCGAGGTTGACGAGCTCCGCCTGTTCGTCGCGCCGATCCTCCTGGGCGGCGAGGGCGCCAAGCCGCTCGCCGGCGGCGAGGGGAAGGGTCGAATTGCCGACGCTGAGCGGGCGCTCGAAGTTCGCCACGAGATCGTGGGGGACGACCTCCTCATCACGGCGCGGATGAAAGAGTGGTGAGGGCGTGTTCACCGGCATCGTGAAGGAGCTCGGCACGGTCGAGGCGATCGAGCGCTCCGACGCCGGGGCGCGCATCCGCATCGCCGCCTCCTTCGCCCCCGAACTCTCCGAAGGAGACTCGGTAGCGGTCAACGGCGCCTGTCTCACCGCGACGGCGCTCGCCGAGACCGGCTTCGCAGCTGAGGTGATGAACCAGTCGCTGAGCCTCACCAGCCTGGGCGCGCTCGAGCCCGGCGACCGCGTGAACCTGGAGCCGGCGCTCAGAGCGGGCGACCCGCTTGGCGGCCACATCGTGCAGGGCCACGTCGATTGCACCGGTGAGGTGAGCGCCGTGACGCCGGACGGATTCGCAACCCGGGTCGCGGTCACGGTGCCCGAGCAGTACCTCCGCTACCTCGTCGAGCACGGCTCGGTGACGGTCGACGGCGTCAGCCTCACGGTCGCGGCGCTCACCGACACGGGGTTCGAGATCTCGCTCATCCCCGAGACGCTCGAGCGCACCACGCTTGGACAGGCCCGGACGGGCGACACCGTGAACCTGGAGCTCGACGTAATCGCGCGTTACGTCGAGCGCCTCCTACGCTTCGAAGAGAAAGGCACTAGCCATGAGTGAGACCCAAACCAAAACCGGCGTTTTCAGCACCGTCGAGGAAGCGCTGGAGGAGATCCGCCAAGGCCGCATGGTCGTCGTCTGCGACGACGAGGACCGCGAGAACGAGGGCGACCTCACGATGGCGGCGCAGTTCATCACGCCCGAGGCGATCAACTTCATGGCGACTCACGGCCGCGGGCTGATTTGCCTCTCGCTCACGCCCGAGCGATGCGACGAGCTGAACCTCGACTTGATGGCGGCCAAGAACGAATCGCCGTTCGAGACGCCCTTCACAGTCTCGATCGAAGCGGCCGAGGGCGTCACAACGGGTATCTCCGCCGCCGACCGTGCGCGGACGATCCAGGTCGCGATCGATCCGGACTCGACCCCTCGCGACGTAGTCCAGCCAGGGCACGTGTTCCCGCTTAAGTCGAAGCCCGGAGGCGTGCTCGAGCGAACCGGCCAGACCGAGGCCGCAGTGGATTTGGCGCGGCTCGCCGGACTCAACCCGTCCGGCGTGATTTGCGAAATCATGAACGAGGACGGGACGATGGCGCGCGTCAACGACCTGGTCCCCTACTGCGAGCGGCACGGTTTGAAGATGATCACCGTCGCCGACCTGACCGCGTACAGGCGAAAGCACGACCGCCTGGTTGAGCGGATCGTCTCGACGAAGCTGCCGACAGCTTTCGGCGAGTTCACCGCCGTCGG
>Ga0208612_1001062_pt1 | contig 11497 bp, 10 predicted proteins | sample AntDryMetagUQ889_FD_188089 | JGI IMG/M metagenome (GOLD analysis project Ga0208612, IMG submission 188089) | Polar desert microbial communities from Antarctic Dry Valleys - UQ889 (SPAdes) | ecosystem: Environmental > Terrestrial > Soil > Desert | place: Antarctic Dry Valleys | collected 2008-12-31 | reverse complement strand
AGGTCGGGGATCAGGCGGTCCTCGGCGAAGTCGCCCCCTCCGATGACGTTTCCCGCCCGAGCCGAGGCGATGCCTGGCCGGTCGCCGTCAGCGAACGAGGCACGGTAGGCGGAGGTGATGAGCTCCGCACACGCCTTGCTGCTGCTGTAGGGGTCGCGACCGCCCAGCGGCTCGTGCTCGCGGTAGCCCCACACCCACTCGCGGTTCTCGTAGCACTTGTCGGTGGTGACGTTGACGAAGACGCGGACATCGCTCGTCCGCCGCACCGCCTCGAGCACGTTGACCGTGCCCATCGCGTTGACCTGGTAGGTGAGCGCCGGTGAGGCCAGGGAGCGTCGTACGAGCGACTGGGCCGCCATGTGGAAGATGACGTCCGGCCGCTCGCACTCCACTACTTGTAGAACGGCCTCGGCGTCGCGGACGTCGCCTTCGATCGAGCGCATCTGGGGCCGCATGCCCGAGAGGTCGAACAGGGCGGGGTCGGTGGGAGAGCCGTCCGAGAAACCGACCGGCTCCGCACCGAGGCTCACGAGCCAGAGGCACAGCCAGCTGCCCTTGAAGCCCGAGTGCCCGGTCACGAGCACTCGCTTGCCCTGCCAGAAGGAGCTCACCAGCCTCGCGTCCACGGGGGGCGCCCGGAGTCCCACAGCTCCTGGAGGTGCACCTTGTCGCGCAGGGTGTCCAACGGCTGCCAGAAGCCCGTGTGCCGGAAGGAGGCAAGCGATCCAGCCTCCGCGAGCTGTTCGAGGGGCTCGCGCTCCCAGATGGTCTCGTCTCCCTCGATGAGCTCTCCGACCCCGGGCGAGAGCACGAAGAAGCCGCCGTTGACCCATCCACCGTCGCCTTCCGGCTTCTCGCGGAAGCCACGGATTCGGTCCTCTTCGAGGTCGATCGCGCCGAAGCGACCGGGCGGCTGTACGGCCGTGACCGTGGCCATCGTGCCCTGCGCGGCATGGAACCCCACCAGCGCCGAGACGTCGAGGTCGGTGACGGCGTCTCCGTAGGTGAGGCAGAAGTCCTCTTCGCCGACGAACCCGAGGACGCGCTTCAGCCTTCCGCCGGTCATGGTCGACTCGCCCGTGTCGACCAGCGTGATCTTCCATGGCTCCGTACTGCTTTGATGGACCTCCATCGCGTTCTGCGTCATGTCGAAGGTCACGTCGCACGTATGCAGGTAGTAGTTGGCGAAGTACTCCTTGATGACGTAGCCCTTGTAGCCGAGGCAGATGACGAACTCGTCGATCCCGTGAGCCGAGTAGGTCTTCATAATGTGCCAGAGGATCGGCTTGCCGCCGATCTCGACCATCGGCTTGGGCCTGACCTGAGTCTCCTCGCTGATGCGCGTGCCCATCCCCCCGGCCAGGATCACGGCCTTCACGGGTACGTTGCGGCAACGGAGGGGGGCCCGTCTCCGATGCGCGCCATCGCGCGTGCTCGATGGCCCGGACGGGCACTGGCCTGCGCTCCGCAACGCACGCGCGAGAGCTTAGCCACTGGCGCCCGTGACGTGACTCGCCGGAGAGCCGAGGTCTATAGCCTTGCCAGGGTCGTGCTCCAGCTTCCGCTCTCGCCCCGCATCGCGTGACAGACGTCAGCCGCCATGAGCGGTTCCTGGCCATCGACTTGCACGCGGGCGAGGTGACGCTCGACCACGGCCGAGTCACCCACCCGCTCGAGTCTCCCGAGGCCTTTGCGGCCATCTCTCGGGCCTGGCTGCGATGCGGCTGGGACACCAAGTACGTGTACAGCTTCAGCTGGATGGGGCGGCCGGTCATTCAGCTGCCCGACGACATGGTTCGGCTGCAGGAGGTCATTTACTCCGTGCGTCCCGACGTGGTCGTAGAGACCGGGATCGCGCATGGCGGATCGCTTGTGTTCTCGGCCAGCCTGTGCAAGGTCCTCGATCGCGGCCGCGTCATCGGGGTGGACGTCGAGATCCGCCCGCACAACCGGGCCGCCATCGAGGACCACCCGCTGAAGTACCTGATCACGCTCATCGAGGGCGACTCCGCGAGCCCTGAGATCGTCGAGCGCGTCAGGTCCCAGATCACGCCCGGCGAGACCGTGCTGGTGCTGCTCGACTCCGGGCACACCCGCGACCACGTGCTGGCCGAGCTCGACGCCTACGGGCCGCTCGTGAGCCCGGGCTCCTACATCGTCGCCATGGACGGGATCATGGAGCAGATCGTCGGCGCTCCGCGGACGGGGCCGGACTGGGGGTGGAACAACCCCCGGCAGGCGGTCAGGGAGTTCTTGGAGGCCAGCGAGCAGTTTGTTCTCGAAGAGCCGGCGTTCCCGTTCAACGAAGGTGTCGTCGCCGACCGCGTGACCTACTGGCCGGATGCGTTCCTCAGACGGGTCGCGTGAGCCGGCGTAGGGCCTCGACCGGGTGACGAAGTTCACGGTCCTCGGGGCGACCGGCTTCATCGGCTCGCACCTCGTTCGGCGGCTTGACGCCCTTGGCCTCGACTATGAGGCGCCGCGGCGCGAAGAGGACCTCAGGGGGCGCGACCTCGGGGCGGTCGTCGACTGCGCGGGGGTGACCGCCGGCTTTCGCGAACGGCCTCTCGACGTCGCCGAGTCTCAGGTCTGCCTCGTCGAGCGCATCCTCCGAGGAAGCCGCTGCGAGTCGTTCACCTACCTCTCGTCGGCCAGCCTCTACTACGGCGGGGGCTCGCCGGCCCGGGAGGAGGACGCCGTCCGCCTGGTCCCCACAGACGTCGATTACCTCTACAACGTCGCCAAGGCGATGGGAGAGGCGCTCACGCTCTCGGGCCACCCTCGGGGACGCGTCGTCCGACTCGCGACCGTCTACGGTGGCAGCCTCCGTGCGGAGGGCTTTCTCTCCCACGTGCTCCAGGAGGTCGTGATCAAGGGAGAGACCACCCTCGGCATGGCGCTCGAGTCGAGCCGCGACTACGTGAGCGTGCACGACGCGGTCGGATGCCTGATCGACATAGCAGTCGGGGGGCAGCACCGCGTCTACAACGTCGGCAGCGGCCACAACGTAACGAACCGCCAGCTCGCGCAGCGGCTCACCGAGCTCACCGGCTGTCGGGTGAGGGTGGCCGCCGCGGCCCCCCGCATCGCGTATCCGCCCCTTGACGTTGAGCGGGTACGGGAGGAGTTCGACTCTCAAGGCTCGAACCTCCTGGAGGACCTGCCCGACCTGCTTCGCGCGTATCGAACCGAAGCGCGCGGCGGTGCGATGCTCGATAGCGAGGGTATCGGCCACTAACTAATGCGCCAGATGGGCTATCCATCTAACTCAGGTAACCTGGGGGGATGCCTCCCGTTGCGGGCCGGGACTACCAGCGTCCTACGCCGAGCTGCTGGCCTGGTTTGCGGACGACGAGGCGTGCCTGGACTACCTGGACTGGCTGCGCTGGCCGGAGGGCTGGGGGTGCCCGGGGTGCGGGTGCGAGCGGGGCTGGCGACTGGCGAGTGGGCGCCGCGAGTGCGTGGCCTGCGGCCGGCAGGTTCGGTGACCGCGGGGACGATCTTCGATCGCACGCGTACGCCGCTGACGGTGTGGTTCGCGGCCGCGTGGCAGCTGACCAGCCAGAAGCACGGCATCTCCGCACTGGGCCTGCAGCGCGTGCTGGGGCTGGGCTCCTACCAGACGGCGTGGGCGATGCTGCCTAGGAGCCCGTCAAAGAACCTGTCGCGTGATCCTGTCGAGGCGGGTTAGGCAGGAGACGATTATCTGGAGGTGCCGGCGGATCGCAGTGCGGTTGTTGCCCGCAACGCCGGTCTCGGCCGCCGGCGGCCTGCTGAGAAGGCGTTTGAGGTTGATCGCGGTGGCTGCGAGCAGCAGCTGGACCTGAAGCCTTCGGGTGCCGCGACAGCGAGCGCGGCCGAGGCCGTGGCGGAGCTTGAGCTCAGAGATCGCCCCTTCGCCGTGGGTCATGCGGTCGATCGCCGCCCCGACGCCCGGTTGGGTTCTTGCAGTGCTCCCTGGCGGCCTCGCCGTGGGGGGTGTGGCGCATGTTCCTCTGCGGCCGGACGAAGGCCGTGACCCGCTTGCGCTCGAGCGTCTTGTAGGCGGCGTCTGAGGCATAGCCCTGGTCGCGCAGAGCTCTGCGACCCGATGGCGCGACCAACGCGCCCGGTCGACGACCGCCCGAGCGCCTCGCCCTCGTTCCCGGTCGCAGGGCTCGGCCCAAACGGCGACGATGCAGCGCGCCCTGGGATCGGTCGCGACTTGGGCGCGGTGGACCAGGTGCGGGCGCTGGCCGGGCTTGTGGCGCAGCTTTGCGTCTGGATCGGTGAGCGAGACGGCGGTCTGATTCGAGGCCGTGCGGTTGAGCGTCGACCCCGAGCGAGGCTCTGCCAGCGCCAGGAGCGGGCGCGCCCGCTCCGGCTCCGGCTCGGGCTGGGAGGCAGCCTCGCCGTCATCGTCGACGAGCGTCAGCTCAGCGCGCAGGCTCTTGAGCGCCGCGCTTGCCTCGACGTGGGTCGCATCGAGCACGAGGCGGGAGCCCTCGAGCAGCCCCTGCTGGCTCTCTAACATGAGCCCGTGTCCACCGAAGCCGCGCTCGACATCGGGCAGGTCCACCGTCTTTCGACGGACGAGTACCACCGGCTGATCGAGGCCGGCGGGTTCGATGAGGACGCTCGAGTGGAGCTCATCGACGGCCTGCTCGCCGATATGAGCCCGAAGACACGTGAACACGAGAACGCCGTCGCATGGCTGGCCGACTGGCTCACGGAAGGTCCGCGGCCGGTACCAGGTGCGCGTCGGGAGCCCGCTGACGCTCGAGGGCTCAGAGCCCGAGCCCGACGTCGCCCTCATCCCACACGACGCCCCGCGGCCCTACCACCCGGCGACCGCCGCAATGGTGATCGAGGTCTCGGTCTCGTCGCTGCAACGCGACCTCGCCCGTAAGCCGTCGCTCTACGCCGCAGCGGACGTCAACGAGTACTGGGTGGTCGACCTCGACGGTGGCCGTGTGGTCATGTATCGATACCCGCGAGGCGACGGCTACGCGGAGGTCGTCGAGGTTCACGCCGCCGGAGAGCTCGTCCCGGGCGGCGTCGAGATCGGAGCGGCCGGTCTCGATGACCTGCTGCGCGCGGCCGCAGCCTAACGACGTTAGCGGCGTCCCACCACGGGATCGATCGCGACTCCGGGCACGCCCGTCTTGAGCGCGGGAACGAGGCGGTGTGCAGGGGAGGGTCACCACCGCGTCGACGGGCCACGAAGGCCGGCTCGAGACACCGCCGCGCCCGCCTCGCCGGCCGCCTCGAAGCGAATAGACTTGAGCCCAGCCCGGTGTCGTCCCGTACATCTCGGGAGATGGGAACGGGCGCGACCCGGTGAAGCCTCGACAAGCACGACGACCGCCGGTCCCGGCGATAGCCCGAGCGCGACGGGGGAGCTGTTCGACCCCACGACCACCAGTGCTCGAGCGTGTGGCCCGGCCACGGCACCGGTGAGCCGCGCCGGTACGCCACCGTCTCGGGAGGGCTCGGCCCGCTTGGAGCAGAGCCGAGTTCGAGAATCCCGCTCCTGGGGCGTGAACGTGGCCGGCTATCTCGAGGCCGAGCTGGGAATTGGAGAGGCTGCGCGGCAGCTGATAGCGGCGCTCGACGCGCGTGACGTCCCGGTTGCCCCGATCGGCATGCGGACGCCGATGACCCGAGACAAGCACCGGTTCGCTCACCGACCGGCCCCGAGCGACGGGCCCTTCACCGTCAACGTGATTTGCGACAACGCGATCGCCATCTCCGCGTTCGCCGAGTCGTTCGGGGCGCATTTCTTCGAGGGGAGGTACTCGATCGGGCTCTGGTTCTGGGAGGTGAGCACCTTCCCGGCTCGCTGGGACGCGGCGTTCGGGCACCTGGACGAGGTGTGGGCGGCGAGCGAGCACATAGCCGCGGCGGTCAGGACGCGCTCGCCGATCCCCGTCTCGACGGTCAGGCTGCCGGTCGAGCCGGTGGGGGTGGCGTCCGCCGGCCGCGCCGCCCTCGGGCTGCCCGAGGGTTTCTGCTTCCTGTTCGTGTTCGACTACAACAGCGTGCTCGAGCGCAAGAACCCGCTCGGACTGGTCCGTGCGTTCACTCGTGCCTTCCCGGCCGGGTCGGGCGCTTCGCTCGTGCTCAAGGCGATCAACGCAGACAAGCAGCCGGCCGCGAGCCGCCAGCTGCGCGACGCAGCGGCGCCCCACCCCGACATCCACCTGCTCGAGTCGTTCGTCTCGCCGGAGGAGAAGAACGCACTCATCGCGGGATGCGACTGCTACGTGTCGCTTCACCGCTCGGAGGGACTGGGGCTGACCCTCGCCGAGGCCATGTACTTCGAGCGTCCGGTCATCGCCACCGGCTACTCGGGCAACCTCGACTTCATGACGGACGGCAACGGCTACCTGGTCGACTACGAGCTGCGCTCGATCGGGCCGGGCAGCGATCCCTACCCGCCCGAGGGCGAGTGGGCGGAGCCCGACGTGCACCACGCCGCCCGCCTCATGCGGCAGGTGTTCGACCATCCCGAGGAGGCCCGCGAGCGGGGCCGCCGCGCCGCGCGAGACATCCGGCGAACTCATTCGGCTGACGCGGCGGGGAGCATGCTCGAGGGTCGCCTGGAGGAGCTCGGGCCGCGCATCGCCGCCGCTTCGGCGCTCCCCACCCGCGGTTTCCTCGATGCGGAGCCGGCTGCTCCGGGCGTTTCGGCGAACGAGGCACTCCGGCGCAGGCACCTGAGGGACTGGGCGGCCAGGCTGGCGGACATCCGGCGCATCGAGCGGCGCCTTGCCTCGCCCGCGCGACCGACGCTCCATAACGGCCTAAGATAGAGATAGGCGTCGCTCAACTCGGCATGACGCGGCTACACCTTTCATGGGGCCGATGGGGTGCCCGCGCTGCCGTCGCTTTGTCCGTCTTTGCCCTCGTGCTTCTTGGCCATGGGGCGCTCCCGGGCATGGTCAACGACTCGTCGATCGCGTACTTGGGCGAGGGCAGCATCCGGTGCCTGCATGACCTGGGCGTCGGCGCCCTCACCTCTTGGTGCCACTCATTTGGCGAGCCCCTCGGTTATCCGCTGCTGACCTGGGGTCCCTTCGTCTTGCTCGGAGCGCTGTTCATGCATCTGCCGAGCATCGACTCGGGCGGCGCCTACTCACTCGCCCTCGCTGTCTTCGATCTGGTGGCGCTGGCCGGCGGGTACCACCTTATGAGGCGGCTGGGGGCGGGCCGGCTCGTGGCGCTCGGCACCGCGGCCGCATACCTGCTGACGCCCACGATGATGGGCCTGCGCGGATTCGGAGGCACGTTCACCGGCTACACCCTGCTCCCCGCCTACGCGTTGACCGACCTGTTGGCGATCGAGGCAGTCGAACGCCGCAGAGGAAAGCCCCTCGCGGTGGCGGCGGCCGGTTACGTGGGGGTGAAGACCGGCGCGATCTTCATGGACGGCTACTCGTTCATCGCGGCCAACCTCGTCAGCGTGCTGCTGTGGCTCGCCTGGGCGGTGCGTGCTCGTGCGGCCACCCTGAGGAGAGTCGCCGGCCCGGCCCTTTTCTTGGGCGCGAATCTCGTGGCACTGGGCCTGTACCTGGTCTACGTCCCCGACAGGGAGGACCCCCAGCCGATCTGGTTGCTGCGCTCGCTGGGGCTCGACCTCGTGACGCTCGTGTCTCCCTCGCAGTTCGTGTGGCCAGCCGCTCACTTCGGCTTAACGGTTCACCACTACGACCTCTGGGACGGGGGCATAAGCGCTCCCTTCAACTACGTGGGCTTCCTCTGCCTGGGGCTGGCGCTGGTGGGCGTTGCACGCCGGTTCAGGGACCCGCGGGTCGCGGTGATCGCGCTCGCTGGTCTCCTGGGCCTCGTGCTGTCCTTCGGACCGGCCCTGAAGGTCGGCAACCAAAGGCCGCTCACCTCCGAGCCCTTCCTGATGCCGGAAGGCGCCGCGACCGAGCTCCCCTGGAGGGAGCTGTTCAACCTACCCGGAGTCAATTCCATGCGAGCCACGCATCGATGGTTCGGCGTAACCAGACTTGCGCTGGTGATCCTCGCCGGGCTGGGAATCGCCGTCCTTGCCCGCGGTCCGCCCCGCCGCCGAATGCTCGCTGTCGGGCTAGCCGCACTAGCGGCCGCTGAGCTCGCGCCGAATCTTCCTATGTCCCTCATCCAGTACCGGAGCTTCAATTCGGCGATGGAGGCGGTCGCCTCAGAGGTGGGCGGTGAGCTGCGCGCGACGACACGACCGGACGAGCGCGTATTCTTCCTCAACTTCGACGGTAGCCACAACGATTGGATGGTGAACTCCCTCGCGCCCGCGGCATCGCTGCGGGCCTTCAATGCGGGGGGCGACAAGAACGCCGCGATGGCCGGTCGGCGGTGGCCCGTCGAGGTTCAGGCGATGGCGCGGCCCGGTGTGACCCCCGCCGACGTGGCGCGGGCCTTCCGCGCGGGCCGCGTGGATGTCGTCATCGCACCTTACTTCCACCTGTTCAGGGGCAGCCGTCGGTGGCCGCCGCCCACCAAGGAGAGCGCCGACGCGCGGAGGGCCTTCGCGCCCATCGTCGGCGATCCCCGGTTCCGAGTCCAGCGCCGGCGCTGGCTCACGGCGATCCGACCGGCGATCGAATGAGCGCCGCGCGCGCCAACTGGCTGCCGCTCTTCAGCGGTCCGGGAGGTTCGGCGCCCATGTCGGGCTAATCTCCTATAGACATAGACAGACGGTGCCCTGCCGCGGAGCCACGTCAATGACCTAACGACACGCTTCCGCGCCCCGCGTACCCGCTTGCGACGGCGCGCCGGAATAGCCGCCGCAGTCGCGCGAGAGACCGGCGCCGAAGCCGCCTGACGCGCCTGCGGGCGTCCCTCCTTAAGCGGCGCTAGCTCCGGCGGACGCCCCAATGGAGACGGTGGAGGGTCCTGCGGACCACGCCGAGCGAAGCCCGGCCGGCCCAGGGGACGTACAGATAGGCGTAGCGCGCGAAGGTGAGCACCGATGCGACGGCCAGCGCCACTCGCCGCCAGAGCGGCAGCGCCTGGTAAACCGGTGACCACCGCACGATGTCGAGGAACGTGAACCGAACCAGGTCACGGATCGGGTGGCCGCTGCGCTGGCGCTGGAGCTGCTTGCGATCGTCGTCCTCCGTCTGCGACGCCATGCTTGCGCCTCCGACGGAGCGGTTGAGGTGGGTTCCCTCGACGCGCGCGACGCTGCCCAGAAAGGCCATCGCGGCACCGACGTGCCAATCGGTTGCGAACACGTCGCGGAAGGGGGGGAGCCGCTCGTAGGTGGTCCGGGGCATGAGGCCGTAGACGGCGCTGTCGTCGCGTACCCGTGCGTAGAAGGCGCACACCCTTCTCGAGGGCGAGCGCTGGGAAAGATCGAGCGTCTTTCCCTCGCCCGCCCGCCCGCCCTCGCTCACGAACTTGGTCACCCCGCACGCGACCGCGCACTCCGGCCGCCGGCGCAGAACCTCGAGACAGCGCTCGATGTAGTCCTGGGCGAGCCAGTCGTCGTCGGCCAGCAGCATCAGGTACTCGCCGCGACAGTCGGCGAGGGCGCTGTTGAGGTTCGCCACCAGGCCCCGGTTCACCGAATGCCGGACGTAGCGGACCCGCGCGTCGCGTCCGGCGAGCTCCTCGCAGATTGCTCGCGTGGCGTCGCTCGATCCGTTGTCGGAGATCACGATCTCAAAGCGAGGATGGCTCTGGGCAAGCGCCGACTCGATCGCCCTCGGGAGCGTGGCCGCGCGGTTGTGGGTAGGCAGTGCGACGCTTACAAGGGGGGGCTCCATCGTGGTTCGCGAGCCTAGCCCCGGCTGAGTACCATGAGAGACACGGGGCTCGCGTACGCGAGACCAATCCTTCGGAAGGGAGGGGCCGTTGTCGAGCGAAGCGCACGCTGAGCGACAGCGCATGATGATCTCGTACGCCCAGAACGCCGAGGACGTCGTGCTTGAAAGACTGTTCCACGGGCAACGTCAAGGCTTTTACGTCGACGCCGGCGCGGCCGACCCGGTCGCGGACTCAGTAACATGCTTCTTCTCGCAGTTGGGCTGGCGTGGGCTTAACGTCGAGCCAGTCCCCTCTTCGTTCGACCGCCTGCAGCTTATCCGCGACCGAGACGTCAACGTCAACTGTGCACTTGGCGCCGAACCAGGCGCGGCGTCGTTCTACGTAGTCCAGAGCCCGGGAGAGGGCCAGGACATGGCCGACCATATGAGCACTCTCCGGATTGAGGAGGCGGAAAAGCGGCGGAGAGAGGGATGGCATGTTGACGCGATGACCGTGGATGTCAGGCGGCTGGAGGATATACTCGTCGAGCAATCGGTAGGCACCATCGATTTCGTTAAGATAGATGTCGAAGGCAATGAGAGCGAGGTAGTGTCATCGGTCGATTGGGCCCGCTGGTCTCCCCGAGCGATCCTCGTCAAGGCCACTGAGCCGGGACAGCGGGCGGCTACCATGGGTGAATGGGAGCACATACTCCGCGATCACGGGTACCAGAGGGCGCTTTTCGACGGATTGAATTGCTTCTACGTCAGAACGGGCGATGGGGAGGGTCTTCTCCAGCTATCGGTTCCGGCGAACGTGCTGGATTCCTACGTTTCCTTACAAATACTGGAATGGCTTCCACGAGGATTCGCGGAGGTTGTACGCAGAGCGCTACTCCATCGCACCGTCGACCGAGCTAAGCAACTCGACAGAGGCTCTCCCGACCCAAGAGGTCCCCCCAACGGACAAGGAAACGCCACCGAAGCCGCGGAAGACGAATGCTAGCGTGCCGTCTGTGAACGATCTAGCCACGCGCGTCGCCGAGATCGACTCGTGGTACCACACGATGGAGCTTCCCGGCGGCATCGTCACACCCGGGATCTTCGACCATCCGTGGGCGCTGACGCGCGTGCCGATGCCAGGGTCGCTCGAGGGCAAGCGCTGTCTCGACGTGGGAACGGGCGACGGCTTCTGGGCGTTCGCGATGGAGCAGCGCGGCGCGGCCGAAATCGTGGGCCTCGACCTGGGCGCCGAGCACCTCTACGACTGGCCTCCCGGCCGGGGGCCCGGTCCGCCATCGGGCGAGCGGTCAACTTGCTTCGGACCGAAGTTCGGGCTCGCGCACGAGGCCCTGGGGTCGAACGTGCAGTGGGTGGAGTCATCGGTATACGAGATCTCCCCGGAGCGGCTCGGTACGTTCGACTTCGTGTTCATGGGGAGCATCCTGCTACACCTCCGCGACCCGGTCGGCGCCCTCTCCGCGCTGAGGACCGTAGTCGACGGCAAGCTGCTGGTCAACGACGCCGTCTCGATCCCGCTCACGCTCATGCGCCCGCGCTGGCCGGCCGCGCGCCTCATCGGCCAGACCGAACCGACCTGGTGGATACCCAACGTCGCCGGGCTCTCGCGTCAGCTCCAGGCGGCGGGCTTTCGAGTCCATGAGACAGGAAGGCCCTACTTCTTGCGCTACGCAGCGGGCCGCGAGGACTCGCCCGTGCCCACCCGTACGCCGATCGCCGTAAGGCCGCTTCGCGGCTTTCCC
>Ga0208612_1001061_pt1 | contig 11504 bp, 9 predicted proteins | sample AntDryMetagUQ889_FD_188089 | JGI IMG/M metagenome (GOLD analysis project Ga0208612, IMG submission 188089) | Polar desert microbial communities from Antarctic Dry Valleys - UQ889 (SPAdes) | ecosystem: Environmental > Terrestrial > Soil > Desert | place: Antarctic Dry Valleys | collected 2008-12-31 | reverse complement strand
TCGTGCACTTGGACCTGCACACCGACAACATCCTCGCCGGCGACGACGGCACGCTCACCGGGATCATCGACTGGGAGGGCGCGTGCGCCGGCGATCCCCGCTTCGACCTCGTCAGGTTCGCGTACGACCTCGACGGGCACGATCAACCGGTCTGGGACGTCGTCGAGGCCACCAGCATCGAGGCGCGCGTGCTTCGGGCGTACGTCGCCCACCACGCGCTGCGGTGTACGTCCTGGCAGATCCACCACCACACCGACGACGTGCCCCGCCAGCTCGACCGCGCCGAGCGCGTCCTCGATCGGTACGAGGCCTAGGAGAGGGCGGCCGCCTGCCCGGGGTGTTCTGTGGGTCGAGCAGCGGGTCCTCGCCTCTGACACGACGTCGGTGGTCGTCCGGCATGTCTGGCTGCGACACGGCCTGCGTCCCGCACACCGCTTCGGACGCACCAACGCTGGACGGCAAGGGAGGTGACCTTGGGCGGAGGACGTGGAAGGCCCGCCCACCGACGCCCCAGCGGGGCCCACAACGCCAGTGGTCACCCAGTGGTCCCCGCGACTACCTAATCGCCCACGGCTAGCTAAGCGACGCCGCACCCGCAACCATCCACTCCCGGACCCCTGGCTGAACAGATACAGGCCGAGGCACACAGGCCGCCCCTTGGCCGTCTGACAACAGCCCGCACGTCCATCGGCCTCGTACAGCTGCACTCTGGGCCCCAACACACGGCCACCATCGAACTCAGCCGTGCTTTGCAGCGGTCGGTGTGCCGCCCAGACTTGTAGTGCTACGGCCGCTCGTCTGACGGTCGACCGCTGAGTTCGGGCTGCTCGCGTTCCGACCGCGCGGGTGGCTCCTCGATCGGTGTGAAGAAGCCACGGACACGCCGGCCGCCGGTACCCAGGGTGTTCATCTTCTTGGGTATCGGTGCGCCGCCGTACTGCAGCAAACCGTGGCCGTGCTCGTCGACGGGGCCAAGCGGTTGGTGGACCTCGATGAATTCGCCGCTCGGCAGGCGCCGAATGATCCCTGTCTCGATTCCGTGCTCGAGCACCTTCCGGTCATGGCGCTGCAGCCCGAGGCACAGTCTGTAGGTGACCATATAGACGATCGGCGGAAGGACGATCAATCCGATGCGACCGATCCACGTCATCGCATTGAGGCTGATGTTGAACTTGTCTGCGATCAGGTCGTTGCCGCCGGAGATCCACAGGATCATGTAGAAGGTGATCACCATCATGCCGAGCGAGGTGCGCACCGGAACGTCGCGTGGTCGTTGCAACAGGTTGTGCCGTGCGGTGTCCTTGGTGAGTTTTCGCTCGATCAACGGGTAGAGCAGCAGAAGTGTGACCAGGACGCCCGGCAATACCGCGGTGGGCCAGAAGATCGCCGGTATCTGGTAGCCGAAGATCGAGATGTCCCAATCTGGGAACAGCCGCGTGGACCCGTCCAGGAACCCGACGTACCAGTCCGGTTGGGAGCCCGAGGACACCTGGGCAGGGTTGTAGGGGCCGTACAGCCAGATCGGGTTCATCTGGACCAACCCGCCGAGGGCGGCCACAACAGCGAAAACGACCATGAACAGGCTGCCGCCGTTGGCCATGAACACGGGATAGAAGCGGTGTCCCAGGACGTTGGACTCGGACTTGCCTGGCCCCGGAAACTGGGTGTGCTTCTGCTTGACGACCAACAACAGGTGCACGGAGATGAGGATCAGCAGGATGCCGGGGATGAGGAGCACGTGGGCGATGTAGAAGCGCCCGATGATGTCGTCACCCGGGAACTCGCCACCGAAGACCGCGTACTGCCCCCAGGTGCCGATGACCGGAACGGACAGGACGATCGCGCTGGCTATTCGCAGGCCCGTGCCTGACAGCAGGTCGTCGGGCAGCGAGTAGCCGGTGAAGCCCTCCAGCGTGGCCAGCACCAGCAACAGGATGCCGATCGTCCAGTTGGCCTCGCGTGGCTTGCGGAAGGCTCCGGTGAAGAAGATCCGCATCATGTGCACGAAGATCGCCGCGACGAACAGCAGCGCAGCCCAGTGGTGGATCTGGCGCATGAGCAGGCCACCGCGGACGTCGAAGGAGATGTCCAGCGACGAGGCGTAGGCCCCCGACATCTCGACCCCGCGCAGCGGCGCGTACGACCCTTCGTAGACGACCTCCTGCATCGTGGCATCGAAGAAGAGTGTGAGGTACGTGCCGGTCAGCAGCAGGACCACGAAGGAGTAGAGCGCGATCTCGCCGAGCAGGAACGACCAGTGCTCCGGGTAGACCTTGTTCAGAGTGCGGCGCAGCCAGGGGGAGAAGGTCATCCGTTCGTCGAGCTCGACAGCCATGCGGCCCACTGTCGTGACGGGGGCAGTCGCGCTGGACTCGGCCGGCGACGGGGAACGGGGCGGCACGGTGGGAGCGCTCATCGCTACGACTTCTCCCGGTTCCAGAACGAGGGACCTACCGGCTCAGGATAGTCGCCGCGTGCGACGAAGTAGCCCTCTTCGTCGACCTCGATGGGCAGTTGTGGCAACGGCCGCGCAGCCGGTCCGAAGGCCGGTGAGGCATTGCGGGTCACGTCGAACTGGGACTGGTGACAGGGGCACAGGATGCGCCCGGTCTCCTGTTCGTACAGCGACACCGGGCAACCTGCGTGCGTACAGATCTTGGAGAAGGCAAGGTAGTCCTCGTACCCGAAGTCCTCCTGTCCGGCCGCGGGCTGAATGTCCTCGACCTGTTCGCGACGGAGCCTGATGAGCATGGTCGCGGCATCGGCCTGACGGTTACCGCCTTCCACCGCCGGAAAGACGGTTTCCAGGGAGCCGGGTTGCATGTCTGACGGCCGGATGGGGGTCCCGTCGTCGCGTAGCAGGCGAATGCCCTCGCCCCAGGAGGTGTGGAACAGCTCGTCCCGGCGGTCGGGACTCTTGATCAGCCCGCCGAGCGGCATCACCGCCAGCAGTCCCAGCGCGCCGGCGGCGCCCAACAGCGAGCGTCGCACGATCTTGTGCCGGGTGAAGCCGGTCCGGTCGAACCCGGCCATGATCGTGCTGCCGGCAGTGCGCGCATCCACCGGCGGCGAGGGACCGTCATGCCGCTGTTGGACGGCGACCTCATGGGGCATGAGTTTCTTGATCCACAGCACGATCCCGACACCCAGGAACAGCAGCGCGCCGCCCATCGTCAGACCCAACAGCGGGGTGAACAGGGCACCGAACAGCGGTCCGTCGATCCGGTACTCCCAGTCCGGCAGGAACCAGCCCGCGCCCCAGAACACGACCACGAAGGCGAATGCGAATGCGGTCGCAAGCCCGAAGGCAAGCGCGACCTGCCGTTCGGCGCGCTTCTCGGCGATCGATCCGGGCGGCGGGGGCTCGGACAGCACGTGGACCTCTGTGTCATCCAGTCTCAGGCCCAACTGTTCCAGCTCACGATGGCTCATCCGGCTGAGGTCCTCGACGGAGGGAACGGCCCGCGCTCCGGTGGCCGACTCGGCGGGGTGATCCGGGTCCGTGCCGGCTCGGTGGTTGCTCATCCCTTGGATCCGATCCAGAAGACGCCCATCAGCAGCACGCTCATGCCCACCAGCCAGATGACCACGCCCTCAGGGACCGGTCCGGCCCGTCCGATGCCCAGACCGCCGGGATCAGTGGACTCGTTGAGGGTCTGTACGTAGTTGATGATCGCCCGCTTCTGCTCCGGCGTCAGCTGGTTGTCGCCGAAGACCGGCATGTTCGATGGCCCGGTCAGCATCGCCGCGTACATCTGCAGGTCGGAGGCTTCGGAGAGATTCGGCGCGTTCTTGCCCGACGACAGGGCCCCGCCTCGTCCCGCGAAGTTGTGGCAGGAGGCGCAGTTGAGGCGGAACAGTTCGCCACCCTCGGCGAGATCGCCGTCGCGCAGATCGCCGGAGGGCAGCGTGGGCCCGCCCCCGTTCGCCTGGATGTAGGCCATCAGCTGGTCGATCTCGTCGTCGGTGAACACAACCGGCTTGCGGTAGGCCTGCTCTCCTTGACGGGCCAGCGGCATCCGGCCGGTCGACACCTGGAAGAACACCGATGCCTCACCCACTCCGATCAGGGAAGGCCCCCGATCGGTGACGCCTTCGAGGTTGGCGCCGTGGCAGGTGATGCACGACTGCTCGTAGAGCTCACGACCCGCATCCACCGCGGCCGAGTCGGTCGCGTCCTCAGCGGCGCTACCGGGGGCCATTGCCGCGTACAGGCCACCAGTGACGACCAGCGTGGCGAATAGCGCGGTAGCGCGGCCGACTTTGCGGCGCAACTGGCGTCGGCGTCGCCGAGCAGCGGCCGACAACGGTGTGGAGGGCGTCACTGCGCTCCCTATCTGACCAGGTAGATCGCAGCGAACAGCCCGATCCACACGATGTCGACGAAGTGCCAGTAGTACGAGACAACAATGGCCGCGGTGGCCTGAGCCGGGGTGAACCGGCCCATCGTGGAGCGGATCAGCATGAAGATGAACGCGACGAGGCCACCGATGACGTGCAAGGCGTGGAAGCCGGTCGTCAGGAAGAAGACGGACCCGTACGTCGAGGACGCGATCGTCGTTCCCTCCGCAACCAGCGCGCGGTACTCATTGAACTGACCGAGCACGAAGACCAGGCCCATCACGAAGGTCAACGTGAACCAGCGACGCAATCCGAAGACGTCCCCCTTCTCGGCAGCGAAGACGCCGAGTTGGCAGGTCACCGACGAGGCCACCAGGATGATCGTGAAGACCAGGGCGTAGGGAATGTTGAGCTCGGTCTCCTCGGGTGGCCACGGGGAGCCGTGGACAGCACGGGCGGTGAAGTACATCGCGAAGAGCCCGGCGAAGAACATCAGCTCGCTCGAGAGCCAGATGATCGTGCCGACGCTGACCGTGTTCGGCCTGGACAGCGAATGGATCCGGCTGCCGTCAAACGTGCCGGTTACGGTCGTCACCCGGTCATTATGGCCATCTCCACCCCGCCGTATACCCCGGGGTAGCAAGTGCCGCGCGACATATCTCGGGGGCGGGCGGCCGCACTTGCCGGGCCGGATGCGCCTAGCCTCGGGATGTGCCCGGGATCCCGCCGTTCGAACCACTCCGGCTGATTACCGAGGCGCGCCCTGAGCCGTTGGTGACCGCAACCCTCCTGCTCGCTGCCGGGCTGTACTTCTGGGGTGTTCGGCGCCTGGCTGCCGGGGGGGTCAGCTGGCCGCGGGGTCGACCGGTCGCCTGGTACGTGGGCGGCTTGGGCACGATCGCGGTAGCGACGGTGTCGGGGCTGGCGGCCTATGACGACGTGCTGTTCTCGGTGCACATGGTCCAGCACATGCTGCTGGCCATGATCGCACCGATCTTCCTGGCCCTGGGTGCGCCGGTGACCCTGGCCCTGCGCGCGCTGCCGCGCAAGGGACGGTCGGTGCTGCTGGCGATCCTGCACAGCCGGGTGGCCCGACTCCTCACCTTCCCGGCGGTCGGTTGGCTGCTGTTCGTCGCCAGCCCCTTCGCGCTGTACTTCACGGGCTGGTACCCGGCGACGCTGGACAACGACCTGTTGCACCACCTGCTGCACGCGCACTTCGTCCTGGTGGGGGCCCTGTTCTTCTGGCCGCTCGTCGGCGTCGATCCTCTCCCCGGACGGGTGCCGCATCCGATGCGAGTGCTGCTGCTGGTGACCACGCTGCCGCTGCACGTCGTCCTGGGACTGACGATCATGTCGGAGAGCACTGTGATCGCGGCCGACCACTACAACTCGCTGAACCTCGCGTGGATAGATCCGTTCCTCGATCAGCAGGTGGGAGGCGGCCTCCTGTGGGCTTCGGGCGATCTCATCGGCCTGCTCATGTTGGGAGCGGCCGTCGTGCAATGGAAACGTGCCTCCGATCGTGAAGCGGTGCGTGAGGACCGTCATCTCGACCGCCTCGAGGAGCAATCGGCTCGGGAGACCGAGCAGGCCGGCGGCGGCGGCGGGGGATCTCGTTAGGATGCGCCCGTGAGCGTTGCCACCGGCTCGACCGCGTCCGCGCGCATGGCATCAGTGCGGGTAGTGGTCTACTCTCACCGACCGGCTATTCGCGACGCGGTGCGCACCGCAATCGGCCGGCGCCCGGCCCGCGATCTCGGTCGTATCGACTGGGTGGATGCTGACACAGTCGAGCACGTGTTGGCCGAGGTGGACCGAGGCGGAGTTGACCTGGTCCTGGTCGATGGCGAAGCGCAGCCGACCGGCGGGTTGGGTATTGCCCGGCAACTGAAGTACGAGATCCGCGACCCCCCGCCGGTCGTCGTCCTGGTGGCCCGGCAAGCAGACCGCTGGCTGGCCCACTGGTCGCTGGCCGACGCGACACTGGCCTTCCCCCTAGACCCCCTGACGGCTGCGGAGACCGTGGGTCGGCTGCTCCGCGAGCGTCTCAGTGGTGTCCCGGTCGTCCGCGGCTGATTGAACGATCGACCTGTGACCGCACCTGCGCACAGCTGGGCTGCTCTGCTCACGGCTCTACTGGCCGGCAACGACCTTCCGGATGCCGCGATCGGCTGGGCGATGCGCGAGATCATGGCCGGGGATGCCACGCCCGTGCAGGTCGCGGCGTTCGCCACCGCCCTACGAGCCAAGGGTGAGACCGTCGGTGAGATCGACGCGCTGGTCGACGTCATGCTGTCCAACGCCCAGCCGGTCCGGATGCCGGGCCCGGTGGTCGACGTCGTCGGAACAGGCGGCGACCGAGCGCAGACTGTGAACATCTCGACAATGGCCGCACTCGTGGTGGCTGCCTGCGGAATCCGAGTCGGCAAGCACGGCAACCGGGCTGCCTCATCGGCATGCGGGTCGGCCGACGTGCTCGAAGCACTGGGCATCGTCATCGACTTGCCGCCGGCCGGAGTGGAGCACTGCATCCTCGAGGCCGGCATCGGATTCTTCTTTGCGCCGGTCTTCCATCCTGGGATGCGCCATGCTGCGGTGGCCCGCCGGGAGATGGGCGTGGCCACGGTGTTCAACTTCCTCGGTCCGCTCACGAACCCCGGTCGTCCGGTCGCAGCTGCCGTGGGCTGCGCAGACGCCCGGATGGCGCCCCTGCTGGCCGGCGTCCTAGCCCGCCGGGGTGTGCGAGCGATCGTCTTCCGCGGGGACGACGGACTCGACGAGCTGACCACCACCACGACGTCCTCGATCTGGCTTGCCGCCGACGGTGGGGTGGTAGCCGACACGTTGGACCCCAGTGTGTTCGGGCTGGCCAAAGCCAGCGCGGAGGACCTTCGCGGCGGTGACGCACAGCTGAATGCCGACGTCGTGCGTCGCATGGTGGGCGGGGAGCCAGGGCCGGTACGAGACGCGGTGGTGCTCAACGCCGCAGCGGCGATCGTTGCTGAGAGCAGCCTGTCCGCAGGTTCGGCGACCGCGGGCCAATCGCTGAACGACCGGTTCGCCCAGGCGATCGAGCGGGCCGACAAGGCGATCCAAGACAGTTCAGCCGCGGTAACGCTGGATCTCTGGGTCCAGGTCAGCCAGGCCGCAAAGTCTCACTGAAGCGACTCAGACCTCAGTCTCGAAGCCGATGGAGAAGGCCGCATCCAGGTCGTGCCGCGAGTACGCCCGGAACGCGATGTGGGTCTCGGTGTCGAGCACTCCTGGAACCTTGCTGATCTGACCCGCGATCACCGAGGCGATGTCGTCGAAGTCGCGCACGCGCACGATGGCGATCAGATCGACGTGCCCTGCGACGGAGTACACCTCGCTGACCGCCTCGATGTCGGCGATCTCCTGGGCCACCTCGGGAATGGAGTCGGTGCTGGTGCTGACCATGACGATCGCGGTAATCACAGCAGCGAGCCTATCGGCGGCCAATCCCGGAATCAGCGACTCAGGCCACCACGACGCGATCAGGTCGTCCGCGGGTGCGCAGCGACCGGCGGTCGGCGAAGGGCGCAGGTCCCTCATGGGCGCCTTCGACCTGACTGAGCCACTCGGTCGCGGTGCCACCACGAGCCGGACAGGCCAGGACTCCCGTCAGATCGACGAGCCGCGTCCCCGGCAGGTCCAGCCAGCGCAGAATCACCTCGGTCTCCTCCGGGCTGGCGGCAGCACTTCCCAGGGGAGCGCTGACGGTCTCAGCCGAGGCCAGCAGGTCCTGTACGTACGCTCGTACGGCAACGCCGTGCACCGCGCGTCCAGCAGCCACCAGTCGGCCCTGCCGCACCACCGCCAGGAGCCAGCCTCCGGCACCATCGGATCGGGCTGCCACGAGTTCGGGCACCGCCCACAGGGACCGCAGGCGCTGCCAGCGCAGACAACCGCGCAGCAGGATCGTCACGCGATCCCGCAGGGCAGCGGCGTCCTCGAACCGACCGGCCTCGGCCAGGCGGGTGAGCCGGCCCAACAATGGGGCAAGCAGATCGCCCGGGTCCCCGTCGGCCGCGCGCCGCAACACCGCGGCGATGTTCGCGTACTCAGCGACGCTCTGGGATCCCTCGCACGGGGCACCGCAGCGTCCCATCCCGGCCAAGGCGCACGCGGGTGAGACCCGCTCCGGGGACAGCCGAGGGGTACAGCGGCGGATGGGGAGAGCGTCGTAGATCGCCATCATGGCCGCGTCGGCCTGGCGGCGTGCGGAGAACGGCCCGATGTAGGCAGCTCCATCAAGCCGATGTCGGCGAACCAATGACAGCCGTGGGAAGGCCTCGACGGTCAGCTTCAACCAGATCACCCGTTCGGGATAACGGGAGCGTCGGTTGTAGCGGGGTTTGTGCTGAGCGATGAGCCGGAGTTCGCGTACATGTGCCTCGAGTTCATGGGCGCACACGATGGAGTCCACTCGCTCTGCCAGACCGACCATCTCGGTCATCCGAGACCGCTGCTCGGAGGCGGCGAAGTAGGAGCGCACCCGTCGCGCCAGGTCGTGCGAGGTGCCGATGTAGAGCGGCCGGTCCTGGGCATCCTGGAACAGGTACACGCCCGGGAGATGCGGAAGATGGGCGGCCAGGTGCCGCTTGCGTCGCCGGATCGGGTCCACCTGCCGGGACAGGTCGGTGAGCTCCTCCAGGGATTGCACGCCGAGTGAGCCGAGCCGCTCGAACAGCCCGTGCAGAACGTCGACGGTCGCCCGGGCGTCGGCCAGGGCCCGGTGACAGGGAGCAGTATTGGCGCGGAAGTACGGGGCGAGGGTGGACAGCTTGCAGTTGGGCACCTCGTCCCTGGTGAGCAGGCGCCGGGCCAGGATCGCGGTGTCCACCGAACCGAAGGCCGGCCATGGCCTACCGCAGCTGGCGCTGGCCGCTTTCAGGAAGCCCAGGTCGAACGGAGCGTTGTGAGCCACCAGGACGCTGCCCCGGGCGAACTCCAGGAACGCCGGCAGGACCTCGGCGATGCGCGGCGCGGCGATGACCATCGAGTCGGTGATGCCGGTCAGGATGGATATGTAGGGCGGGATCGAGCTCCCGGGATCGACCAGGGTCTGGAACTCACCGAGGACCTCGCCGCCGCGAACCTTCACCGCACCGATCTCGGTGATGGCGCAGCAATCGGGCGAGCCACCCGTGGTCTCCAGGTCGACGACGACGAAGGTGACTTCGCGCAACGGCGTGCCGAGTTCGTCGATCGAGACCTGGACATAGGGCGAGCGCAGCGTTTCGGCCGGAGTCGAGCCGGTCAGCGAGCTCAGCAACCGGTTACGTGCCACGGCGACGTCTCGATCCGGATCACTGACCACACGCTGGCGACGCTAAGCGCCGGGTACGACACCCCCCGCGAGGCGCGCCGCAGGTGCCACGGACACTTGGACCTGGTCCGAAACGAAGGACCCTCTGCGCCGAACCCTGCACCGTAGGCTTTCAACTATCGTGGGCCGGCGAAACGGATAGAAAGCTGAGTAGTTGTGGAGTGGGTGACCGAGAGCCGCGATGTCCGCCGGCGACGTCGCCAGCGGCTCGTCATCGTCGGGGTCGTCGTCTTCGCCATGCTCGCATCGACACTGGCTGCGGTGGTGGCTGCGTTCGCGGATCCGAGTGCTCAACCCGGGGGGACCTCAGCAGTCCTCGACACCCCTGAACTCGATGCACTTCAAGAGCGGGCCGGGCAGATCCAGGGCCAGCTCCAGGATCGCCAGGCAGCGGTGGCCGACATCTTGTCCAGGCTCGAGAGTGCCCGGGAACAGGCGCTCGAGGCCCAGACGGCTCGGCGTGAAGCTGACGTCGGCCTGGCCGCCCGGCAACACGCCATCGCCGGGTATGCCTCCGCGATCTACCGCGACGGGTCGGCCCCGGACGAACTGAGGCTCTTCCTCACGTATCGCTCGCCCGGAGACATGGTCGCGGCGCTCGGCTATCTCGACGCCGTGCGCAGCTTCCACGAGCAGGGAGTGGCCGATGCCGAGCGCGCGCGCCGCCAAGCGGTGTCCGCAGACACGGCGGCGTCCGCGAGCCTGGCCGCCGTTGAGGCCGAGGCGGCGAGTCTGCAGTCTGAAGCGTCCCGCGTGGAGCAGGCTGCCGCAGCGGTCACCGACGAGCTCATGGCAGCCCTAGCGAAGGTGAACGCCCAGCTGGCCGAACTGCAGCAGGCGCAACTGGACGTCAATGCGAGGACGGCCGCGGAGTGGCAGACCTACCTCGCCCAATTGAGCGCTGCCGGGATCGTGCCGCCACAGATCACCGAACTGCTCGATCCTGCGCGGGCACTACCCCCTGGTCTGGTGCCGGTCGGGTTGAGCACCGGAGGGGCGAACCCCGGTGCGGCACAGCTCCCGCGGGTGCCCTCGTCATTGCTCGTTCTTTCCGATCAGACCATCCGGGCAGTGTCCGCGGCGATGGGTGCCTTGAACCTCCCGTACGCACCCGGCACCACCGGCCCCGACTCGTGGGACTGCGGCACCTTGATCCAGGCGGCCTATGCCGGGTCTGGCTATTCCCTGCCGGCCACGGCCCAGCAACTGTGGGCCAGCCTGCCCCCGGTCAGCCCTGCGGACGCGCTACCAGGCGATCTGGTGTTCCTCGGCAGCGCCGAGTCGGGTATCAGCCATGTCGGTATCGGGTTGGACCCGCAGACCATGCTGACCGCGGACGGCCTGGCCGGGGCGGTGATCGTCCGGCGGATCCCTCCCGAGCAGCTACTCGGGTACGTCCGGCCGGTGCTTCCTGCCGGGGGCCCGCGAGCAGTGCCGGCTTCGGCACCGGGTGCCCTTCCAGTCAACTGCGGAGCCACCGTCTATCCCGCTTCCTATGGCGGGGACCGGGCCTGGGGTGGGTATCCCAACGGACTGATCCCGCCGAACGCACTCTGCCCGGTCGGCGACCGTGCTGAGCTTCTTCTGCGCTGTGACGCAGCTGCGGCGTACTCCGCCATGGCCGGCGCTTTCGCGGGCACCTTCGGCCGCCCGTTGTGCCTGACCGATGCCTACCGGACCTTCAGCTCCCAGGTCACCCTGTACGGCCAGAAGCCGCATCTCGCGGCAGTACCCGGAACCAGCAACCATGGCTGGGCCCTTGCCGTGGACCTGTGCGGTGGAGTCGAGCGGTTCGGTACCGCGGAATATC
>Ga0208612_1001060_pt1 | contig 11507 bp, 12 predicted proteins | sample AntDryMetagUQ889_FD_188089 | JGI IMG/M metagenome (GOLD analysis project Ga0208612, IMG submission 188089) | Polar desert microbial communities from Antarctic Dry Valleys - UQ889 (SPAdes) | ecosystem: Environmental > Terrestrial > Soil > Desert | place: Antarctic Dry Valleys | collected 2008-12-31 | reverse complement strand
CGATAGCGGTCGATAAGACCGTTGCCGCTCGTTCGGATCATCCGATATGAGCTAGCGTATACACATGAGCTACTTGGACCGCCGCATCCAGCTGCTGCTCGATGAACCGCGGTATCGCAAGCTCGCCCGTGAGGCAAGGCGCCGGCGGGTATCGGTTGCGGCAGTCATCCGGGAGGCGATCGACCACCTGCCGGCAGAGGCGGACCAGCGGCGAGTAGCGATCGCGGAGGTGCTTGCCGCAGAGCCGATGGCGGTACCTCTCGATCCCGCCGATCTCCGACAGGAGCTCAACTCAGCACATGACAGGGCAGGATGATCGTCCTCGACACGACGATTCTCGCCTACGCCGTCGGCGAGCAGCACCGGCTGCGTGCGCCGTGTCGCCGTCTCCTCGCAGCGCACGGGGAGGGGCGCATCGAGGCGACAACGACGATCGAGGTGATCCAGGAGTTCGCCTACATTCGCGCTCGGCGGCGTACGCGGACGGACGCGGTCACCCTGGCGCGTCACTATCTGAGCGCGTTTCAGCTCCTTGTGGCGACCCCGGACGACCTCGATCACGGGCTGAGCCTATACGAGCAACATCCTGCGCTGGGGGCCTTCGACGCGGTACTCGCGGCCGTGGCGGTGGATCGCGGTGCGGACGCGCTCGTCTCAGCCGATCGAGCGTTCGCGTCGATCCCGAACCTGCGCTGGGTCGATCCGGCGACGGACGCGCTGAGCCGGCTCGTGGGCGGTTGACCAAGGAGGGAGAGGTCAACCGTCGAACCATCAGGCGCGGAAGAAGTCGAGGAGCGCCTGCCTGATCTCGCCCGGTGCGTCCTCCAGCGAGAAGTGACCGGCGCCAGGGATCAGCACGACCTCGCTGCCGGGGATGAGGTCGCCCACCCTGTGGGCCAGCGAAGGGTCCAGCCAGGCATCTTCCGCGCCCCAGAGGACGAGCACGGGGACCCCGATCGATCCCAGCAGTGGCTCGAACTCGCGGGTGTCCGCCTCATCGAAGTCCGCCACCTTCTGGAGGTACGCGGCCTGACCATCCACGCCCTGCCAGCGGCCCTGGTATGCGGCGAACGCCTCCGGGTCGAAGTCGCGCCGGACGGCCGTCCGGAGATGGGCCGCCGTGATCTGCTCGAAGATGTGGTTCGGCATCGTCCGATACACGTCGAGATGTGCCTGGATGTGGCGCGTGGTCGGCGTGACCCACGGGGCAAGCACCACGGCGTCGATGAGCGCGAGCCGTCGGAATCGGCGCTCGTGGAGCAGCTGGGCCCGCAGTACGATCGCCCCCCCGATGTCGTGCCCCGCGACCCGCGGCTCCTCGAGCTCCCACGCCTCGACGAGCTCGGCCAGCGCTAGGCCCTGGGCCGCGATAGAGACGTCTTGGCCCTCACCCCTCTCCGACGCCCCAAACCCAAGCAGGTCGTAGACGTACACGGCGTGCCCCTCTGCCAACGTTGGCACGACCTCACGCCAGATGTAGGCTCGGCTCGGCGTCCCGTGCACCAAGACCACCGGTGGCCCGCTGCCGGCCTGCCGATAGACCATGGGGTGGCCGTGCAGCTCGATGTCGAAGGCGTCGAAGGTCACGCGGCAGGGATCAGCAGCTGCTCGATCGACAGCGCCCCCCCGTCGTCGCCTGCCTCGATCATGACGGCGTTCAGCCACGGGTCCTCGTCGGCGGTCTCGAAGGGGGTGGGCACCATGGTCAGGAAGCGCTTGAGCGACTGCTCGCGCCGCACCCCGATCACCCCGCCGCGGGGCCCGGTCATGCCGACATCGGTCACGTAGGCCGTGCCCTCGTCAAGCACGCGGGCGTCCGCGGTGGGCACGTGGGTGTGGGTGCCTACGCACGCGGTCACCCGACCATCGAGGTGCCAGCCCATGGCCACCTTCTCGCTCGTGGCCTCGGCGTGGAAGTCCACGAGCACGTGGTCGGCCTGCCCTCGCAGCTCGGCGAGGATGGCGTCGACCTCGGAAAACGGAGAGCGGGCGGCCTCCACGAAGACGAGCCCGGAGAGGTTGACCACGGCGAGCCGAAGGCCCTCGCGCTCCACCACGAGGTGTCCGCGGCCCGGAGCGGCGCGCGGGAAGTTCGCCGGGCGCACGATCGGCGCCTCGGAGTCGAGGTAGCCGAAGACATCCTTGTGGCGGTAGGCGTGGTTGCCGAGGGTGATGGCGTCAACGCCTGCGTCGAGCAGCTCGCGCGCGGTCTTCTCGGTGATGCCCACGCCGCCCGCGGCGTTCTCGCCGTTGGCGACCACGAAGTCCGGCCGATGCTCCTCGCACAGCGCGGGCAGCAGGCCGGTGAGAGTGCGCCGGCCGATGCCGCCCACCACGTCACCCACGAAGAGGAGCTTCACCGCGGGCCAGTCTGCCAATCTGAGGTGAGATGGAGCGGACCGCCTCGCGCGCTGCCCCCGCGGGCACTCAGGCGGTGCTCGCCGCCGAGGGCCTCGTCAAGCGCTTCGGCACCCGCGAGGCGCTGCGCGGCGTGTCGCTCGAGGCCGGCCGCGGTGAGCTCGTGGCGGTGATCGGCCCCAACGGCGCGGGCAAGACCACGCTGCTCTCCATTCTGGCGGGCATCCAGCGCGCGGACGAGGGGAACATCTCGCGCACGTCCGCGGAGATCGGCTGGGTGCCCCAGCAGGCCGCCGTCTACGGGAAGCTCACGGTGAAGGAGAACCTCGAGCTCTTCGCACGCCTGGAGCGGGTCGCCGACCCGGCAGCCACGGTGGAGCGGATGCTCGACCTCACCGGGCTGCGCGACCGCGCGGGCGACCAGGTGGCCATGCTCTCGAGCGGCAACCGCCAGCGGGTGAACATCGCGGTAGGCCTGCTGGGCGAGCCGGAGGTCCTCCTCCTCGACGAGCCCAGCGCCTCGCTCGACCCACGCCAGCGCGCCCGTCTGTGGGAGTTCATCCTCGCGCTCGCCGGCGAAGGCACCACCGTCCTGTACTCGACCCACGACGTCCAGGAGGCCGAGCGCCACGCCAACCAGGTGGTGGTCCTGGCCGATGGCGAGCTGCTGTTCGCGGGCTCGCCGCGGGCGCTGGAGGAGACGGTGGGCGAGGCGTCGGAGGCCCCCGGCGAGGAGCGCAGCCCGAGCGTTGGTCGGGCGAGCACCGGAGCTTTCGATGACTTCGAGTCGGCCTTCGTGGCCTTCTTGCACCAGAGAGGCCACTGACGATCTGTCTTCGCATCCATGCTCAGCCATCTCGTCACTACCAGTTACTCGCATCCATGCCGCGAGCATGTCGGTGATCTGAGGCGCCAAGGTGCTGTGGCTGCTGGTCAAGGACCTCCGCGTCCTCAAGCGTTCGCCTCTGCTGGTGGCGATGCTCGTGCTGTACCCGGTCATCGTGGCCGTGCTGATCGGCTTTGCGCTCTCGCGCGGGCCCGAGAAGCCGGAGGTCGCCTTCTATAACGGGGTGCCCCGCAGCGAGAACCGCTTCGACCTGGGGGGCACGAGCATCAACCTCTCCGATCAGGCCGACGTCCTGTTCAAGGCGATCGACCCGGTGCGGGTGGGCAGCCGCGAGGAGGCGGTGCGGCTGGTGCGCTCGGGGGACGTCCTGGGGGCGATCGTCATCCCCGAGGACATCACGCAGAAGCTGCGGACCGGGATCGCCTCGGGGACCATCGAGGTCTACTACAACGCCGAGGATCCGGCCAAGCGCCAGTACGTGGAGAACACCATCCGCTCCCAGGTGCAGACGGCGAACGCGGCGCTCACCCGGCGCATCGCCGGGGAGGCGGTGTCGCTGCTGGAGCTGATCCGAAGCGGGGGCAGGTACCGCTTCCTGGGCGAAGACATCGACGTGCTGGGCCTGCAGCGCTCAGCCCGGATCCTGCGCGAAGCCCGCTCCGGCCTCCCGCCCGGGCGACTCCGCGCGCGCGTCGACGAGGTGATCCGCTTCGCCGGCCTCGCGCAGGAGAACCTCACCTTCTCCGACGAGGTGCTGGGGGCGGTGGGCGAGCCGATCAAGGTGCGCTCGGAGGTGGTGAAGGGCGGCTCGACTTCGCTGAGCTCGTTCGCGATCGCTCTGGCGGTGACCGTGACGCTGATGTTCATCACAGTGCTGCTCGCGGCCGGAGTCTTGGCCAGCGAGCGCGAGGAGAACGCCTTCGGCCGGTTGGTGCGGGGCCTGGTGTCGCCGACCGCGCTCTTGGCCGAGAAGGCGGCGCTGGCGGCGATGTGCTCGCTGGTCGTGGCGCTGGTGATGGTGGCCGGCCTGGGGCTGTTCGTCGACTTGGATTGGGGCCGAGCGCCGCTGTGGGTCCTGGCGGCGGCGTTCGGCGCGCTGGGCTTCGCGGCGCTGGGCCTGGCCATCGGGGCCCTGGCTCGCGAGGTGCGGGCCGCCTCGCTGCTGGCCTTCATGCTCGGGCTGCCGCTCGCCTTCCTCGCCCTCGTGCCCTCCGGCGCGGTGGCGCCGGTGCTCTACGACGCGATTCGGGGGATCTCGGCGGCCTTTCCCTTCCGCCCGAGCCTGAGCGCCATGGACGCGGCGCTCAACGGCGCGGGCAGCCTGGCGGGCCCGCTGGTGCATCTGGCGGTGCTGACGCTGGCCTTCGGGGCGCTGGCCCGCCTGGCGCTCCGCCGCTTCGCCTGACCCGGGGCAGGCCCAGGCGGCTCGCTGACCCCGCAAGGCATGGGGTGCGCCGTGGGGCGCAGGTCAGGCCGCCAGGGCGGCCTACACTGGACGGCCGATGGCCTTCCCCGCGACCCGCATGCGCCGGCTGCGCCAGACCGGCCTGCTGCGCGCGATGGTCCGCGAGACCGAGCTCACCCCCGCCCACCTCGTACAGCCCATGTTCGTGCAGCTGGGCGAGGACAGCCGGACTCCGATCGAGGCCATGCCCGGGGTGGAGCGACTCTCTATCTCCAACGCGGTGGAGGAGGCCGGTGTCGTCCATCGGCTGGGCGTGCCCGCAGTGCTGCTCTTCGGCGTGCCCACCGAAAAGGACGAGCGGGCCTCGGGCGCCTACGACGACGAGGGCGTGGTGGCGCTGGCCGTGCGCGCGATCAAGGAGGCCCACCCCGAGCTTGTGGTGATCACCGACGTGTGCCTGTGCGCCTACACCTCGCACGGCCACTGTGGGGTGCTGCGCACGGACGGCGTTGTGGACAACGACGTCTCGCTCGAGCTGCTGGCCAAGACTGCCATCTCGCACGCTCGCGCGGGAGCGGACGCCGTCGCGCCCAGCGACATGATGGACGGCCGCGTGGGCGCGCTTCGCGCCCAGCTCGACGCCGAGGACGGCAAGGAGCTCCCGATCGTCGCCTACTCCGCCAAGTTCGCCTCGGCCTTCTACGGCCCCTTCCGCGAGGCTGCCGGCTCGGCGCCCGCGTTCGGCGACCGCCGCACCTACCAGATGGATCCCGCCAACGCCGACGAAGCCGTGCGCGAGGCGCTGCTCGACGTCGACGAGGGCGCCGACGTGGTCATGGTCAAGCCCGCGCTGCCCTACCTCGACGTGATCCGTCGCGTCAAGGACGCCACGCGCGTGCCCGTGGCGGCCTACAACGTGAGCGGCGAGTACGCCATGGTGAAGGCGGCCGCCGCGGCGGGCTACCTCGAAGAGCGCGCGACCGTGCTCGAGGGGCTGACCTCCATCCGCCGCGCCGGGGCGGACGTAGTCATCACGTACCACGCCAAGGAGGCGGCACAGTGGCTTCAGTAGTTCCGAAGGTCCGCACGCGCGAGGGCGGCTCTGCCGTTCCCCTGGACGACACCGACCGCCAGCTCCTCAACCTGCTCCAGGGCCGCTTCGCGCTGGAGCGGCGCCCCTTCGCGCGGGTGGCCGAGCTGGCCGAGATCGGCGAGGGCGAGGTCCTCGCCCGCACCCAGCGGCTGCTGGACGACCGCATCATCCGGCAGGTCACCCCGATCTTCGACACGCGGGTGCTCGGCTACAGCTCGATGCTCGTGGCGGCGAAGGTGGACGCCGAGAACCCCCACCGGGCGGCCAAGGTCGTCAACTCCCATCCCGGCGTCTCGCACAACTACCTGCGCGACCACGAGTTCAACATGTGGTTCACCGTCGCCACCGAGCCCGATTCGAGGCTCGGCCTGCAGGGCACGCTCGAGGTGCTCCAGCGGCTCACTGGCGCGGAGTCCGTGCGCCAGCTGCCCACGCTGAAGCTGTTCAAGATCCGCATGGACCTCGAGATGGAGGGCGATACGAAGGCCCTCGCCAGCGCCGGAGTGGCCGAGGACCCCAAGGAGCCCGAAGCGATCGAGGTCTCGGACATGGATCTTGCCGTGATCCGCGCCCTGCAGGGCGACATGCCGGTGGTCTCCGAGCCCTACGCGCCCGCGGCGGCCGAGATCGGCGTCAGCGTGCCGGAGCTGCTCGAGCACCTGGAGTCCATGAAGGAGCGCAAGGCGCTGCGCCGCGTCGCGGCAATCCTCTTTCACCGTCGCGCGGGCTTCTCAGCCAACGGCATGGGCGTCTGGAAGATCCCCGAGGAGCGGATCATGGACCTGGCGCCTCAGATGGCCGCCTTCCGCGGCATCTCGCACTGCTACCAGCGTCCCACCTACGAGGACTGGCCCTACTCGGTCTTCACCATGGCCCACGGGCGGTCGAAGGAGGAGTGCGACGCGATCCTCGACTCGATCGCCGACTTCAGCGGCATCCACGAGCGCCGCACTCTGTACTCGTCGACCGAGTTCAAGAAGACCCGGCTCCTCTACTTCACCGACGAACACAAAGAGTGGGAAGCGCAGTACGCCTAGACCCCGGCGGGCTTCGCCGGGCGGGGTCTACCCCCAACCGCAGCGAGACGCGCAGCGCGGAGCTCTACGCCCGCGCGACGGGTCTTCTTCCCGGAGGGGTCAACTCGCCGGTCAGGGCCATGGGCTCGATCGGTCGCGACCCCCTGTTCGCCGCCAGCGGCGAGGGCGCCGAGCTGACCGACGCCGACGGCAACCGCTACGTGGACTGGGTGATGTCGTGGGGGCCGCTGGTGGCCGGGCACGCGCACCCCGCGGTCGTCGAGGCCGTGACGCGCGCGGCGCACAGGGGCACGAGCTTCGGCGCGCCCACGGAGGCCGAGGTCGACCTGGCCGCCGAGGTGGCCGAGCGCGTGCCGAGCGCGGAGATGGTTCGCATGGTCTCCTCGGGCACCGAGGCCGCCATGAGCGCCGTGCGCCTGGCCCGCGCGGCCACCGGGCGCACCCGGCTGCTCAAGTTCGCGGGTGCCTACCACGGCCACTCCGACGCCCTCCTCGCCGACGCGGGCTCAGGCGTCGCCACCCAGGGGATCCCGGGCAGCCCCGGGGTGCCCGAGGCGGTCACCGCCGACACGGTGGTCGTGCCCTGGAACGACGTCGACGCGGTGGACCGCGCCGCGGCCGAGCACGAGCTGGCGGCGATCCTCGCCGAGCCCTACCCGGCGAACATGGGCCTGGTCGAGCCCGCCGCGGGGTTCCTCGAGCACCTGCGCCGGGTCGCCGACCGCACGGGGGCCGTACTGGTCTTCGACGAGGTGATCTCGGGCTTCCGCGTGGCGCGCGGCGGAGCGCAGGAGCGCGAGGGCGTCACGCCCGACGTCACGGTGCTCGGCAAGGTGATCGGTGGAGGCCTGCCCGCCGCGGCCTACGCGGGACCGCGCGAGCTGATGGAGCGGGTGGCCCCGGCAGGCGACGTCTACCAAGCCGGCACGCTCTCGGGCAACCCCCTTGCCACTGCGGCCGGTCTTGCCACTCTGCGCCTGCTCGGCGCGGGCGCCTACGAGCAGCTCACGGCCACCACGCGCCGCCTGGCCGAGGGCCTGGAGCGCGCCGCGGGGGAGGCGGGGGTCCCCGTGCAGGTGCCCTGGACCACCGGCCTCCTCACGATCTTCTTCTCGGAGCTCCCGGTCGCCGGCTTCGACGACGCCCAGGGCTGTGATCGCGCTGCCCACGCCGCCTTCTGCCGGGCGCTGCTCGAGCGCGGCGTCTACCCCCCGCCCTCGCAGTTCGAGGCCTGGTTTCCCTCGCTCGCCCACACCGACGACCACGTCGATCGCACCCTCGAGGCCGCGGCCGAGGCCTTCGCGGCGTGAGCGCGCTGACCGAGCTGGCGGAGGCGGTCGACCCCGCCCTGGCCGAGCACGCCGTGCGCGACCCGGGCCAGGGTCGCTTCGCGAACGTCAGCGATCGCACACGGGGCTTCGTGCTGGAGGCCGTGAGGGAGGGCTACGAGCTGCACTACGGCACCCCTCGGGCGTTCGAGGACGTCGACGACGACCTGCGCCTGCTCGGCGGAGACGCGCTCTATGCCTTGGGCCTGTCGCGGCTGGCCGAGGTCGGCGACCTCGAGGCCCTGGCCGAGCTCGCCGACCTGATCAGCGCCTGCGCGCGCGCCCAGGCCGCGGGCGAGCCGGTGACCGCCGAGCGGGCCTGGGCGGCGTCTGAGGAGCGCTTGGCGTGATCGCCCTCGCCGCGGAGATTGTGACGCTCGTATCCTTGTTGACCCGGCGGTCAATCGATCGCCACAATCCCCACTGACGCCCGTGGCCGACCGCCCCCCCCAGCCCAACAGCAAGCAGAAGAAGTCGCGTTACACCGCGGATCGGGGTGTGGCCGGCGCATACGAGGGCGAGACGATGACCCGCCGGGGCCTGATGACCGGCGGCGCGCTGGCCGCCGGCGGCATCGCCACCGCGGCGTTCGGCCTACCCGCCCTCGGCTTCGCCGTCGGGCCCCTGCTCGAGAACCAGGAGCCCGAGGTCTGGCAGGACGTGGGCCCTGAGTCGGACTTCACCACAGAGACCTACGTCCCTCGCGTGATCAACATCGTGGCCGAGATCGGCGAGTCGGGCAAGACCACCATCTACGTGCGCAAGGCCCTGCCCGACGACAAGAGCCCGAGCGACAAGTCCGGCGTCGAGCCGCTGCCGATGGTGGCGATCTCCACCCGCTGCGCGCACCTCGGCTGCCCTGTGCGCTACATCCAGGCCTCCAGGCGCTTCGTGTGCCCCTGCCACGGCGGCATCTACGACGACCAGGGCGCCGTCGGCGGCGGCCCGCCGGTGCGGCCGCTGGACCGCTTCTACACCCGCGTGCGCAGCGGGCGCGTCGAGATCGGCGATCGCTTCTCCCTCAACAGCAAGCTCGAGCGCTACAACCCCCGCGACCCCTCGCAACACCTCGACGGGCTCTGGCAGTATCTCTACCCCTCGAGGCCGAGCACATGAAGCTTCCCTCTCCACCGCTCCCGAAGTTCCTGCGCCCCACCCCGCCCCGCCCGGGTGACGGCAACGGCGACGGGGCGGACCGCAGCCCAGGCAACGGCGACGGCTCGACCACCACGGCGCCCGAGCCCAAGAAGCTCGACAAGGCCAGGGGCGCCGCGGTCGAGGGCACCGCCTCGGTCGTCGGGTACCTGGACGAGCGCACGGGGATGAGCCCCTTCCTGCGGGGCTTCCTCTACCGAAAGACGCCCAAGGGCAACACCTGGTACTACACGCTGGGCTCGGCCACGATGTTCGCCTTCGTCTCGCAGGCGGTCACGGGCATCTTCCTGGCCATGTACTACACGCCCGACGCCTCGCGGGCCTACGACTCCGTCTCCCACCTCACCAACGAGGTCTTCCTGGGGGAGCTCGTGCGTGGAATGCACCGCTGGGGCTCCACGGTAATGATCATCCTGATCTTCCTGCACATGGCCCGCGTGTTCGTCTTCGGCGCCTACAAGTACCCCCGCGAGATCAACTGGGTGATCGGCGTGGTGCTGCTGGTGCTCACCCTGGCCATGGGCTTCACCGGCTACCTCCTGCCCTTCGACCAGCGGTCCTTTTGGGCCACGGTGGTCGGCGTGAACATCAACGCCTCCGCGCCGGTCATGGGCCCCTACATCGCCGACTTCCTGCGCGGCGGGGCCGAGTTCGGCGCGGCCACGCTCCCGCGCTTCTACGCGATCCACATGCTGCTCCTGCCGGTGCTGATCGGCGCCCTGATAGGCGCGCACCTGTACCTGGTGTCCAAGCTCGGCACCACCGCCCCGCCCTGGGTGAAGGGCGAGAAGAAGAGCATCAGCGAAGAGACGATCTAGTGGCTCCAAGCTCAAGTTCGGACAGGGCCACGAGCAGGTGAACGCGCGGGAGAAGGAGGAGTACCTCCGCGAGTACTCGATCCTCAAGAGCCAGGGGAAGCCCTTCTTCCCCTACGCGGTCGGCAAGGACAGCTGGATGGCGGTGATCGTCCTGATGGTCACCATCACCATGGCCGTCTTCCTCGGCGCCGAGCTCGGGCCGAAGGCCGACCCCACAACCACCACCTACACGCCCCGGCCCGAGTGGTACTTCTTCTTCCTCTTCGAGCTGCTGCGGGTGGTCAAGCCGCCGGCGCTGACCTTGATGGCCACGATCGGCATCCCGACCATCTGCCTGATCCTGCTGTTGGTCCTGCCCTTCATCGACCGCAGCCCGGTGCGTCATCCGCTGCGGCGCCCGATCGCCATGATCTCCGCTTTGGCCACCATCGTCGCCATGGCCTACCTCACGCTGGTCGGCGCGCTGGCCGGCGCGCCGACCGAGATCGAGCTGGCCACCGCGCCGCAGTTCGAGGAGGGCCAGGAGGTCGCGGCCTCCGCCGGCTGCCTGGCCTGCCACAAGATCGGCGAGAACGGCAACACCCTCGGGCCGCCGTTGACCAACGTTGGTGATCGGCTGAGTCGCGACGCCGTCGCCCGGACGCTGATCAATCCGACCGCTCCCATGCCGCGGTACCAGACCCTGAAGGACAGCAATCCGGAGCAGTTCGACAAGCTCGTCGACTACATCGCATCGCTCAAGTCGGAGCAGTAGCCGCGTGGCAGTGAGCTCGGGGACCCTCCCCGAGGGCCAGGTGCGGGCCATGTTCGACCGCATCGCCCGGGTGTATGACCGGATGAACTCGGTGATGACCGCCGGGCTGGACCGCCGTTGGCGCGCCCGCGCGGCCGACCTGGCGCGGGTGGGCCGGGGGTCGAGGGCCCTCGACGTGGCCACGGGCACGGGGGACCTGGCGCTCGAGCTCGAGCGCCGGGGTGCCGAGGTGACCGGGTTGGACTTCTCGGAGGAGATGCTCAGCTTGGCTCGTCGGAAGGGCCCGGGCATCGCGTGGCGAGCCGGCAACGCGCTCGAGCTGCCGTTCGCCGACGACGACTTCGACGCCGCCACGGTGGGCTTCGGTGCGCGTAACTTCGACGACCTCGGCCGCGGCCTGCGCGAGATGGCGCGCGTGGTGCGCCCGGGAGGGCGGGTCGTGGTGCTCGAGATCACCACGCCGCAGCGTCCGCCGCTCTCGTGGTTCTTCGGCCTCTGGTTCGACCGGCTCGTGCCGTTGTTCGGACGCCTGGCCGGCGACCCCGAGGCCTACGGCTACCTGCCGAGCTCCGTCCGTCGTTTCCCCGGACCGGAGGGCCTGGCCGCCGAGCTTGCCGCCGCCGGCCTCCACGACGTTCGCTGGGTGCTCACCGCCGGGGGGATCATCGCCCTGCACTCGGGTACCGTCGGAGCGCAGGCCGGGCGTTGGCCG
>Ga0208612_1001059_pt1 | contig 11509 bp, 9 predicted proteins | sample AntDryMetagUQ889_FD_188089 | JGI IMG/M metagenome (GOLD analysis project Ga0208612, IMG submission 188089) | Polar desert microbial communities from Antarctic Dry Valleys - UQ889 (SPAdes) | ecosystem: Environmental > Terrestrial > Soil > Desert | place: Antarctic Dry Valleys | collected 2008-12-31 | reverse complement strand
ACCGCCGCCGCCTGCAATCGCCGACTCCGCGATCGATCCCAGCGCCCGCGGCTGGGGCCCGGGCGAGGCGGTCCTCGGCGTGCTGGCGGCGGTCGTCTTCCTCGTTCTCGGAGGCGTCGTGGTCGTCCTGATCGCCGGCGACTCCGGCCTCGACTTCACGATCGGCAACCAGCTGCTGCTCGAAGTCGCCTTTCTCGGGACCGCGATCATGTTCGTCGGGCGTGCCGAACCGCCGAGCATCGCCCGCGCGCTCGGCCTGCGGCCGCCGCGGGGCCCCTGGGTAGGGCTGACCGTCGGCGCCTTCGTCGGCTACCTGATCGTGGCGACCCTGTTCGCGAGCCTGCTCGCCGACCCCGAGCAGATCGATGTCGCCGACGAGCTCGGCTTCGACACCAGCACCTTCGGCGCGATCTCCGCCGGGATCCTGATCGTCGGCCTGGCGCCGCTCGCCGAGGAGGTCTTCTTCCGCGGCTTCTTCTACGGAGGGTTGCGCTCGCGGATGCCCGTTTGGGCGGCGGCGCTCGCCTCCGGCGCCTTCTTCGGCGTCATCCACATCACCACAGGCAACCTCGCAGTGGTGGCCCAGCTGACGGTCCTGGGGATCGTCCTCGCCCTGCTCTACGAGCGCACTGGCTCGCTGTGGCCGCCGATCGCTGTGCACCTGGTCAACAACGCGCTCGCCTTCACGATCCTGGTCACCTCCTAGGCGCCCGCCCAGGCAGCCCGGTCGGGCTTCACACGGTCGGGCGCTCGTGGCAGAATGCGCGGCGTGAGACTTCGCCTCTCGGTCGCCATCGGAGCTATCGCCTCCGCGCTCTTGCTTCCCGCGGGCGCCCTCGCCCAGCAGGACGCGCCCGCCCCCGAGCCCGTCGCGGCACCGAACCCGGCGACGCCGGCCGATGCCGAACGGGCGTCCGCCGACAAGGCTCCGAAGCCGGCGAGGATCGACCTCGAGCTCAAGGGGGTCGATGGCGGCAGGGTCGAGGTCGGCGACCGGATCACCGCGATCGGCACCGTTGCCCCGTTCGTCGGCGGGCAGCGGGTCGAGATCCGGCTCGGCAACAAGGGCAAGACCATGCTCAAGAAGACCCCGCTCGTGCGGCGCGTCAAGGGCAAGAACTACGGCCGCTTCCACCTGCGCTCGAAGCCGCTGATCGAGGCCGGCAAGTACCGGGTGCGGGTGCGCAAGGCAGCGACCGGCGCCCAGGCGGGCGGCGCCGCAAAGTCGAAGGAGTTCGCGCTCACCTTCCCGGATCTCGATCCGGGCGACGGCGGCCCCGCGGTCGAGGTCTTCAACGACCTGCTGCGAAAGCGCGGCTACTTCAACACCGACAAGGGCAGCTACGGCTCGCACACGGAGCGCGCCGTGATGGCCTATCGCAAGGTCAACGGCATGGACCGCAACTTCCAGGCGACGCCGGGGATCTTCGCCGCGCTGGCCGCCGGCAAGGGCGGCTTCAACGCCAAGTACCCGAACGCCGGCAAGCACGCCGAGGTGGACATCTCCAAACAGGTGATGGCGCTGGTCGACAAGGGCAAGGTGCAGCACGTCTTCCACATCGCCACCGGCGCGGCGGCGACGCCGTCGGATCAGGGCGCCTTCACCTTCTACCGCAAGGACGCCGGCTTCAACTCGCTGGGGATGTACTACTCGGTCTATTACAACCGCGGCGAGGCCACCCACGGCTACCACTCGGTGCCGCCCTACCCGGCCAGCCACGGCTGCATCCGCAACCCGATCCCGGATTCGATCTTCATCTACAACTGGATCGACCTCGGCGACAAGATGTTCGTCTACAACTAGGCCGTTGGCGGAGCGGCGTGGCTGACGCCCGCGAGACCCTGGTCTCCGAGCTTCGCGAGCACGCGCTGGTGCTGGGCGAGGTGACGCTTTCCAGTGGGGCGACGGCGCAGTACTACGTCGACGCCCGCCGGGCGCTGTTGCAACCGGCCGGCTTCCTCGCCGCTGGTGAGCTGATCGCGGCGGCGGCCAAGCGCCTGGGCGCCGACGCGGTCGGTGGCCCGGTGATGGCGGCGATCCCGCTGGCCTGTGCGGCGATCGCCGTCCCCGGCGGCCGCGACCTGGTCGGCTTCTTCGTCCGCAAGCAGACCAAGCAGCACGGCCTCCAGCGGATGGTCGAGGGCCCGGTCGAGCCCGGTGTGCGCTGCCTGGTGGTCGAGGACACCGTGACCACGGGCGGATCGACGATCGCGGCGATCGAGCAGATGCGCGCGCACGGCCTCGAGCTGGTCGGCGGGGTCTGCGTCGTCGACCGGCTCGCCGGCGGCACCGAGGCGATCTCCGAGGCGCTGGGTGCCCCGTTCGAGGCGCTGACCACGATCGACGACCTTTATTCGCAACGGCCCGACCGCTAGCCCGGCGGCGGGCTGCCAGCTAACCGGGCGGCGGCGGCCCCGCGCCGGGCTCGAGCGGGCGGCGGCGGGTGCGGTTGCCGATCCGCTTCAGCGGATGGGCGACCCGGCTGACATCCTCGAGGTGGGGCTCGAGCCGCTCGATCCCCTGCTGGAGCTCGCTCACGTCTCCGCCCATGCCCTCGACCGCGGTGCGCATCTGCTTGACCTCGTCGTCGAGCGACTCGACCCGCGTCTGGATCACCTCGAGCGAGAGCAGCAGCTTCGGCAGCACCGCGATCCCCTCCGCGATCGAGCGCAGGTCGGTGAGCGCGCCGCCCAGCAGCCTCGGTATCTGCATCACGTCGATCGCCCCCCGGCGCTCGATCGCCTGCTCGTCGACGACTTCCGGCTGCTCGCTCATCGCTTCTCCTTGACCGCGTAGACGGCGACGTCGCTGGGGACCCCCTTGGCGCGAAAGCGCAGCTTCTTGCGGGTCGAGATCTCCTCCCGGCCAAGCTCTTCGAGGGCGTCGCCGGAGATCAAGAACTCGCCGCCGGAGGCGTGGTCGGCGACCCGGGCGGCGACGTTGACGTCGACCCCGAGGTAGTCGTTGCCGAGCCGTCGCGGTGAGCCCACGTGCATCCCCGCCCGCATCCGCGGACGGTACCCGGCGACCTCGACCAGAGCGAGGCGCCGGCGCGCTTCGTTGACCGCGGCGACGGCGTCGGCGGGGTTGGCGAACACAGCCATCATCCCGTCGCCGAGGCGTTTGACCACCTCGCCGTGGTGGCTGACCACCGGCGGCTCGATCGCCTCGGCCACGCCTCGCAGGAGCTCGAGCGCGATGTCGTCGCCGGCCTCCAGCGCCCAGTCGGAGAAGCCGACCAGGTCGGTGAACACGATCGCCAGCCGATCCGAGCCAGTCTGCCTGCCGCCCCCCTCGGCGACCGCCTCCCAGACCTGCAGCGCGCTCAGCCCCGCCTCCTTGAGGATCCCGGGGCGGTCAGCGGCGAGCTCGCCGAGCCTGCGCGCCATCAGCCGGCGCGGCTCGGGGCCGACGGTGGAGAGCGGATCGCCGTAGTTGCTGTCGCCCGGCAGGAGCTCGCGGGCGATCTTCATCGCGTCCAGCAATCGCGGTGTGATCCGGGTGAGGGCGGTTTCGCCGTCCTCTTCGCTCTGGCTGTCTTCGGCCATTGGCTCAGCCGGTGTCTACACCATCGACGCCACCACCGTTACACCGGCGGATGTAAAGGTTGAGGCGAAGCTCAGGCGGCGGCACGGGCGACCGGCGTCAACCGCACCCGCTCCGGCAAGAACGGGACGACCGCCCGCTTCACGTACTCGGCGCCGCCGGCGACCAGCGCCCGGCGCACCACCTGCGGCGGCAGCCTCGAGAACCCGTAGCCGTCGCGGATCTGGCGCGGCAGCAGGGTGATCGTGATGAAGTTCGCGGTCTCGACCAGCGGGCGCACCGCCAACGGCACCGGCGGCTCGAGCACGATCTCGCGGGCGCGCTCGCGGGCCCAATCGGAGACCAGCAGGCGATCGCCGTCGAGCATCTCGCGGCGGTAGTCGTCGAGGTCGGCCAGGGTTTCGGGCATCTCCGCGGGGGCTAAACCGAAGAGCCCGCCGACGATCCGGTAGTCGGCCCAGAGCGAGGCCTCCTGTGCGCGCGAGAGCTGGGCCACGTACTTGCGGTAGACGACGATCGCCGAGTCGACCAGGCTGAAGAGAACCCAGAGCAGCAGCTCGGGGTCGTCGGCGCGGTAGGGCGTGCCCGCCGCATAGGGGCCGACCGCCACCTCGATCTCACCGCTCACCCGCGAGTGCATCGCCCGCACCCGCCGGGTCAGGCGGTCGGCGTCCTCGCGCTCGCCGAAGGCGATCGTGTCCATCACCTGGGCGGTCCGGGCGAGGCGCTCGTAGGGGGACTCGATCCCGCTCGAGTGGGCGAGCAGCCCCTCGACCGCGAGTGGGTGGGCCGCCTGCATCAACAGTGCCCGCGGCCCGTAGAGCGCCAGCGCCCGCTCGCGGTGGACCAGGCGCATGACCGAGTCGTCGTTGAAGTAGCCGGCCACACGAAAAGCTTGACAGGGCCATAGAGTCAGCTTCTTGAGCACCGTTCGCGAAGCCTCGTTCGAGCTCTTTCGCGCCCGCGGGATGACGACGATGTTCGGCAACCCGGGCTCGACCGAGCTGCCGATGCTCGGCGACTTCCCGGATGACTTCCGCTACGTGCTCGGCCTCCAGGAGGCGGTGGTCGTGGGGATGGCCGACGGCTACGCGCAGGCCTCCGGGAGCCCGACCCTCGTCAACCTGCACACGGCGCCTGGGGTGGGCAACGCGATGGGGGCGATCTTCAACGCCCAGGCCAACCACTCGCCGCTGGTGATCACCGCCGGCCAGCAGGCGCGGTCGCTGATCACCCTGCAGGCGAACCTGACCAACCGCGACGCGACCCGGATGCCCCACCCCCTGGTCAAGTCGAGCCACGAGCCCGCGCGCGCGGCGGATGTGCCGCTGGCGCTCGCCCGCGCCATCCACCTGGCGGCGCTGCCACCGAAGGGCCCGACCTTCGTCTCGATCCCGATGGACGACTGGGAGGCCGAGGTCGACGACGGCGACGCCCATGCCGCGATCGCCCGCCAGACCACGGGCCGCGCCGTCGGCGACCCCGAGGCCGTTGCCGCGCTCGCCCGCCGGCTCGAGGCCGCCGCCAACCCGGTGCTGGTCGCCGGCCCCGAGATCGACTCGAGCGGCGCCTGGGATGCCGCCGTGGCACTGGCCGAGCGCCAGCATCTGCCGGTGTTCGCGACCCCGGCGCCCGGCGGCGGCAGGATCGGCTTTCCCGAGGGACATCCCAACTTCCGCGGCGCGCTGCCACCCGCGATCGGGCCGCTCTCGGAGACGCTCGCCGGCCGCGACCTGATCCTGGTCGTCGGCTCCTCGGTGTTTCCCTACTACCCGAACATCCCGGGGCCGCTGCTGCCCGAGGGTGCGCAGCTGGTCCAGATCACCTCCGATCCCGACGAGGCGGCGCGGGCGCCGATGGGCGACGCGATCGTCGCCGACGTCAAGCTCACCCTGGAACGGTTGCTCGAGGAGGTCGGCGAATCCGACCGCGACCCGGGCGAGTCGCTGCCCGCCCCGGGTCCGGGCCCGGAGCAGGACCCGATCACCGGGACGGCGGCGATGAACGCGCTGGCCGCCGCTTTCCCAGAGGACGGCATCGTCGTGCTCGAGTCACCGTCGACGACGCTCGCGGTGCGCAACCAGCTGCGCCTCTCACGACCTGGCAGCTACTACTTCGGCGCCGGCGGCGGGCTCGGCTTCGGGCTCGCGGCGGCGCTCGGGGTGCAGCTCGCCCAGCCCGATCGGCCGGTCGTCTGCATCGTCGGCGAGGGCTCCGCCCAGTACGCGATCAGCGCCTTCTGGAGCGCGGTCGCCTACGAGCTGCCGCTCACCTTCTTGGTCGTGCGAAACAGCGAGTACGGAATCCTCAAGTGGTTCTCGGAGATCGAGGGCATCAGCGGCGCGCCCGGGCTCGAGCTGCCCGGCGTCGACACCGCTGCGATCGCCGCCGGCTACGGGGTCGCCACCAACCGCGTCGACAGCGCCGACGGGCTGCGCGAGGCGTTGGCGACCGCGATCTCCTCCAACCGGCCCGAGCTGGTCGAGGTCGGGGTGGCGCCGGGGATGTGGCTGTTCTAGACGGCCGCTTGGCCGGGGCCTAGGCGATGGCGCTGCTCGAGCCCAAGGTCGAGCGGCTCGCTCCCGAGGCGAGCGAGCCGAGCCCCGATGCGGCGCCGCCCTGGGTGGCCGGCGGGACCCCGGAGCCGCTGCGCTCCGAGCTGACCGCGCTGCTCGGAGCCGACCGGGTGCTGGCGCGCGCCAGCGACATCGTCCGCTACGCCTCCGACGCGAGCCCCTACCGGCTCTTCCCGAGGGCGGTGGTGATGGCGCGCACCGCCGAAGACGTCGCCAAGGTGCTCGCCTACGGCCGCCGCAGCGGCGTGCCCGTGACCTTTCGCGCCGGCGGCACCAGCCTCAACGGCCAGGGGCAGTCGGGCGGCATCCTCGTCGACGTCCGCCGCCACTTCCGCGGGATCGCGGTCGAGGCCGAGGGACGCCGGGTGCGGGTCAGGCCCGGGACCGTGCTCGGCCACGTCAACCGGGTGCTTGCCCCCCACGGGTACCGGCTGGGGCCCGACCCGGCCTCGACCGAGATCGCCTGCGTCGGCGGTGTCGTCGCCAACAACTCAGGCGGCATGCGCTGCGGCGTCACCCACGACTCGTATCGGACGGTGAGCGCGCTCAGCTTCGTGCTGGCCTCGGGGACGGCGATCGACAGCTCTGCCGCCGACGCCGAGCGCCGCTTCGCCGCCGAGGAACCCGAGCTCGCCCACGGACTGCTCGAGATCCGCGACGAGATCGTCACCGATCGCGAGCTCGCCGAGCGGATCCGCCGCAAGTTCGAGATCAAGAACACCACCGGCTACCGCCTCTGCGCCTTTCTCGATGCCGAGACTCCGGTCGAGATCTTCCGGCGACTGCTGGTCGGCTCCGAGGGCACCCTCGGCTTCATCGCCGAGGCGGTGTTCGAGACCGTGGCGCAGCCGCCGATGACGACCTGCTCGTGGATTCATTTCGCCGGGATCGAGGAGGCGATGGCACCGGTCAACGCGCTGGTCGCCGCCGGGGCGCGGGCGGTCGAGCTGATGGTCGCCCCGGCCCTGATCGTCGCCTCGCACAACATCCGCGGCGCTCCCGAGGACTGGCGCGAGCTCGATCTGGCCTCGGCCGCGCTGCTGGTCGAGTTCGGCGGCGAGGACGAATCCGAGCTCGCCGACGCTGAGGCACGCGCCACCGAGGTGCTCGCCGGCCACGAGCTGATCCGCGAGCCCGCCTTTCGCCGCGACGAGCCGACGATCGAGGTCTACTGGCGGGTACGCGAGGGCCTCCACGGGCTGATCGGGAGGATGCGGCCGCCGGGCACGGCGCTGATCGTCGAGGACGTCTGCGTGCCGCCGCCCCGGATTGCCGACGCCGCCCGCGACCTGCAGGCGCTGCTCGGCGAGCACGGGTTCCTGCCCGGGGTCGCCGGCCACGCCTCCGCCGGAAACCTCCACTTCATGCTCACCCCCGACTTCTCGAAGCCCGAGGACCTGGAGCGCTACGACGCCTTCATGGAGGGCCTGATCGAGCTGGTCCTCGACCGCTACGACGGCTCGCTCAAGGCCGAGCATGGGACCGGCGTCAACATGGCCCCGTTCGTCGAGCGCGAGTGGGGGGCGAAGGCAACCGAGCTGATGCGCCGGGTGAAGCGGCTCGCCGACCCCGACGGGGTGCTGGCACCTGGCGTGGTTCTTAGCGACGACCCTCAGATCCACCTGCGCAACCTGAAGACGACGCCGCCGATCGAGGAGGTCGCCACCACCTGCGTCGAGTGCGGCTTCTGCGAGCCGGTCTGCCCGAGCCGCGACCTGACCACGACACCGCGCCAGCGGATCGTGCTGCGCCGCGAGATGGCCCGCCAGCCGGCCGGCTCGCCGGTGCTGAAGACGTTGCTGCGCGAGTACGAGTACGACGCGCTCGAGACCTGCGCCGCCGACGGCACCTGCGTGCTCACCTGCCCGCTCGGCATCGACACCGGCAAGCTGGTCAAGCAGCTGCGCGAGCGCCAGCACTCCGAGCGCGCCGAGCGGGTCGCCTTACGCCTGGCGGAGCGCTGGGACGCGGTCGAGGGCGCAGCCCGGCGCGGGCTCGGTGTCGGCGACGGGCTCTCGCGCCTCGGCACTCGGCCGCTGCGCGCCGCCAGCAGGGCGACGCGGCGGGCGTTGAGCTCGGAGCTGGTGCCGCAATGGCCGGCGAACATGCCCCGCCCGGCCCCCGGCGAGCTACCGGCGAGCACCCGCGAGGGTGCAGCGGCCGTCTACCTGCCGGCCTGCGTCAACCGGATCTTCGGGCGGGCGCGAAACGGCGATCACGGCGAGCTGCTCAGCCTGCCCGCCGCGCTGGTCGCGGTCTCGGCGCGCGCCGGCCTGCCCCTGTGGATCCCCGACGAGGTCGGCGGCCACTGCTGCGCGACCCCGTGGACGTCGAAGGGCTATGCGCAAGGGGCGCGCAGGATGGCCAACCGCACGGTGGCGGCGCTCTGGGGCTGGAGCGAGGGCGGCGAGCTGCCGGTGGTCTGCGACGCGAGCTCCTGCACGCTCGGGCTCGCCGACGAGATCAAGCCCTGGCTCAGCGAGATCAACGCCGAACGCCACGCGAAGCTGCGGATCGTCGACTCGATCGACTGGGCGCGCGAGCATCTGCTGCCGCGGCTTCAGGTCAAGCGCAGGCTGGGCTCGATCGTCGTCCATCCGCCCTGCGCCAGCCGCCACCTCGCCAACGACACCGACCTTGCGGCGATCGCCGCGGAGCTCGCCGACGAGGTCGTGGTGCCGCTGCGCGCGACCTGCTGCGGCTTCGCCGGCGATCGCGGCCTGCTGCACCCCGAGCTCACGGCCTCGGCCACCGCCGAGGAGGCCTTCGAGGTCAACCAGCGCGAGTTCGACGCCTACCTGTCCAGCAACAGGACCTGCGAGCTCGGCCTCACCGAGGCCACCGGCCGCCCCTACACCTCCATCGTCCACGCCCTCGAGGAGCTCACCCGCCGCTAGCCGGGGCGCCCGGGTGCAGCAACTGAACGCTTGTGGGGGCTATAGACCCCTCAACCGTTCAGTCGCGATGAACGAGGGCGGGCGGGACCCCGGTGTGAGGGTCGCCTGCCGTAGGGTCCCGCGCCCGATGGGGCTCGACCAGGACACGGCGCTGCGCCCGACCGGCGACGGGGTCTGGGAGGGCGCCGTCGCCGAGGGCTGGGAAACGCCGCGCGGGCCGCTCGGCGGATACGTGATGGCGATCGTGTTGCGGGCGCTGGCCGCCGCCGTCGACGACGCGGAGCGACAGCCCCGCTCGGTAACGATGCACTTCCTGCGCGTCCCCGAAGCGGGGCCCGTCGTCGTCCGCGCCGCCGTCGAGCGCGCGGGCCGTTCGCTGAGCTCGGTGAGCGCCCGGCTCGAGCAGGGCGGAGAGCTCCTCGGCCTCGCCCTCGGTGCGTACTCGAGGCCGTGGGAGAGCCCCCACCTCCCCGCCCCACCGATGCCGGAGGTCGAGCCGCCTGACAGCGAGCGCGCTCCCGGCCGGGAGCTGCCCGAAGCGAAGCCGCCCGAGTTCATCCAGCGGCTGACGATGCAGCACCGCTTCGGTCCGGCCCCGTTCAGCGGCGCGGAACTCGGCGAGACGGGCGGGTGGCTCGGACTGCGGGAGGAGCGCCCGATCGACGCCCTGGCGCTGGCGGTGCTCGCCGACGCGTGGTTTCCAGCACCTTGGCCGCGGCTCACCGCGCTCGCGCCGGCGCCGACGATCGACCTCACGATCCACTTCCGCGCACCGCTCCCGCTCCCCGACGGCCTGCTGCTCGGACGGTTTCGCTCGGGCCTCGTGCGCGACGGCTTCTTCGACGAGGACGGCGAGCTCTGGGCCGAGGACGGGACCCTGGTCGCGCAGTCCCGCCAGCTGGGGCTGCTGATCGGCGCGCAGGCTCCATGAGTTCGGTGGGCGAGGCGCTCGAAGCGCTGGCGGAGACCGAGCGCGAGCTCGAGGCCTATGCGGCCGGGCGCGGTCTCGAATTGCGCGCCGAGCGGCCCTGGCCGGGGGCGCTGGCGCCGTCCGAGCAGCCGGGACCCGTCAAGCACGCGATCTGGTCGATCGCCGGCAGGCTGCCCGGCGGGGCGGTCGGGCGGCTCCGCCACCAGTCGGTCTTCGGGCAGACACTCGGGATCGAGATCGCGGGCCACCACACGATCATGGTTTGCCGGCTGCCCGAATCGGTCGGCTACCTGCCGATGCTCTGCGTGCGCCCGGACGAGCTCACGTCGAGCCTCTACTACTGGGGCGGCGATCGCCGCGAGCGCGAGAGCGCACGGTTCGAGAGCGCCGAGCTCGAGCGCCGCTACGTCGTCGAGGTCGCCCCCGGCCAGGGTCAGAACTGGCTCTTTCAGCTGTTCGCCCCCACGCTGGTCGACTGGCTGGCGCACGAGACGCCGCGTGACTTCGGCTTCATGCTCGACAACGGGGTCTTCACCTGCGAGACGCCTCAGTGGCGGGGCCAGTCGCTGGGCCTCACCGAGGCGCTCGACCTGCTCGCCGAGAAGGGCGGACGGGTGGCGGGGCGAATCCGTGACGAGGTGCTCGAGGAGGAGGCGCTCGGCGACGCGCCCGACAGCGCCCGCGCCCATTCGGGCTGGGCGGGCAAGCCAAAGCACGGGCGGGTCCTCGGGATGCTGCTGAAGCTCGCGGGGATCGGCGACGACTCGGTTTCCCAGTACGGGCGCGACCGCGGCATGGAACCGGTCGCCGTGGCGGAGTTTCACTCCTCCCACTTGCGCCTACCTCTGCCCGGCACCGCGACGGACGTGCTCGCCGGCCGGCTGCCCGGGACGCAGCGAGAGGGCGAGCTGGCCTGGCTCGAGTACTCGAGCCAGGTCGACATGCAGCGCCACTACGTCGCCCTGGTCGCCGCAGCCGCGGCGGAGCTTCCAACCGCCTGGGTCGATCCCGAGGACGTGGGGGCCGCCGGCCTCGACGCCGACCTGCCCAGCCCAGCACTCGAGGCAGCCCGCGCCGAGGGCTATGGCGTCTCTACCACGGGGCGCACGGCGTGCGTTTACATGGGCTCGGGCGAGCTCGGCGCCTGGCCCAGCGGGGCCGAGGTGGATGCGTTCTGCCCTCGCGCGATGGCGGTGCTCGAAGGGCTCGGCGGCTAGCGCGCAGCCTCATCGTCGCGCAGCCCCTCGGCCGCAGCTTGACGGTGGAGGGTCTTGAGTCGCGTGCGCTGGTCGCGGGCGCGCTCGGCGAGCGCCTCGAAGTCGGCCCCGTCGATGCTCCCGCCGACCGCCGTGCGCAGCGACTCCCAGAGCGCGAGCTTGCCGGTCACCCCGGCGATCAGCCCCTCCAGCTCGAGCACGCGGGAAAGCGGCGAGTAGGAGAGCCAGCTGTCGTTGGGCTTCAAGCGGCCGACCTTCTCCAGGAGCCAGGCACCGCGGTCCTTGAGGAAGTGGGGGGTGACGCCGAGGCGTTCCATCACTCGCTCGAGCGAGGCCTTGTC
>Ga0208612_1001058_pt1 | contig 11512 bp, 12 predicted proteins | sample AntDryMetagUQ889_FD_188089 | JGI IMG/M metagenome (GOLD analysis project Ga0208612, IMG submission 188089) | Polar desert microbial communities from Antarctic Dry Valleys - UQ889 (SPAdes) | ecosystem: Environmental > Terrestrial > Soil > Desert | place: Antarctic Dry Valleys | collected 2008-12-31 | reverse complement strand
GAGCGCGCCAGCGGCTGGGGTCGGGTCGAGCGAGAGCGCGGGCCGGCTCGTCCCGTATCGCGGAAGGAGCCGTACCGGTCCTTGACTCAGCAGGATCAGCGGGTTCAAGTAGACCTCGCCGCGCCGGAGTCCCCAGTGCAGGCAGGCTGCCGCCGGGCAGCCGGCATGACCGGCTCCAAGCCTGCCGATCACGTGTCCGAGCCCGACGGACACCCCGGCCGAGACAGTCGCCGCCACCGGCTCATAGGTCGTCCGGAGCCCATCGGCATGTTCGATGCTGATCACCCCACGACCGGCCAGCGGTCCGGCGAAGACCACGGTGCCCGCACCGGCTGCACGTACCTCCTGGCTGGGGCTCGCGGCGAGGTCCACCCCTCGGTGTCCTGAGCCGTAGGGATGGTCCGGGGGATCGAAGCCGCGAGTGATCGTCAGCGGTTCGGGCAGCGGGGCAGTCCATTCACCGGCGGCGGCGCTGCCGATCGGCAAAGACGCCCAGAGGGCCAGCACGATCAGAGGGACGGACAACCCCCGGCTGATCGGTCGGAACCACACAGACCACAGCGTTGCCTCACATTTGCCGGGTTCGGTCGACCCTGGGTGCGGCTGTGGGGAACCGCAGATCGACCGGCAGCAACTGTGGACGGCGGATGGGTACACTCGTAGGCAGCGGTCTGCCCCTGTGGTCGGCCGACTTCGCGTGACCTTCTCCACCGTAGGTGGAAGGCAGCCTCGTCTCGGTCCCGACTCGTCGGGTCAGCCAGGCTCCTTGGTCACCAGGGCGGCACCCCGCCGTGGGGTGTCGCGTCAACCGAGTGCGAGGCATCGCGGGGCAACCCGGCGGTGCGCGCGTGAACTGAGAGGACGGCCTGTGGCTGTCGTCACTATGAAGAACCTGCTCGATGCAGGCGTCCACTTCGGACATCAGACCCGGCGCTGGAACCCGAAGATGAAGCGGTTCATCTTCACCGAGCGCAACGGCATCTACATCATCGATCTGCAGCAGACGCTGACCTACATCGATGACGCCTACGACTTCATCAAGCAGACCGTGGCCCACGGCGGCACCGTGCTGTTCGTGGGCACCAAGAAGCAGGCGCAGGAAGCCATCGCCGAGCAGGCCAACCGCGTCGGCATGCCGTACGTGAACCAGCGTTGGCTGGGCGGAATGCTGACCAACTTCCAGACCGTGCACGGTCGGCTGCAGCGGCTCAAGGAACTCGAGACGATGGAGCAGACCGGCGTCACCGCGACGCTGAGCAAGAAAGAGGCCCTGGGTCTGTCCCGCGAGAAGGCGAAGCTCGAGCGCAGCCTGGGCGGGATCCGCGACATGGCCAAGACGCCAAGTGTGGTCTGGATCGTGGACACCAAGAAGGAGCACATTGCGGTCGGCGAAGCACGGAAACTGGGCATCCCGGTTGTCGCCGTCCTCGACACCAACTGTGATCCAGACGAGGTCGATTACAAGATCCCCGGCAATGACGACGCCATCCGGAGTGCGGCCCTGCTGACCCGCGTCGTGGCCGATGCCGTCGCCGAGGGGCTCATGGCCCGCCAAGCTGCTCAGACCGCGGCCAGTGACGGTGCGGACAGCGCGGACGGCGCCGAGATCGGGGCCAACGAACCCCTGGCCGAATGGGAACGTGAGTTGCTCGAGGGCACCAGGCCAGACGATCAGCTCGCCGCCACGCCGCCGGCATCGGCGAATGGGGCCGCCCCGGCTGCGCCATCGGCGACTGCTCCGGTCGAGGTGAAGTCCGACTCGGCCCCCGTCGCTGACCCGGTCACCGCGGCCGAGGGCGAAGACCCCGCGAAACCTCCGGCCTGACACCGACCTGCTCGTACGAGCACCCGCTAGCTGAAGGACACTGATATGCCCAGCTTCACCGCCGCCGACGTCAAGCGGCTGCGTGACATGACCGGTTCCGGGATGATGGCGTGCAAGAACGCGCTCACCGAAGCCGACGGTGATTTCGACAAGGCTGTCGAACTGCTCCGGATCAAAGGAGCCAAGGACGTCGGCAAGCGCCTGGAGCGCGCCGCTGCCAACGGCCTGGTCGTTCTCCGGGAAGGGGCGATGCTCGAGCTCAACTGTGAGACCGACTTCGTCGCCAAGAACGCCGGATTCCAGGAGTTGGCCGACCGTCTGATCGAGATGATCCTGACCTCGAAGCCAGCCGACGTGCCTGCTCTGCTGACGCAGGCCATGCCGGATGGGAACACCGTGGCACAGACCTTGCAGGATGAGTCCGCGAAGATCGGCGAGAAGCTCGAGCTCACCCGGTTCGTCGTCTTCGACGGTACGACCGCCGCGTATCTGCACCGCAAGGCGACGGACCTGCCCCCGGCAATCGGCGTTCTCGTCGAGTACGAGGGCGGTTCGGAGGAAACGGCCAAGGCGGTAGCCATGCAGATCGCGGCCAGCCGGCCGAAGTTCCTGACCCGCGACGACGTCCCGGCCGAGGTCGTCGAGTCGGAGAAGCGGATCGCCGAGCAGACCGCCCGCGAAGAGGGAAAGCCCGAACAGGCGATGTCCCGAATCATCGAGGGCCGAGTGGGCGCCTACTTCAAGGACTTCGTCCTCCTCGAACAAGCATCGATCACCGACCCGAAACGGGACGTTGCCGCGGTGCTTGCCGAGGCCGGGGTCGTTGTGCAGCGGTTCGCTCGCTTCGAGGTCGGACAGCCGTAGGGCAGGATCGACGCCATGTCGTTGCCGGGATATCGACGCATCCTGCTGAAGCTGTCCGGTGAGACGCTCGGCGGGGGCCATGTCGGCATCGATCCGCACGTGGTGGCTGATATCGCTCGCCAGGTGGCAGATGTCGCCAATCGCGGGGTTCAGGTGGCCATCGTGGTCGGGGGAGGCAATTACTTCCGCGGTGCCGAACTCTCCCAGCACGGCATGGAACGTGCCCGCGCCGACTACATGGGCATGCTGGGCACGGTCATGAACTGCCTGGCTCTGCAGGACTTCTGTGAGAAGGCAGGAGTGGCCACCCGAGTCCAGACCGCCATCACGATGGGGCAGGTGGCCGAGCCCTACATTCCCCTGCGGGCCATCCGGCACATGGAGAAGGGCCGCATCGTGATCTTCGGTGCGGGGGCGGGGATGCCGTACTTCTCCACAGACACGGTCGCCGCCCAGCGGGCACTCGAGATCGGATGTGAGGTGCTGCTCCTCGCGAAGAACGGCGTTGACGGCGTGTATGACGCCGATCCCCAGAAGGTGCCGGGTGCCCTGCGCTTCGACACAATCACCCATGCTGAGGTGCTCGCCCGCGGGCTCGCCGTGGCTGATGCCGCCGCCATCAGCTTGTGCCAGGCAAATGGCCTGCCGATCGTGGTGTTCAGCCTCGATGTCGACGGCAACATCGCCCGAGCCGTCGATGGTGAGAAGATCGGTACGCAGATCGTCACACCAGGCTGAGGGCTCGACCTAGCCGCCGATAGGACAGCGCGAACGGGGCCAATCGGCCGAGGACGGAGGAACGCGTGATCGACGACACACTCCTCGACGCCGAGGACCGGATGGACAAGGCAGTTTCGGTGTTGCGCGAGGACCTGGGCACTCTCCGGACCGGACGGGCGACACCGTCGATGTTCAACAAGATCATGATCGATTATTACGGGGCGCAGACGCCAGTCCCGCAGATGGCCTCCATCAACATTCCGGAGGCCCGAATGGCGATCATCAAGCCCTACGACATCAGTCAGCTGGCGGCGATCGAAAAGGCGATCAGAGACAGCGATCTCGGCGTCAATCCCGGTGGTGACGGGACGATGCTGCGCATCGTCTTTCCGCAACTCACCGAGGAACGTCGCCGCGACCTCGGAAAAGTCGCCCGCACCAAGGGCGAGGACGGCAAGGTCGCCGTACGAAACATCCGACGGCGGGCCAAGGAAGAACTCGAGCGCCTACAGAAGGACGGTGAGGTCGGTGAGGACGACGTTCGTCGCGCGGAGAAGGAGCTCGACGACATCACCGCAGCGCACGTCGGCAAGATCGACGAGGCAGTGAAGACCAAGGAAGCCGAGCTTCTCGAGGTCTGAGCGGTGCTCGAAGAGAGGCCCAAGAACCGGCTTGGCCCACCGACGACACCGTCCGATACCGACTCGGATGGTGCCTCGTCAGGCCCAGCGGCCATCTCCTCCGACGTGCACCCTCAGTCGGCGCCGGTCCAGGTGAATACCTCGGTCACCGATCAGCCACCGGCTCCGGGCCGTGCCGGGCGTGATCTGCCCGTCGCGATCGGGGTCGGGGTCGGGCTGGCCGTCGCCATCGTGGTGTCGCTGGTCTTCTACCGACCGGCCTTCTTGGGCGTTGTGCTCGCGGCAGTCCTGATCAGCATCTGGGAACTGAGCCGGGCACTGCGCAGCGTTCGGGTACGCCCCCCGCTACTGCCCCTCATGCTCGGCGCCACCGCGATGATCGTGGTCACCTGGGTCAGCGGCCCCGGCGGGCTCGCAGTCACCACAATGTTGACAGTGCTGGCAGCCATCGTGTGGCGCCTGTCCGACGGCCCGGTCGGATACTTCCGCGACGCGTCGACCGCGGTGCTGATCACGGTGTACGTACCGTTGCTCGCCTGTTTCGCCGTGCTGATGCTGCGCCCCGATGACGGGGCTACCCGGATCGTCGCGTTCATCCTCACCGTGGTGTGCAGCGATGTCGGGGGGTACGTCGTTGGCGTGCTGTTCGGCAAGCACCCCATGGCCCCGACGGTCAGTCCGAAGAAGTCCTGGGAGGGCCTGGGCGGGTCGGTGCTTGCCTGCATGATCGTCGGCGTCCTCATGGTGGCGTTGGCCCTTGACGGGACCTGGTGGCAGGGAATGCTCTACGGCGCGGCGATCGCGGTGACCGCGACCCTCGGCGACCTCGGTGAGTCGATCGTCAAGCGTGACCTGGGCATCAAGGACATGGGAAACCTGCTTCCCGGCCACGGCGGGCTGATGGACCGGATGGACTCGTTGCTGCCCTCTGCAGCCGTCGCATACCTCCTGCTGACCGCCTTCGTTCCACCGGCGCTCACCTGACCCAGCGGCGTGCGGCCTATGCGGTCATTGAGCCTGGGCCGCGTGCTGCCGGATCCAGGTGTGCATCGCGATCCCGGAGGCGACACCCGCATTGATCGAGCGGGTTGACCCGTACTGCGCGATCGAGCACACGACCGAGGCGCAGGAGCGGGCGAGTTCGCTCAGGCCACCACCCTCCTGCCCGAAGAGCAGCACGCATTCCCGGGGCAGTTCGGCGGTCTCCAGGGGAATCGCGCCCGGCAGATTGTCGATGGCCACGACCGGCAATCGGGCCTTCTCGGCCCACGTCGTCAGTTCTGCCGCGTCCGCGTGATAGCGGATGTGCTGATAGCGATCGGTCACCATCGCGCCGCGCCGATTCCAGCGCCGCCGACCGACGATGTGCACCTCGGCTGCAAGGAAGGCGTTCGCTGTACGGACGACCGTCCCGATGTTGAGGTCATGAGCGAAGTTCTCGATCGCGACATGGAAGGGATGCCGGCGCTGATCCAGGTCGGCCACGATCGCCGCCATGGACCAGTACCGGTATCGGTCCACGACGTTGCGCCGGTCGCCATCGCGGACCAACTCCGGATCCAGCCGCGGATCGTCGGGTACGGGGCCGGGCCACGGCCCCACTCCCACCGGCTCGTCGCCCATGCCAACAGTCTCTCGCGGTGTCCGTGGGGACCGGCACAGGCATGGAACGATGGTGCGGACATGACTGCGACGTCGCTGCCACTTTCCTTGGTCTGGACCCCACCTCGGGGCGCCAAACCACCGCGCCATCTCGCCGATCTGTCCATCGAAGATGCCCGCGCCGCGGTAATCGAGGCCGGCCACCCCGGCTACCGGGCCGACCAGCTGTCCCGGCATTACTTCGACGCACCCGCTAATGCCGAGTTGAGCACCGTGCCTCGCGCGGACCGGGACATCCTTCGGGCCGAGTTCCTGCCCTCACTGCTCGAGACGGTCAACGAGCGCACTGCGGACGGGGGGCGTACTCGCAAGACCCTGTGGCGGGCCTTCGATGGGACATTGATCGAGAGCGTGCTGATGCGCTACCCGGGTCGAGCAACGCTGTGCGTATCCAGCCAGGCCGGCTGCGGCATGGCCTGCCCGTTCTGCGCCACCGGTCAGGGCGGACTGACCCGCAACCTGTCGGCCGGCGAGATCGTGGATCAGGTGGTCTGGGCGGCTCGCGCCATGCGAGCCGGTGCGCTGCCCGGCGGGCCGGGGCGGCTTTCCAACGTCGTCTTCATGGGCATGGGCGAGCCCATGGCCAACTACAACCGGGTGCTCCTGGCGATCCGACGAATGCTGGCGCCCACGCCGCACGGCCTCGGCATGTCCGCCCGCGCCATCACTGTCTCGACCGTGGGCCTGGTGCCCGCCATCCAACGACTGAGCAAGGAGGGACTTGCCCTCACGCTGGCAGTGAGCCTGCATGCCCCGGATGACGAATTGCGCGACACCCTCGTCCCGGTCAATACGCGGTGGCCCGTTCGCGAGGTGCTTGAGGCGGCGTGGCACTACGCGGACCTCACCGGGCGGCGGGTCTCCATCGAGTACGCGCTAATCCGAGACGTCAACGATTCCGTCGAGCGCGCCGATCACCTCGGCCGCCTGCTCGCCGGGCGATTGACCCACGTCAACGTGATCCCGCTCAACCCGACTCCCGGGAGCAAGTGGGATGCCAGTTCGCCGCAGGCACAGGATCGTTTCGTCTCAGCGGTGCAGTCGCATGGCGTTGCGATCACCGTCCGCGACACCAGGGGTCGCGATATCGACGGTGCGTGCGGGCAGCTAGCGGCGTCCGTCGGCGGGTCGTCGGCCATACCAACGGCGGCGCCACCGCCCGGGCTGACCCCCGGATGAGCGAGGCCGAAGCGCACCCGCACAGCCACACTGATGTCTCGGGCGGCTGGCTGCGGGCCGCCGTCTTCGGAGCCATGGATGGGTTGGTGACCAATACCGCGCTCGTGGCGGGCCTGGGAGCGGCTGCCCCGAGTGGAACGGTCATCCTCGGCGGCGTCGCCGGACTCACCGCCGGGGCGATCTCGATGGCGTTGGGGGAGTGGACCTCGGTCTCGACCCAGAACGAGCAACTCGACCTCGAGCTGGACAAGGAACGCCGCGAGCTGCTGATTCACCCAGTTGAAGAGCGCGCCGAACTCGTCGAGTTGTGGCGCAGCCGAGGCCTGGACCGCGATCTCGCCGTCCAGGTCGCCGAACAGCTGTCGCGGGACCCCGAACAGGAACTGCGCGAGCATGCCCGGGCCGAACTCGGGCTGGATCCGGATGAGAAGCCCTCACCATGGACGGCCGGCATCTCGTCGTTCGTCTGTTTCGCGCTCGGTGCGCTGATGCCGCTGTTGCCCTATCTACTGGGCTACGGCGAGGTCTGGCTGGCCGTCGCAGTCGGCGGGGTGGGCCTGTTCTTCGCCGGGATAGCTTTCGCCCGGTTCACGGCTCGGCCGTGGTGGTCCAGTGGCCTGCGCCAGTTGATCATGGGCTTGGTGGCCGCCGGGCTGACGTACGTGATCGGTTACTGGATCGGCGTTCCGACGACCTGATCAGGCCTGGCCCGGCCGGTGAGCGTCGGTAGCATGCGAAAGAGCCGACAGCCGACTGATGGTGTTAGGGGCGCGCCTATGCCGGACGAACCGGACATCGCAAGCCGGAGCCTGCGCACTGGGCTGCTGATCCAGCAAACGCGCGGTGAGCCCCCGGCGGGCCTGTTCGTCCCGCTGGCCGAGCAACTGGCCAACGTCCGCCGGTGGAATGCGGAGCGTGGCTGGCGCCTGAGTGGCGACGAGCTCGACGCAATAGACCTCACCCCTCGTACGTACGCCGACCCGCTGGTGGTCGACGTCATCGCGGTCTACCTCGACGACCTTCCCGAGCGTGACGGCCAGCAACCCCTCGACGGTGTTCGGCGGACCTTCCACGAACTGTGGGCTGTGGCAGCCGAGCAGCAGCCCAAGACATGGTTCTGGGACTGGGTGCGGGATCGGTACAACCCCCGACCCAAGCCGGTGCGGCTGCTGCCGGGAATCATCCACTGGCCGGGGGTACGCCGGATGACGATCGACCTCGGCGCGCATTGGGAGCCGGCGAAGCACCTCCGGCCCGGCAACCTCAGAGGCCCGAACTCAGCGCACGCCGAGATCCTCGCCGCTGCCGCGCATTTCCCGAAGTGGGCTCGCGCCATGGATGGGAGAAGCGTTCCCTATATCTGGCTCGCGGGTTATCAGGTCACCTATCCCGAGGAGTCCGCCCATCTGCGGCTTCCTGGCCTTGCCTGGGTGGAGTACCGCTCCACACTGAGTCTCACGGTTGATCGGGTAGACCGATCGCACAGCGGCTGGGCGTCCCCGATTGTCTAGCCGAAGGCCCGGATTCTTTCCGGTACTGGCGGCTCCCTACGAAACGAACCCGCAGCCCTGGCCGGGAATGTGGCCGAAGGCCCGGATTCTTTCCGGTACTGGCGGCTCCCTACGAAACGAACCCGCAGCCCTGGCCGGGAATGTGGCCGAAGGCCCGGATTGTTGTCGGTACTGCCGGCCCCCATCCCCAACCGAAACCTGGGCGCGACCGATCACTTGCGCCAGGCATTGCGGCGGCGCAGCGCATCGCCGATCAAGAGCGCCACGATGAACGCAGCCGTCCCCAGCACCCATAAATTCTCGACGTCACCGGGGTGGTTGCCGAAGAGCACCATCAGCACCAGCGAGATGACTGCCAGCCAGCCGAGAACCCTGGGCAGGACCTTGAACTCCTGATGCCAGCCCCAGTCCTCCGGGCGTTCGTGCGGAACGAGCACGTAGCCATCGAATGACGTCGGGGCCGGGTCGTGGCCCGGCTCGGCAGTGGCGCTCACATGGATCCTTTCCGACCGCTTGCTGGTGGTCCACATCATCGCAGACCCGGCGAGGTCAGCAGCGTGCAATCCGGTACGGCGAGGCGCAGGGCTCGCCAATGACGACGGCGGGGCTTGACCGCGGCGGGCTGCCGCGCCGCCAGTAAAAGGGCCACGTCGTGCGAGGAGTCGGCGTAGGCATACTCGACGGGCAGGGCGTACCCCGCCGCGAGCAGCCGGCTCACCTTGCCGGCCCCGCGCCGGTCCCGTTCCGGAACCCAGCCATCGCGTAGCGGTCGGAGGCGCGGCGCGACGACGGGCGCTCCCACGATGCCCAGAGCGCGTACGACCTCACTGGCCACGGGTTCCACCGAAGCCGTGGCGATGACGACCTGGGCACCGGATCGCTGGTGCGCGGCCAGCCGCGCCAGGGCGATCTCGATTCGATTGCCAGAGCCGGGGCCGGCATGCCAGGCGGCGAAGGTTCGAGCCCGTCGATGCAGCTCGCTCTCGCTGCGACCGACCGTGGCCAGCCAGACGTAGGCCGCACCCGTTCGGCCGCACGTCCGGCGCGTGAGTAGGACTACGACGGCAAAGGGTGACAAGAGGGCGGCGACGAAGAGCCGCCAGGGCGAGCCGCAGATGAGCAGGCGGATGAACTGGCCGAAGGAACTGCCGTCGACCAGAGTCCCGTCCAGATCGAAGACCGCGACGTCGTGGCCATCGGTCCGGGCGGCATTCATCCCAGCAAGTGTGCTGCCTGAGTCACCGCGTGCGAGAGACTGCCCCTGTGTCCGACCCGCGCTCTGTCATTCTGCTCGGTTCGACGGGTTCGATCGGTACTCAGGCTTTGGAGGTGATTGCCGACCAACCCGGCAAGTTCATCGTCACCGGGATCGCGGCGGGAGGGCAGAACCCACAACTCCTGGCCCGCCAGGCGTTGGATTGCGGGGCTCGGACGGTCGCCGTGGCTCGCGCCACCTCCGCCCAGGACCTGCAGTTGGCCTTCTACGCCGAAGCCAGCCGCCGTGGCTACGACGAGGGCGACTACGCGGTGCCCGAAATCCTTGCCGGACCGCAGGCCGCGGTCGAACTGGCCGCCCGGCCGGCCGATGTCGTACTCAACGGCATCACCGGCTCGATCGGACTCCAGCCCACGCTGGCGGCGCTGGCTGCAGGCTCGATGCTCGCGCTTGCTAACAAAGAATCGCTGATCGCCGGTAGCGATCTCGTGCTGGCCGCGGCCCGACCGGGCCAGATCGTGCCGGTGGACTCCGAGCACTCGGCCCTGGCCCAGTGCCTGCGCGCAGGCACCGCCTCCGAGGTAGCGAGGCTGATCGTGACGGCGAGCGGCGGGCCGTTCCGCGGCATGACCCGGGCCGAGCTCGTCGACGTCACCGTCGAGCAGGCCCTCGCGCACCCGACCTGGACGATGGGGCCGGTCGTGACCATCAATTCCGCCACGATGGTGAACAAGGCACTCGAAGTCATCGAGGCACACCTGCTCTTCGGCATTCCGTACGACCGGATCGACGTCGTCGTGCACCCGCAGTCGATCGTGCACTCGATGGTCGCCTTCGTGGACGGGTCGATCCTCGCCCAAGCCAGCCCCCCGAGCATGAAACTGCCCATCGCCTTGGCCCTGTCCTGGCCGGATCGACTCAGTGACGTGGCAGCGGCCATAGACTGGACTCGCGCCCAGAGTTGGGACTTCGAACCCTTGGACGAGGTTGCCTTTCCAGCCGTCGAACTCGCTCGTATGGCAGGCCGGGCGGGGCGCTGCCGCCCGGCGGTCTACAACGCGGCGAACGAGGAAGCGGTTGCCGGCTTCCTGCAGGGGAACCTCCCGTTCACCGGGATCGTCGACACCGTGGCGCGTATCGTCGAGAGCGCGCCGGACTTCGGCGTACCGACGTCGGTGTCCGACGTCCTGTCGGCCGAATCCTGGGCCCGCGAGACTGCGCGGTCCCTCATCGCAGGGGAGCACAGTGTTGTCCGAACGCCCCGTACGTAGGACGTCGCTGTGAGCGCAGTGCTCTGGACGATCCTCGGGATCGGGCTCTTCGCGATCGGCCTGCTCTTCTCGATCTGGTTCCACGAACTCGGCCACTTCATGTGGGCGCGCAAGTTCGGGATGCGGGTACCACAGTTCATGGTCGGCTTCGGTCCGACCCTGTGGTCGCGACAGCGCGGCGAGACCGAGCACGGAATCAAGGCGATCCCGCTCGGCGGCTACATCCGCATCGTCGGGATGATCCCGCCCGCCAAGTCCGACGGTCAGGGGCGCACGTACGGGCGACTGCGCCGGATGATCGAAGAGGTGCGTGGGGCGGCCCTCGACGACATCCAGCCTGGTGACGAGGACCGGGTCTTCTACCGCAAGCCATGGTGGCAGCGGGTGATCGTCATGTCGGCCGGGCCGGTGCACAACCTGATCCTGGCGGTCTTCTTCTTCACGGTCATCCTGGTCGGTTTCGGCATCCCGGAAGGCACCTCGCTGACGATCAACACGGTCAGCGAGTGTGTGCTGCCCGCGGGCTCGCCGGTGAAGGACTGCACGACCCCGGTCGATGCTGACGGACTGCCGTGCGGTGTCGGGGACGACGGTTGCGACCTGCCCGCGGCCAGCCCCGCCGC
>Ga0208612_1001057_pt1 | contig 11513 bp, 12 predicted proteins | sample AntDryMetagUQ889_FD_188089 | JGI IMG/M metagenome (GOLD analysis project Ga0208612, IMG submission 188089) | Polar desert microbial communities from Antarctic Dry Valleys - UQ889 (SPAdes) | ecosystem: Environmental > Terrestrial > Soil > Desert | place: Antarctic Dry Valleys | collected 2008-12-31 | reverse complement strand
GGAACCGCTAACGCCGCGGACTTCGAACTGCTCAGAAAACACCGCTCTCAGGAGCGCATGACCGTCTGCTCGAAAGCCGGGTTGACAGGACCCACGGTTGCTAGAGCTACCTGGTTCACTGCTCACCTCCTGTTCCGGGCGCCTCCGGCGCCTTGCCGTTCTGACGCCTAGTGACCAGGTCCCGCCATCAGCGACGAAGCGCTACCGATGCCGAAGGCAAGCGAGCCTCCATGGACGAGAGCGTGCGGTTGCGTGGAGGAGCGGCGGGCCTAACGTGGCGTCGTTTCAGAACGGCAGCCGGTGGTACCGGAGACGGTGAGCATCAGGTCGGGTCGGAACACCGACCGGCTTCGCTCCGAGTGGAGAGGACCTAATCCTCGAACACCGACCCGTCGTTGGTCAGGACCATCGCTCCGAGAGCCCGTCCCTCAGCGCAGGCATCGTCAACGCCGTCGAGCCCCGCGGTTGCCAGTTGCACGCTGGTCGAAGGTGTCCGCCCCGACTAGCGGGCGTTTGCCATTGCAGGGCAACGGGCCGATCAGTCAGGCAGAGCGTAATGGCTGCCGCTCAGTGACGGCCCTGCTCGACCGGCGGGGCCGTTGCGCTTTACCGATACACAAGGGCGGCCCTTCCGACCTAGCTTTGAGCCGAGCCGAGTAGGCGACGACGTCATCGAAGCTGCGGGCCAGGGACGCGAGTCGAGCCTCCGTTCGGACGCGTTCCGCGGCAAGGATCGTCTCTATCTGGGAATGCTCATGCTCCACTTCCTCAGGTTAGGAGGCGATGCCAGGAAGGATGAGCTCAAAGCGGGCACCACTGCTGTCGCTGGCCGAGGCGGTCAGCGAGCCGCCATGTGCTTCGGCGAGACGTCGCGAGATGTAGAGACCCAGGCCCATCCCCTTCTCGGAGCGACCCAGTCTCTCGTACTGCTGGAAGACCTTCTCTCGCTGATCCTCGGGGATCCCGGGCCCTTCATCATCGACGGTCAGGCAACCGCTACCGGCCTTTGCGCGGACAGTGATTCGGATGGTCGTGTTCGCGGGGCTGAACTTGAAGGCGTTGGTCAATAGATTGCTCACGATTTGCCGAACTTTGCCGTTGTCCGCCTCCACCAGGACGTTCTCCAGTACGTCGACGCTCACCTTGTGCTTGATCGCCATCGGTTTCACGTCTCGAACGGTCTCTACCGCTAGCTCACCGAGCGAGACCTGGGAGAGGTTCAATCGGATCCCATCCCGCTCCACGGAATTGAGCACCAACATCGTGTCCAAGACGCTCTGAAGCTGCGTGCTGCCCCGAACTATCGCCTCCGCGCATCGGTATGCGGTCTCCTTGTCCATCGTCGTCAGGGAATCAACCAAGGTCTGTGCGAAGCCACGTATCACGGTAAGCGGGGTGCGAAGTTCGTGAGCGGCCCGACTGATGACGGCACTGTCCTCGGGAGGTGTGAATCGGTCGATCTCCGACACATGTCGCGGCGCGTCTGTCTCTTCGATCGAAGGCAGAAGAAGCGAGATGTCGACGGCGTCTCCGGTGATTCGTCGGACTGGGGACGGCGCCCAGCGCACGATCATCGGGGTAGCCAGGACCAGGTCCTCTTCCGCGCGGCCTGGGTCCTCCAGCACGTCAACGATCGAGAGCTGCACGCAGCCTCCCAGCTCGCGAGCTTCGCCCTTCACTTTCGCAACTAGCTCGGCCGATCGTCGCGCCCCCGCTACATACAGCGTTATCTGAGCCGCGCCGCCCCCGTTCCGTGTGTTCTGTTCAGCGCTCAATCCCAGATCCCTCGGCGGACGTGGGGGCCATGAGACCTACGACGCCTTTGAAGGGCTGCGCGATGTGAAGGCCCGAATCGTCGATCCAGAACTCGCGCAAGGTCTTGTCGTGATCGGAACCGCGCATCTTGAGCACGTTTATCCCCCTGCGTATTTCGGCGCCCACCGCGACGTACTGCAGCGAGATGATGGTGTCGGTGATCGTGGAGACGTGCAGATCGGTGAGCCCAGATTCGGTGTCCGAGCCGGACGCGGTCGCCGTGAACAGACCCAGGAGCCCGCGCGCTTTCAGCTGGAAAGCGATCCCCAAGGCGCACTCACTGAAACTCGTCACCGTCGAGACTCGCTGGAGAGCGGTCAGACTGTCGATCACGACGCGGTCGGGCTGGAAATCCTCGATCGCGGCGTTCAGTCTCAGCAAGTGATCTTCCAGAGAGCGAGCCTCAGGCGCATCCGCAAGGATCCTCAGCCGCCCCGAGGCCTCCATCTGCTCGAGGTCGATTCCCCACTCAGCGGCGTTGCGCACGATCTGCGAGCGGCTTTCCTCGAAGGACTGCAAAAGCGTCTTGTCCCCTGCGTCCACACCGCCTGCGCTGAACTGAGTGGTGAGCAGTGACTTGCCTGTGCCGGTCGGTCCCGTGACGAGTACGAGTGAGCCACGAAGCAGCCCACCTGAAAGCATCCGGTCTAGTTCGGTGTTGCCAGAAGCGATCCGCGCGGTGGACGATTCATAGTCGAGATCGACCCTCACGTTCGGAACCACGGTGAGACCGCTGGCGGGGTGGAGGGTGAACAGATGCTCCCCACGAAGGTGGGAGCCCCCTCTTAGCTTCAACACCTCGATCGTCCGTCGCCTCCTTTCACCGCGCAGCGCGTTGCGCAAGAGAAGGACGCTGTCGGCTAGAAACTCCTCGAAGCCGAACTGTCCGACGGGTCCGTAGTCGTCGGATCGCTCTCCGGTCATGACGGTCGACACGCCCAGTTCTTCCAGGGCTGCTCCCAACTGGAAGAGCGCCGAACGGGCGGGACCGCGATCTTCAAACCGCGTGATCAGCGCGCCGATCGAATCGATGGCTACCCGTTGAGCGCCGATTCCCTCGATCGCATAGTGGACCCGGGCGATCAGTGGCGTGAGGTCAAAGGCACCTGAGGTATCCATCTCGTGGATGTGGTTAAGCGAGGCATCAACGAAGGCCCACCTATCGGAGCGCTCCCACCCTTCGATGTCCCACCCGAAGGAGCGCACGTCGGAACGCACCCGGGCAGGCCGCTCCTCGAAGGTCACGAAGACCCCGGGTTCCCCCAGCTCGATCCCCTCGGCCAGGAACTGGACGGCAAAGATCGTCTTGCCGCTGCCCGCCGTGCCGGTGACCAGACTGAGACGGCCCTTCGGCAGGCCCCCATTAGTGATGACCTGCAGGCCGCGACCGGCTCCAGCGAGCCTGGCTACCTCGAAAGCGTTGTTTTCCCTCACCGGAAGAAGGATAAGGCTCTGTCGAAGCCTTTGGCGTGTTGAGCCCCTAGCTCATCCAGTTGAAAGAATCCTCGAACGAGTCGGGCCGTATTTTCCGTGGGCCGGTGGCACCGCGGGCAGACAGTGCCGAGGGCCGCACCGCATCGGACACAGAAACTGTTACCGGAAGGGTTCTCGCAGGCGCACGAAGGGCAGTTCAAGTTTGCCACCGCGCCTAGTGGCTATGCCGGTTTCGAAATCGATCTGCCCTCATCCGGTTCGCGCTCACACGAAGCTCCAGGGTCGTCAGATCCGCGCTGGCCCCCTCATGGGGGCCCCCCAGAACTCAATGAGGGCTCCATACCACTCGCACACTACTTCTGCGTCCTGGTCTTAGGGCGCAGCAGACCTGTCAGACGGTTACCACTCGCTCGCCGTGGAGCAATTGCGGTCGTGGACCAGAGGAGATTCGAACTCCTGACCTCACCCGTGCGAGGTGTGCCGAAGTCAATTACGGCTACGCACATGCATTCACATTTTCGGCCATCTATGCAGGTCAGACGGCATTTGCGGTTCACGCCTATTTACATCTACTGACGCCGATTTCCGGCTGTGATGTTGGGTATTTGTTAGGGGCCCGCTCCCGCGGTAGCTCCAAGTGGACCCGTGCGGGTGACTGAAGCGTAGGCCGTTCTTGCTTCGCTGGCTATCGACGACGACGGCAACCCCGGAGCCCGTTCGACGCGCTAGTGATCAGAAACCGTGGGGAAAATCGGGTGCCCAATACTGCGACTCTTGCAAATTCCCCTCGAGCGCATCCCTCAGCGCGCGCAGCGAGCCGCCGAGTCCGATGCCCATCGTCAGAACTTTCTCCCCGAAAGGACCCATCGCGCTGCAGGCCCACGTCTCGAGCATGTAGCCAGGCATGAAGAACTTCTCGCGATCGCTGTCCCAGAGCTGCCACCCGGAAGGAACGGCAGCCTGGAGTTCACGCAGGGCGACCTCATCCTCCTCGGTCAGGTCGTAAGGATGGAAAGCGGGTTCCTTCTGGTGGGTCGGTGTCGGCTCGTGCCAATCCATCGGTGGCCGCCAGGCGATCGTCGTCTCGAGCTCCCCGAGTAGCCGAGCGGCTACCTGCCGGATGGAGTCAGGTTCGTCACGTCCGAAAGCGATCGCGTATTTGCCGTCGCCGTGCGCCCATGCGCCCCACACTGTGATCCGACTCTCAGGTAGCGAGAAGCGTTCACTGTCCGTCCGATGAAATTTCCATCCCGACGGCAGTACCGCCTCGAGTTCCTGGCGCGCCAGCGTGAGGTTGGGGTCGATCGCCTTGCGAAACCACGGCATGCCTCATGCTTACATAACAAACACTTCGCATCCTCGGGGATGTGTATCGACTGCCTGATCATCAGCTGGGCGACCGGTAGCCTGGAGGTATGAACTCCACTAGCAGCGGCGAAATTGTCCTGCGCCGATCGAAGTCGTACCGAGATCGGCTCCGCAAATACAAGGTCATCGTCGATGGTGCTGAAATCGGCCACATCTCGGCTGGCCAGTCCAAGGCATTTGCTGTACCGCCCGGGCGTCACGAGCTCAAGTTACGGCTTGATTGGAAAGGAAGTCCTGTTCTCAGCGTCGAGGTTGCCCCCGGCGTCAGCGCTCACTTTGCATGTGGCGGCAAGCGAGCGAGGAGTGCCCTGTTCGACCTCTTCAGACGCTCTGAGGCGTGGGTCCTGTTAGAGCCTTTGAGTGACTCATAAGGGCCGTGGAATCGGAGCGGTACCGGACGTGGGTAGAGCAGGACATAGCGTCTCTCTCTGGGGACCCCGGATAACGCTCATGATGGCAGGCGCGTATCTCTTCGGGCTATTCCTGGTCGCGTATTGATCGACATCGGTGGGCCATCTTTCCTCGGGGCTGCCATCGGACTTTCCGTGGTCGGCCTTATGGAGTCTTTGATCGGACCTTGGCGAAAATCGACTCAGCGCAGGTGGCTCAGGTCCTATGACAAACACTGGGCCAAGCACCGGTCCGGAGGGCCTCAACCTGCGAGGCGTAGTTCAACGTGAACGCGGCGGCAAACACCCAGAAGGTCTTTCGTAACCAGGAGACGCGGCTTATGGGGACAGCGTTCGGTGGGATCAACATCTTCTTTGGGGTCGTGGTGTTTCTGCTCGAACGCTCTTGGGCTGGCTTCGGGGTAGCCCTGCTCCTCATCGCTCTTGGGATAACGATTCTGGTGAAGTGGCGGAGGCAGGGCATTTACGCCAACTCATCTGGACTCATCATCCGCGGGGGGTTCACGACGCGCGAGGTCGCGTGGGCTCAGGTGAGAGTGTTCGAGTTGAGACCGGTGAGCTACCAGGCTGCACCGGTAACGTTTGTTCAACTCGTTGACGGCACGAGTGTCCCAGCGCGCGCTCTATACGGAGGGCGATTGCCGTCGATGGATCGTCGAGCCCAGACTCAGATAGATGAATTGAATGCTTTAGCCCGGAGCTACCAAGCCAGGCCTTCTTCACTTGAAAGCGGAGATCTTTAAGTGGACGTAGATCCGCACTTCGGCGAAAGCCTCGCAGCTCCGCTGTTCCGCGAGACCGAGGGTGCGCTCCTCGCCGCGCGATCACGTGCCGTGAAGTACTTCGCGGCCTGGTTGATGGCGACTTCGTTTGGCTTCTCTGTCCTCTACTCTTTTGGCCCATCTCTGGGCTGGCCTAGCGGTGGGCACCCGGTGAAGGGACACGTCGTCGAGATACGGCCGGTGTCGGACGGAGAGGTTGTTTTCTGGGAAGCGGTCGGTCCCGAAGGGCGGGTGTACTGGTCTAACCACCTCGACGAGGACCATGAGTGGGACCTGGGAGATCCGATCGATGGCTGGATAACGGATGACGCCAGGTTCTACATGCAGGAGTTCGCTTCCTGGATGGGGCCTGCCGGGGGGTACCTCTGGTTCATGGTCCTCATCACCCTCCTCTTCGTGGGGCGCCGGCTCCTCGGTATCGTCATCGCCCTGTGGGATCTCCGCACCGGTCGAGATCGGCCCCGACGTGGATACGTCGCACTCATAGAGAACCCGCTTCCGAAGACCTGGCGACCGCTGGTCTTGATCTGGTGGGACGACCCAACCGACGGTGAGAAGGCGCCCTTTCCCGACGTGACCTTCCTGGCGGACGATGTGACTGGTGAGCACCTCAAGTCAGGCGTGCAGATGAGGGTCCTGGAAGCTGAAGTAGACACGGGGCGGTTCTCTTGGATGAAGCCGCGCTGGATTGCTGTGACTGGAGGCGTCCTCGTCCCTCATCGACGCGCTCTTCTGGCTGGCGCGTTGTCGACGAGCGAGACACGCGGTTGGACGAACAAGAAGCCCGTGCGTTTGAAAAGCGATGGTGGGGCCCCAGAAGAGACTGGGCAGTTGCATCCGCGTTGGAGCGATGGCTTCGCGGCAATGGTCCTGATCCGAGTCGGCGCAGTGGCAGCACTTGCCTTGGTGTCCTTCTTCATAGCGGAAGGTCATCCTGTAACCCTGGTTTAGCCGCTCCGACGCGCCCAGGGTGCGTCCTTAAACAGACCTAGGGGTATTCGATCTCAGCCTCGTCCTTAACTTTCCCCTCATGGCCAGCGTGGCAGGTTCGCCCCTGCGCCCTCCGGGGTTCTGAGCCCGGTGCTCTACTGAGCTACACGCGGATCGCTCGAGGATATCGGTGGACGAGCTAGATAGGAAAGAATGGCGCATGGACGAGAAACCAATACGAGGGCCAAATCCGCCATTCCCAGAGATCATCCGCGTCGAAGTCGGCAGCACGATTCACGGGATTGGACTCGAGAATAAGGACGACCGCGACGAGATGGGCGTCTGTATAGAACCTCCCGAGTACGTGATGGGTCTCGAGGTCTTCGAGCAGTACGAATATCGAACCGCTCGCGAACGAACGGGTATCCGCGACGCTCGGTCCCAACCGGGAGATCTGGATCTGACGGTCTACAGCCTCCGCAAGTACTTGCGCCTTGCAATCAAGGGCAACCCGACTGTCATGCTTCTTCTCTTCGTGCCGGAGGACAGACTCGTGGTCAAAACCCCTCTAGGCAAGGAACTCCAAGAGCTAGCGCCCGCGATTGCGAGCCGCTCAGCGGGTCAGCAATTTCTTGGCTTTCTGACTGCTCAGAAACAAAGGCTTCTGCGCGAACGTGGGACGGCGAAGATCCCGTCGCGGGATGACCAGAACGCTAAGTACGCAGCGCACATGCTGCGCCTGGGTTACCAGGGCGTCGAATTTCTGACGACGGGGCGGATCACTCTGCCGATACCGGAACGCGATCGAGAGCTCGTCCTTGACACCAAGAGGGGAGAGGCAGACATGAACCGCGTCCTCTCCACTGTCGCCGAACTGGAGCGAGAGCTTGCTGACCTCATCGACACGTCGCCGCTGCAGCCCGAGCCGGACCAGGAAGCAGTCAACCGCTTCCTGGTCGAAGCGCATCTACGGTCCTGGAACGACTAGACCTTTCGGGCTTGTACCTCCTGGACTGTTTTTGGCTCAATGAAGCTACGCAGCGTGAAGTCGATGTCGTGCATTTGAGTCGGCGTGAGCCACGGGCGAGCTTGCTCCAATCTAGCTAGGAGTGACTCGATGGTTCCGGGAGTAGGAGCCGTGAAGCTCTTATTCCACGTCGCGATACACGCCGCAGTCAATTGCGACCCTGCGAGCTTCACATCATCCGAAGGTTCCAACAGGGCCTGAAGTCCGAGGGAGAGCGTCGTCCACCGATCTCCACGAGTGAGCAAGGTGACGCAGTACTTCCGCTGGTGGACATAATCGGTCGATCTATCTCGGAGTCAACCTGATGACTCAGCTGGACGCCGACACCTCGCGTGTTGAAGCTCTCTTCGAATTAGCTAATCAATTCGCGCCAGTTATCTCGCCGATGTTCAACCCGTGACTCGCGAGTCGTGAGCTGGCTATGCGGCTCGACTGTGGCTATCAAGATCTCCTTCAACAGAACTTAGGGTCCGTTACTCCTGCGTAGGGCGCAGTGCACACATTAAGAGTGGCAGAGGATGGTCAGCCATCTACGTCGGCTACTTGACGCCGCAACTTCTCCTGGTGACGAGCGACCATGTCGCGCGCCTCAGCGCCGACAGAAACCCGTTTCAGAATTGCCTCGTACTTGGCGTACTCGGCATCCCAATCCTTTTGGAGGTGAGAGAAATCCGGTCTCACCCCCACGCGTTCCCCGATGAGGTCGGCAACCTCATTGGCATAATCCGCTACCGCGTGGGTCCAGTCGGGGCGGATTAGATCAGGGTTCGCGACGGCGTTCTTGAGTGCAAAACACAACCAAAGCGTGACACCTAAGATCTCCATAAGTGACTCTTGGAATGCATCTTCTTCGTATTCCGTCCTGATGCGGGGTAGGTAACCGTCCTCATCAATCTTCAACGCCGGAATGCACGAGGCAGCAGTCGGGTGCGCCCCTTTGCTCAGCACCCCATAAATCGCCGAGTACGCCCGCTCGTCTGTATCGCCGAACCATTCGCGCACTTTGCGATCAGGAACCCAGCCTTCGGCACTGTCCGGCGACCATGTCGTTTTCTCAATCCACTTATCTGCTTTGTCTGGGTTGTGCGCGAGGTACCGGCCAACCCCACCCGCTTCGTAAGCGGCACGTAGAACGGTAGGCACTTCGGTGTAGTAACCGAAGTGCGCTAGCAGTGTGGCAGCTCGGACTTGTCGAAAGCTCCGAGCAAAGCATGCGATTGCGGCGAAATCGTTGCTGCAAGTGATCGCCCAAGGACCCGGTGCTTGCTCGATCAGCCATCCGATTAGGAATAACCCGGACCGGACGAGCCTAGTTGCCGCATCGTCAGATTCTTTGGTGGCAGCCAGGTGGTCTACGTCGCCTTCTGCCAGGGGGTCGGGCAAGCCTTCTTTCTTCCACGTAGGAAACTCCGCCTCATCTGGGTCTTCCGGTTGAACGCCATCGTCGGAAGTCATTCCTAGTGACCCCCTTCAGTGAGTTTGGGCTCTACTCGGCCAGCCGAGGCTTGATTTAGTCACTTGCCACTGCCGCGGCGATCTTCTGTGCGATGACCTCAATGGGATCCCGCGCAGTCTCAAAGCCAGCAAGGTCGGGAAGTATGCCGCTGTACTCGGCGACCTGGCCGAAGGTCACTCCATGCAATACGGGGATCAACGTTTCCTTGTGAAGAAGAGCCCCTAGTTCCCGCTCTGTCCAGAATCGCCCGACGATATAAGCCGGGGTGAGAAGGACAATGCCCGCTTGTGCTTTCTGAAGTCCCTTATCCATTTGTATCGCTTGGCTCTTGCCCGGAGTAATGGCGATGGCGTCGAACCAGACGCTTACGTCGAGTGTTTCGAGATGCCGGCGCAGCTCATCTCCAACTTCAGCACCATCGATTAGTGCATAACTAAGGAAAATGTCCCACTCTCGGTCATCACGTTGCGCGATGGCACTCTGCACCCGGTCCGCAATCGCCTGCTCACCTGTGGTGTAGCGCGGGCCGGACGAAGCAGATCTCAGCTGGCGATTCAGATCGGCAATGACGGTCCTGTTGCGTGCCTCCACTCGGCGGTTGTAATCCGCCACAACCCTCTTGTTGTGCTGGTCGACCTTTCTGTTGTGCGCATCTACGAGGCGTCGGTTCTCCCGGTTTACCCGGTCGACCTCGCGCTTCACCGCGGCTTCGGCCCTCCGCTGGGCGGCGCGCATCTCGCGGTTGAACTTGGCTGCGTCGAAACTTTTTGCCACCAGATGCTCCAGCCTGAAATCTTGTCCTCGTCCTGAGACGACTCGTCGAACTACATCGGTGTAACTATTCGGCGGGGGTTGGCTGTTTCCTCCCCCAGCAGCAACGGACCCATGTGGTGGCGACAAGCCGAAGGCCCTTAACTCAACGGCACGAAACGCCTGGCGGATCTATCTGAACAAGGATCTTGTGACTTCCTGGCGCGCTCGGCGCATGGCGAACCGCCAGGGACGGCAGGACCCGGGCGCCCTCGGAGAAGACATAGGGGGTCCGAGGTCACGCTCTGTTTGCTGTCTGCGATGTTGGGGATTTGTTGGGGAATCAACACGTCGGATAAGCCGCGAAAAAAGATGCCCTTTAACCTGGGCTTTTGTGGACCAGGGGAGAATCGAACTCCCGGCCTCACCCGTGCGAGGGGTGCGCTCTACCAACTGAGCTACTGGCCCGCGAGCGAGCCATCCTAATGCGCCTGCCTTGAGGGTCTTTTCTAGCGGCGGGCGGCGCGCTTCGCAGCTCTGGCGTCCTGCTTCGCGTACTTCTGTCTGAGTCTGATGTTCTCCATGTGCTCGAAGTCGTCGCGCGTCGATTCCAACAGCAACAAGACGACGATCGCTGCATCCACGCATCCGACGAGGAGACCGACCTTGGCGTTCTCGGCCGGAGGGTCGGCCGTCAGCCCCTGCACGGAGGCCGCCAGGGCGATCAGCCCCAGGATCGCGAACGTGATGATCGCCGCGTGGTGGGCGCCCTCGCGGCGACGCAGCACGCCCCACGCGAGCGTCACCGCTAAAACGCACAGGCCCAGCGTCACGCCGGCCGCAAAGATGGCGAACGTCTTCGTCTCCTGAGAGCCACCACCGCCGCCTGAAACGATCAGCGCGTCGCGAAGCTCCGTGTCCGCCGATCCCGGCTCGATGATCAGCTTGTAGAGATCCCAGCCGTTGACGAGGAAAGGGATACATACGAGCAGGATCAGTACGCCGGCGGCGGTCGTGGTGGCGGCGCGTCGTCGCCCGTCTTGCATCATCGGTTGAACTCTAGTGTCGGATAGGGTCGCCGCCATGTCGATCCTGCGCAGGTTCACGCTTCTGGCCACCGTGCTACTGGTATTCGGCGCGTGTGGTGACGAGCCCGCGCCTGCGGACGACGAGGGAAGCTCGGCCGCATCCGGCGATTGCGAGGAGGGCACGGTGACCACCGATTCCGGTCTGCAGTACGAGGAGATCGAGTGCGGCGACGGGGATGAAGCGGGTCGTGGCGACACCGTCAGCGTGAAGCACCGCGGGACCCTCGAGGACGGCAAAGAGTTCGACGCGGGCACCTACCCCTTCCAGATCGGCAGCGGCATGGTCATCCCAGGGTGGGAAGAGGGCATCGCAGGCATGAAGGTCGGCGGTAAGCGCAAGCTGATCATCCCGCCGGACCTCGCCTACGGCGCTCAAGGAAGCCCCCCCGTGATCCCGCCCAACGCCACGCTCATCTTCGACGTCGAGCTCCTCGAGATCCAGGCTCCCCAGTA
>Ga0208612_1001056_pt1 | contig 11516 bp, 8 predicted proteins | sample AntDryMetagUQ889_FD_188089 | JGI IMG/M metagenome (GOLD analysis project Ga0208612, IMG submission 188089) | Polar desert microbial communities from Antarctic Dry Valleys - UQ889 (SPAdes) | ecosystem: Environmental > Terrestrial > Soil > Desert | place: Antarctic Dry Valleys | collected 2008-12-31 | reverse complement strand
TATCTCATGATTTTCTGTTCGAGGAGCGGTTCCAGCTACGAGCGGTTGCGAGAGAAGGGGTTCTCGATGACCAGGCCGGCGATCCTCTGGCCGCCCAGCAGGTCCTCCGTAACGAGCCGCTTCGCTCCGCCGCGATGGGCGGCTTCGATGATGAGGGCGTCCCAGAAGGAGAGCGGGCGGCGCCGCGTGCCATTGACGGTGAGAACTTTCGGGTGGCAACGACGTAGAACTCGGATAGCACCTGTGTGCTGATGATCCCGGATCCGGACTGCCACAGCCCCTCGAGGAGCGACCGCGCAATGGGCTGACGCACCGTCTCCGAGCTGTCATGGGCGTAGGCAAGAACGTTGGTATCAACGAAGGTCGGCGTGCTCAACGCCCATGGAGCTCGTCACGCTCCCACCGCCTGCGGCCGCGAGGGCTCGGTTCCGCCAGGGCCCTTTGGGCCCGTTCCCGAGCTTCTTCATAGCGGTCATCGGCCGCTACCAGCCGCTCCAACTCCGCGGCCACCATCGTGCTCACCGATGTGCCACGCCGAGCGGCGAGCACTTTGGCGTCGCGGATCACCTCGTCATCAAGCTGCACGGTCAAATTGCGCTTCGCCATAGCGTCCTCTCCAGGCGGTGCTCCACAGCCTGCCACGTGGAACGCGCGTGCCCGCGAGTCAGGTGGGCGTGGTGGCGGTGCTGCTCTCGGTGACGGCGGGCTCGGCCGGGGTGTCGCCCAGGAGGCGCAGGGTGTTCGGGGAGAAGAGGGCCAGCGCGCCCACGACGAGGATCATGATGACGGCGGCGCCGATGGTGGCGTCGGCAAGCGTGGTGGCGTCGGCCACCGCCCCCTGGATCAGGGCGCCGATGGGGTAGATGACGCCGAGGGCCATCAGGTAGAGCCCGAGGACACGGGCGCGGAACGCGGTGGGCGCCCGGAGCTGCACCACCGTGTTGAGCCCCGAGAGGATGCCGATGTAGGTGGCGCCCACCAGGCCGAGGGCCAGCACGGCGGTGATCACCGACGGCGAGACGGCGTAGAGGCACAGGGCCACGGGCGCGGCGATGAGGTCGAACACCACCACCTTCTGGCGGCCGAAGCGCTCGGCCAGAGGGGCCAGCATCAAGGCGCCGATGACGGCGCCCACCCCCTGAGCCGTGGTGAGGGCGCCGGTGGCGGTACCGGTGGCCTTGTCACCGCTGGCCAGCAGGAGGGCCTTGGCCGGGATGAGGGCGATGAACGGTGCGGCCAGGAAGGCGGAGAGGGCGATGAGCCCGATGGCGGCTCGGCAACTGGGCTCGTCCTTGGCGGCCTTCATCCCGCCCCGGATCTGCGACCACAGCCCGGTCGTGGGCTCCCCCTTGGCCTGCACACTCAGGCGCATGGCCATGAGGGCCACCACCACGGCGAAGAACGAGACGGCGTTGATGGCGAAGGTCCACGTGTAGGAGCTGAGGGCGATCACGATGGCGGCCAGGGCAGGACCCAGGACCCGGCCCAGGTTGTACTGAGCCGATCCCAGGGCGGTGGCGCCGAGCACGTCCTCCTTGGGCACCAGGTCGGGGACCATGGCCTGCTGGAAGGGGATGAGGAGGGCCAGCACGCAGCCGGCCAGGAACACCACGAAGGTCACCGCCACCGGTGACGCCCGCCCCGTGACTGCCAGCAGCACCAGGACCGCGGCCAGGGCCGCCTCCAACAGGTTGCCCACCGCCAGCCAGCGGCGCCGGTCGAGGCGGTCGGCGAGGGCACCACCGATGGGCGACAGCAGCCCGACCGGCAGGAACACCGCCGCCGCCACCAACGCGGCCCACGACGCCTTGCCGGTTCGGGCGGTCACGAGGGCGCCCACGGCAACGGTCTGCATCCACGTGCCGACGTTCGACACCAGGTTGGCCCAGAAGAAGAGGGCGAAGTTGCGGTGGCGGAGGGGCCGGAAGGAGGCGCGCGACGAGGAAGACGACGACTTCCGGGGCATCAGGTGGCGGCTACTTCGTCAAGACCCTGTTGCAGCGTGTTCCACGACAGCGTGGCGCACTTGATGCGCACGGGGAACTTCACCACGCCCTGCAGGGCCTCCAGATCGCCGAGCTTCACCTCGGGGGTGGTGGCGGCGATTTCGCCGTCGCCATCACCCTCACCGATGCCGTCTCCGTCGCCCGGGTCCCCGTCGAGGCGGTGCTCGTGGATGGACATCATGCCCTTGAAGGCACGGATCAGGGCCCGGGCCTCGGGCAGGGTCTTGCCCTTCACCGCTGCCGACATCATCGACGCCGACGACTGGCTTATGGAGCAGCCCTGGCCGGCGATCTTGAGATCGGTCACCTGGCCGCCATCGACGGCGAGAAAGACCACGACCTCGTCACCGCACAGCGGGTTGTAACCCTCCACCCGGTGGGCGGGAGGCGATTCCAGCTCCCCGCGGTTCCGGGGGCTGCGGTAGTGGTCCAGGATGATCTCCCGGTAAAGGTCCTCGAGCGGCATGGTGGAGCCCCGCAGGTTAGAAGAAGAAGTCCGAGGTCTTGGTCAGCGCCTCGGAGAGGGCGTCGACGTCTGACTCGTCGTTGTACACGTAGAAGGACGCCCGGGCTGTTGCACCCACCCCCATGCGGCGCATGAGGGGCTTGGCGCAGTGGTGTCCGGCGCGCACGCACACGCCCGACTGGTCGAGCACCTGGGAAATGTCGTGGGGGTGGATGCCCTTGTAGGCGAAGGACAGCACGCCTCCCCGTTCCGACGCCTCGGTGGGGCCGTAGATGGTGAGGTCGTCGCCGTGGCGCTCGGCGAGTGACGTGAGGGCATAGTCCGTGAGCACCACCTCGTGGCGGCGGACCTCGTCCATGCCCAGCGCCTCCAGGTAGTCGATGGCGGCGCCCAGGCCCACAGCCTCGGCGATGGGCGGCGTGCCGGCCTCGAACTTCCAGGGCAGCTCGTTGGGCGTGAAGCCGTCGGGGCGGACGTCACGGATCATCTCGCCACCGCCCAGGAACGGCGGCATGGCCTCGAGCAGCTCCTCGCGGCCCCACATGACGCCGATGCCGGTGGGGCCCAGCATCTTGTGAGCGGTGAAGCCGAAGAAGTCGACCCCGAGCTCCACCACGTCGGTGGTCATGTGCGGGGTGTACTGGGCCCCGTCGGCCAGGCAGACGGCCCCTACGGCGTGGGCGGCGTCGGCGATGCGGCGAACCGGAGGGATGGTGCCGAGCACGTTGGACAGCGCCGTGACGCCCACCAGCTTCACGCCGTCGAGCAGGCGGTCGAGGTCGGAGAGGTCGAGCTGGCTGTCGTCGCCCACCGGGATGTAGCGCAGCTCGATGCCCAGCTGCTCCTTGAGCATGAGCCAGGGCACCAGGTTGGCGTGGTGCTCGATCTCGGTGAGCAGGACCACGTCGCCCGGGCGCAGGTTGGACCGCCCCCAGGCGTTGGCCACCAGGTTGATGCCCTCGGTGACGTTCTTGGTGAACAGAACTTCCCGGCTGGCGGGTGCCCCGATGAAGCGGGCGGCCTTGGTCCGCGCCTCCTCGAACATTGCGGTGGCGCGCTCGGCGATGGCGTACACGCCCCGGTGCACGTTGGCGTGGGTGGTCTCGTAGTAGTGCTGCATGGCGTCGAGCACCGACTGCGGCTTTTGGGACGAGGCGGCCGAGTCGAGGAAGACCAACGGCCGCTCGCCCACCTGCTGGTGGAGGATCGGGAAGTCCTTCTTGATGACGGCGGTGTCTAGCGCCATGCGTCGTAGCCCTCGGTCTCCAGGCGGCGAGCCAGCTCCGGACCCCCGCTCTCCACCACTCGCCCGTCGAGGAGGACGTGCACGCGGTCGGCGGCCAGCTCGTCGAGGATGCGCTGGTAGTGGGTGATGAGAAGGACGCCGAGGTCGGGCCGCGCCGCCCGCACCTCGTTCACGCCCTTGGACACGATGCGCAGGGCGTCGATGTCGAGGCCGGAGTCGGTCTCGTCGAGCACCGCCATCTCGGGCTCCAGGATGGCCATCTGAAGGATCTCGTTGCGCTTCTTCTCGCCCCCTGAGAAACCCTCGTTGAGGTAGCGGTCGCCGAAGGAGGGGTCCATGCCCAGCTTTCCCATCCACTCCATGATCGCCAGCCGCAGCTCGAGCACGGAGAGATCGATGCCCTTGCGGGCGGAGAGGGCCTGGCGGAGGAACTGGATGACGGGAACGCCGGCAATCTCCTCGGGGTGCTGGAAGGCGAGGAAGATCCCGGCCTTGCCCCGGGCGTCGGTGGCCCACTCGGTGATGTCCTCGCCCTTGAACAGGACCCGGCCCGACGTCACCTCGTATTCGGCGGCGCCGAGGATGGTGTTGGCCAGGGTGGACTTCCCCGAGCCGTTGGGGCCCATGAGGGCGTGGATCTCACCCGGCATGACGCTGAGGTCGACCCCCCGCAGGATCTCGACGCCCTGGACGGACACATGGAGGTCGTCGATCTCGAAGACGGGAGTGGGGCCAGGCACGGTCCGATCCTATTACCACTACCTCCGTAGGTGGAATGCCCCAAGCCATCGCGGTCTGGAGGACATGACCGGCGCTTTCCGCCGGCTATGTCCTCCAGACGCGATGTCACATGCCGGCGGTGTACTTGGGCGATGACCGAACGACAGGTCCTCGAGCTCGCGAGCCGGCAGTACGGCTCGTTTTCACGTGTCCAAGCACTCGATCTCGGCGTCGACGACGATGTTGCGCGGCGGCGGTTGTCGGCGGGACGGTGGGTCCGGCACGCCCCCGGCGTGTACGGCCTGCCTGGGTGGCCGGTCTCGTGGAGACGGTCGCTGTGGGCCGCGTATCTCGACGCCGGCCCGGGCGCCGTCGTCTCACACGAGTCGGCGGCCGCGCTGCACGAGCTCACGTCGTTCCGCCCGGGGCCGCTCACGCTCACGGTCGCCCACGGAGCGCACCAGCGTCCTGGAGAGGCGACGGTCCACCAGTCACGTGACCTGGCAACGGTCCATTGCGTCCGGATCGACGGTTTTCCGGTCACCACGGTGGAGCGAACGCTCATCGACCTGGCAGCCACGACCCGGCGGGCACGGCTCGCGCTGGCCCTGGACGACGCCTGCCTCACCCGTCGGTGCCGCCTGCAGGACGTCCGGGCCCTGTTCGAGGAGCTCCGTCGCCCGGGGAAGCCCGGCATGCGCCGGCTCGGACTGTTGCTGGCCGCCCGAGGTCCCGGCTACGTGCCGCCCGACAGCGTGCTGGAACGTCGGCTGCTTCGGGTCCTGAGCCGGGGCGGCATTCGACCACCCGTGCTGCAGGCGTCGCTGCCTTGGCGCCCGTCGTGCCCGAACAGGGTCGATGGCCTGTACCGGTCCGAGCGGGTCATCGTCGAATGTGACGGGCGGCGCTGGCACAGCCGCATGGAGACGATGGCCGAGGATCGCCGGCGGGACCGCGAGGCGCAGCTCCACGGATACCGGGTGTACCGATTCGTGTGGGAGGAGGTCACCAAGGAGGCAACCATGGTCTGCGCCACCCTGCGCCGGGCCCTCGATTCCGGTGCCTGATCTCGGTCTGGAGGACATAGCCGGCGGTTTCCGCCGGTTATGTCCTCCAGACGGGGTGTTGCTCCCAACTAGTACTCTGTGGGACCGGTGGGCGACCCGTGGACCTTTAGCGGCGTCAGCGCGCCACTCGGCAGCAACGTGACCCTGGTCCAGGGCTCGGCGTTCTGCATCTCTGCGCTTTCCGGCGACGTGAGCCCGGGCTCGTCCCACGGCCTGTTCTTCCGGGACAGCCGGTTCATCTCCCGCTTCGAGCTCACCGTGAACGGCGCCCACCCCGAAGCCTTGGCCGCCGACACCACAGACCCGTTCAGCGCCGTCTTCGTGGGCCGCACCCGCCCCCGACTGGGCCACTCCGACACCACCCTCATGCTGTTCCGCTACCGCTACATCGGCCGGGGCATGCGCGAGGACCTGCTCATCAGGAACTTCGGGGACGAGCCGTCCTACTGCTCGGTGCAGTACGTCATCGAGGCCGACTTCGCCGACCTGTTCGACGTCAAGGAGGGCCTGCCCGCCGGCCCGGGCGACCGCTCGGTGGAGCCGGAGGACGGGGCCTTGGTATTCCGCTACCGCAACGGCAGCACCCGCCGCGGCGCGAGGATCGACTTCAATCCCGCGCCCCAGATCAAGCGGGGTGAAGCCACCTTCGAGATCATCGTCCCCAGCCGGGGCGAGTGGCGTGCCTGCGTCCAGGTGACACCCATGATCGACGGCGACCACATCGAGCCGCGCTACAAGTGCGGGCAGCCGGTGGCCGATGCCACGCCCATGGAACGGCTGGCCAAGTGGCGCCGGGAGACGCCCGACATCACCACTGATCACGAGGGCCTCCGCCGGGTGGTGGCCCGCAGCGCCGAGGACCTGGGAGCGCTGCGCATCTTCGATCCCGACTACCCCGAGCGCACCGTGGTGGCGGCGGGCGCACCCTGGTTCATGACCCTGTTCGGGCGGGACTCGCTGCTCACGTCGTGGATGGCCCTTCTGGTGGATCCCGACCTGGCCCTCGGCGTGCTCCAGACCCTGGCGCGGTTCCAGGGAAAGGACGTCGACCCCCGCAACGAGGAGGAGCCCGGCCGCATCCTGCACGAGATGCGCTTCGGCGAGGCCGCCTCCCTCTCCCTCGGCGGAGGCCGCGTCTACTACGGCACGGCCGACGCCACCCCGCTGTTCGTCATGCTCCTCGGCGAGCTGCGGCGCTGGGGCCTGGCCACCGAGGTGGTGGACCAGCTCCTGCCCCACGCCGACCGGGCCATGCAGTGGATCGAGAAGTTCGGCGACAGTGACGGCGACGGCTACGTGGAGTACAAGCGGGCCACCGACCAGGGCCTGGAGAACCAGGGCTGGAAGGACTCCTGGGACGGCGTCCGCTACTCCGACGGGACGGTGGCCAAGGCCCCCATCGCGCTGTGCGAGGTGCAGGCGTACGTCTACGGCGCCTACCTGGCACGTGCCCATTTCGCCGCCGAGGTGGGCGACACGGCCACCGTCGAGCGCTTCCGCACCAAGGCCGCCGAGCTCAAGCTGGCGTTCAACAGGGACTTCTGGCTCGAGGACCGTGGATGGTTCGCCATGGGCCTCGGCCCGGACAAGCAGCCCCTCGATGCACTGGCGTCGAACATGGGCCATTGCCTGTGGACCGGCATCGTGGACCAGGACAAGGCCGAGCGGGTGGCCGGCCATCTTCTTTCGCCGGCGATGTTCAGCGGTTGGGGCATCCGCACGCTGGCCTCGTCCATGGCCGGGTACAACCCGATCAGCTACCACTGCGGCTCGGTGTGGCCGCACGACAACGCCATCATCGCCGCCGGGCTCATGCGTTACGGGTTCGTGGAGGAGGCCCAGCGGGTGGTGCTCGCCCTCCTCGACGCGGCCGAGAGCCAGGGCGGCCGGCTGCCCGAGCTGTTCAGCGGCATCGACCGCTCTGAGTTCACCGGCGTGGTGAGCTACCCGACCTCTTGCTCCCCCCAGGCGTGGGCCGCGGCCTCACCCCTGATGCTCCTCCGCACCCTGCTCCGCATCGACCCGTGGGTCCCTCACGGCAAGGTATGGGTGGCCCCGGCCATCCCCGAACAGATCGGCCACCTCCGGGTTGACCGCATCCCCCTCGGCGGCAGCCGCATGAGCGTGGAGGTGACGGATGGGGTCGTCAAGGTGGAAGGCCTGCCGCCCCAGCTCGAGCTGATCAGTGTGCCGCGGGATCCGCTGACGGCCGGCTGACCGTCAGGTCGGAGGCCGCACCGGTCGGCCAGCTCCGGCCAGGTCGGCGCCGGGCCGGGAAGGGTTGGCCCGTCCGAAGCGCGGATGGCCTCGAGGGCGAGCTCGAGGTAGGCCGACGGAGCTGTCGGGTGCGTTGCTCGTCACCCAACCGGACCACGGCCAGCTGTTCGAAGATCAGCGACAGGTCGGTGACCTCCACGTCAGCGCGGAGCGCGCCACTGGCCTTGGTGCGGTCGAAGAGCTCGACGTTGAGGGACTGGGCTCGCTCAGCTGCGGCCCGCAGGGCAGGGCTCGGCGCAACGCTGCTGGAGCAACTCTTCCTTGCTCGGATAGCGACGTAGAGCGCGCTCATGCCCACACCGGCGCGTTCGGTTACGGCGGCGATGGGTGCCCCGGGATCAGCGAGGAAGACCGTACGGGCTGCCTCGAGGACCTTCCCGTCGTTGACCGAGGCCTCCCCTCGACGCCAGCTTCTGCTCGCCTACGTGACCCAACAGCGACAGGGCCTTCGAAACGCTGCGCATGGCCTCACCGACGAGCAGGTGCGGCGCAGGTCGACGGTCAGCGCGCTGACCATTGGTGGCTCATCAAGCCCATTGGTGGCTCATCAAGCACGCCGCAGACGTGGAGACGGGCTGGATCGACTTGGTCCTCCAGAACAGCGGGCGGGGATCCGACCACGATTCCGAGTCGAGCTACGAGGCGGCCTTCAGCCTCGGACCCGACGAGAGCTCCTGCTCCATCTCGTGGAGGAGCTCGCCCGCCATGCCGGCCACGCCGATCTCATCCGGGAGTCGATCGACGGCGCACCATGTACGAGCTCATGGCAGGGGTGGAGGGCTGGCCCGCCACGGAGTGGCTCCAGCTTCGTCGGCCGTCATGGTACGCCCCCGACGCGGGCGTACCATTTGAGGACCGCTCTCGGTTGGGCGGCAGGCTTTCTCCTTGGAGGTGTTGTCGGAATGAGTTTCGTACTTCGGAAGTCGCTTCCTTCCCTCGGTGGCCTCGTGGGGTTGCTCCTGGCGGTGGGGTTCGCCTTCACCGTCTTCGTGGGGGCGCCTCTGTGGTTCCCGATGGCCTTCGCCATCGTTCTGGTCGGGGTCCAGTACCTGGTGAACCCGTGGCTCATCCAGTGGCTGGTCCCGGCCACGGTGATCGACCACGAGGGCGGGCACTACCTGACCGATCATCCGGTAGGGGAGATGGTGGCCAGGCGTTGCGCCGATGCCGGCGTTCCGTTGGTGAAGCTGGGTCTGGTCGACGACGGGACCCCCAATGCCTTCACCTTCGGCCGCACGCCCCGGGACGCCCGCCTCTGGGTGACCAGCGGCCTGCTGGAGCGCCTCGACGAGCGGGAGCTCGACGCCGTCATCACCCACGAGGTGGGCCACGTCAAGAACTGGGACTTCGCGGTGATGACGGTGGCGGCCGTGATCCCCATGGTGCTCTATCTGACCTACGTCGTCACCCGTCAGAGCGGCCGCAACGAGGCCAGGGTCGTCGCCATCGGGGCGTACGTGTCATACCTGGTGTCTCAGTTCGTGCTGTTGTCCCTCAGCCGGGCCCGGGAGTACGCCGCCGACCACTGGTCGTGCCAGTGCACCGGCGACGGTGACGCCCTGGCGTCGGCCCTCGTGAAGGTGGCCTACGGCATGGGCCAAGCCTCGACGCAGCAGCGCGAGCAGGTGGCGGCGCTGGTGGCCCAGGGCAAGGAGGGCAAGAAGGAGGCCAACAAGCTCCAGGCCCGCCAGCGCCGAGCCCAGTCGATGCGAGCCATGGGCATCTTCGAGCCCAAGACCGCCGAAGCCATGTCGACCGCCCTCGCTGCCGGCGTGGACCCCGAGCGGGTGCTGGGCGCCATGCGATGGGAGTCGGTGAACCCGTGGGGACGCACCCTCGAACTGATGTCCACCCACCCGCTTGTGGTCCACCGCATCGAAGCCCTCGAGCAGAGCGGCTTGGCGGGCGCTCCCAAGCGCTGGAGCGTGTTGCGGTCACTGGCCACCGTCTCCGAGACCGACCGGTGGGCGGCCCGCTCCGGCTTCGCCAAGGAGATGGCAATCGCCGTCGCTCCCTGGGCCGTGCTCATCCCGCTGGTGGCCTTCGGGGCCTTCACCGGCTCGGTGGCGTCGGTGGGCATCGCCCTCATGGCCGCCGGGGTGCTGCTGTTCGTCAAGCAGCACGTCCGCTACCCGGGCGTGTTCACGCCGGTCGGTGAGGTCACCGAGCTGCTCGGACGGCTGGACGCCAGCCCCGTTGCCGGCATCGGTGTGGAGGTCAAGGGCCAGATCATCGGCCGCGGCTTCCCCGGCTACGTGCTCTCGCCCGACCTGGTGATGCAGGACTCCTCGGGCTTCGTGCCCCTGCTCTACCGCCAGCCGCTTCCCTTCGTGGCCGCCCTCTTCGCCCTCTTCCGGGTCGAGCGCTACATGGGCCAGGAGGTCACGGCCAAGGGCTGGTACCGCCGCATGCCCGGGCCCGTGGTGGAGCTACGCGAGGTGATCGCGGCCGACGGCACCCGCTCCCGGGCGTGGGAGTGGGCAGCGCGCTACGCCGCCGCCGTCCTGCTGGTGGCCGTCGGCGTGGTGGTGGCCCTCTACGGCATGGCCGTCTGAACCTGGATCCACCGATTCACGTAGGCGCGGCAACTGGCTTGGTGGCTGGAGGCGTCCTCTAGCTGTGGAATACACCTACTGACAGCTTGACTGGCACCTGTTAGCTTCGGCCCCCAGGCCCAGTGAGGGGGTGCCCGGTGAGGCTGCGTTCGGTGCGAGGTGGCAGGCAAGTGCCCGGAGTGGGCGTTGTCGTCACCGTCCTGGTCGGCCTGTCGGCAGGGGTGGTGACGACCTCGCCGGCGGGCGCGGTGGGCTACGAGATCATCCGCACACTCGCGGGCAACGGCGAGGAGGCCTCCACCGGCGACGGTGGGCCCGCAACCCAGGCGTCGTTGGCCGGCCCCTCCGACGTGGTCGCCGACGCCGCCGGGAACGTCTACATAGCCGAGCTCTTCGGTCACCGGGTCCGCAAGGTCGACGCCGGTGGCACCATCACCACCTTCGCCGGCGACGGGACCACCGGCCGCTGCGACTTGTTTGACCCCACGTGTCACCCCCCGGGACCTCCCCCGCCGGGGGCCCCTCCCCCCGACGTCGGCGACGGCGGGCCAGCCACCGAGGCGCACCTGAACCAGCCCATGGGCGTGGCAGTCGACGGATCCGGCAACGTGTACATCGCCGACAGCGAGAACTACCGCATCCGCAAGGTGGACGCCGCCACCGGCATCATCACCACCGTGGCCGGCACCGGCGAGTTCGGCTACAACGGCGACGGCATCGCCGCCACCGAAGCCATGCTGGCCGGCCCCCAGGGAGTCGTGGTCGATAGCGCCGGCAACCTCTACATCGCCGACACCAACAACGGCCGCATCCGCAGGGTCGACGCCGGCACCGGCATCATCACCACCGTGGCCGGCAACGGCGACAACTGGGAGCTCGGTCCCGACGGTGTCCCTGCCACCGAGGCGCACGTGAGGTGGCCGGTCGACGTGGACGTCGACAGCGCCGGCAACGTCTTCATCGCCGAGGCGGCACGAGTTCGCAGGGTCGACGCCGCCACGGGCATCATCGCCACCGTCGCCGGGACCGGCGACGACCGCGGCGGCTTCAGCGGTGACGGAGGGCCGGCCACCCAAGCGGACCTCGATCCCCACGGGGTGGTGGTGGACGACTCGGGCAACCTCTACATCGCCGACGCCCGAAACGGCCGCATCCGCGTGGTGGATGCCGGCACCGGGG
>Ga0208612_1001055_pt1 | contig 11521 bp, 10 predicted proteins | sample AntDryMetagUQ889_FD_188089 | JGI IMG/M metagenome (GOLD analysis project Ga0208612, IMG submission 188089) | Polar desert microbial communities from Antarctic Dry Valleys - UQ889 (SPAdes) | ecosystem: Environmental > Terrestrial > Soil > Desert | place: Antarctic Dry Valleys | collected 2008-12-31 | reverse complement strand
CGCAGAACACCCCCAGCATCGATCGGTACGGGCGACCGGCACCGAGCCGGAACTCCGCCTCGGTAGCGACCGTCACGTCATTGCCGAGCGCAACCTCGATTCCCAAGATGTCTGCCAGTGCGGATGCGAGCGGATAGCTCCCCGACCAGCCGGGCAGATTCCCCGCACTGGTGACGGTGCCGGTGGCCGCGTCGATTGCCCCGGGAGACCCGACGCCAACTCCGGCCAGGTGTGCGACCTCGATCCCCGCAGCCGCACCCGCCGCGCGCAGCACCGCAGCCATCGTGTCGGCCACATCTTTGGGGCCACCGCGGGTCGGTGTGGCTTCGCGTGCCGATCCAACTACGGAGTGGGTCCCGTCCATCACGATGGCCTGGATCTTGGTGCCGCCGAGATCTATTCCACCGCGCAACTGCATCTCTGCCACGATCAGTCCGCATCTTCCAATTGACGGCCCCTGGTTTCTCGGACGAATTTCAGCACGAACAGGAACGACAGTAGGGCGAAGAGCGGCCCGATGCCGAACTCCTCCCGCATCGCCCCCACGGCGCCGTTGATGACCGCGGTGTCGTATCCGAACAGGAAGCCACCCAGCGCCGCGACGCTGGCCAGGTGGATCGCTCGAACGGTGTTGTACTTCTCCTCGGCTGAGAGGTTCTGAGTCATCGCCGGACTAGTGCCCCAATCTGGCTCGCGCTAACTTGCGGTGTGATGACAGCGACCGGGCACCGTGAGGGCACCGATGAGCGGGCGGCCCGGCGGCCATGAGCCTCACCATCGGCGTCGACATCGGCGGTACGAAAGTTGCAGCGGGAGTCGTCGACGAGACAGGCAAACTGCTGGCGACCGCCCTCCGAGACACCCCGGCCGAGGATCCGGAAAAGACGGTCGAGGTGATCACCGAGGTCATCGCAGAGTTGCGTACCTCCCATGACGTGGAGGCGATCGGGCTCGGCGCCGCGGGATTCATCGATGCGAAGCGGTCCACGGTCGTGTTCGCGCCCAATTTGGCTTGGCGCAATCTCCCGCTGCGCGAGACGGTCGAGCGAAGTTCCGGCCTTCCCGTCGTAGTGGAGAACGACGCGAATGCGGCGGCCTGGGGCGAGTCGGAGTTCGGCGCCGCCCGCAGTGTGGACTCGATGGTGATTCTCACGATCGGTACCGGCATCGGCGGCGGCGTGGTGCTCGACGGCGAGCTGTACCGAGGCTTCAACGGAATGGCTGCCGAGATCGGTCACATGACAGTGGTCGCCGATGGCCGGCGTTGTGGCTGCGGCAACCGAGGCTGCTGGGAGCGCTATGCCAGCGGTCGCGCGCTCGTACGGGAGGCCCGTGATCTTGCCGATGTCTCCCCCGAGTACGGAGCACGGATGCTCGAACTCGGCGATGGGGAACCCGAAGGGATCACCGGGCCCGAGGTGACCCAAGCCGCGCAGGAGGGAGACCCGGCCGCGCTGGAAGCCTTCGGTTTCGTCGCGACCTGGCTCGGCCGTGGGATGGCAACCCTGGCCGCACTGCTTGATCCGGGGATGTTCGTGCTGGGCGGCGGGGTCTCTGATGCCGGAGAGCTCCTGCGCGCCCCGGCCGAAGAGGCGTTCCTGTCCCGGCTCACCGGGCGGGTCCACCGCGCGCCACCGGCGGTCGCGTTGGCCGAGTTGGGCGGCGAGGCCGGGATCGTCGGCGCTGCCGACCTGGCCCGCCGCCGCTGACGACCTGCGGATGCTCAGGGTCTCGGTCGCGGCGCTGCTGCTGCTGATTACCGGATGCTCGGCCACCGACGGCGGCGACCCCTCCGGACCGGCCAGCCACCGCGTCACTGCCACCGAGTCCTCGGCAGCCCCGGCACCGGTGGAGTCCGCGCCGGTGACGGCTGCCCCGCACGCCTGTGCCGCATCAGCCCTGGCCGGGATGGACCTCGCGCATCGGGTCGGGCAACTGCTCCTCGTCGGGGTCCCCGTATCCGATCCCGGCGCGGGGTACACCGCGCTGGCGCCGTACGCCGTGGGTGGGGTGTTCCTGGCCGGGCGCAGCAGTGCCGGACTCGACAGCATCCAGGCTGGCGTGAACCGACTCCAGGTGGCCGGGCTCGCTGCCACCGGGACATTCCTGCACGTGGCAGCAGACCAGGAGGGCGGGTTCGTGCAGGCGCTCAAGGGCCCCGGCTTCACCCTGATCCCGACCGCGGTTGACCAGGGCAGCCTGCCAGCGGCCGAACTGACCCAGTTGAGCGCGGTGTGGGCAGGAGAACTGCAGCGGGCCGGCGTCACCCTGAATCTGGCCCCCGTCGCGGACACGGTGCCTGCCGGGATTGGGTCGGCCAACCCCCCGATCGGCGCATCGCGCCGTCAGTACGGCAGCGACCCGGCCGCGGTGGCAACCGCGGTTAGCACGGTCGTCACGGCACTTGAAGCTGGCGGTGTGGGGGCTGCGATCAAGCACTTCCCCGGACTCGGCCGGGTGCGGGCCAACACCGACATCTCGGCGGACGCGGTCGATGGGGAGACGACGGCCGACGATCCGACCCTTCAGCCGTTCGTGGCCGGGATCCAGGCCGGGGCGTCCGCGGTGATGATCTCATCGGCGTCCTATCCGCAACTCGATCCGCACGACCTGGCAACCTTCTCTGCTGCAGTGATCAGCGATCTGCTGCGTGGCCGGTTGGGCTATCGCGGCGTCGTCGTCTCCGACGACTTCGGTGCGGCAGCTGCCGTCCAGAGCCGATCTCCTGGCGAACGTGCGGTGGACTTCGTGCGGGCCGGCGGAGACCTGATCCTCACCGTGTTGAGCGACGACGTGGCGCCGATGACCGCGGCCCTGGTCGCGGCGGCAGGCGATCCCGGCTTCGCGGCGCGCATCGAGGAGGCTGCCCTACGCGTACTGATCGACAAACAGGATGCGGGCTTGCTTGTGTGTGGCTGAGCGCAGCGAAGCCCCGGATTCTTAGCAGAACCGCTAGCGACGCTGGACCGAACCCGCAACGTTGGCCAGGGGAAAGGCTGAGCTAACTAGGCGGGCAGCTTGGCGCGCTCGTAAGCATCGATTTCGGCCAGCAGGGTCCGCTTGCCCGCCTCACCTCGGAAGGAGACCCGTACGGCGGTACGAGAGAGGTCAGCCAACTGCACCGAGGACATCCCGAAGAATTCATGGGCGACCTCGTACTCATGGTTCAAGGTCGTGTCGAACATCCCTGGGTCGTCTGAGTTCAGGGTCAGCGTCACACCCGCCGCATGCAGCGCGGGAAAGGGGTGGTCCTCGATCCGGGCGACCGCGCGGGTGCGCAGATTCGAGGTGGGGCACAGCTCGAGCGGGATCCCGTGCTCGGCAAGATAGATCAACAGGGCCGGATCCTGGGCCGCGGCGATCCCGTGCCCGATCCGCTGAGCTGCGAGATGGTTGATCGCGTCCCATACGGTCTCCGGCCCGGTCGTCTCGCCCGCATGCGGAACGCTGGCCAGACCGACCGCCCGGGCCCGGGCGAAGACCGCGGCGAACTGCGGCCGCTCGATCCCCTGCTCTGGTCCCCCGAGCCCGAACGCAACGCTGCCCTCGGGCGCGTGCCGCTCAACCCAGTCGATCGTCCGAAGACCGGAGGGCAGTCCGAGTTCCCCGGGTATGTCGAAGATCCAGGCCAGTTCCACACCGTGCTCGGCCATGGCCCGCCGGCGGCCTTGCGTGTAGGCCGCGGCGATGTCCTCGGCGGCGATCCCGACCAGGAGATGGCTGTCCGGGGTGGCCGTCACCTCCGCGTACCGGATGTTCTGCGCGGCCATATCGGCACCGATCCCGACGACGAGCGCCTCGATGTCCTCGGGCGTCCGGACCAGCGAGTTCACCGCGATGTAGACCTCGATGAAGTGCGCGAAGTCGGTGAACTCGTAGAAGGCGGCCAGGGCCTCCACGTCGGTGGGAACACCGGAATCCGGATGCCGGCGTGCCAATTCGAGCACGGTCGGCACAGAGGCCGACCCGACAAGGTGCACGTGCAACTCCGCCTTGGGCAGTCCGGCGATGAATTCGGGGACGTTGATGAACTCGACCACGCGACGCAGCCTCCCACTCGACCACAGTGTTCAGCGGGCGGCCTCGAGCAGGTGGTAGAGCAGCAGCAGTTGGGTCACTGCCAACGGTTCGTTCCGCACGTCCCCGCCGAGCATCCCGAGGCCGGTCGGAACCGTGTCCTCGCCGCTCATGTCGGCCCAGATCGCCTTTTCCAGAACCTCGACGTCCGCGGACGGTGCGTACCCGTGTACGTGCAGCGCGTCGGTCGGTCGGCCGTCCTCGTCGCGCCTCAACTTCAGGTGCATGGCGCGGCCGTCGACCACCTTGAACACCTCGGACAGGTCGGGATGGCGCACGGTCGGCCGGAGCAGGAGCTCGGCGGACAAGGGAGTCTCCGGTGGGTCGTTGCGGCCCGGGATCGGCGCGAACCGGACCACGATGTCGGCAAAGGTCCGCTGCGGATGGATGAACTCCTCGGACTCGGGCACGCGTTTGTCCAACTCCGCCTCGACCTGGGCGCGGTCGTACCCCCGCTTCTTCGTGTCGCGGGCGATCTTCCACTCTCGCCGGATCTCCTCAATCGGGTCCAGGTAGACGGTCACGTCGAAGCAGGCACGGGCGAGCTTTGTGGACAGCGGAAGGAGGCCTTCAACGATGATGAATTCTTTGGGCTCCACCAGTTCGGGCCGAACCAGGCTGCCAGTCGAATGGTCGTAGACCGGCTTCAGGATCGGCTGCCCGGTGGCCAGCATCTGCAGGTGCTGTTCCATGATCTGGACGAAGTTGCAGTCCGGATGCAAGGCGGTGAATGGCAACGTCTTGCGTTCTTCGCGGTCGTACCGGTGGTAGTCATCGACGCAGACCGCTGTGACCCGTTCGCTGCCGAGCGCATCGACCAGGCCTTGGGTCAGCGTGGTCTTTCCGGCGGCGCTGTCCCCGGCGATCGCGATCATCACCGGTCTCTGGCCGTTACTGGCGCGACCCATCTTCACGATCTTGTCAGGCACTAGTTGAGCCCCCTCCTCGATCGAGCACAGTGATGGAGAGTCCAAGCTAGGTGTTGATGTTGCGAACTGCGCCCCGTCGCTGGGGGAGTGGACGGGGGATGCCAACTAATCTGTGCCGATGGACCCTCCGTTGCGGGTAGTCCTCGTCGATGACCACCCGATGGTGCTCGAGGGGCTCAAAGCCATGCTCGCGCGGCGCACCGGGGAGATCCGGATCGTTGGGCAGGCCAGCAACAGCGACGAGGCCTTCCGAGTGGTCGGGGACCTGGAGCCGGACGTGGTCGTGCTAGACGTCCGGCTCGGGCAGGACAGTGGGCTCGACGTCTGCCATCGACTGATCAGCCGGGATCCGGACTGCAAAGTCGTCTTTCTGACCGTGTATGACGACGAGCAGTACCTCTTCCAGGCCCTGCGAGCCGGCGCGGTCGGATATCTGCTCAAGCGGGTCGACGGCCGTCAGCTGGTCGAGCACCTGCAGGCCGTGCGCGCCGGCGAGATCGTCATCGATGCCGCGCTGGCCGGGCGGGCGACCGCGACTGCCGCGCGGTTGGCCGCGGGGGAATTCTGGCCGGGTGCGCATCTGGGGCTCACCCAGCGCGAGAGTGAGGTGCTCTCGCTGATGGTGGCGGGGCACCACAACCGCGCGATTGCGACGCGGCTGGTGGTCGGCGAAGAGACCGTGAAGAGCCACGTCAGTTCCGTCTACCGCAAGTTGGACGTCAGTGACCGCTCGGCGGCCGTGGCAACCGCGCTGCGAGAGGGCCTGTTCCACTGATGTCCCGCAGGGATGTGACGCCGCATGCCGCACATGAACGCACGGATTCGGACTTCTACGGAGTCGCGTTGCAGGACGCCGTGGATGCGCTGATCGACGGCTGGGAGGCCACCGTCGCCGTGGTCGTCCGGCGGCTGTCCCCGGCGGGGTCGGTGGCTGCCGTGTGGGACTTCGACCATGCCTCCCGGGAATTGATCTGCCGGTGTTGCACTCTCGACGACCTAGTGGAGCGGCGGCTTCCGTTGGGGTCCGGAGTGGCCGGTTGGGTGGCCAGCCACCGTAGGTCGGTCGCCGTGGCGGACCGCCGTGCGGATCCCCGTGGAGATCACTACTCCGACGACCCGCGAGTTCCGACGGCCGGCGCTGCCGTACCCATTCCGGGTGGCGACTACTACACCGGCGGTGTCCTTGAGGTGTACGGGCCGCACGGAAACTCGATCACCGACGCTGATCTGAGCGCTCTCGGTCGGTTGGCGGCGGTGATCGCCGCCGGCAAGCGGGACGCGGACGCCGCAGCGGCCACAGAGAGCTTGGCGGCGGCCGCTCCGCAAAGCTCGATCACCGAGGTCGAACGGCAAAACAGGCGGATGGCCGCTGAACTGCACGACGGGGTTTCCCAACGTCTGGCGAGCCTGTCGTTTCATCTCTCGGCAGCCACCGCTGCACTGGCTGAACTCGGTCCAGACCCTTCCAGTAACGACCCGGTCCGGTTCGCGCTCGCTCAGGTGGAGGTAGCCACCGAACTGGGCCAACTCGCCGCCGAAGACGTGCGAGCGGCGATCAGTGGCCTGCGCCCCCCGGTCCTCGACGACCTGGGGCTGGCCAAGGGCCTGGTCAGCCTGTGCGGCGCGCTTGGTGCCGAAGGCCTGACAGTCGAGGTTGACGTCGAGGCGGTCGAGCCACCCTTCGTCGCGCCAGCGGCCTCCCTGGCGCTCTATCGAGTTGCCCAGGAAGCACTGGGCAATGCCGTCAAACATGCTGGCGTTGCCTCGGTGCGGGTGCGGCTGGAACGTCGCGGAGGAAACGTGGTGCTCGACGTCCGAGATGACGGGGTGGGGTACCAGCAAGCGGCGGACGGTAGGGCGGGTCCACGTTCAGGAATCGACAATGGCCTTGGGTTGCGCAGCATGACCGAGCGGATGAAGGCCATCGGCGGGCACATCGAACTCTGGTCAGCTCCGGGGCGCGGTACGCACGTACGCGCAATAGTCCGCGACTACCCGCGATGAGAGGTAGACCGCGTCTCACCTCCCCTTACGAGCGGAAATGCAAGGTAGAGCGCGTCTGACCTCAGGCGGTGACAAAGCTACGGCGGGCCGCGACGATCGTTGTCAGCTCTCGACGGACAGCCTCAGGGTCGGCCGTGATCCGGGCGTAGGTCACCCGGATGACCTGCCAACCCGCTGTCGCCAGCGCCGCATCCCGCCGGACATCTCGTTCGCGTTGTGCGCGCGTAGCGCGCTCGGACTCTTGTCGAAACCGCTCCGAAATCCGAAGATCTCCAGTTCGCTGTGTGCCCCGGCCAGCAGCTGGGAGCACAACTCGAGAAGTTCACGTCTCCCGCGCAACCGAGGTCGGTTTTCGACGACGGCGCGAATCGCCTCCGGTGAGCACCTACCGTCCCTCACCGCCGCGATCACCACGTCACGACGGTGCCCCTGATCGAGCACCGCCCAGCAATCGACCAACGTGGCGGCTGGCCGCACAGCGGCTAAACCGCGGCTATGTGCAAACAGCTCCACGGGCAACTGCGCAGCCGGATGCCGATGCACCACAATGAATTGCGTCGTGCGGTGATCGGACGCTCGAGGGATCAGCACGTGCATCTGCTCGGTTTCCGGCACCCGGATCCGCCAGATCCGGGCTGCGCTGAGGTGGCTGAGAGCGACATCCGGGCCGCCAAAGACCAGGGCGGCACGGAGTCGAATCCGCCGACCGTCCACCAGTGCAGGAGTCGTATAAACCCGTGGAAGTACACGGACGACGCTGCCCCGTGCGACTGCCCGATCGAGCACATTGTGGTCCGCGACAGCTAACAATTGAGCACGGGTGAAAAGGCCAGGGGCCAACGAGCACCTGTGGACACGACCTGCGGAGAGGACGGCGTACACCCAAGCGAGGTAGAGCGCGTCTCGCCCCGGAGCATGGGTCCAAAATCGGGGTCAGACGCGCTGTACCTCGGATGACATTGCAGCAAAGCGCGTTTCAGTGAACGGGCCCTTGCGCGGCGTCCTAGACGGTGACGGCGCCATCCAGTACGGCTGATGTGGCGCGCACTCGCTCGGCCAGGGCGGACTGGCCAGCCTCGACACCCTCCGACCTTCCGCCCCAGTCATGCAGTGCCTGATCGACCAGCGCACGCCCGAAGGAGAACGTCAACGGCCACGGAGCCTGGCGCATGGCGATCGCCCCCAGATTCCCGGTGGCGATCTCGGCTGGCTGGCCACCGGACAGGAAGGCGATGCCTGCTACCTCAGGCGGCACCACACGCCGGAGCGTCGTGACGGTGTTGTCTGCCACCTCATCGGCACTCGCTTCGTCGAGGCGGTCGAGGGAAGGCGTGACCATGTTGGGTTTCAAGACCATCGAGGTGAGGTCGACCCCGGCGTAGGCAAGCTCGGCGAACACCTCGAGAAGCGCGAGGTTGGTGACCGCATCGCACTGCTCCATACCGTGCTCACCGGCCGCGACGACTTCCGGCTCGACGATCGGAACGATCCCCTCCTCCTGGCACAACATGGCGTAGCGCGCCAGCGCATGGGCGTTCGCACGCAGCGCACGGTGGGTCGGCAAACCTGAACCGATCGTGATCACAGCCCGCCATTTCGCGAAGACCGCACCTCGTGCAGCGAAATCGCGCAAGCGATCTCGCAATCCGTCCAGTCCCTCGGTGACCGTCTCTCCCGGGGCGCCAGCCAGCGGCTTGGCTCCGGTATCCACCTTGACTCCGGCAGCAAGACCTAGGTCGGCGAGTGCTTGCGGGAATCCACGACCGTCGGCCAGTTGCTGGTTGAACGTCTCTTCGCAGAGGATGACGCCACTGACGCTGTCTGACAGGTCGGCGGTGGTCACCAACATCTCGCGATAGGCGCGGCGCGCATCCTCCGACGCAGGGATTTCCCGACCCTCCAGGCGCTTGTCCATCGTCCCGGGGCTCTCGTCGGCGGCCAGGATGCCCCGCGGACGCGCGACCAGGTCAGCCGCGGCGCGCTGAAGATCGGTCATCTGCATGTCCTCCTGGGCCCGGGTCCGCGTGGTTGACCGTTACGAGCCGCCTGTCACTCGCGACCTGAGATGTGCGCCCCCGCGGCGCGCACATCCTCACTGGTGAACCCACGTTAAACACACTGCTCAGGTGTTCGCTTCCCCCGTTCGGTGGACCAGAAGGGTGAAGGCGAGATTCAGGTGTCAATTCGGCGGACGGCGGGAACCTCGGCCCGCCAGCCGGGCACGGACAGGACATGTTCCACGAAGAGCCTGGTGGCCGGCGTAGGCGTCACCCCGGTCACGAGATGCCACGGCCGGATGAGCGGAGTGCCGTCCATTGGGACCATCTCCAGCGTGCCGTTGCCCAGTTCGACGGTGACCGCATCCGCCGAGACCAGCGCCGCGCCGAGACCGGCGACCGCCGCGGCAATCACTGCTCCGTTCGACCCGAGCACCATCCGTGGTGGGTCCAGGTCCCTCGAGGACAGCAAGGCCTCCAGGCTGGTCCTGGTCCCTGAACCACGTTCGCGCAACAGCCAGGTCGCGTCGCCCTCGTCAAAATTCGCTACGGCCGAGGGCTGCATAACCACGATGAGCACGTTGTCACGTTGGGCGGCGATCCGGCCCGATGCGGTCTGCGGAGGTCGGCCGGCCAGCACCAGATCGACCTCGTGATGGGCGAGCAGATCCCAGACCTCAGAGCTGGTGCCCACATCCACCCGGAGGTCCACGCCGGGGAAACCTGCTGAGAAGGATGCAAGCAGCGGGGCGATCAGCTGGTCAGCCGCGGTCGGCACCGCCGCCAGCCGAAGTCGTCCTCGGCCCACCGCACCCATCCCCCGGGCGGCGGCCCACCCCTGTTCGAGCAGGCCGAGCACGCGGCGGGCGTACCCGACGTAGGTCGAACCGGCCGGGCTCAATTCGACGCCGCGTCCAATCCGCTCGACCAGGGTTACCCCCAAGTCCTTGGAAAGCGCGGAAATGGCCACCGACACCGCAGATTCGCTCACCACGAGACGGCGAGCCGCGCCGACCACCGATCCTTCGTCGGCGAAGGTCACCAGGGTCGTGAGCCTCGAGAGGGTGACGGATTGGGGCGACAGTTCAGACATAGCTCAACTGTAACCAGCAAAGACTTAATAGACGACTCAACCTAGATCCGCCAGACTCGCAGCAGGAAACGACCAACAGGAGGCGTACGGATGAGCGAGAACGGCCACAAGGAAGGCGCCAAGAAAGGCGGCCGCTGGTCAGCCGGCGTCATCCCGTACGCGGAGATGGGCTACTGGCAGCCGGACTACGAGCCAGCCGACACCGACATTCTTGCGGTGTTCCGCATCTCCCCGCAGGAGGGCGTTCCGCCCGAGGAGGCCGGCGCCGCGGTTGCCGGTGAATCCTCGACCGCGACCTGGACCGTCGTCTGGACCGACCGGTTGACCGCCCACGAGCACTACCAGGCCAAGTGCTACCGCGTGGAGAAAGTTCCCGGTGCCGAGGGTCAGTACATGGCCTATATCGCCTATGACATCGACCTGTTCGAAGAGGGCTCGATCGCCAACCTGACTTCGTCGATCATCGGGAATGTCTTCGGCTTCAAGCCGCTCAAGGCGCTGCGGTTGGAGGACATGCGGATCCCGGTGGCGTACGTGAAGACCTTCCAAGGACCCTCGCACGGCATCGTCATGGAACGGGAGTACCTCAACAAGTACGGCCGGCCGCTGCTCGGGGCCACAACCAAGCCGAAGCTGGGCCTGTCTGCCCGCAACTACGGTCGGGTGGTCTACGAGGCTTTGCGCGGCGGTCTGGACTTCACCAAGGACGACGAGAACATCAACTCCCAGCCGTTCATGCGCTGGCGGGACCGCTACCTGTTCTCCATGGAGGGGGTCAACCGCGCGCAGGCAGCGACCGGCGAGATCAAGGGCCACTACCTCAACGTCACGGCCGCCACGATGGAGCAGATGTACGAGCGCGCCGAGTTCGCCAGGGACCTGGGCAGCATCATCGTCATGATCGACCTGACGATCGGCTACACGGCCATCCAGTCGATGTCGGAGTGGTGCCGCCGAAACGGAATGATCCTGCACTTGCACCGTGCCGGACACGGCACCTACACCCGGCAGAAGAACCACGGGGTCAGCTTCCGGGTGATCGCCAAGTGGATGCGCTTGGCCGGTGTCGACCACATCCACGCCGGCACCATCGTGGGCAAGCTCGAAGGAGATCCGGCCTCGGTCAAGGGGTATTACGACGTGCTGCGGCTGGACAAGACTCCGGTCGACCCGACCAAGGGCCTGTTCTTCGCCCAGGACTGGCAGTCGATGCCCGGTGTCATGCCGGTCGCTTCCGGTGGCATCCACGCCGGCCAGATGCACCAGCTGCTCGATCTCCTCGGCGATGACGTCATCCTCCAGTTCGGCGGCGGCACGATCGGTCACCCGATGGGCATCTCGGCCGGCGCGGAGGCGAACCGTGTCGCCCTGGAAGCCGTCGTCAAGGCACGCAACGAAGGCATGGACCTGATGAAGGGTGG
>Ga0208612_1001054_pt1 | contig 11523 bp, 7 predicted proteins | sample AntDryMetagUQ889_FD_188089 | JGI IMG/M metagenome (GOLD analysis project Ga0208612, IMG submission 188089) | Polar desert microbial communities from Antarctic Dry Valleys - UQ889 (SPAdes) | ecosystem: Environmental > Terrestrial > Soil > Desert | place: Antarctic Dry Valleys | collected 2008-12-31 | reverse complement strand
AGCGCGACCCTGATCCCTCCATGCCAACCTCCCGCACTCCAGACATCGTGACCTCCTCGGTCTAATCACGTGTCCGGACGGAAGCGGGGGCGCGGGACCCGATATCTTCGTGAGCGAGATCCAGCGGTCATTCTCTTCTGACCACGAAGTGGACATTCTCGATGCCGGTTGCGGACAAGGCTGGCGACTTGACCTCGGCGGCGTACCCCACCGGATCACAGGCATCGATTCGGACGCCGATGCGGTGCGCCTTCGGCAGGAGAAGCGGGGCGACCTGACCGAGAGTCTTGTCGGCGACCTCATCACAGTCGACCTGCCGATTTCGCATTATGACGTCGTTCACAGCTCGTTCGTGCTCGAGCACATTGCCGGAGCGGATCAAGTGCTCGACCGGTTCTTTCGGTGGCTGCGCCCGGGCGGACTCCTGCTGCTCGCGATTCCCGATCGCGATAGCGCATTCGGGTTCTTGTCTCGCGTCACACCATTCTGGCTCCACGTTCTCTACCGGCGTCACATCTTCCGTCAGCCGAACGCCGGCAACCCTGGTTACGCGCCGTATCCGACCTTCTACGACCGAGTGATCTCGGTGCAAGGAATGCGAGAGTATTGCAGCGCGGGCGGGCACTCCGTCGTCAAAGAGCGGTGTCCCGATCAACGTCAAACGTTTCCGTCGCCTTGGGCCGATCTTTAACGCGACACTCAAGATCGTCGAATTGCTGTCGTTCGCCGTCTATCGGCATCGGATACGAATCTCGCGTACGTGATCAGGAAAGGCGGAATAGATTCGAAACGAACGCGGCTTCGGAGCCGTAGCGCGCGAGAACTTCAGATAAGTTCCGCCTTTAACGCCTGAAAAGATAGGTTCCGGCAGGATATTCACCGATTCTGCAGCTTGTCGGGAATCGGCCCCTCGTTCATCCACTGAACGCCCGAGGGCGAAGAGCAGTTAACCCATCGAGCTCATTGCGGTCGAAAGGTTGCAAGCCCGTCTACAATTTGAGACTATTGCCGTTGGGAGAACGTAATTTGCCGACCGCCTGCGGCAACCGAGGCGCCCCACGGCACAATGTCATGATCCGCGGACATCGTCATCCAGGGGAAACTCATCCTAAGGGGACACCGCCCACGCGGCGGAGGAAAAAGGAGGAAGTTGATGGAAGGAAGTCCGAGACGGGCGGCACGCCGCGCGCGCATCTTGCCGCTGCTCATCGCTGCCCTGACGCTCTTCGTGCTCACGCCGAGCTCGGCGCTCGCGATCGGGCAAATCCTCGACATCCACGAGGGCTTGCCGGACGTGGACAACCGGGCCGGAAACCTCGCTGCGACAGCGGGTCAGCTGTCCCGGGTGTCTGCTCTCGGGGCCACCGCGCGTTTCAACGAGTTCGGCAGCGTCCAGATGCTCTCAAAGCCCGGTGGGTACCTCGCGACCGGACTCGCGGCCGATCCAGAACAGGCGGCGCGCCAGTTCATTAGCAACAACGCCGTCCTCTTCCGGCTCGACGCGGCGGGGGTCAGCAATCTCGAGCTCGTCACGGCCGGAAAGCTCAGCGGCAAGAGCTCCGGCAACGCGGTGACCTTCCGGCAGAAGTTCGGAACGCTGCCCGCTCTGATCGACGGCCTCATCACGATCGGCGTCAACGGCGGCAAGGTCTTCTCGGCGTCCTCGCGAGCCGCTCCGTATGCCGTTCCGGCGGCCCCGTCGATCTCCGTGCAACAGGCATGGGTCGCGGCGGCGCAGGATGCCGGGCTCAACGTCACGATCGCCCAGATCACGGGCGCGCAGACGGTCAACGGCTGGACGAACCTCAAGGTCAACGGCTTCGCGGAGCCCCAGCGTGTGCGCCTCGGTGCGGCGCCGACGCCGACGAGCGTCCTGCCCGCGTACGAGGTGCTCGTCGTCTCCGGCGCCGTCGGCAAGACCGGCCAGGTGCAACCGCACGGCGCGTACCGGACCATCATCGATGCGCGTAGTGGCGCCGTGCTCGTACGCCTGAACATCCTCGAGCAGGCAGCAGAGGCGACGGCGGACACGTCCGCCGTGCAGGCGTCGTTCGCTGCGTTCACGGGCACTCTTGCGGCGGCCGACGGGGCGTGTGCGTCAAAGCACGGGCCCTACGCCGCGCCGGCGAACACGAAGTCGATCGACGTCGTGGCATCAGCCGACAACCCACTGAACGACATCGTGCTCAGGCTCTACAGGGGCACCACTATCGTTCAGGCGGCGGACACGCTGTTCAGCCCCGAGGCGATCCACTATGCGCCCACCGGCGGCGTGCCGGCCGGCAACTACTTCGTCGAGGTCTGCAACTACCCGTCTGCGGGCTCGCCGCTTCCGCCGACGACGTATCGCGGCACGATCACCATGAACGACGTCGCCGCGACGGACGTCCCGTACCCGCCGAAGTGGAAGGTCTTCCCGGCGAATCCTCCGCTCGGCAACCAGTCCTTCCCGTATGCGATGCCGAGCACCGACACGCGCAAGGTGTGGTGCTGGGAGAGCACGGTCGCCGGGAACCCCGTCGCGGGCTGCGACGAAGAGGTGAAGAACCTCGCGTCGAGGGCCCCGTGGGACGTCATAGTCAGCACGGGCGCGCCGACGTTCCTGACCAAGGGGAACAACGCGGACTCGGCGGAGTCGTGGATCAGCCCGCTGACGTTCGGACCCTTCCACTTCCAGACGTTCGACGCCGGCCGCGAGTACTTCAACGCCGACGTGGACGACACGTGGGACAACACGTGGTTCACCAGCGGGTGCAGCCCCACGTCGTTCGTGTGGCCGTTCGAGCCGGACCTCCAGTCGGCGGTGACGAACCTGTTCGCGATGCACAACCGGATGCACGACTGGTCGTATTTCCTCGGGTTCACCGAGCAGAACTGGAACATGCAGGACAACAACTTCGGGAACCCGACCCTGCCGAACGACGCCCTTCGCGGCGAGGCGCAGGCCGGCGCCCTGACGGGCGGCTATCCGGGGTTCGTCGGCCGTGACAACGCGAACATGATCACGCTGCCGGACGGCGTCCCCCCGCTCACGAACATGTACCTGTGGCAGCCGATCGCCGGCGGGTTCTACGCACCGTGCGTCGACGGCGACTACGACATGGCGGTGATCGGTCACGAGTACACCCACGCGATCGAGAACCGGATGATCGGCAAGGGCGGAACCCGCACGGGTCCGCAAGCGGGCGCGATGGGCGAGAGCGTCAGCGACTTCACCGGGGCCGAATACCTGAACGAGTTCAGCTACGTGCCGGTCAACAGCGAGAACCCGTTCGCCGTCGGCGCCTACGTCACCGGCAACCACCAACGCGGGATCCGCAACTTCAACATGAGCTGGGCCTACGCGGGCCAGGCGCCGAACCCCGGCGTCGCGCCCCGGATCAACCCGCTCAACTTCAGCGACATCGGGTACGACGTCGGCGGTGTGCAGGTGCACGCGGACGGCGAGATCTGGAGCAAGGTTCAGTACGACATCAGGCAGGCGCTCGTCCAGAAGTTCAACGCGTCGTTCCCGGCGTCGAACGCGGCGCTCCAGCGCAGCTGTGCGATCGGCGCACTCGCCGACCTGCCGGAGCGGTGCCCCGGCAACCGGCGCTGGATCCAGCTCTACTTCGACGCGATGCTGCTGATGCCGGTCGCGCCGAGCATGCTCGACGCCCGCGACGCGATGATCCAGGCGGACGTGAACCGGTTCGGCGGTGCCAACGGGTGGCTGCTGTGGAACCAGTTCGCGCAGCACGGGTTCGGAGAGAACGCGGTGTCGACGAACAGCAGCGGAGATCCGGTCCCGAGCTTCGAGTCGCCGACGCAGACGAACGAGGCGACGGTGACGTTCCATCTCGTCACGCCGACCGGCGGCGGGAACTTCCAGAACATCGCCGACGCCGAGGTGTTCGCCGGCTGGTACGAGGCGAACGTGACGCCGATCGCCGACACCGACCCGACGACGGCCCCACCGGGCAACACGGCCAAGTTCGTCCCTGGCACGTACGAGTTCATCTCCCGGGCGGACGGCTACGGACACACGCGGTTCCGCCTGACCCTCGCCGCGGGCCAGACCCGGAACGTCTACGTGACGATGGTCTCGAACGTCGCTTCGTCGTCCAAGGGCGCGACGGTGGTCGACTCGCCCGTCTGTGGCGGCGAGCCGTTCCTGATCGACGACACCGAAGAGCAGAACATGGCCTGCCTCAACGTGCCGGGCGGGGCGATCAATGTCTCCAAGCCCGGCCTCGTGGTCGATCTCGCCGGCACCCAGCCGGTGAAGGTCGGGCGCGTTCAGGTGAGCACGATGCTGCGTGCCGCGAACGCGAACATGGGCCACGACCCGGCGGGCCAGAACCGGTTCACGGCACTCCGGCAATTCGAGATCTGGACGTGCACGGCGGCCGCCGCGAACTCGAACTGCACGGCACCGCCACTCGGTTACACGAAGCGGCTTACGAGTGCCCCCAATGCGTTCCCGAGCGTGGCACCTCGCCCGGTCTCGCCGGAGCTGATCATCCGGAACTTCCAGCTCCCGGCGGCCGTGGACGCGACGCACCTCCAGCTCGTCGTCCTCAACAACCAGTGCACCGGCGGCCCGGACTTCCAGGGTGAGCAGGACAACGACCTGGTCAACTTCACCGACTGCGATACGGCGTCGGCCAGCTACAACGACGTTCGCATCGCGGAGCTCCAGGCGTTCCACGGGTTCAGCAACGCGGCGGCCGCGCCGCAGGACCCGGTCGTCGCGATGACGAAGACCGGTCCGGCCACGGCGTACCCGACGCAGACGGTCCAGTACACGCTCTCGTACACGAATGCCGGTCCGGCGACCGCGTCAACGGCGAAGATCGTGGACAAGCTGCCGGCGGAGCTCGTGTTCGTCGCGGCGTCGAACGGCGGCACATACAACGCTGCCAACCACAGCGTCACTTGGCAGGTCGGGGATGTTCCCGTCGGCGGGAGCGGGTCGGTGACTCTAACCGGCCGCGTCGGCTGGCAGACCGTTGCCGGCACGGTCATGGTGAACCACGCGGAGTTCTTCGCGCCGCTGACCCTCTCGCCACCAACGGCGACGTGGGCGACACTGGTGGTGCCAAAGCCGTGAACTAGACTCGTAGACTCCTGAACTAGCAAGAAGGGCCGGTTTTGCGACCGGCCCTTCTTGCTGTCGTTGCGAGGTGAGTTTTTCGCATTCCGACGCTTCACGTGAATCCGTGGCCCTCGGTGGGGCGACGCCTGTCGGCGCTCCGGGTGCCTCGCACCGCCGCGTGGCGCAGGTCTCCCGGGGGCGTCTACGCGGGAGCGACCCTACGGGTCGCGCAGACAGGTTGTCCTATGAGCACCGCGCCCACCCTCCAGCGCGCGCTCGAATACCAGAACATTCTCGACTAGCCAATAAATCACGCCTTCTTGCCGGAACCCCGCCGCGACCTCGTCGGAAAGATCCGGTCGGTGGTGCATTCCAACCTGTTGGAACGCATCGATCCAGAAGTCTTTCGGCTGTTCGTTGACGTGGCCGTGCCCCCCTTGGCGCGGCTGCGCGGCTGTGAAGACGACGGTCGGAGCCAGCCCAGCCAGATACGCAACGAGTCGCGATCCGAGCTGCGCATCGACATGCTCCGCTACCTCGAAACAGTATGCCAGGTCAAAGGGCCCGCCCAAGGACGCCGGCGGATCACGCGTCAAGTTGAACGCCCGGGAGTCCACGCGTTGTAACCTCGCGAGCCATCGACCGACACGCGCGTATTCGCAGGCGACGACACGCCGACCGCGCCGGGCGGCGAACGCGGCGAAGGCGCCGCTTCCCGCACCGACGTCGGCGTAGTCCTGCGCCGCGGGAAAAACCCGCTCCAGCGTCCGCGCAACGCCGGCGGCGCTTCCCACCGCCTTGCCGTGGTACCAGAGCGCGAGCAGCGGATTGTACGTGAGCCAGCCGATCCCGCGCCGCTCTCCAGCGTGGCTGAGCCGCGTAGCGACCACGTGGAACGGTCGCGTCCCCAACAGGAGCGCCAGCAGTTTGTGCCTCCCCGGAAGGTCGGGATCCTCGAGAACGCGCGCGATGTGACGGCCCCGAAAGAACCCCGCGGCGCGGTGCGACGTCACGCGAGGTGGTGTGGAGTCACTCGCCGCCCCCGCGGGCGGAGCGATAAGCAGAACAGGCCCTCGCCCGGTCGCATGTCGCGGCCCGGGCGGCAGAGCGGTAATGGCGGCCACCGCGTAGCGAGCGGCAAGACGCCGTGGGAACCTTCGCCATGGGCGGCGACCATACCACTTGGCCGCAGTCAAGTCCCAGGAGGTGGTGTAACTCGTCGGCGGGTCGGCGGCTCAGGCCGTGGTGAGCTCGAGCACCTCCTCGTTGTTTTCGCCCCGCTCCTCGAGGAGTGGCGCTGGCGCAAGCTGCGCTCGACGAATCCGCTGGAGCGGCTCAACCGCGAGTGGTCGACGGGGAAGGCGTAGAAGGCGAGCAGGTCCTCCTCGGCCCGGGTTGTCGGGGAAGATGCCCACGACGTCGGTGCGCCGGCCGATTTCAGCGGCTCGAGCGGCCGCTGCCCAAGGTCGCAGCGATGCTGGAACGGCGAGCGAGTCGAGCGACAGGTAGCGGCGCCCGACGAGCCACTCATTCGTTCTGCTCAATGATGAGGCTGGTCGCGAGCCGGATCAGCGAGGTCGATTGCGTCGCCGAGCAGCTGGCGCGCCTGCTCGCCTGAGTCGGCGTGAAGATCGGCCGGATCAGGGCGGCCAGCATCGGCTGCTGCTCTTTGCGGGCGTGCCCGAGTGCCTCGCGGAGGAAGTGGACGGTGCAGCGCTGCCAGGGCGGCGCCGAGCACTTGCGCGATCGCCTGCTTGCGCCACGGTGGCCGGACTACCCTCCGGCTCCGTCCGACGCGCTCCTACACCACGCTATTGGACGTGACCCCGGCCGCCCTGATCGCCGCGAAAGCTGCCACCTCCAGAGGCACTAACACTCGGCCGGGACGCAGTCCGTGTCTACGCAACGTTCGACGCGTCCACCGAATCGACGGCTCGAAGCGACTGACGGAGTACGCCGACGCGTGCAGCGCCTGGCGAGATCTTGCACGTCACGCCCCGTTACACGTGCTTGCAGAAGGCAAACACGTCGCTCGACGCTGCTCGATCGCCTTCCCGCTTCGCGGTGCAAAACCGTCCTGTTGTGAGGCAGCTCGATGTCCGGAGGAGCGGCTCGGCCCGGCCGCAAACCGCGCGGCACTCGATGCGCCCGTCGTGGGCTCGACGATGCGCTTCAGCGTGCCCGGGAGGTCGCGCATGGGGCCAACGCGGAGACCAGAGACGGGCCACCGCCCCGTCTGAGCTCACCTCCGACACCATTACGACAGGCGTCGCCAGAAGAGGCGGTGGTGGACGAACTGGATCCTGTCGAGCGTGATCGGTGGCAAGATGACCACCGCGAGCGCGATGAGCCAGTTCTTGAGCCGCCTTGGATTCGCGCGAACAGCGCGGGTCGCCCACATGCGGGCGTCACGGCGGCGTCGGTTGCCGAACGCGAGCAAGGCGAACCGAGCGTGAGCCAGAGATATATCTGGTTTGGCCGCCTCGATCAGGCCACGGTGCTTAGCGCGCATGTACTTGAAGTTGGCAAGCGCCCACTCGTAATCCATCGTGAGCCGACTCGTGTGCTGCCGGTTGACGAGGACGAGCGGTTCAGCCAGAGATGTTACACGCGCCTTCATCATCAGGCGGATCACGAACTCCTGGTCGCCGCCGCCCGGGAAAGCCTCGTCGAGCAGATCAGACCCCAGGACGCTGTTCCAGACCACGAGTGTCTGAATCGGCAAATACATTCCGGTGCGAATCGCCGCGATAGCAGGGTCTTCGTCGGGAATCGTGATCGGTTGGTCGCGGTAGCGGTCGCCGGCGAGGAACCTGACGCCTGACAGGACCGCGTCGGCCTCGCCGCGACGCAGAAGGTCGACCTGCCTCGTCGTCTTGAGCGGCAGCCATTCGTCGTCGTCGTCGAGAAAAGCAACAACGTCTCCGCGGGCGGCGAGAATTCCGGTATTCCGCCCGCCAGCCATGCCGGGTGTGCGGCCGTTGACGAGCGTCACGATCTCGCGGTTCGGCGGGAGATCTGCAGGTCCAACCTCCGTTGGCTCCGAACGATCGAAGACGACGATCGCCTCGATCCTCCCTGCGTAGTCTTGGTCGATCACACTCTGGACGGCGCGCTTCAGCAGCGCCGGTCGCTTGTGCGTCGGAATGACGACCGAGATCGACGGGAGATCTGTTCGCGTCTCGGCCGTCACAGGAGGCGGTAGCCGTAGCGGCGAAGCAGCGGCCACGTCACCGAGCGAGACGATGCCTCGCTGAGCCGGCGAGAGCCGCGTCTTCCACTCGTCGTTGAGGCATAGGTGCCCTTGGCCCTGCTTGAACCGACGTGCGAAAATCAACTGATGATCGTCCACGTGCTCTCCCATCCGGCTGCCGCGGTGGACGACGATCGGCTGCGTCCCCGCGGGACGGACAGCATGACGCCGTGGCTCCGCCCTGACAGACCACCACTCCAGATTTCCTTCTTGGCACGCAGAATCCTAGTGGGTCGACGACACGTACGCTAGGCAGGAGACAATGCTTCCCGAATACCGTTTCTTCACGGAGGCAAGCCTCGACCTGCAGTAGGCGCCAATGCCGCGAGTAACTCCTTCGAGTGCAACGCGCGCCGGCAGCGGCGCTCCCACTGCGCGACGACCCGCACGGATTGTGCACGTCGCTGGATACCATGGCGTGCAGGACTCACTGCTTACGCTTCCCAGTCGAAGTCGCTGTTTTTGCAGACGAACTCGTCGATCGCGCCGAAGGCGCTCTCGATCCGGTGAGGTAGCTGGCGTAGGTCGGGGTCGGGATCAGCTCCACGTTGGCGGCCGCCCAGGCGCGGATCCCCGGGGTCCAATGGCTGGAGAGGCGTCCTGGATCCAGTAGAGGCGGACGCGCTTCGGATAGGCGAGCCGGATCAGCTTCATGAACGCGGACGCGCTTCGGATAGGCGAGCCGGATCAGCTTCATGAACGCGGACGCGCTTCGGATAGGCGAGCCGGATCAGCTTCATGAACGCGAGGGTGGAGTTGCCGTTGCGGCGCGGCCGCGTTCTGATCCGCAGGTAGTCGCGTGGACGTCGAGCGCGCCGACCAGATGGCGGATCCCTTGGCGGCGGCTGTAGGTTGCGCGGTGGCGCTCGGGGCGGCCGCGGCGCGCCCAGCTGCGGGCCGTGTTTTCGGGCAGAGGCTCTCCGGCCCCTTCTCGTCGAAGGTGATCACGACGCCGTCCTCGGGCTGTTGCCGGTAGAGGGCGAGGATCCGGGCCGCCTTCTGCTCGTACTCGGGGTCAGCTCAAAGCCGTTCGACCACCATCGCCACGGCTTCGCGTCTGCGCGACGGGCTCACCAGTTTCCCGGCATGACAATGGTGGCGGGCCCGGTATCCGGAGCGGCTCGTACGGTCGCGGTACCGGGTATGGGGCCCTTGTCGGAGAACACGTGACGGGCAGGCCGAGCAGCATGGGGATGAGCTTCGAGCTCGACAGTTTCCTTGGCCGCCCCTGCGACCAGCCCGGGTGTGCCTCGAGCACGGATCCGTCAGTGTCGTGTGCCCGTCGACTCCGACTCTTCGTTCATCTGCGAGTGAGAGGAGCAAACAGTGCAAGGCCGCTGCATCGGTATGGATGTTCACCGCGAGTTCTGCGAGGTCGCGATCTGGGAGGCGGGCGAGATCAGTCACGCCGCGAGGGTCGCGGCGAGGCCCGAGCAGCTCGAGGAGTTCGCCCGGCAGCTTCGCCCGACCGACCGGATCGCGATGGAAGCGACCGGGAACGCGTTGGCGATCGCGCGGATCATCGGGCCGCACGTTGCGTCGGTCGAGATCGTCAACACCCGCCGGCTGAGAGCGATCTCGGAGTCGAAGCAGAAGACCGACCGCCACGACGCCAAGACGCTGGCGCAGCTCCTGGCCGCCGGGATGTTCGAGGGCTCGTGGCAGCCAGACGAGACAACACGGATGTTGCGGCGCCGTGTTGCGCGACGCGCGCGGTTGGTCACTCACCGAACTCGTTCCAAGAACGAGATCCTCGCGGTGCTTCACCGCAACCTCAAGCCGCGGCCGCCGATGACTGACCCGTTCGGGGTTGCCGGCCGCGAGTGGCTCGCCCGCCACGTTCTGCCCGAGGACGAGCAGGACACGATCAACGCCGCGCTACGCCAGATCGACTTCCTCAACGAGGAGATCGCGACGATCGAGCGCGACCTTGCGCGCTTCGCGACCGACTCGGCCGAGGCTAGACAGCTGATGACCGTCCCGGGCGTCGGGCTCATCACGGCGACCGCGTTCCTCGCCCAGGTCGGTGACGTCACGCGGTTCCGCGATCCGAACCGGCTCGTGAGCTACCTCGGTCTCGACCCCAGGGTGCGCCAGTCGGGCGAGAGCGCCGCGCACACAGGACGAATCTCGAAGGAAGGCTCGGCGCTCGTCCGACACGTACTGGTCGAGGCCGCCCACACCGCGATCCGTAGCCCGGGACCACTGCGGGCGTTCTTCGAACGAGTCCGCGCCCGCCGCGGCCACGCCGTCGCGATCGTCGCCGTCGCCCGCAAGATGGCCGTCCTCTTCTGGTACCTCCTCACCACCGGCCAGGACTACGCCTACTCGATGCCAACGGCGACCGCGAAGAAGCTCCGCGGCGTCGAGCTCAAAGCCGGCGCGCCCTCCCGCAAAGGCGGCGGCTCACAACACCCCCTCAACCGCGAAGAACGACGCAGGCTCGAGCGACGCTCAGCCGAACACGCGGAGAACGCTTACCGACGCAACGTCGTCGACTGGCAACGCCAACAAGCAAAGGTGGCGCGGTTGGCGACTTGACTTTCATCCGTCCCTTCGCGATCTCCTTCAACGCCTGGTTCTCGAGCAACTGATCGGCGACGATCCGCTTCAACCTGGCGTTCTCCCGCTCCAGCTCCTTCAGCCGCTTCGCCTCGTCGGCCTTCAAGCCCCCGTACTGCGCCCGCCAGCGGTGCAGCGTCTGCTCCGACACCTCGAGCTGCTTCGCGATTGCGGCGACCTCCTGGCCCTCCCCGAGCAGCCGGTCGGCCTCACGCAGCTTCCTGATCACCTGCTCCGGCGTGTGCCGGCGTCTCGCATGTCCCATCGCTCCGATTGTCCTCCTTGCCCACCACTGGGCAGTAAGACTCTCGAACCGACCGGACCGACCTCAGGGGGTCACGTCAGGTCAAGCATCGTCGCGGATCCTCAGAGGGCAAGCAACGGCTTCTCCTCTGCCGCTGGTTCCGATGGCGTCTCCTGGTTGGGGAGCAGGCGAGTGCGGGCCGCTACTTCGGTGTCGGGTTGATCAGGATCTTGTAGGCGGCCGCGCCGGTCTTGAAGGAGACCGAGACCTTCCAGGTACCGGTCACGTCGGCGTCAAAGTCGATGACCTCTGGTTTGCTCGAGCCGTTCGAGAAGGCGACCGTGGTGCCAGCAGGATTCTTCAAAAATACATTCAGATCGGCCGCGG
>Ga0208612_1001053_pt1 | contig 11525 bp, 10 predicted proteins | sample AntDryMetagUQ889_FD_188089 | JGI IMG/M metagenome (GOLD analysis project Ga0208612, IMG submission 188089) | Polar desert microbial communities from Antarctic Dry Valleys - UQ889 (SPAdes) | ecosystem: Environmental > Terrestrial > Soil > Desert | place: Antarctic Dry Valleys | collected 2008-12-31 | reverse complement strand
GCGCGGGATCCGCCCCGCGCCACGCGCGAGGTGGCCCGCGTCGATCGCCAGGCGCATCGCCCGCGCCATGGCGGGCGGGTCCTCCGCGCGCGAGATCGCACTCGCCAGCAGCACGCCGTCGCAGCCCGCCTCCATCGCCAGCGCGGCGTCGGATGCGGTGCCGATGCCGGCGTCGAGGATCACCGGCACGCGCGCCGCCTCGACGATCAGCCGCAGGTTGTAGGGATTGCGGATGCCCATGCCGCTGCCGATCGGCGAACCGAGCGGCATCACCGCCGCGCAGCCGACGTCCTCGAGGCGTTGGGCCAGCACCGGGTCGTCGTTGGTGTAGGGAAGGACGGTGAAGCCCTCGCCCACCAGCGTCTCGGCCGCCTCGAGCAGCTCGGCGGTGTCTGGCAGCAGCGTCCTCTCGTCGCCGATCACCTCGAGCTTCACCCACCCGGTCGCGAGCGCCTCGCGCGCCATGCGGGCGGTGGTCACGGCGTCGCGGGCGGTGAAGCAGCCGGCTGTGTTGGGCAGCACGAAGCAGCCGCGCTCCTCGAGCACGTCGAGCAGCGAGCCGCGCATGGCGGGGTCCACCCGGCGCATCGCGACCGTCGCCATGTCCGCCCCTGAGGCCTCCACGGCAGCGGCCACGACGTCGAGGTTCCGAAAGCCGCCGGTGCCGACGATCAGCCGGGAGGCAAAGCGGCGGCCGGCGATCTCGAACCCGGGCACCGCGCTCATCCGCCCTGCACGGCTTGGAGCACCTCGACGCGGCGGCCCTCGGCGAGCACCGTGGCCTCCCACTCACCGCGGGGCACCACCTCGCCGTCGACCGCCACAGCCACCCCGCGGCCGCCCTCGTCGACGCCGCTCGCGCGCACGGCGTCGGCCACGGTAGCGCCCTCCGGTAGCGCGCGCGGCTCGCCGTTGAGCACCACGCTCGGCATCAGGCACTCCCCACCCGGTCGGACACGAGCATGTCCGCGACCGCCCGCGCGGCGAGCGGCGCCTGGAGCACGCCGTTGCGCCCGTGCCCGGTGGCGATGAGCAACCCGTCCACGTCGCCGTGGCCCACAACGGGATCGCCGCCGGGCGTGAACGGGCGCAGGCCGGCGCGGACACGCACCAGCTCGAGCTCGGCGATGTCGGGCAGCACCTCGTGCGCCGCCTCGAGCAGTCCGTACACGCCCCCGGCGGTGACCGCGGTGTCGAAGCCCTGCTCCTCCATCGTGGCCCCGACCACGACGCGCTCACCGCCGTCGGGCTCCGGTCGCGAGACGATGTAGCAGCGCGGCGTCCGAATCAGGCGGCTGGGCGCCGCGGGCGCGCCCCGCCGCGTGCGCAGCTCCACCAGCTGGCCCTTCACCGGGCGCACCCGCGGCGCCGCAGGCCCCAGCTCGGCGCTCCAGGCCCCCGCGGCCACGAGCACCCTGTCGGCCCTCAGCGTCTGCCCGCGAGCGAGGCGGACTCCCTCGATCCGTCCGTCGTAGAGCTCGGGCGCGACTGCCTCGGTGCCCATCAGGACCCTGCCTCCGGCGCTCTCCAGGGCGGCGCATAGAGCGTTGACGAGGGCAGGCGGATCGACGTGTGCTTCGTGGGGGGCGTCGATGGCTCCGCCGATGCTCGGCGACAGCCCGGGCTCGAGCCGGCGCGCCGCGCGAGAACCAAGCCATTCGGCCTCGAGGCCGAGGCGGCGCTGGAAGTCGTGCAGGCGGCGCAGCTCCTCGGCGTCGTCGCGGTCGACGGCTACCACCAGTGCGCCGCACTCCACGTAGCCGGTGGGAAGGCCGGTGAGCTCGGACAGCTCGGCGGCAAACCCCGGCCACAGCGATCGGGCCTCGAGGTTGAGCCGGAGCAGCTCCTGCTCTCCGAAGCCGGCCTCGGTTACCGGGGCGAGCATCCCCGCCGCCACGCCGGAGGCGCCCGCTCCGGGCTTGTCGCGCTCGAGCACCACCACGGACAGGCCGGCCTGCGCGGCGCGCCACCCACATGCGAGCCCAATCACCCCCGCGCCAATCACAGCGAGGTCGGGACGGGCCTCAGCTTTCGCCTCTGTCTGCACTGCCTCCCTCCGCCGGCATTACCCGGATCAGGTTCCACGGTCGGCGGCCCACCAGCCGCCCTCTCAGCCGGGTCTACCCGGCTCCCGTCTCCGTCCCAGATGTTAGCCGTGCGGCCCCGCGTCCTGCCAGGATTGATCCCATGCGCACATCTGCGAAGCGGCGCGAGCGCTTGGCGCGCGCCCGCCTCTACTTCGTCACCGACGGCTCGACGCCGGACGCCGTGCTCGACGCTGCGCTGCGCGGCGGCGCCGACGTCCTCCAGCTGCGCGACCGATCGCTTGGGGACGAGGACCTGCTCCGCGTAGCCCAGCGCTTCCGCGCGCTCTGCGACGAGCACGGCGCCCTCTTCTTCATAAACGACAACCCGGATCTCGCGGCGCGCTCGGACGCCGATGGTGTGCACGTGGGCCAAGACGACGCCGGCGTCGCCGAGGCCCGCGAGCGGGCGGGCGGCGAGCTGCTCGTGGGGCTTTCGACGCACTCGCCGAAGCAGCTGATGGTGGGGGTGGCCGAAGGTGCCGACCAGCTAAGCGTGGGCCCGGTGTGGGAGACGCCCACCAAGCCGGGCCGGCCGGCCGCCGGGCTCGAGTACGTGCACCACGCAGCCGCGCGGCGCTTGCCGGTGCCGTGGTTTGCGATCGGCGGGATCGACGCGCGCAACGTGCGGCAGGTGGCGGATGCCGGTGCCGAGCGGGTGGTCGCGGTGCGCGCGATCCGTGACGCCGCCGATCCCCGCGCCGCTGCCGCGGCGATCCGCGGCGCGCTCACCAGGAGGCCTGTTGGCGCAGCAGCGCAGTAGCCGCAAGCGGCGCAAGCAGCCCGAGCGCGCGGCCCCGCGGCGGCAACCGCAGCCGAAGGGCGCCGAGCGTGATGGGCCGATGGCCCGCGGCTACGCGCGCGGCCGCGCCAAGGACGACGCCGCACGCGCCGCACTTGAGCCTCTTTCCCCTGGAGAGCGCCCGCGGGCCGTGACAGCGGCCGCGGTCGTGACGCTCGCCCTCGGCGCCATCAACCTGGCGGCCTACCTCGCAGGTCGGGAGATCCAAGGCGAGCGCCCGAGCGCGGTCGGCATCGGCATCTTCACGACGACCATGTTCGTGGCTGCCTACGGATGCTTCCGCGTGCGCTACTGGGCCGTGCTGGGCGTGCAGGCCCTGCTCGGGCTGCTGATCGTGATCTTCTGCTTGGTGGTGATCGGCGCGCGGACCTTCGCCACCTTCGCCATCTGCCTGGCCGTGATCGCGCCCTCGGGGCTGCTCTTCTGGTTCCTCGTCAAGGCGATGGCGCGGATCCAGGCGTCCAAGCCGCGCGAGGGAGGCTAGCGCGACCGCGAGGCGGGCACACCGAGAAGCGCCTTTGCCTGCCCAGCATCTCTTCGCAGCCCTCGCGGCCTATGCCTGGACTCGCTCACAGCGCATGCGCGCCAATCCCCGCGATCCGCCGCAAGTTATCGCCGAGTAAAGCGTTTGACCGCTCGGTTCCTATGGGGTAGGTTGGGCACGGTCGGCCAAGAGCCAGGTTTCAGCGGCTCTTGCACGGACTTTCCCGTCGGCCCCGGCAGGATGAAGCTGTCGAGGAGGCCGTGCCAGCCAGCGATCCGACATCTACGCCTGCCGCCGCGCCCGGGCATCGGCCCCTAGGTCGATGTGAAGCGGGGTGCCAGTGAACGGGTCGGCGGAGTTGCTCGTCATCCTCGATGACGAGCCGGGCGACGCGCTCGAGCACCTGAGCGGCGCGTACCGGGTGAGCCATGTTGGATCTCCGCGGGTGGCTGTCGTCGAGCGACGGGCGGCCGTCCCGGAAGCATCGTTGGGAGCGATACCCGGCGTCGCGGTACCTGCCGGCGCTGAGGTCCCGCCCGGCGTACTTGAGAGCCTCACCGCCGAGGAGGAGCTGTTCGTCTCGGCGTGGTTGCGCCGGATGGCGGAGGGCACCACAAAGAAACGAGCCGGCGACGGACTGCCATGGGACGCTCCCGGGTTCACGCCGCCGGACCCGCCCGCGTCTCGTTCACGCTGACAAACACAAGACGAGAGGACGAAGATGGCCGGAGACGTCGGTATCCATGAGCAGCTGGTTGTCCACGCGGAGGGCGCCCCGGACGCCGCGCAGGCGGCGGGGGCCGTAGAGGCGATCGGCGGGGGAGTGACCCACCAGTACGGGCCCAGGGTCCTGATTGCCGCGATACCCCCCAACGCGGTCCCGTCACTTCGCGAGCAGGTGTCCCAGGCGCAGGTCAGCGCGGATCCCGCGGGACTCGCGGAGGAGACGACGCGGGGGTTGGACGAGATGGGGGCGTTGGGCCTCGAGGCGTTCAGCCTGCGGCAGTCGGCCGAGTATGGGACGGTCAAGGCCCAGCGGCCCCTGGCGGGAGAGGCCTGGGATGCCGCAGAGGCCGAGCCGCCCGACTACCACGAGGAGGGGCCCGGCACGGAGGCAGAGGTGAGCGCTGGGGCCTCAGCGACCAGTGCCCGGCTCACCGGCAGGGTGGCCGTCGGGCTGATCATCGTCGAGGGGCCGACAGCGGACCTGAAGTTCAGCGCCGATGAGCGGACGAAGGTCGTGGCCGAGGTGCAAAACGGCCTCACCTGGCTGGGTAGCCAGAGCTCTCCGGGGGGCGTCGCCTGGGTCTACGAGACCAGGGTCCTCACACTGAACGTGGCCCCGGACCCCGACGACACCGATGACGAGAAGGAGCCGCGCTGGCGGGACCCGGCAATGGCGCAGCTCGGCTACGGGGCGGGAATGAGCGGCGTGCAGTCGTTCGTGGACGACCTGCGATCCAGGCTCCGGACCGACTGGGCCTACTGCGCCTTGTTCACGAAGTACCCGCTCAGGCACTTCGCCTACGCATCCATTGGCGGTCCGCGGCTCGTGATGGCCTATGCCAACGACGGGTGGGGGCCCGACAACATCGATCGCGTGTTCGCCCACGAAACAGGGCATGTCTTCCGTGCGCCCGACGAGTACAAGGCCAGCAACTGCGACTGCGGCGGGCAGTGGGGGCACTTCAACGTCCCCAACAAGAACTGCGAGAACTGCGCCCCGAGCGGCGGGGTCCCGTGCATCATGAAGTCCAACGACTGGGCGATGTGCGCCTACACGCCGTATCACCTGGGGTTTCCGCAGGGCCAGCGCTACTCGGGCGTGTTCCTGGCGGGCACCGAAGGCCATGGGCTGTGGGTCAACGCCGACTGGCAGCACTTCGTAGCCAAGTGGCAGCAGTGGAGCAACCAGGGGCTCCGCCTGGTGGATCTCAAGATCTCCGAGATGGGCGGCCAGCAGCGCTACTCCGGCGTGTTCCGAGCGGGCACGGACGGCTACGGGCTGTGGGTCAACGCCGACTGGCAGAGCTTTGTCGCCAAGTGGCAGGAGTGGAGCAACCAGGGGCTGCGCCTGGTCGACTTCGAGGTCGCCCATATCGGCGGCCAGCCACGCTACTCCGGCGTGTTCCGGGCGGGCACGGGCGGCTACGGGCTGTGGGTCAACGCCGACTGGCAGAGCTTTGTCGCCAAGTGGCAGGAGTGGAGCAACCAGGGGCTCCGCCTCGTCGATCTCAAGATCGCCCCGATCGGCGGACAGCAGCGCTACTCCGGCGTCTTTGGCGCGGGCACGGGGGGACACGGGCTGTGGGTCAACGCCGACTGGTCGAGCTTTCTCAACAAGTGGCAGGAGTGGAGCAACCAGGGGCTGCGGCTCGTCGACTTCGAGATCACCACGACGGGCATCGAGGTTGCGGCGAGCCAGACGGCCCTCGCCGGGTCCACGGCGAGCGATGGCGCCGGCCACGGCTTCGCCTCGGTCGGTGGGCTGAGGCTCTCAGAGGCTGCGCAGGCCGACGAGACGAGCCCAGCCGGCTTCGGCGACGCCTCGATCGGCTCGACCGGCGGCCGGCAGGCCGACGAGACCAGCCCGGCCGGCTTCGGCGACGCCTCGATCGGCTCGACCGGCGGCGGGCAGGCCGACGAGACCAGCCCAGCCGGCTTCGGCGACGTCAACGTGGGCGGTCCCGCGGGGGGCGAAGGCTCCGGTAGCGGGGCCGGGCTCGGGGCGGCCGTGCCTTAGCCGCTACCTTCGTCTCGTGGGGCTCGCTGGGGCAGCGCCCGAGCCGCGAGCCAGCGCTCGGGCTAGCTCACAGGGTGGCCTCGGCCAAGAGCTCCACCTGCTCGGGGTCGGGGGAGCAGGGGAAGAGGATCAGCTCGTCGCAGCCCGCCGCCTCGAAGCCGTCGAGGTAGCCCTTGACCGTGTCGGGGTCCTTGGCCGCGCTCGCCGCTATCTGGCCGGCGTAGTCCCCCATCCAGGCGTAGTAGTCGGTCAGGTAGGCCTCGGCCGCCTGCTCGGCGTCCTCGCCGAGCGCGTAGTAGGCGAGTGCCATGCACCGCGGCCGGCCCTCGCGGCCCGCCGAGCTCCAGGCCTGCTCGAGCTTCGCGCGCCCCTCCTCGAGCATCTCCGGGGTGCCACCGCCCATGATCCAGCCCGCGCCGTGCTCGGCCGCGCGCCGGTAGGCGGCGTCGACCGAGCCGCCGAGGATCAGCCGCGGCTGGCCGGGCGGGCCGACCTCGTCGCCGTCCCAGGTCTCGCGCAGCTCGCCGAGCATCTCCTCGAAGCGCGCGCCGCGCCGCTCGAAGGGCTCGCCCGCCGCCGCGTAGTCGTCCTCGCGCCCACCGGGCGCCACCCCGAGCGTCAGCCGGCCGCCCGAGAGGGCGTTGACCGACGCCGCCTGCTTGGCGAGCACGGCAGCGCTATGACGGGTGGGCGCGATCAGGATGCTCGTCGCCAGTCCGATCCGCTCGGTCACCGCGGCCGCCGCCGCCAGCGAGACGAGCGGCTCGTAGTTGGGGTAGGCGATGCGGTCGATCGTCCCGAGCGAGGAGAAGCCCGCAACATCGGCCCGCCTCGCCCAGTCGACCAGTTGATCGCCCTCGGTGCTCGGAACGGCGTTCGGCAAGCCGATGCCCACATCCATTGCCTCTCCTCCTCTGGTAGCTCTGTCGTGGTGACGTTAGACGAGCTACATCGCCGTGGCAGGTCCGGAGACGGATCGGCGTGAGGTTGGGCGAGCTACCCGGGTTCGCCCGCGAGCTGCTCGCCACCGCGCGCGTCGGGCACCTCGGGCTGCTCGACGAAGAGCGGCTGCCGCGCGTGCTGCCGGTGACCTTCGCGCTACACGAGGACGCGCTCTGGAGCGCCGTCGACGACAAGCCCAAGCGCGTCGAGGCAGACGAGCTCGCGCGCGTGCGCTGGCTGCGCCGCCGGCCGCGGGCGGCGCTGTGCGTCGACCGCTACGACGACGACTGGACGCGGCTCGCCTGGGTCCAGGTGCTCGGCAAGGTCGAGGTGCTCGAGGCCTCCGACGCGCCGCTGCGGGCGCTCGCGGACAAGTACCCGCAGTACGCCGACCGGGCTCCCGCGGGCCCGTTGCTGCGCCTCGAGCCCGAGCGGACCCTGCACTGGCGTCCCTAGCGCGAAGCGGGCGATCAGCTGTTGCGCCGGAGCGCAAACGCGATCAGACGCCGAGGCCGGCGAGCCTTCGGGATGGCGGGCGTGGCACGAGCCCGCACGCCCGCTCCGGCTGGTCGGAGGAGTCATGTGACCGGCCGCGAACAACTGTGCGTGGCTGCGGGGAGCACTGACCAGGCGGGGGGCGAGCGATCGGACGGGCGCACCGTCGTAGTCATCGGCGACGGGGACCTGAGTGACGAGACAGCGTGGGCGGTGGAGGCCTCGGGCGCTCGGGTCTCCCGGCTGCGCGAGCCGAACGAGGGCGATGTCCAAGAGGCGCTCGACGGCGGTGTCGACTCTGTCGCCGTCGTCGCGCGCGCGGACGCGATCGTGCTCCGGATGGCGCTGATGGTCCGAGCAGTATCCGACGAGGTTCCACTGCTGCTCACGATCTTCGATGCGACGATGGCCGAGGAGGTGGCCCGCGAGTGGCCCAACACGCACGTGACCTCGCTCGCGGACATCGTCGCGCCATCGCTCGCGGGCCCTTGCATCGACGGGAGCTTCACCGGCGTCAGCGTCGAAGAAGGCGGTCCGGTCGGGCTCGTCGAGTCCGACGGCGACGTCCGCGAGCAGCCGATCCCGTCACGCAAGCCGCACCGCACCCAGGCTCTTGCGCGCGACCTCCTCACGCCGTACGACAACACCGCGGGGCTGCTGCTGTTCGGCGCCCTCGGGCTGCTGGCGGTCCTCGCGGTGGAGACCGTCACCGCGGTGTTCGTACTTGACCAGCCCGTCGTCGACGCGACCTACGGGTCGGCGAAGACACTGGTGACCGTCGACCCCAACCCCGACGTGGCGTCGGGGCCGGGCTGGTACAAGCTGTTCACCTCGGCGACGATGCTGGTCGCGCTCGTGTTCGCCGCCGGCTTTACGGCGGGCCTCGTGAACCGGGTGATCGACCGGCGCCTCACCGGTCTCTTCGGACGGCGGGCCGTGCCCCGCCGCGACCACGTGGTGGTGGTCGGGCTCGGCGAGGTCGGCCTGCGCCTGTGCCTTCTGCTGCGTGCCTGCGGGATCCCCGTGGTCGCCGTCGAGCAGGAGGGGGAACGCGAGAACGTCGGCCGTGCCAAGGAGCTCGGTCTGCCGGTGGTGCTCGGCCGCGCCGACCAGTCGCTGCTGTGCCGACTATCGCTGCCGAAGGCCAGGGCGGTGGCGGCGGTCACCGCCAACGACCTCGAGAACATCTCTGTGGCCATGAGCGCCCGCGCGGTCCACGACCAGATGCACGTCGTGCTGCGCGTGGGCGACGGCGAGGTCGCGAACGAGACGCGGTCGCTGCTGGGGCTCGGCCTGGTCCGCGACGTGCACAGGATCGCGGCCGCGCTCCTGGCGGCGATGGCACTGGGACGCGAGGCCGAGAGCGTCGTCTGCCTTGGCGACGATGCACACCTGCGCTTCCCGGACGGCCGGCTCGAGCGCGCGCAGCTCGACACGCTGGAGGGATCTGGAGGATGACGGAGGCGGAGCGCGCGCAGGCGGGGCGCCGAGGGGGAAGGCCGAGGCAAGGTCTGGTGTAGGCTCCGACCGGCCCGGTGTCCTGCCTTACGCGACAACAAGCCCCGCTCCTCTGAGGAAGCGATCGTGGCGGCCGACGAGTCATCGGATGACCGGGGTGGCGGCGGCATGCTGGCTGGTTTGCTCGCGCCGCTGCGCCTGCCCGAGCGGGTGATCGACGCGCTCGACTCGCTGGTCGAGGCAACGCGAGAGCTGAGCCCGATGCGCTCAGAGCTGGCGCGCGTCCGCGAGCAGACAGAGCCGCTGGCGGACCTGTTGCCGGCGGTCGAGCGCCTCATCGATCAGACCGAGCCGCTGTCGGAGGTGGTACCCGCGCTCGAGAGCGCGAAGACAGAGCTCGGGGAGCAGCTCGAGCGACTCCAAGAGCTGATCGTCGCGCTAGAGGGGGAGGAGTCGCACCTCAATCTGAACGCGGTCAAGCTCGTCGACGAGCTCGTCGCGATGCACAAGACCGTCGACGAGCTGCAGGACGACGTCCAGAGCGTCACCGAACGGCTGCCCGACGCCAGCAGGGGCCCGCTCCAGAAGGCGCACGATGTCCTCACCGGCCCTACCGCTAAGCCTAGCTCGTAGCTCAGCCGCACGTTGGGCTTGAGCCCGCAGCGGGCGGCCGCGTGCCAACCGCTAGGCTCGGGCGCCGCATGCCCGAGTCCCGCTACGACTGCATCGTGATCGGCTCCGGGCCCGGCGGATACGTGGCCGCGATCCGCGCCGCCCAGCTCGGCATGAAGACCGCCGTGGTCGAGAAGGAGAAGGTCGGTGGGCGCTGTCTCAACGAGGCCTGCATACCCGCCAAGGCGCTGCTGCGCGTGGCCGACGCGATGAAGGAGGTGACCGGCGCGGAGGAGAGCTTCGGCATCAGCGTCGGGGAGGTCGATTTCGACTTCGCCGGCGCCGCCAAGCACCGCGACGCCGTGGTCAAGACGCTCACCGGCGGCGTCTCGATGCTCTTCGAGAAGAACAAGATCGACGTGATCGAGGGACTCGGCTCGGTCACCGACGACGCCAACGTAAAGGTCGGCGGCTCCTTCGACGGCACCGAGATCGAGGCCGGGACCGTGATCCTCGCCTGCGGCTCGCTGGCCCGCCCGGTGGCCGGCCTGCGCTTCGGCGGGCGCATCGTCGACACCGCCGCCATGTGGCTCACCTCCGAGCAGCCCGAGCGCCTGGCGGTGATCGGCGCGGGCGCGTCGGGCACCGAGGTGGCCTCTGCCTTCGGGCGCCTTGGCACCGAGGTGGTGCTGCTCGAGGCGCTCGACCAGATCTTGCCGCTCGAGGACAAGGAGATCGCCCGCGCGTGCGCGCGTGAGATCGCCAAGCAGAAGGTGAAGATCGTGACCGGGGCGAACGTCGAGTCGGTGGACGCGGGCGAGGAGTCGGTGACGATCGAGGTCGGCGGCGAGACCCACGAGGTGGACCTCCTCTGCATCGCCGCCGGCCGCGGCGCGGACCTCGAGGGGCTGGGGCTCGAGGAGGCGGGGATCGAGGTCGACGAGCGCGGCCTGATCGAGGTCGACGGCGCGATGCGCACCTCGAGGGAGGGCGTCTACGCGATCGGAGACATCGTGCCCGGTCCCGCGCTGGCCCACAAGGCCTCAGACGAGGGCGTGATCGCCGCCGAGGACGCCGCCGGCATCGAGACCCACCCGATCGAGTACGCCTACGTGCCGCGGGTGACCTTCTGCGCCCCGCAGGTGGCCTCCTTCGGGCTGACCGAGGCCCAGGCGCGCGAGGCGGGCCACGACGTCGTCGTCGGCAAGGTGCCGATGGGCGCGGTGGGCGCCCCGACCGTCTACGGCGACCGCACGGGGATGGTCAAGATCGTCGGCGACCGCAAGTACGGCGAGATCGTCGGCGGGCACATCGTCTCGCCCAAGGCCGCCGACCTGATCGAGGAGCTCGTGATCGCGCGCGAGCTCGAGGGGGGCTACCCCGAGCTCGCCCACTCGATCCATCCCCACCCGGCGTTCGCCGAGACCGTGCTCGAGGCCGCGCGGGCCACCGATGGCTGGCTGATCCACGGCTGAGCGCTGACGCTGGGCCGGTCCGGCTCGGCGAGCGCACCGCGATCAATGGGTTCCGCGGGCCTGATTGCGCTCGTGCAGGATCTCGCGGATGTAGCTCTCCCTGACGGCCTTGGGCTGGCGGAGCATCCAGATCTCGTCCGCGTGTGCGCCGCCCGCGGCGTCGAGCACGTTCCGCACGTAGCTTGCCCGCACGCTGCGGGGCTGGCGAAGCAGCCAGCGCTCCTCGGGCCCGCGCGCCCAGTGCGCCGCCGCGCGCGTGATCGCCACCGGGCCGAGCAACACGGCCCTGTCGACACGCGGGAGCCCGAGAGTCATCGTGCCCGGATTGTGGCGGCTGCCGGCGTTGGACGGTCGGCGCTCGCAGGCCACCGATCCAGCGCCATCTCCGGTCGCGCTGTCTCGCTCGTCGCGGACGGGCGGAACTTCGGCG
>Ga0208612_1001050_pt1 | contig 11535 bp, 11 predicted proteins | sample AntDryMetagUQ889_FD_188089 | JGI IMG/M metagenome (GOLD analysis project Ga0208612, IMG submission 188089) | Polar desert microbial communities from Antarctic Dry Valleys - UQ889 (SPAdes) | ecosystem: Environmental > Terrestrial > Soil > Desert | place: Antarctic Dry Valleys | collected 2008-12-31 | reverse complement strand
CGGACACCTCCGATGACGGCGAGCTAGCGCTCACCGGCCTCTCGGCCGGTGTGGTCGCCATGCTTGGCGCGCTCATGCTCGCCACGGGTTACGGCCTGCGGCGCGCGATGAGGTCGCAGGAATAGCGGAAGCGATGCCCGGATCGGCCTTTCCGGGAAAATGAAGGCCCGCCTGATTAGGCCGCTGCTCAACTTCGCCGCTTCGGTGGCGATGGTGAGCGGCGGCCTTCTCTTGGTCGAGGCGGCCGTGACGGTCGCCTGGCAGGAGCCGCTGACGAGCCTGGTTGCAGCGCGCGCCCAGGCCAACCTCAGCAACGAGGTCGACGGACTCGCCGAGGCCGCGCGAGTCGACCGGCAGGCGCTGGACCGCGTCTTTCGCTCTCCCAGGGAGATCGCTCGGGAGCTAGCCGAGAGCCAGCGGAGCCGCCTTGACAGCGGCGAGCCGCTGGGCAGGATCGAGATGCCCACCATTGACGCGTCGTACATGATGGTCGAGGGATCGAGCGAAGGCCCCTTGCGCAAAGGGCCCGGCCACTACTCCGACACGCCGTTGCCGGGCATGCGCGGAACCTTCGCGATCGCCGGGCACCGGACGACCTACTTGGCGCCGTTCCGGCGGATCGACGAGCTGGCAAACGGCGACGTGATCGAGGTCACCATGCCCTATGGGCGGTTCACATACGAGATCGAGGACAAGCTGGTCGTGGAACCGGACGACACCTGGGTCAAGGACAAAGTCGACCACGATCGCCTGATCCTCACGGCCTGCCATCCCGTTTACAGCGCGAAGCAGCGGTTCGTCGTCTTCGCGGCTCTTGAAGGGTTCAAGCTAACCAAAGGAGGCGACGCATAAAATGGAGTTCCGATCGAGGGATCGACTGCGCCACGGCGAGGCGCCGAGGAATCCGAGCGACACGAAGAGCAATGAGACACCGATCGATGGCGAGGGGATCGGTGCCAGCGTGCAGGCGATCATCATGGAGGCGCAGCAAAGCGCCGCGAAATTCGTCGACGAGGCACGCCACCAGGGCGAACTGATCGTCAAGCAGGCGCGCGAGGAGAGCAAGCGACGCAACACCGAGGCCCTAGGCCAGGCCCGGGAGCGAGTCGACTCGCTGGTCAAGCGAGCCGAGGAGATGCTCGGGGGCGTGGACCGCCTGAGCGGGGAACTCCGCCAGGTGACGGACAACCTCAAGGAAACGAGCAGGCGCCTGAGCGCACAGGTGGACGGGCTGCTGGGCGACGATGGCGGCGTGGATCGTGGTGGTCATCAGCGCGGGAGGCGTTTCTAGCGCCAGCCCGCCGCTACGGCTCCAGCGAGGAGACATCTCTGGACTCGAAGAAGAAGATCAGCGCAACCACGAGCGCCAGGGAGACCGCGACCACCAGCGTCCAGTAGGCGATCGAGCGTCCCAGTTTGGCCCATTGCGTGGGGGCCGGGGCCTCCACCGCGGGCAAGGAATCGGCAGGGCCGCGCATCTCAGCGGTCCACTCCGAGAGAGCCGTGAGCTCTTCCGTGAGTTGGTCAAGGCCTCGAGCAAGCGTGGTCTCGGTATCGCCGGCCAGCTTGGCGATCTCCCCGAGCCGACCCCCTTGGCGAATCTGCGCGGCTTCCGCGTCGGCCGCCGCGATGATCAAGCGACTTTGAACACGCGCCTCGTTACGCAGCGTTTTGGCGCTCGCGATGGCGGCGGCCACCGCCTGGTCGGCCGTCGCCGTTGTCCTATCCGCCGGCAACCGCTTCCACCCAATCGAGGCGGGCCCCGCAAAGCTCGCGAGAACGCTCGGCCGGCAGCGAAGTCACCCGCGGCGGTGGCCCAATCGGACTGAGAACCAGCGGGCCGAACGCGAACTGCCTGCCACCGACGCCCGGGCGGAGACCGTCCATGTCGTAGCTGAGCTCGATGCGGTGAGCCCCCTCGTCGATTGAGACCTCGCCCAATTCGACGAACTGCTCGGGAAAGCTGAGCTCATTGCGTGCCGTTGCGAGCTTCTGCCCGTCGATTGTCACCCCGACACGGCCGCGGAACGCGCCGCCGAGCCAGACCGAGTAGCGGCCGGACTCAGTCGTCGCCGACGCCGCGATTGTGCCGTCGCCGGCCGGGATCACGCTCCCAAGGCCCGCGGCAAACCATCCTGAGGGCAGCGGCGTCGCCGCCAGTGAGGCCGTCACCGGCTGCTCGCGCTCGACGGCCAGAAGCATTCCCCCGGGCCCCGCAACGGCTGCGGCCCGCTCCACCGTCGCGCACGCCCGCGCCTCGGCGCCCGGATGAAGCAAATCGCCAAGCGGCAGGTGCGTGGTCAGCAAGACATTCGGCTCGACCGGGCGCTGCCAGACCTCGTAATAGAAGCCGCGCCAGGTGCGCTCGTATGGTGCAGGCGGACGGCTTGCCACCGGTGAGCGGCGCAGCACCAGGGTCCGGTACTCGAGGATGCCGGCCAGCTGGAACTCGTCAATGTCCGCTGACTCACCCTTGGGGACGCACGTCAGCGGCGTGGAGCTGCGCCCCTCACCGCATGGGTTCCCGCCGCTTCCGCGCAGCGGAACGATTCGTCGTCTGAGCTCGCTCGCGCCCTCCGGGTCGGCGTCACGCAGAAAGTGACGGACCCCGTAAGGCTCGTAGTCGGTCATCAGCGCCGGGCCCTCCCCCGCGATCTCCTCGCCGATGTCCTCGAGCTCGGCTAGCCGCTCGGCCGGCGCGAGGTTGACGTCGTGGTAGGCCAATACGTTCGACCAGAGCACTCCCGCCGAGAGTGCTGCGCCGAGAGCGATCGCAACCGGGGCAAGGCGCCGGACCGCCGCGAACAAGAGCACACAGCCGACGAGCGCCGCGATCAACGGCGCCGGGGACGCGATGGCGAGACCCTTGGCTGCCACCCAGGGCGACGCTACGACCTGGGAGATCAGGGCACCGACGATCGCGGCCTCGACGTAGAGGAAGAGCCCCCATGCCCGGGCCCGCCAGGCCCCGGCGAGGCCATAAACGGCAGCCACGGCGACGAGCGCGATCAGGCCATAAGTGACGGCCGGAACCACCGGGTCCACCCGGAAGTCTCCGGTCGGCCAGAGGCCGAACACCTGAAGAAAGCTGAGCGGCTCGATCAGGTTGCCCTGCGCCGTCTCGCTGGTGACCGACGAGGACGTGGGCGGCACGAAACCCGCGTCGAGCAGCCATGGCACGGTCAGAATCGCAGTTGCGGCGGCAAACGCCACCCAATGTCTCGTCCCGGCCGTCCCCGGCGATCGGCCGACCGTGGCGATGATCGCCGGCAGGAGTAACGGGCCCAGCCAGAGCATCGCTCCGGCTGGGCTCATCACGGCAACCGCGGCCGCCGCGGCCGCCGCCAGGGGCAGCGTTGCCCGCCAACTTCCACCGCCGCGGACCAGCCGTTCGATCAGCGCCGCCAGCAAGACGACGATGACTGCGGCGGCAAGCTCCTTTACCCCACCCCACAGCGAGTACCCGAGCAGTAGCGCCGACTGCGCGGCGACGAACGCCGCGGCCGCGCGCACGCGGCTCGACGCGATCAGGGGGGCGGCGAGCGAGTGGAGCGCCAAGGCCAGCGCGGCGCCGAGAAAGGCGACGTAGGGCTGGAAGACCCAGGCGACGTCTTGGCCCACGAGGGCGCTGCCGATGCCAAAGGGAAAGAACGAGCCCAGGGGATAGCCCTGGGTGAGATTGAAGGCGAGCGTCGCCTCATAGGTGGACGGCGCCAAGCCGTCGATGCTGCGCCCGTGCTCCATCACACGGTCCGTCAACGCGAACCAGGTCGAGGTGTCGTCGAGCTTGATGTAACCCGCGAAGGTCAACTCGCCCGAAAACGCGACGGGAGCAAGGAAGACGAGGTAGACGGCGACCGCCGCGAACCAGGGCCAGGGGTCGAACCGCCGGTGCCGCCACCAGCCTGGCAGGGCGAAGCCGGCGACGGCCATGACGAGCGCCAGCGGCACGGCCAGCTCCGCGGTCGCGTCCGTCGCGGTCGCGAAGCTAGCCGCGACGATCACTGTCGCCAGCCCGGCAGGCACGAGCAACGGCCCCGGAATTCGCACACCGGCCGCGCGCTCGAGCAAGAGCCCCGCGCCAACGGCCACCAGGCCGAGGACCAGCGGAAACAGTAACCAGCTGCTTAGTAAAGCCATCACTCCCCGGTGGCCAGTCTATGGCGCAGTCGGGATCTGCCCACGGTTGCGGGCGTGGCTGGGACTGCAAGACCAGTCACTTGGCAGGAATCTGCGCCTCTTGGCAGAAATCCGCGCAGATGGAAACGAAGGCGAAGCGCACCCTTGTCAAGTCAGCCCCCGAGCTTTGGGGGCTCGCCGACGACCTGGAACGCATGGAACTGTGGATGGCCGGCGTCCTGGGGTCGGCTGATCGCGTCCCCATCAAGGTCACTCGTCGCGACCCGGAGCGGGCACTTGCCTGGTCGCGTGATGCCGGCGGTGACTACTGCGCGATCGCCTTGGAGCTGGCCGAGAGCGGCTTCGGCACCGCCGTTCGGATCATCGCTCATCATCCGGGCGGGCATCCCGCATCCGAAACGCTGGAGAGGCTGCTTGATGAGCTCGGATCACCAGAGCGAAAGCCGTTCCGAAACGCCTAGCGGCGCCGTCCCGACCGGCGCGTCAATGGCGGCCGAGGTGCGCCTGCGGGGCGAACCGCTCCTGGACGCGCTCGAGCAGCACCAACCCGGGTCGCGCCAACGGGCCGAGGCGACGGGCTCCTACGCGTTCGCGGTGGCAGTCGCGCTGGGGCTGAGCCGCGACGGCGCCGAACTCTGCCGCGAGGCGGCGAAGCTCAGCGATATCGGCCGGATGTACGAGTCCGAGGATCCCTACCTGGACGGCTCCCGGCTGGCGCTGGGCGCCGGGGTCCCAACCGAAGTGTGCGACTGGATCATTCTGACCCGGGAGCGCTACGACGGCGAGGGGCCTCAGAGGCTGGCCGGCGCTCAAATCGCGATCGCAGCGCGGATCAGCCGCGCGGCGGCGGCTTGCGAGCGAGCCTTGTCCCAACCCGAGCTTGATCAGGAGGATCACCGTGCGCAGGCCGTCGCCAAACTACGGGCGGCCGCAGGAAGGGAGCTCGACCCTGAGATCGTCGCGGCGCTGGTCGGCGTCTTGGAAGCGACGCGGCGCTAGTCGGCGCGTCTCGCGAGCCAGCCGCTCAGCCGCCCGCCGAGGAGCAGCGCCAGAGCCGCCAGAAGCAGGCCTCCGAGCATGAGGCCGGTGAATGGCAACGAGCCCGCCGCGGGCGCGGAGCTTGAGCTTGGCCCGTCCCCGCCACCCGCGGAGCTTGAGCCTGGCCCGTCCCCGCCACCCGCGGGGCCCTTGTCGCCTGGATCCTGCGGAGGGGGCTCGGACCTTGCCTTCCGGCATTCGGGCGGATCGCGGCGCGGATCGTCCAGGAGCAGCTCGACGTTGCGATCCTTTTTCTCCCCCTCGCCGGTGCCGAACCCGGCCTGCGGGTCGTTGTAGGCAAGGGTGCGCGAGATCGAGCCGATGTCGGCACCGGTGAGCCCCTCGGCCTCGGTGCCTGACGCGGGGGCGGTCGCCGGCGCGGCGCTGTCGAGGGTTGTGCCGAAGATCGAGAGGGTGCCGTCGCAGTTGTCCATCAGCTCGATCAGCCGGTTCTGCGGCGGCCAGTCGACCAGGGAAGCGGTCTCGATTCCCCAAAAGTCGCCGGCGCCACCGCCGGGGTTGTCGAACTCGGAAAGCGTGTTCTCGTGCGTGTGGCCCGCGACGTACGTGATCACGTTCGGGAACTCGTGAAAGAGAGCGGTCAGATCCTCGCCGAGGTGGAGGGGCGTTGAGGCGCGCGGATCGACGTCGCAGCCGGCGTTGAGGTCGTGCCCGAACTCGCCCTCGACGGTGCAGGGCGGCGGTGTCTCGTCGGGGATGTCACAGGTGAGGCTGCTAATCGGGTGGTGCCCGTAGACGACGACCAGCTGATCGCGCTGCTGAGCGCGCTCCAGGACCCCGCGCAGCCACTGGAACTGAGGGTCGTCGATGTTGCCGCTGGCCGAAGGGCCCGTCACCCCGCCGTCGCAGTTGGTCTCCAGCGCGACCATGCGGATCCCCGGCTTGGCGGTAAAGGCGTAGTAGGTGGCGGCGCCCCCGGACGCCGCCACCTCGTCCTCGTCGACCAAGCCGAAGCCGTGGGCATCGTCCTGGGCACCCGTGTCGAAGCGCTCCTTGTACTGGGCGCGATCGACGTACTGGCGGCGCTCGTCGGGCGGCACCAGCATCACCTGGCTCGGGTTGGTCTCAAGGAGCCCGCCGAGGTAGGCCGGGTCGAGGATGTCGGCCACCTCGGTCAGATCGGCCGCGGGGACGAGCGCCTTGATGCAGCCGACGGCGACCAGTTCGAACGGCAGGATCGCCTTCTGGTTCCCCTGCGCGAGCGCGTCGTGATTGCCGAGCACGACGTAGGAGGGGACGTCGAGCCCCTGCGCTTGGAAATCGACCTGGGCGCGGTCCATCAGGCCCGGGTACTGGGGCCAGTCCGCGTACTTGGGACCGATTGGCTGGTCCGGGTCGTAAAACTGCTGGCCCTCCAGGTAGTCGTCGTAGTCCTGAACTCCGGCGTAGAGCTCGGGATCGGCCGTCTGCCCCGTCGGTTGCTGTCCGAGCGGACAGCTCGACGGGTCCGTGCCGCTGTTCGGGTCGAGCGAGCCGCCCTCGAGCAGGCGCACCACCCAGTCGGTCTCGTTGAGCTGCTGGTTGTCGGCCTGATCACCCGTCATCAGGACCATGTCCATCGCCGCTTGCGAGCCGCCGCGGTGGGGGACCGGGCTGGCACTCGCGAACTCGTTGATCTGGCGAACCGACTGCTCGACCGCGTAGGCCCCGAACGCCTCCTGCGGGCGCCAGGCGGCGCTCACCGTGCTTGGGAAGGGCGGGTTGGCGGCGATATCGAGGAACTCGACCCGGCCGGGGGATTCCTCGTCGGCGAGCTGCCAGTCGGTGGTCTGGGCGACGTAGAGGAGCGAGCGACGGCGATTGACCCTGCCGCGCTTCGCCTTGGCAAGCTCCTCGCGGACGATCCTCCGCTCGCCGTCGGCCAGCTCCAGCGCCTGAAAGCCCTCGTCCGGGTCGCCGGTCCCGGCAATCGTCTGATCGAGCGTGCTCAGTCCCTTGGTCCTCCCGCTCGCGTGATCCGTGGCGCCGCGCCTCGGCGCCGGGGAATGGCCATGCGTGTGGACTTCAGAACCGCTGGCGTGAGACTTGGCTCCCCGCGAGTCCGAACCCTTGTAGGGGCGGAAGTCCTGCTGGGGTTCGTCCTCGTGATCGTCGTGCTCGCAGAGTTCAAGGCGCTCCAGCCGGGGCGGACAGTGCTCTGGAAGCGGTTCCGCAGGATCCTCGCCAATGAGTTCATCCGGCGTCGGTAAGCCCGCCTCGGCCGTCGAGTTCCCCGCTCCGGCCTGGGAAGCGCCGGCGCCCACCGCAAGCGCGAGCGTGCCGGTCGCAATCCCAACCAGGCGCAGGCGGCTCGCATGCTCTCTCAAGTGCCCCATGAATCCTCTTCCCGAGCCTAACCCACAGTGAGCTCCCGTGCGCCACTCGGGTGCAGGCCCATACAATCCCCGCGCCTCATGCGCGAGAGCTATCCCCAGACCCACGAAGAGAAGCTCAACTACCTGCGCGAGCTCCGCGAACAGGCAATCCACTCGGCCTCCGAGGCCGCGGTCGAAAAACAGCACGCGAAGGGCAAGCTGACCGCCCGCGAGCGGATCGAGAAGCTGCTCGACCCCGGCAGCTTCGAGGAGCTCGACACCTTCGTCCGCCACCGCACGCACGACTTCCAGATGGACAAGAACCGGCCGTGGGGCGACGCGGTCGTCACCGGCTACGGCACCGTCGACGGGCGGCCCATCTTCGTCTTCAGCCAGGACTTCACCGTCTTCGGCGGCTCGCTGGGCGAGGTGATGGCGGAGAAGATGTGCAAGATCATGGACCTGGCCGCCAAGGTCGGGGCGCCCGTGGTCGGCTTGAACGACTCGGGCGGCGCTCGAATCCAGGAAGGCGTCGTCTCGCTCGGCGCTTACGGCGACGTCTTCGTCCGCAACGTCCAGTGCTCCGGCGTAATCCCGCAGATCAGCGTGATCATGGGCCCCTGTGCAGGTGGCGCCGTGTACTCGCCCGCGATGACCGACTTCATCTTCATGGTCAAGGAGACCTCGCACATGTTCATCACGGGCCCCGAGGTGATCAAGACCGTGACCGGGGAGGAGGTCGAATTCGAGGAATTGGGCGGTGCCATGTCGCACAACTCCAAGTCGGGAGTCGCCCACTTCGCCGCGGAGAGCGAGGAGCAGTGCCTGGAGGATGTCCGCTACCTGATCGGCTTTCTGCCACAGAACAACCTGGAGATGCCGCCGCACTCAGAGCCCCACGACGATCCCGACCGTGAGGACCCGGAACTCGACACGGTGGTGCCCGACGATCCGCAGAAGCCGTATGACATGCGCGACGTGATCGCCCGGATCGTCGACGACGAGGACTTCTTCGAGGTCCAGGAGCACTTCGCCCGGAACATCGTCGTCGGCTTCGCGCGCCTCGACGGCTACCCGGTCGGGATCGTCGGCAACCAGCCGAAGCACATGGCCGGAGTGCTCGACATCGACTCGTCATGCAAGGGCGCCCGCTTCGTGCGGACCTGTGACGCCTTCAACATCCCGATCATCACCTTCACCGACGTGCCCGGCTTCATGCCCGGCACCTCGCAGGAATGGGGCGGCATCATCCGCCACGGCGCCAAGCTGCTCTACGCATTCACCGAGGCGACGGTGCCGAAGCTGACCGTGGTCACCCGCAAGGCCTACGGCGGCGCCTATGACGTCATGAACTCGAAGCACATGCTGGCCGACTTCAACTTCGCCTGGCCGACTTCCGAGGTCGCGGTGATGGGCCCGGAGGGCGCGGTCAACATCATCTACCGCAAGGACATCGCCGAGTCGCCGACTCCAGAGGATCGCCGCGCGAAGCTGATCGACGATTACAAGGCGCACTTCGCCAACCCCTACTCCGCGGCCGAGCGCGGCTACCTCGACGATGTGATCGAGCCTCATCAAACGCGGCCGAAGCTGATCCGCGCACTTCGCACGCTGCAGACCAAGCGGGTCGAGCAGCCGAAGCGAAAGCACGGCAACATCCCGCTTTAGGCGGCCGCAGCGCTCCGAGTCGTCCAATAGACAAAGAGCATGGGGCTCCCCGGTGATTCCGTATGCTATTCTGTACGGAAATGTCACCGGAACATGAGGTGATCCCTAGTGAAGAGGCGCGGCGACGCCTTCCGGAGCTGCTTCGGTCGTTCGGCCAAAGCCACGCGCCGCGATATGTGATTGGGCGCCATCGGCGGCCCGAGGCGGTCCTGCTCGGGGTTGAGGACTTCGAGCGGCTCCTTGAGCGAACGGGCGGAGAAGCCGAGGGGCCGGTTGACCTCCTGCGGGCGCGGCGGTCAGAGGTGCTGGGAATCGCCGAGCGGCACGGGGCGCACGACGTTCGCGTGTTCGGCTCCGTCGCTCGCGGGGATGCCGGGCCCGAAAGCGATATCGACCTGCTCGTTCGTCTGGAGCGGGGCCGGACCCTGCTCGACCTTGGCGGCCTGCTCAGCGATCTACAGGAACTGCTCGGGCGGCGCGTCGATGTGGTCTCGGAGGCCGGCTTGCGCGAGCCCGCCCGTGATCGGATCCTACGGGAGGCCGTTTCCCTTTGAGGAGCGATCCGGAGCGGCTGGAGGACGTGCTCGAGTCAATCGAGCAGATCCGTCGCTATGCGCGCGCCGGTCGGGAAGCGTTCGATTCAGACGAGCCCGTGCGAAACTCGATCATCAGGCACATCGAGATCATCGGCGAGGCTTGCGCCGCCCTGTCCACGGAGCTCAAGGACGCCAACCGGCACGTGCCTTGGGCGCAGATCACAGCGATGCGAAATGCGTTGATCCACGCCTACTTTCAGGTCGACCGCGACGCGGTCTGGGGTGCCGTCGTGCGCGACGTGCCGGAACTCGAGCGCCAGGTCCGCGCGATCCTGGAGTTGCCGCCCCCGGCGCCGGAATAGAGGCCGGGCCGGCGCACGTAGCGAAGGTCCTTGATCCGTTTGGACCCGCGCGCGCACTCAAGCAAAATGCGCGCCGGTCATTCACGCGGCCCGCTACCATCCTCGACCGGCCATTCCAGGCCAAGTCACTTTTCAGGATCGACAAGGAGTTACGTGGGCCGCTACACAGGACCGAAGGAAAAGCTTTCACGACGCGAGGGCGTCGAGCTTGGCCTGAAGGGAGAGCGCCTGCTGGCCGGCAAGAGCGCGCTCGAGCGCCGCCCCTACCCGCCCGGAGTCCACGGTCGGCGGCGTCAGCGTGAATCCGAGTTCAAGCTTCGCCTGCGTGCCAAGCAGCGCGCGAAGCGGATCTACGGCCTCCGCGAGCGGCAGTTCGCCCGGCTCTTCGACCGGTCCAACCGCGAAGAGGGCATGGCGGGCGAGAACCTGCTCCGCAACTTGGAGCTTCGCCTGGACAACGTGGTTTTCCGCCTCGGCCTTGCCACCACCCGGGCGCAGGCTCGCCAGTTCGTCGTCCACCACCACGTCCAGGTCGACGGCAAGCGCGTCGACATCCCTTCTTTCGCGGTCAAGCCCGGCCGGACCGTGGCTATCAAGGACGGCTCGGCTGTCGAGCCCTCCGCGACGCGGGCGGTCGAGTTGGTCGGCGCGGTCCCGCCATGGCTTCAGGCTGATCCCGATCACCTGCGCGGCACCGTCCTGCGGGCGCCCGCCCGGGCCGACATCGACACGCCGGTCGAAGAGCGCCTGATCGTCGAGCACTACTCGCGCTAGCGATCAAGCCGTTTAGCGACGCATCGCCAACCTATGAGGGGCGATGACAGGATCCGAGGCGGTAACAGGCGCGATGTGATTTGGGCGGTCGATGGTGAGCCCGATGTGATTCGGTGCGGCCGTGGCCGTGACCGGGCTGTGGTTGATGCCGACTTGGACAAGGTCCGGGGCTGCGAGCGCGTGAAGCGGCGGAAGCCCCCGGTGTTTCGCCAGCGACTCAGCGACTAGAGGCCGACCACGGGGGCGTCAATCGCTCCCGACCGCCACGCATCCAGCACCACGAGCGCGATCCCCAGATCCTGAATCGCCAGACCGGTTGAATCGAACAAGGTGATCTCATCGTCGTTTCGCCTCCCGGGCGCCTCGCCGGCGAGGACAGCGCCAAGCTCCGTGACCCGTTCGCGGTTGAGCATGCCAGCCGCGAGCGGCCCGGATAGCTCGCCGCCCCTCGACGCCTGCTCCCACTCATCGCAGAACAGGTGGCAACCGGCTATCGCTTCCGGCTCAACCTCCGCCTTGTGATGGGCGTCGGCGCCAAGCACCGCCAGGTGTTGGCCCGGGCGAAGGCCGTCGGCGAAGATCACCGGGCGATCGCCGGGTGTCACCGTTACGACGACGTCCTGGGCTACCGCTTCTGCCACCGAGGCGGCCTCCCATCCCAGCTCGGCGGCCAATGCTTCGGCGGCCGCCGGTTGGAGATCG
>Ga0208612_1001049_pt1 | contig 11539 bp, 12 predicted proteins | sample AntDryMetagUQ889_FD_188089 | JGI IMG/M metagenome (GOLD analysis project Ga0208612, IMG submission 188089) | Polar desert microbial communities from Antarctic Dry Valleys - UQ889 (SPAdes) | ecosystem: Environmental > Terrestrial > Soil > Desert | place: Antarctic Dry Valleys | collected 2008-12-31 | reverse complement strand
GTGCTCGGTCAGTACGACCTGCTCCTCATCGAGGAGGAGCGGCCCGAGGACCAGGACATCGTCTACTACGTGGGCCCGAACGTCTTGGCCCTCGAGAAGCGCTTCGGCTTCCCGCCCCGGGAGTTCCGGCTTTGGTTGGCCATCCACGAGGTCACCCACCGGGCTCAGTTCACCGGCGTTCCGTGGCTGCGTCCGCACTTCCTCTCCCTGGTCGAGGCCAGCCTGGACGCCATCGACCCCGATCCGCGTCGCTTCGTAGAGGCCCTCCGTCGAACGGTGCAGGAGATGCGTGCCGGTCGCAATCCACTCGCCGACGGCGGGTTGGTCGGGCTCCTCGCCGGTCCGGAGCAGCAGGTCGTCCTCCAGCAGATCATGGGGCTGATGAGCCTTCTCGAGGGACACGGTGACATCACCATGAACCGGGCCGGCGGTGAGCTGATCCCGAGCGCCGAGCGCTTCGGCCGGGTGCTGCGCCAGCGGCGGGAGCAGGCCAAGGGACCGACCAAGCTGCTTCAGCAGGCCATCGGTCTCGAGGCCAAGCTCAAGCAGTACGAGCAGGGGGAGCGCTTCGTGGAGGCCGTGGAGCGCACAGGAGGCGCTGCTCTTCTCGAGCAGGTATGGCGCGGCCCCGAGTGGCTCCCGAGCCTGGCCGAGATCCGCGAGCCCGACCTCTGGATCGACCGGGCACGGGCCGAGACGCCAGCAGGGGCCTAACGGCCGTGGTCGGGGCCGGACATCGTTCTCCCGAAGCGCCCGGACCCGGACTGTCGGACCTCCTCGCGCGTTGCCGGTTTCCCGAGGAAGGAGCGCCGCTCACCTGCGCCGTCTCCGGCGGAGCGGACTCGCTGGCCCTCTTGGTGCTGGCCGTGAGTGCCGGCTGCCGGGTCACCGCCGTGCACGTCGACCACGGTTTGCGCCCGGACTCGGCGTCGGAGGCCGAGGTGGTGGCATCCGCCGCCGCCCGTTTCGGTGCCGGGTTCCGGCCCGAACGGGTGGAGGTGGGCCCCGGGCCCAACCTGGAGGCGCGCGCCCGTGATGCCCGGCGGGCGATCCTGCCGCCGGGGACCGCCACCGGTCACACCGCCGACGACCAGGCCGAGACCATGCTTCTCAACCTGGTGCGCGGTGCCGGGCGGGACGGGCTCGCCGGCATGCGTCCCGGGACGACCAAGCCCCTCCTGGAGCTACGGCGCTCCGAGACGCACGCGTTGTGCGCCGAGCTGGGGCTCGAACCCGTCGTCGACCAGTCCAACCTGGACCCGAGCTTTCGCCGGAACCGGGTCCGTCACGAGTTGCTTCCGCTGCTCGAGTCCATCGCCCAGCGCGACGTGGTGCCCGTGCTCACCCGCCAGGCCGGCTTGCTGCGGGACGAGGCCGAGGTGCTCGACGGGCTGGCTGCATCGCTGGACATCCACGACGGCTCGGCCCTGGCCGCGGCACCACCGGCGGTGGCCCGGAGGGCCGTGCGCCGGTTGGTGAGGGCCGTTCCGCCTGACGACTGCTCCGACGATGGCTCGGGCGTCCACCCGCCGAGCGCGGCTGCGGTGGAGCGGATCCTGCGTGTGGCCCGCAAGCAGGCGGTGGCCTGCGAGGTGCCCGGCGGAATGCGGGTTCGCCGCTCGAGCGGGCGGCTCTACGTGGAGCGGGGGTAGCTTCCCCCGAGTGTCGAGCCCCCCCCCGCCCGGCGAGTCCGGACCCCCGGTGGACCCGAACCTCGGGCCGGTCCTCATCGGCGCGGACGAGCTGCAGGCCCGGGTGACGGAACTGGGGCTGCAGATCACCGAGGACTACGCCGGCAGGGCGCCGCTCCTCGTCGGCGTGCTGAAGGGCGCCTTCATGTTCATGAGCGATCTGGCGCGTGCCATCCACCTGCCGGTGGAGTTCGACTTCATGGCGGTGTCCTCGTACGGCAGCTCCACCAAGGCCAGCGGCGTGGTCCGCATCGTGAAGGACCTCGATCTTGACCTTTCCGGCCGCCACGTTCTCCTCGTGGAGGACATCGTCGACAGCGGCCTCACGCTCTCCTACCTGCGGCGCAACCTGGCCGCCAGGGGCCCGGCCAGCCTCGAGGTGTGCGCCCTCCTGGTGAAGGAAGGGATACAGAAGAGCGAGCCCGACTTCCGCTACGTGGGCTTCCCGATCCCTCCCACCTTCGTGATCGGCTACGGGCTCGACATCGCCGAGCGGTACCGCAATCTCCCGTACATCTGCACTTGGGCGGGTTAGGGCCGGCCCGGATCGGCGCCCGTCGTCACTGCGAGGGGTCTCCGGGACCGAGCGCCGGCGCTGAGCGTGACCGTTTTCACTTCCGTTTCCTTCTGGTTCACCGTCGGGTCACCCGGTGGTCATGGGACGTCTTTAGCCTGCGCCGCGATGCGGTCGTCAAGTACGAGGACGAGGGCTCGGACGAGGGCTCGGATGGTGGCCGTGGCCGTTGTGCTGGTCATCACCGGCCTGGCCATGCCGGCCACGACGGCGCTGGCTCAGGGCAGTGTCGGAGACCCTTGTCCCCAGGTGCTCGGCACCAGCCTGGAGCGGACCGGCCAGGATGGAGCCAGCCCCGCCGGCCAGCGCGGCTCGGGGGATCTCTCCGGAGCCGGGACCTCGGGCCCGCTCCCTGCCACCGGAAGCTCCCCCGTCCGGTTGGCCTTGGTCGGCATGGCGCTGTTGCTCGTGGGCGCGATGTTGGTGATGAGTACCCGGCGCTGGCGGCGGGCGGCGTCGCCGCTGATCGCCATGGTGCTGCTGCTGGGCGTGGGCTTGGCGCTACCCGCAGCCCCTGCCGTCGCCCAGACCTGTCCCGGCGCCAACGGGGAGGCCGCCGCTCCCCCCGGCCCCACGCCGGACGCGCCGGCACCCGTGGTGCCCGATTCGCCTTTCCCCGCCTTGTTCCCTGTCATCGGCGTAGGCGTGATGGGAGTGGCGGTCCTCGCCACTCGCCGCGGCGGGTTCCGGTCGCCGCCCGGAGCCGGAGGGTCGTAGCACTGCTGCGCTGAGATCGGCGATCACCCACGGGTACCCTACGTGTCATGGTGAAATCGCTTGTCCGTAAGCCCGCGCTCTGGGTGGCGCTGGCCCTGGTCGTCTTGCTCGGAGCGGCCGGCGTCCTCGGCCGAGGTGAGGACAGAGAGAAGCTACGGCTGAGCCAGCTCGAGCGCCTGGTGGCCGAGAAGGGCGTGCGTTCGGCGCAGATCGAGGGCGACGACAAGGTGGTGGGCCGGCTCAACAACGGGAAGAAGTTCGAGACCAAGTTCCCTGCCGAGTACGGCGACGAGCTCACCCGCGAGCTCCTGAGCGCCGGAATCGACCTGGACTCGAAGAGCGCCAAGGGCAACGTATGGCTGTCCCTGCTCCTGAACCTCCTCCCGATCGCCCTGGTGTTGGGCGCCTTCCTCTACTTCATGAACTCGATGCAGGGCGGTGGGAACCGGGTCATGCAATTCGGCAAGGCCAAGCCCAAGCAGGTCTCGGAGGATGGTCCCAAGGTCACCTTCGCCGACATCGCCGGGGCCGACGAGGCCATCGAGGAGCTGGTGGAGATCAAGGAGTTCCTCAAGTCGCCCGGCAGGTTCCAGGCCACGGGGGCCAAGATCCCGAAGGGCGTGCTGCTCTTCGGGCCGCCCGGGACGGGCAAGACGCTGCTGGCGCGGGCGGTTGCAGGCGAGGCCGGCGTGCCCTTCTACTCCTTGTCCGGCTCCGACTTCGTGGAGATGTTCGTGGGAGTGGGGGCCAGTCGGGTGCGCGACCTGTTCGAACAGGCCAAGTCCCACGCGCCATCCATCATCTTCGTGGATGAGATCGACGCCGTCGGGCGTCACCGGGGGGCCGGCGTGGGTGGCGGCCACGACGAGCGTGAGCAGACCCTGAACCAGCTGCTGGTCGAGATGGACGGCTTCGACACCCACGCCGGGGTCATCCTCATCGCCGCCACCAACCGGCCCGACATCCTCGATCCCGCCCTTCTGCGTCCCGGGCGATTCGACCGCCACATCGTGGTCGACCGGCCCGACATCGAGGGGCGCAAGCAGATCCTGCGGGTACACGCCCGAGGCAAGCCCATCGACGACGCGGTGGACCTCGCCGTGCTCGCCCGGCGCACGCCCGGGTTCACCGGCGCCGACCTGGCCAACCTCCTCAACGAAGCGGCGTTGCTGGCCGCCCGCTATGGCCGCAGCGGGATCGGGATGGTCGACATGGAGGCAGCCATCGACCGGGTGATCGGCGGACCGGAGCGCAAGACCCGCGTCATGAGCGAGAAGGAGAAGCTGGTCATCGCCTATCACGAGGGTGGACACGCCCTCGTCGGCCACGTGCTGCCCCACGCCGACCCCGTGCACAAGGTCTCGATCCTGGCCCGAGGCAGGGCTCTCGGGTGGACCATCTCCCTCCCCACGGCGGACAAGTACATCGTCTCCCGCTCCGAGCTGCGCGACCAGCTCACCGTCCTCATGGGAGGACGCACGGCCGAGGAGCTGATCTTCGACGAGATCACCACCGGGGCGGCCAACGACATCGAGAAGGCGTCCGAGATCGCCCGGGCCATGGTGACCCAGTACGGCATGAGCGATGTCCTCGGTCCGCTGCAGTTGGGCCAGCAGGGCGACGAGGTCTTCCTCGGCCGGGACATGAACCACAAGGTCAACTACTCCGACGACATGGCCGCCAGCATCGACGTCGAGGTGCGAGCGCTCATCGACGGCGCCCACGAGGTGGCCGTCGACATACTGCAGACACACCGGTCCACCCTGGATCGCCTGGCATCGGCACTGATCGAGGAGGAGACCCTCGACACCCCGGAGCTGATGGGGATCCTGGGTGACCTGCCGCCGTGGCCGGCCCGCGAGTCCGCGCCTGCGCCCGAGGCCGTAGCGGCGGCGGCCGCCGCCGTGCCGAGTGAGATGCCGAACGAGGCGCCAGGGGGAGCGGCGCCCAAGCGAGGCCGGAGGCGGGTACCCCAGCCGAGGACGAAGCCGGCAACCGCGTGACCCATCCCCCCGAGGGTGGCGTCGACCGGGGGCGGATCCAGAAGGCGGTTCGAGAGATCCTGGAGGCCATCGGTGAGGATCCCGAGCGCGATGGGCTCGCCGGGACGCCCGAACGAGTGGCGGCGCTGTACGCCGAGATCCTGGGAGGCCTCTACGAGGATCCCGACGAGAACCTGGACGTCAGCTTCGAGGCGGATCACGACGGCATGGTGATGGTGAAGGACGTCCCCTTCTACTCCGTGTGTGAGCACCACCTCGTGCCCATGGTGGGCAAGGCTCACATGGCCTACATCCCCGGTGAGGACGGTCGCATCACCGGGCTGTCGAAGCCCGTCCGCCTCGTCCAGGCGTACTCGCGTCGCCCGCAGGTCCAGGAGCGGCTCACCACCCAGGTTGCCGATGCCATCGAGCGCCGGCTCCGTCCGAGGGGCGTGCTGGTGGTGATCCAGGCCGAGCACCTGTGCATGACCATGAGGGGCGTCCGTACCCCGGGGGCAACGGCGGAAACCTCGGCGGTACGAGGACAGTTCCGGGACGACGCCCGGACCCGGGCCGAGGCCATGATGATGATTCACGGCCGATGAGGAGGGCGACCCAAGCGACTGGCGATGCCAAGGACCGAAGAGTCCCGCCCGCCTGCCCCCTGACGGGCCGTACTCTCTAGGACGATGTCTCCCCTCGTGATGGGCGTCTTGAACGTGACGCCCGACTCCTTCTCCGATGCCGGCCGCTTCCTCGATCGGGAGGCTGCGGTTGCCCACGGCCTGGCCATGGCCAGGGCGGGCGCCGACGTAGTTGACGTGGGCGGAGAGTCCACCCGGCCCGGCGCCGACGCCGTGGACGAAGCCGAGGAGCGTCGCCGGGTCGTGCCCGTGGTGGAGGCCCTGGCGGCCCACGTGAGGGTCTCGATCGACACCGGCAAGGCAACCGTCGCCGAGGCGGCGGTGGCTGCCGGGGCCACGCTGGTCAACGACGTCACTGCCTCGTTGCACCCCTTGGCGGCTGAGGCGGGTGTCGGCTGGGTGGCCATGCACATGCAGGGTGACCCCCGCACCATGCAGCGTGATCCCCGGTACGAGGACGTGGTGGGGGAGGTGCGGGAGTTCCTCGTCGAGCGGGCCGAGGCGGCCGTCGAGGCGGGCGTCGACGAGGTCTGGATCGACCCGGGCATCGGCTTCGGCAAGACGGCGCAGCACAACCTCTCGCTCCTGCGCCGCCTCTCGTCCATCGTGGCCACCGGACACCCGGTGGTGGTGGGCACGAGCCGCAAGTCGTTCCTCGGCACCCTCGCCGGCGGTGCTCCCGTCGACGACCGCCTGGAAGGGTCGTTGGCCACGGCCGTCCATGCCGTTGGCCAGGGCGCCCGGATGGTGCGCGTCCACGACGTGGAACCGACGGTGCAGGCCCTCCGACTCACCGCTGCCGGTCTCCCGATAGGGGCGTCGCGATGAGGGGAAAGTGGGCGGCGGGCATCGCTCCCCGCAACTTCACGTGGATCATCAAGGGGAAGCTGGCGGTGAGCGAGCGGCCGGGCGGCTACGCCCGCAACCATCGTCGGGTCCGTCGCCAGGAGGAGATCATCTGGCTCCGGGAACAGGGCTTCACGCGCATCGTGTCCCTGCTGGTCTCCCCCCACAACCTGCACGCCTACGACGAGCTGGGCATGACCTGGGCCCACGAACCGCTGGGACTCCAGTCCGACGCTCGCACCGTGCTCCCGAGGCTCTACGCGGACATCCAGGGTTGGCTGGACGCCGGCGAGCGGATCCTCATCCACGAGGAGGAGATGGGAGACCGTCTCATGGGCGTGATGGGCGGCTACCTCCTCTGGGCCGACCTGCTGGAGAGCGGCCCCCAGGCCATCGCCGTGTTGGAGCGGCTCGTCCGCCGCCAGATGGGCCCCCTTGGCAGGGAGCTGGTGGCCCTGGCGCCTGCCTTCTGAGCGAGCGGCATGACCGATCGCATCGAGCTGCGAGGGCTCCGCCTCATGGGTATCCACGGCGCGCTGCCCGAGGAACAGGGTCGGCCCCAGCCCTTCGAGGCCGACCTCGACGTCGAGGCCGACCTCGCCGCCGCCGCCCGCACCGACGACCTCTCCGACACCGTCGACTACGCCGCCCTGGTGGAGGCCATGGCCCGCGTCGTGGACTCGGAGCGCTACGTCCTGCTCGAGTCACTGGCGGAGCGCATGGCCGAGGTAGCCATGGCCGACGAGCGTGTGCGCGCCGTCACTGTCGCCATACGGAAGCTGCGCCCTCCGGTGGCCGCCGACCTCGGCACCGCGGGCGTTCGCATCACCCGGGCTCGACAGCTCTAGCCCCCACAGCGGTGCGCGCCTTTCTCGGCCTCGGCTCGAACGTGGGTGACCGATGGGCTCACCTGCGCCGGGCGGCGGCCGCCGTGCCCGACCTGGTCAGGGTGTCACCGGTCTACGAGACGGAACCGGTAGGGGGACCGTCCGGACAGGGTCGCTTCCTCAACGCCGTCGCCGAGCTGGAGACCTCGCTGGAGCCCCACCAGCTGCTCGATGTGTGCCACCGGCTCGAGGAGGCGGCGGGCCGGGTCCGCGCCGACCACCACGGACCCCGCACCCTTGACGTGGATGTGCTGCTCATGGACGACCCGGCAGGGAACCGGATCACCGTGAACGAGCCCGATCTCACCGTTCCGCACCCGCTGATGTGGGAGCGCCCGTTCGTCCTCATCCCCCTGGCGGATCTCGCCGCCGACCTCGTCCCCGACCCTCCGAGCGACTCGTCCGTCCGTCTCGTCGGCCGCCTCTAGCGCCGCGGCTCGCGGCTACCGTCGCATGTGATGGAGGTGGTCGAGACCGTCGACAGGTTCCGCAGGGCGCTCGACGGCGAACGCTGCTCCGGGCGCACGGTCGGCCTCGTTCCCACCATGGGGGCGTTGCATGACGGTCATGTGAGTCTCGTGCGCCGGGCCGTACAGGAGTGCGACGCCGTCGCCACGACCATCTTCGTGAACCCCCTCCAGTTCGCTCCTCACGAGGACCTCGACCGCTACCCCCGAGACCTCGAAGGGGACGGCTCCATCGCCGAGGCCGCCGGTTCCGAGTACCTGTTCGTCCCGAGCCAACGGGAGATGTATCCCCGGGAACCGTTGGCCCGGGTCACCGTGGCGGTCATGGAGGACGGCCTCGAAGCCGCCTCGCGTCCCGGTCACCTCGACGGCGTGGCCACCGTGGTGACCAAGCTCTTCGCCATCGCCGGCCCCTGCCGGGCCTACTTCGGCGAGAAGGATCACGAGCAGCTCGAGGTTGTCCGAGGGCTCGTGGTCGACCTCTCGTTGCCCGTGGAGGTGATCGCCTGCCCCACGGTGCGCGCCCCCGACGGCTTGGCGCTGTCCAGCCGCAACGCCTACCTCACCGACGCCGAGCGGCGAGCCGCCCCTGTGCTGTTCCGGGCGCTGTCGGCGGGCAAGGTCTGCATCGAGGCTGGGGAGCTGGACCCGTCCGCCGTGAGCGGGGTCATGAGGGACGTGGTCGCTACCGAGCCGTCCTTCCGCCTCGACTATGCCGAGGCCCGCCCCGGAGACGGGGAATGGCGGCTGTTCGTGGCCGCCCGCCTGGGCACCACCCGGCTCATCGACACCATCGCCGTCCCCCTTGGCGCCGTCCCCCTTGGCGCCGTCCCCCTTCGTGCCGTTCCCGTCGGGCGCTGAGCGGGCCGTGCTCCTCGTCCTCGACGCCGGCAACACCCAGACCCTCATCGGTCTGTTCGACGGCGACGCCCTGGTTGCCAACTGGCGCATTGCCACCAAGGCCGAGCGCACGGCGGACGAGCACGCCCTCATCGTGACCCAGCTGCTGGAGCTGGACGGTCTCAGCTTCGAGGAAGCCGTGACTGGGATGGCCATCTCGTCCACGGTCCCCAGCCTGAAGGCCACCCTGCGGGCCATGGCCACCCGCTGGTTCCGCGTACCTCTCGTGGTGCTCGAACCGGGGGTACGGACGGGCATCGCCATCCTGGCCGACAACCCGCGCGAGGTCGGCGCCGACCGGATCGCCAACGCCCTCTCGGTGCACCATCTCCACGGCGGACCGGCCATCGTGGTGGACTTCGGGACCTCGACGAATTTCGACGTGGTGTCGGCCAAGGGTGACTACCTGGGCGGGGCCATCGCCCCGGGGATCGAGATCAGCATGGAGGCGCTGCTCTCCCGGGCCGCCGCCCTTCAGGACGTCGAGCTGGTGGAGCCCCGCAGCGTCATCGGTAAGACGACGGCGGAATGCATGCAGTCCGGGATCCTCTACGGCGCGGCCGGGCAGGTCGACGGTCTGTGCCGGCGCATCCAAGCCGAGCTGGCCCGCACCCACGGCGGCGAGCCCGAGGCGTGCACCGTGGTGGCCACCGGTGGATTGAGCGGGCTCATAACGCCGATCTCGGAGACCATCCAGCACCACGAGCCCTGGCTCACGCTGCACGGGCTGCGGCTCGTCTTCGAGCGCAATCGTGACGGCGACAACCGGGACCTCGCTCCGGACGTCGAAGGCCGGGACCAGCACTAGCGTTCGGCGGTGCCCGAGGCCAGCTCTGTGCCCTACAGGTTCGAGCGAACCCACGAGATCGCCTCCATACGAATGGACCACGACGGTCTGGAGCCCGGGAACGAGACCGGCGTCACCGTGTCGGTGGCGGGTCGGGTCATGCTGCGGCGGGTCCAGGGCAAGCTGGCGTTCGCCGAGCTGCACGACTCGAGCGGTGCCATCCAGCTCTTCTGCCTCGCCGCCGTCACCGCCGACTACGAGGAGCTCTGCCGGCTGTCGCTGGGCGACTGGGTCGGCGCCACCGGCGAGGTGGTCAGGACCAAGCGAGGCGAGCTGAGCGTCAAGGTCACCGGCTGGGAGCTGCTGGCCCGGGCCCGGCGTGGCTTCGGCGACAAGTGGCACGGGATCACCGACGTGGACACCCGCTACCGCCAGCGCTACGTGGACCTCTGGGTCAACGAAGGATCGAGGAGGACGTTCCAGCTCCGGAGTCGCCTCATCAGCCTCATGCGCCGGTGGCTGGAGAACAGCGGGTTCATCGAGGTGGAGACCCCGGTGTTCCAGCTCGTGGCCGGGGGAGCACTGGCCCGGCCCTTCGTCACCCACCACAATGCCCTGGGTCTCGACCTGAATCTGCGCATCGCCACCGAGCTGCATCTGAAGCGGCTGGTGGTGGGTGGGTTCGAGAAGGTCTTCGAGATCGGCCGGACCTTCCGCAACGAGGGTCTGTCACCCCGTCACAACCCCGAGTTCACCATGCTCGAGGCGTACCAGGCGTACGCCGACTACGGCGACATGATGAGCCTCACCGAGGCCCTCGTCGCCCACCTGGCCACCGAGCTGTGCGGCACGACACAGATCTCCTACGGCGAACGCCCACTCGACCTCACGCCGCCCTGGAGGCGGGCCACGCTCACCGAGCTGGTGGAGGAGCACGCGGGGGTCCACGTGGACGTCGACGTTCCCCTGAGCGAGCTCCGCCGGGTGGCCCAGGAGCACGAGGTGCACGTCGAGGAAGGCTGGGGCCCGGGCAAGCTCGTCCTCGAGATCTACGAGAAGACCACCGAGGCCCGGCTGTGGGGCCCGGTCTTCGTGTGTGACTACCCGCAGGAGGTGTCCCCGCTGGCCCGGCCCCATCGCTCGAGGCCGGGCTTGGTGGAGCGCTTCGAGGCCATCGTGGCCGGCCGGGAGCTGGCCAACGCCTTCAGCGAGCTGATCGACCCGGACGACCAGCGGACCCGGTTCGAGGAGCAGGCTCGGGCCAAGGCCCAGGGCGACGAAGAGGCCATGGCCATCGACGAGGACTACCTACGCGCCCTCGAGTACGGCCTCCCACCCACCGGTGGCCTCGGTGTGGGCGTCGACCGCCTGGTGATGCTCCTGGCCGACGTCCACCACATCAGAGACGCCCTTCTGTTCCCAACGCTGCGTCCGGAGCGGTAAGGCGGCGGCCGCAGGAAGCCGCCGAAGGCGGCCCCGACGGCTGCCGCAGGAGATGTGAGCGCCGGAGCCGATCCGGCTTGCCGGTCGGCGGAGGCTCAGTCAGCTCGGCGAGGAAGCTCCGCTTCCGAGTCCGACATCCGACAGGAGCTGGTGGCCGAGGCGGGCCATGGCGGCCGAGCCCGGGCTGGAGGGAAGCGTCTCCACGGCCCGGGCCGCCTTGTCGGCGTACTCCCCGGCGACCCTCAGGGAGGCGGCGATGCTGTCGGTGCCCCGTACGATGTCGCGGGCCTTGTCGCGTTCGGGGGAGTCCACCGGCCGTCCCAGAAGGCCACGCAGCTCCGGACCGGCGTCAGGATCGGCCAGGGCGTTGATCACCGGGAGGTTGTAGATGCCCTCCACCAGGTCCTGGCCGGGCGGCTTGCCCAGCATCTCCTGGGTGCCCACCAGGTCGAGAACGTCGTCGCGGATCTGGAACACCATTCCGAGGGACTCGCCGAAGGCGGTCAGGGCGTCGACCCGTTCCCGGCTGAGCCCGGCGGTGAGGGCCCCGATGCGGCACGAGGCGGCCATCAGCGACGCCGTCTTCCCGGCCACCGACTCG
>Ga0208612_1001048_pt1 | contig 11542 bp, 20 predicted proteins | sample AntDryMetagUQ889_FD_188089 | JGI IMG/M metagenome (GOLD analysis project Ga0208612, IMG submission 188089) | Polar desert microbial communities from Antarctic Dry Valleys - UQ889 (SPAdes) | ecosystem: Environmental > Terrestrial > Soil > Desert | place: Antarctic Dry Valleys | collected 2008-12-31 | reverse complement strand
CTCAAGGCCCTCGAGGCGGGTTGGATCTCCAACCGCCAGATCGAGGCTGCCCGAATCGCGATGACCCGCAAGATCAAGCGCGGCGGGAAGGTGTGGATCAACCTCTTCCCCGACAAGCCCTACACCAAGAAGCCCGCCGAGACCCGCATGGGCTCGGGGAAGGGCTCTCCGGAGGGCTGGGTGGCGGTCGTCAAGCCCGGGCGGGTCATGTTCGAGCTCGCGGGCGTGCCCGAGCCGCTAGCGCGCGACGCGATCCGCCTCGCCGGTCACAAGCTGCCGATCAAGACGAAGTTCGTCATGCGGGAGGATGCCTCGTGAAGCCCGCCGAGATCCGCGACATGACCGACGACCTGCTCGTCGAGCACGTGCGCGAGGCGCGCCGGGAGATCTTCGGCCTTCGCTTCTCCCACGCGACCGGCGAGCTCGAGAACACCGCCCGGCTGCGCGGCGCCAAGCGCGACCTCGCCCGTGCGATCACCGTCGCGCACCAGCGCGGCATCGACCTCGAGCGCGAGCTCGGCCTCGCCCAGTGATCACCTCAATCCCCCTTTCATCATGATCGAGAGCGAAGAGACCCCCGAGACGACAGAGGCGCAGGCCGCCCCGGCCCCTCCCGCCGAGCAGCTCGAGCCCAAGGAGGCTCGCAAGCGCGCTCGCTCGGTACCGGACGGTGCTGCGGGCTCTCAGCGCACGCCCGAGGAACGGGCCGCGCAGCGCGTTGAGGAGCGCCGCCGCAAGGCGGCGAAGCGCCGGGCCTATCGCGGTCGCGCTCGCGAGAAGGCCAAGGCGAGCCCCTCCATGCCCGACCCCCCGCCCTCCGAGGAGCCCGCCGGGCGCCGCAAGGTCCGCCAGGGCGTCGTCGTCTCCGACAAGGCCGATAAGACCATCACCGTGCGCACCGAGATCGCGCGGCGCCACCGCCGCTACGCGAAGATCGTGCGGAGCACGGCGACGCTCCACGCCCACGACGAGTCCAACGAGGCCCATACGGGCGACACCGTCCGCGTCGAGGAGGCCCGCCCCCTGTCGAAGACCAAGCGCTGGCGGTTGTTGGAAGTGCTGGAGCGTGCTCGGTGAGCGCAGCGAACCAAGCGACCGAAGGTCGCGGTCTCTCTGACCCCTCGTGTGAGCGGAGCGAGCAACCGCGAAGCGGGAAAGCGACCGGAGGTCGCGGTCTCTCTATGCCCTTGTGTGAGGGAACCGAGCAGTGATTCAGACGGAGACCCGCCTTCGGGTGGCCGACAACACCGGCGCCCGCGAGATTCTGTGCATCCGCGTACGCGGCGGCTCGCGCCGGCGCTACGCCGGCATCGGCGACACCATCGTCGCGACCGTCAAGCAGGCCACTCCGCGCGGCGCGGTCAAGAAGGGCGAGGTCGTCACCGCGGTGGTCGTGCGGACCAAGAAGCAGTTCGGCCGCGACGACGGGACCTCGATCGCCTTCGACGAGAACGCGGCGGTGCTCATCGACGCGGCGAACAACCCACGCGGTACGCGGATCTTCGGGCCCGTCGCCCGCGAGCTGCGCGACCGCAACTTCATGAAGATCGTCTCGCTCGCGCCGGAGGTGCTGTGATGGCGCTCAAGATTCGCAAGGGCGACACGGTGGTGGTCATCGGCGGCAAGGCGCGCGGGAAGAGCGGCAAGGTGCTGCGGGTCGACCGCGGCGCCGACCGCGTCTACGTCGAGGGCCTCAACATGGTCAAGCGCCACCAGCGCCCCGAGCAGGTTCGCGGCGCCCAGCGCGCCGAGCAGGTCGGCGGAGTGATCGAGAAGGAGGGCGCGATCCACATCTCAAACGTCGCGCTCGCCGATCCCAAGGACGGCAAGGCGACCCGTGTCGGCATCCTTCGCGAGAACGGCGAGCGCGTACGGGTCGCCAAGCGATCGGGAACGAGGCTGGACTGATGGCTCAGACCGCACGTCTGCGCGAGCGCTACGAGGGCGAGATCAAGCCCCAGCTGATCGAGCGCTTCGGCTACTCGAGCTCGATGCAGGCCCCCAAGCTAACGAAGGTCACGCTCAACATGGGCGTGGGCGACGCAAAGCAGGACTCAAACATGCTCGAGGCGGCCACCGAGCAACTCGCGACCATCGCCGGGCAGAAGCCCAACGTGCGTCGGGCGAGGAAGTCGATCGCCGCCTTCAAGCTGCGCGAGGGGATGCCCGTCGGCGTGTCGGTGACCCTCCGGGGCAACCGCGGCTACGAGTTCCTCGACCGGCTGCTGTCCATCGCGATCCCGCGGATCCGCGACTTCCGTGGGCTGAACCCGCGCTCCTTCGACGGGCGGGGCAACTACACGATGGGCGTGCGCGAGCAGGTCATCTTTCCCGAAATCGACTACGACGCGATCGACCAGGTCCGCGGCCTGGACATCGCGATCACGACCACGGCGTCGACCGACGAGGAGGCCTTCGCCCTCCTGGAGGCCTTCGGCATGCCCTTCTCGCGCGAGGGGCGCCCGTCCGGTGCCGGCAACGGATCGCCAGAGAGCTAGGAGCAGATGGCAAAGACCTCCCAACGCGTCCGCCAGGCGCGGACCCCCAAGTTCAAGAGCCGGGCCTACACTCGTTGCCGCCGGTGCGGCCGCGCACGGGCCGTGTACCGCAAGTTCGGGCTGTGCCGGATCTGCCTGCGCGAGCTCGCACACGACGGCTTCATCCCCGGTATGACCAAGTCCAGCTGGTAGCCCCATGTCAATGACCGATCCCATCGCCGACTTCCTCACGCGGATCCGCAACGCGATCCAGGCCTCCCACGAGGTCGTCGAGCTCCCCTCCTCGAAGCTCAAGCGCGAGCTCGCGCGCATCCTCCAGGAGGAGGGCTACATCTCCTCCTGGTCGGTGGAGCCGCCGACCTCCCGCCGGCCGGGCGAGCTGCTCGAGATCCAGCTTCGCTACGCCGAAAGCCGCCAGCCGGTCATCTCGGGCCTGCGCCGCGTCTCGCGGCCCGGCCGGCGCACCTACGCCGACTCCACCTCCATCCCGAAGGTCCAGGGCGGCATGGGGACGACGATCGTCTCGACCTCCCGCGGAATCATGACCGGCCACCAAGCCCGGCGCGAGGGCGTCGGCGGCGAGCTCCTGGCGGAGGTCTGGTAGGCCATGAGCCGCATCGGCAGGCAGCCCATCACGGTCCCCGAGGGAGTGACCGTCACCGTCGACCCGGGCGTCGTGCGCGTCAACGGGCCCAAGGGCGAGCTCTCAGAGCGCATCCCGCGCGAGATCACCGTCGAGCAGGAGGACTCCCAGCTGCGGGTCAAGCGCCCGACGGACCGCCCGGGTCACCGAGCGCTTCACGGCCTCACCCGCTCCCTGGTCGCCAACATGGTCGCCGGGGTCACCGACGGCTACGCCAAGACGCTCGAGATCCAGGGGGTCGGCTACCGCGCGCAGGCTCGCGGCCGCGACCTCGAGCTCGCGCTGGGCTACTCGCATCCCGTCCCGATCAAGGCCCCCGAGGGGATCGACTTCGAGGTGCCGGTCCCGACCCGCATCATCGTGAGGGGAATCGACAAGCAGCTCGTGGGCGAGGTCGCCGCCAACATCCGCAAGAAGCGCCCGCCCGAGCCCTACAAGGGCAAGGGCATCCGCTACGAGGGCGAGCACGTCGCCCGGAAGGTCGGCAAGCGCGCATGACCGTCTCGACCAGGCCACAGGTTCGCCTGCGGCGCCGCCGCCGGGTCCGCGCGAAGGTGCACGGGACGGCGAGCCGGCCGCGCATCTCGGTCTTTCGCTCCAACCGCGGCATCCTGGCGCAGCTCATCGACGACGAGCGCGGGCACACGCTCGCCGCGGTGGCCTGGACCGAGGACGAGCTGCGCTCGCTCAAGCCGACCGACCAGGCTCGCCGCGCCGGCGAGCTCCTGGCCCAGCGCGCCAAGGATGCCGGCATCGAGCGCGCGGTCTTCGATCGCGGCGGCTACCAGTATCACGGCCGCGTCCGGGCGCTGGCCGAGGGGGCTCGCGAAGGCGGGCTCGCGATCTAGCGACCGTCTAGGATCAAGCGTTCACATGCCTCAACCACGACAACGAGACGGCGGCCGGCAGCGCGACGGCGGGCGCCAGCGAGACAGCGACTACCAGGAGCGCGTCGTCGAGATCAACCGCGTCGCCAAGGTCGTCAAGGGCGGCCGGCGCTTCTCGTTCACCGCGCTCGTGGTCGTCGGCGACGAGAACGGCACCGTCGGGATCGGGTACGGCAAGGCCAACGAGGTCCCCGTCGCGATCCAGAAGGGCGTCGAGCGCGCGAAGAAGAACCTCTTCAAGGTTCCGCGCCACGGCTCGACGATCACCCACAAGGTCACCGGCGTCTTCGGCGCCGGCCGGGTAATGCTCAAGCCGGCCTCGCCCGGTACCGGCGTCATCGCCGGCGGGGGCGTGCGGGCAGTGCTCGAGCTGGCGGGAATCGGAGACATCCTCTCCAAGAGCCTGGGCACCCAGAACCCGATCAACCTCGTCAAGGCCACCGTCGCCGGGCTCCAAGCGCTGCGCACTCCGCGCGACGTCGCCGAGCTGCGGGGCCTCTCGATCAACCACGTCCTCGGCCTCGAGGAGAGCACGGGCAACGGCGAGGTCGTCGAAGCTGCCGGAAACGGCGCCGCGCCCGCGGCCGCCTCGGAGGAGTCGCCATGAGCGACGCGAAGCGGAGCGGTCACGAGCGACCGGAGGTCGAGCGTTCGTCTCAGAACGCGGGGCAGGATGCCCCGCGGAGCACTCCCGTACGGGTCACCCAGGTGCGTTCGCGCAACGGCTCCGACCACCGCCAACGTGAGACGCTTCGCTCGCTGGGACTGCGCCGGATCGGTCACACCGTCGAGCACGAGCCCACGCCGCAGATTCGCGGAATGCTCCATGCGGTCCGGCACCTCGTGAAGGTGGAGGGTTCGAGCTGATGGCCGCGCGAAAGGGTCCCGCCTCGGCGCAGGACGCCGGCCGCGAAGAGCAGGTGCAAGAGCGCAAGGGGCTGCACAACCTCAAGCCCTCGCCGGGCAGCCGCCGGCCCCGAAAGCGCGTCGGGCGCGGAGAGGGGTCGGGCACCGGAAAAACCGCGGGTCGCGGGCAGAAGGGCTACGGCTCGCGCTCGGGCTCCAAGGAACGCGCGCGCTTCGAGGGCGGGCAGAATCCGATCCACATGCGGATGCGCAAGCTGCGCGGCCCGCACATGAAGAAGTCGATGCCCTTCGAGCCGTTTCGCACCCACACCCAGCCCGTCAATCTCGAGGATCTCGAGGCGCGCTTCGAGGCCGGCGCCGAAGTGACTCCCGACGCGTTGCGAGAGCGTGGCCTGGCCACCCGCAAGGACGTCCCCGTGAAGATCCTCGCCCGCGGCGAGCTCGCCAAGGCGCTCACCGTCCACGCCCATGGCTTCAGCGCCGCGGCGCGCGAGCGCATCGAGGCCGCGGGCGGGACCTGCCAGCTCATCGGGAAGTAGGGCGCACGCGGCATGGTCGCCACCATCGCCAACGCCTTCAAGGTCAAGGACATCCGGCGGAAGCTGCTCTTCACCGCGGTCCTGCTCGCCCTCTACCGGCTGGGCTCCCACATACCCACTCCGGGCGTCAACGGGGACGCGGTCAAGCAGATCTCGGAGAACCTGTCCGGCAACTCGATCCTCGGGTTCCTCAACCTCTTCTCGGGCGGGGGGCTTCAGCGCGTCGCCCTGATGGCGCTGGGGATCATGCCCTACATCACCGCCTCGATCATCCTTCAGCTCCTCACGGTGGTGGTGCCCTCCCTGGAGAAGCTCCAGAAGGAAGGCGAGGTCGGCCAGCAGCGCATCACCCAGTACACGCGCTACCTGACCGTCGCCCTGGCCGCCGCGCAGGCGGTCGGCTACGTCTTCCTCTTCCGCTCGTTCTCCGACCAGGCGGGCGCTGAGCTCATCCCGAACTTCAACTTCCCCAAGGTCTTCCTGATCGTCGTGTGCCTGACGGCGGGCTGCATCCTGCTCATGTGGATGGGCGAGCTCATCACCCAGCGGGGGATCGGCAACGGGATCTCCCTGATGATCTTCGCCTCGATCGCATCGGGCCTGCCGGGGGGCATCGAGGCGTGGGCGAAGAACTCCGACCAGATCTTCAAGGTGATGATGCCCTTCATCGCCCTGGCGGTCATCGCCGCGATCGTCTTCGTGCAGGAGGGCCAGCGGCGCATCCCGATCCAGTACGCCAAGCGGGTCATCGGGCGGCGCATGACCCAGGGCGGGCAGACCTATATGCCGCTGCGCGTCAACATGGCCGGCGTCATCCCGGTCATCTTCGCCGCCTCGATCATGGCCTTCCCTCCGACGGTGGGCCAGCTGATCAACACGCCGTGGGCGCGCGACGTCTCGACCTTCCTGGCACCCAACGGCTGGGCCTACATCGTGGGCGAGTCGATCATGATCATCCTGTTCACCTACTTCTACACCGCCGTCACGTTCAATCCGGTCGACCAGGCCGACAACCTCAAGAAGTACGGTGGATTCATCCCGGGGGTGAGGCCAGGTAGGCCCACGGCGGAGTTCCTCGACCGCATCCTCTCCCGGCTCACGTTCCCGGGGGCCCTCTACCTCGCCGCGGTCGCGGCCCTACCGACCATATTGATCAACCAGACGACCGCGAACTTCTATTTCGGGGGAACCTCGCTGCTGATCGTCGTCGGCGTCGCCCTGGACACGATGAAGCAGCTCGAGGCGCAGTTGATGATGCGCAACTACGAGGGCTTCCTGAAGTGAGGCACCGCACGTGAACCTGGTCCTTCTCGGGCCGCCGGGGGCGGGGAAGGGCACGCAGGGCCGCCGCCTGGTCGACGACTTCCGCCTCGACTACATCGCCACGGGCGACATGCTGCGCGAGGCGCGGGCCAACGGATCCGAGCTGGGCCACAAGGCCAAGGAGTACATGGACCGCGGCGACTTGGTCCCCGACGACCTCATCGTCGCGATGATCGGCGAGCGGATGGCCGACGAGAGCACGCTCGACGGCGTGATCCTCGACGGCTTCCCGCGTACCGCCGGCCAGGCCGACGCCCTGGGGAAGATGCTCGACGAACGCGGGGAGCGGATCACCGCGGCGCTCCTCATCGAGGTGCCCGACGAGGGAGTCGTCGAGCGTCTCTCGGGCCGGCGCATCTGCAAGAAGAACAGCCACGACTACCACCTCGTCTACGACCCGCCCAAGCACGAAGGGGTCTGCGACCAGGACGGCTCACGCCTGATCCGGCGCGACGACGACGAGCCCGAGACCGTCCGCAAGCGCCTGTCCGTCTACCACGAGCAGACGGCGCCGCTCGTCGACTACTACGACGAGCGCGGAATCCTGCGGCGCTTCGACGGGACCCGGGACAAGACCGAGGTCCACGACCACATCCGCGCGACCCTGGCCACGCTGCGCCTCGAGGAACGGCTGTGATCATCAAGAAGACCCGAGCGGAGGTCGACAAGATCGCCGCGGCGGGGGCGATCCTCGTCCGAACCCTCAAGCTGGTGGAATCCAAGGTCCGCCCCGGCGTCACCACCTCGGAGCTCGACGAGGCCGCCGAGCGTTTCATCCGCTCCCAGGGCGCGACGCCGGCCTTCAAGGGCTATCGGGGCTTTCCCGGATCGATCTGCGCCTCGCCGAACTCCATGGTCGTCCACGGAATTCCCGGGTCCTACACGCTCAAGAGGGGCGACGTCCTGTCCGTGGACGTCGGCGTCGTTCTCGACGGCTGGGTCGCCGACGCCGCGCGCACCTTCCCGGTCGGCCCCGTCTCGTCCGTCGCCCGCAAGCTGCTCACCTCCACCGAAGAGGCGCTCTTCGCCGCCGTCGAGCAGTGCCGTCCGGGCAACCGCCTCGGGGACGTCTCCCACGCCGTGCAGGCCCACGTCGAGGCGCGCGGCCTGTCGGTCGTGCGCTCGCTGGTCGGCCACGGCATCGGCCGCGACATGCACGAGGAGCCCCAGATACCAAACTTCGGCGAGGCCGGAACCGGAGTCGTGCTGGAGGAGGGCATGGTCTTCGCCGTCGAGCCGATGGTCACCGCCGGCCGTCAGGCGGTGCGCATGGGCGACGACCACTGGGCGATCTACTCCCAGGACGGCTCGCTGGCCGCCCACTTCGAGTTCACGGTGGCGGTCGAGGCGACCGCTCCGCGGGTGCTGACGCCATGGCACGTGGAGGGAGTGCGGGCGGCCGCGTGAGGGAGCCTGGGCGCCGGGCGAGGTCCGGCGCCCGTTTTGCTAGGATCCGCGGTCGCGCTCGGAGCGGCTTTCGGTCGTCCCGGGCGTGTCCTCGACGCGGTAGCGGCGGTCAAAACGACGGCCAGAGCCGCGGCGACGGGTAACCAGCCGAAAGGAACGATGAAGGTACGACCCTCGGTCAAGCCGATGTGCGAGAAGTGCAAGATCATCCGCCGCCACGGGGCGGTCCTGGTGATCTGCTCGAATCCGCGCCACAAGCAGCGTCAGGGGTGATGGTGGGCTGATGGCACGTATCGCCGGAATCAACATCCCCCTCAACAAGCGCTCCGAGGTCGGGCTGACCTACATCTACGGCATCGGCCGTTCGACCTCGAACAAGATCTTGGCCGAGGTGGGCGTCGCTCCCGACACCCGGGTCGGCGACCTGACCGAGGACGAGATCGTCCGCCTCCGCGACATCGTCGACGACCTCACGGTGGAGGGCGACCTGCGCCGGGAGCGCTCCCAGAACGTCAAGCGCCTCATGGAGATCGGCTGCTACCGCGGAATGCGCCACCGTCGCGGCCTCCCCGTCCGGGGCCAGCGGACCAAGACCAACGCCCGCTCGCGCAAGGGCCCCCGCCGCATGCAGGTCGCCGGCAAGAAGAAGGCCGCCAAGAAGTGAGTCCTGCTCCTCGCCGCCCACGCACCAGCCGCAGACGGGTTCGCAAGAACGTCCCGCTGGGCCAGGCCCACATCAAGACGTCGTTCAACAACACGATCGTGTCCCTCACCGACCGCGAGGGCAACGTGATCGCCTGGGAGTCCGCCGGCGGCGCCGGCTTCAAGGGCTCGCGCAAGTCGACTCCCTTCGCCGCGCAGGTCACCGCCGACGCCGCCGCGCGCAAGGGCATGGAGCAGGGCCTCCAGAAGGTCGACGTCTACGTGCGCGGCCCGGGCTCGGGCCGTGAGACCGCGATCCGCTCGCTCCAGGCCGCCGGCCTGGAGGTCTCCTCGGTGCGCGACGTCACACCCCAGGCCCACAACGGCTGCCGGCCGCGGAAGCGCAGGCGGGTCTAGGCATGGCGCGCGACCACGGAGCCCAGTGCAGGCAGTGCCGCCGGGAGGGGCAGAAGCTCTTCCTCAAGGGCGAGCGCTGCCTCACCGACAAGTGCGGCGTCGAGCGCCGCTCATACCCGCCGGGAGATCACGGCCGCGGTCGCATGCGCCAGAGCGAGTACCGCGTGCAGTTGCGCGAGAAGCAGAAGGCGCGCCGCTACTACGGCGTCAGCGAGAAGCAGTTTCGCAACTACTACGCCAAGGCCTCGCGCCAGGTCGGCATCACGGGCGAGAACCTCCTGCGGATCCTCGAATGCAGGCTCGACAACGTGCTCGTCCGCCTCGGCTTCGCCGCTTCCAGACGGCAGGCCCGTCAGCTCATCGGCCACGGTCACTGGACGGTCAACGGCCGCCGCGTCGACATCGCCTCCTACCAGGTGCGCGAGGGCGAGGTCATCGCGGTGAAGGCCGGGACGCCCGCCGAGCGGATCATCCGCGACGCGACCGAGTTGACCGCCACGGTCCCCGCCTGGCTGCAGGCCGATCACGACTCCCTGACGGCCAAGGTCCTGCGCCGGCCCGAGCGGAGAGAGATCGCCGCCCCGGTCCAGGAGCAGCTCATCGTCGAGCTCTACTCGAAGTAACCCTCTTCCCCGCCGCCCGCCCACCGGGTTGCCGCCGCGCCCCACGGGGGTGCGGCACACCCCAGACGACTAGGACGCCACACCATGCTCGATTTTCAGATCCCCCGGATCACTTCCGACAACGTGGAGGAGAACCGCGGCTCGTTCACCATCGAGCCCCTCGACCGTGGCTTCGGCTACACCTTCGGCAACTCCCTGCGCCGCGTCCTGCTCAGCTCGCTCGCGGGCGCCGCCGTGACCAGCGTGAGGATCGAGGGCGTCGCGCACGAGTTCTCGACGATCAAGGGCGTCAAGGAGGACGTGACCGACATCGTCCTCAACCTCAAGGGCATCGTCTGCCGGATGCACTCGGACGCAACCGAAGTCGAAGCGCCGCTCGTCGTCACCGGCCCCGGCGAGATCACCGCGAACGACATCGACCTGCCGGCCGGGGTCGAGGTCCTCAACCCCGACGCTCACATCGCGACGCTCGAGAAGAAGACCAAGCTCGAGCTCTACCTGACCATCGGCCGGGGCCGGGGCTACCGGGTGGCCGAGGACAACAAGTCGCCCGACCAGCCCATCGGGGTCATCCCGATCGACTCCATCTTCTCGCCCGTGCGTCGCGTGGCCTACGGGGTCGAGGGCGCGCGTGTCGGCCAGCGCACCGACTACGACCGGCTGACCCTCGACATCGAGACCGACGGCTCCAAGGAGCCCCAGGAGGCGCTCCGCGAGGCGGCGGAGATCCTCATCTCCCAGCTCGCGATCTTCACGGATGCCGACCGCATCGAGGAGCTTCGCGCCGGGCCGGGCGGGGCCATGCTCGACGGGGGCGGCGCAGTCGGAGGTCCGGTCGGCGGCGGCGGCGGCAGGCAGCCCTCGGCGATGGACGACATCCTAATCGAGGAGCTCGAGCTCGGCGTGCGGTCCTACAACTGCCTCAAGCGCGCAGGCATCCAGACCGTCGGCGACCTCGTCTCCAAGACCGAGGGCGAGCTCAACGCGATCCCGAACTTCGGCAAGAAGTCGATCGACGAGGTGATCGAGACGCTCGAGGCGCGCGGGCTCGGCCTGCGCGACGACTGATGAGGCATCAGAAGACCCGCCACAAGCTCAGCCGCACCAGCAGCCACCGCAAGGCGCTGCTGCGCAACCTCTCCAAGGAGGTCATCCAGCACGAGCGCATCAAGACCAGCGAGGCGAAGGCCAAGGCGGTCAAGCCCGAGGTCGAGAGGCTCATCACGCTGGCCAAGCGCGGCGACCTGCACGCGCGCCGGCAGGCGCTGAGCGCGCTGGGGCAGGACAAGTTCACGGTCTACAAGCTCTTCGAAGAGGTGGCCCCCCGCTACGCGGAGCGCCCCGGCGGCTATACCCGCATCCTCAAGCTGGGCCCTCGGCGCTCGGACAGCACCGAGATGGTCTACATCGAGCTGGTCTAGGCCCGGGTCGTTGGCGATCCGATGGGAGCACCACAGTCAAGCGGACTGGGATGGGGGCGATATGAACTCCGAGCGGCATGACCGACACTGCGGCCGGCCGCGCTGGCGTGCTCGAGGTCCTCGTTGAGGCGCGCGTCGTCAAACACGACTCGAACGTCGCGGCGCGCCGCGGGATGCCGAACATTGCTACCCCTCGCCGTCGGGGGGCAGCATCTGCGGGTCGTGCTCGGCCAAGAAGTCAGCGAACTCGTCGTCGCTGAGCGCCCGGCCGGTGC
>Ga0208612_1001047_pt1 | contig 11555 bp, 12 predicted proteins | sample AntDryMetagUQ889_FD_188089 | JGI IMG/M metagenome (GOLD analysis project Ga0208612, IMG submission 188089) | Polar desert microbial communities from Antarctic Dry Valleys - UQ889 (SPAdes) | ecosystem: Environmental > Terrestrial > Soil > Desert | place: Antarctic Dry Valleys | collected 2008-12-31 | reverse complement strand
TTCGCAACAGTCAGTCGGACGAGACCTACGCGCGCTGGGCGCACTCGACTCCGGACGAGTTCCGCTACGCGATCAAGGTGCATCGCCGGCTTACACATGTCAAGCAGATCGCACCCGAAGGCCCTCAGCGGGACTTCCTCGACGAGTTCCTGCGTTCGGCCGCCGTTCTCGGGCCTCGGCTGGGTGTGGTGCTGTTCCAATTCCCACCCACCCGGTCGCGGGATGATGATGGGCTCGCAGGTTTGTTGCATGCCCTGCCGGACAACCACCGTTACGCCTTCGAGTTCCGCCACGAATCATGGGACCACGAAGCAGTGCACAGCCGGATCGCTTCGCGCAACGCCACCGCGGTGCTGTCTGAAACCACCGGCGCGCCCCCTTGTGCTCTCCCTCCCGGGCCCTTTGCCTACATTCGCCTGCGCGCCACCAAGTACTCACCGCGCGCTCGCAAGGCATGGCGCCTGTTGCTGCAGGAGGAGGGCGCAGTGCGAGACATCTACGTCTTCACCAAGCACGAAGGCGTGGCAGCGGACAATCCTTATGGAGGGGTCGGATTGGCGCAGTGGCTGGTCCAGAAAACTAAACTGGAGCACCAACCTCCACGGCAACCGGGGGAGATGAGTGGCGCCGGATAAGACCTACGAAGACAAACGGTCCTTCGAAGCGACACCCGAACCCGTCCCCGCCGTCGATGGGAATGTGGATCCGGGAACCGCGCGCCCCGGGGCCGGCTTCGTCATACATCAGCACCACGCCCGGCGTCTGCACTTCGACCTGCGTCTCGAGATGATGAACGGCGACACCCCGGTCCTCGTGTCGTGGGCGGTGCCCAAGAACCTCCCGACCACCAAGGGCAAAGTGCACCTGGCGGTCCACGTCGAGGATCATCCCTTCGAGTACGGGTCGTTCACCGGAACCATTCCCGCTGGACAGTACGGAGCCGGAGAGGTGCGGATCTTCGACCGGGGTGCCTACGAGGTGCTCGAGCAGGAGGAGGGGAAACTCAGCATTCGACTCACAGGAGCGCGGGCCCGCGGCATATACCACCTCAATCGAACACGGCATGAGGACGGTAAAGACGACTGGATCGTCCTCCTGGCCAAAGACGAACGCCCACCCCCTGATGATCCACCTCCGCTGTCGCCGATGCTGGCTACGCTCGAGACGGAAGCATTCGACGATGACCGCTGGCTATTCGAACCGAAGTGGGACGGCGTGCGTGCGCTTGCATACTGCGCGCAGGAAACCATGCTCGTTTCGCGCAGCGGCAGGAACATGACCGCCGGCTATCCGGAGCTGTCGCGCCTGCACGACCAGCTGGTAGCTCGCGACGCAATCCTCGATGGGGAGATCGTGGCGATGGAAAACGGCAGGCCCTCGTTCGAGCGCTTGCAAGGAAGAATGAATCTGCAGAACGCCGGCGACATCGACAAAGCGGTCAAGTCGATCCCCGTCATCCTTATCGTCTTCGACGTCATCTATCTCGACGGACGCTCCTTGCTCAACACACCTGTCGAGGAGCGAAAGGAGCTCCTGGCCGAGCTCGTCGTGGCGTCGAAAGTCGTGGAGGTGTCTCCGTATGTGAGGGCCGAGGGACGAGCACTGTCGGAGGCCAGCAAAGCGCAGAACCTCGAGGGCATCGTCGCCAAGAAGCTCGGTTCGCCCTACCGCCCTGGCAAGCGGACCAGGGAGTGGCTGAAGATCAAGACGGTGTTCGAGGCGGACGTCGTGATCGGCGGATGGTCCCCGGGGGAAGGGGGGCGCGCCGACACCTTCGGCGCGCTGCTGGTCGGAGCGTACGCCGACGAGGGCCTCCGTTTCCTGGGGGCGGTCGGCACCGGTTTCTCCGACAGGGTGCTGCGCGATCTGATGCCGGAGCTTCGTGACCAAAGACAGACCGACAGCCCCTTTGCCGGAGATTCCAAGCAGTTGAGCACCGGGCGCTTCGGCAAGACGATCAAGGGCCCGCAGTGGATCCGGCCGGAGCTTGTCGCCCGCGTCGAGTTCCGCGAGTTGACTTCGGGCGACCGCCTGCGGGCCCCCTCGTTCAAGGGGCTGCGCGACGACAAGAGCCCGTCCGAATGCAGCTATGCCGCCGTCGCGACGGTGGCGGGCAAAACCTAGAGTGCGCAGTTCGCCCGCTTCCCGTCGCGGGATCAGGCTCGCCCAGAGCGCCATTCGCCTTCTCTACTCCGCCGCCGGCGGGAATCTCTACGACCGGGTGGTGGTCCGGGGTGCGTTCCCCCTCTTCGGAGGCCACATGCCCGAGCTCGTAATCGAGCAAGGACGCGCCGCCGCGGAGGACGCCGGCGCCATGCCCATTCTCGACATGCCCGTGGGCACCGCCGTTTTTGCAGCGCCGACCGCCCTCATCCACAAGGGCCTCGTCGCTGGGGTCGACATCGCCGGCGGGATGGTGACCCAGGCTAAAAAGACGGCGGAGGACAGCGGCGCGTTCAACCTCTCGGTCGTACAGGCGGACGCCCACCATCTGCCCTTTGCGGACGACAGCTTCGGCGCAGTCGTGAGCTCGAACGGTCTGCAGGTCATTCCCGATGCTAAGACCGCTCTTCGAGAGCTCGTTCGGGTTCTCTCCCCGGGCAAGAGGCTCTACCTGTCGGTCGTGACGCTGCCGGTGGGCGCCGCACTCTCCAGAGGCAGCTCGGGCCGCCTGCCCGTCGTCCTCAGCTCGAGCGCAGGCATCGTGGATGCCCTGATCGACTCGGGGCTCTCGGTTGCGTCGGTGAAGCGGGAACGACTGGCCCTGCTGGCCGAGGCCGTCAAGCCGGTGCAGCCCAACCCAGAGCTCGGCCGGCTCGCGGTCAGCCCAGCAGACGAACCCTGACGCCACAGTCCAACAGGAACCTCCGGACCATGTCCCAGCCCTCGTAGACCTCACCCGTGGTCACGACCTCGTCGATGCCGGAGTTCGCTATCAGCTTGGCGCAACCGAAACAGGGGACCCCGGTTATGTAGATCGCCGCCCCTTCGCGTTCTTCGGGAGACGCATAGAGAATGGCGTTGGCCTCCGCATGGATCGCGATGCAATTCTCGTGCAGCCAGCCACTGGGCGTCTGGGAGCTCGCCCGTGGGCATGCGCCGTCGCTGCAGTGGGCGTGCCCTGAGGGAGGCCCGTTGTAACCGGTCGACCGGATCCGCCGAGCCCTGACGATCACCGCCCCGTGGCGCGCTCTGATGCAGTTGGAGCGCGACGCAGTCTCACGCGCGATGTTGAGAAAGTAGCTGTCCCAGTCGGTCCTTCGACCAGTACCGGTTGCTCGCTGCGATGCCTTCAAGGATTCCCCCCCGGGTTGCGTCGGAAGATGCAAGGGCTCAGATCTGCACACCCGAAACGCTCATGATTCTGGCCCCCGGGCCCGTCCCGGTGCAAGACGGACCACCGGGTGGGGCCCCGACAGGCCGGGGGCCCGTGCAGCGGCCCTTCCCTGGGCCCAGCGATGCAGGGGTGGCATCAGCACACGGGGGAGCTCGAGCAGATGGTACCAACGCGGCACGACACGCCCCGCTTTGCCCCCTGCTATAACCTCCATGATCGCCCGGGCCACATCTGCGTCGCTGGCGAGTGCGTGGCGCAGTAGAGGGTGGCGCGACAACGCCCGCTGGGGAAAACCCTCGGTCGGGACGAATCCCGGCTCGATCAGGCTCAGGCGCACTCCCCGGCGCGCAAGATCAGCCCGCACCGCCTCCGACCAACCCACCACCGCGAACTTGGAGGCGCAGTAGGACGACGCGCCGGGAAGGGCGAGGCGGCCCGCCACCGAGGCCACATTGACGACGTGGGCCGGCGCGGACTTCGCCAGAAGCGGCAGAAGCTCGGCGGTGCACAAGACCGTGCCCCAGAAGTTGGTCCCCACCACCAGCTCTAGATCTCCCACCGCACCGGGGCCGTCGAAGGGGCCCTCGCGGGCGAATCCGGCGTTGTTGATCAATATGTCGCAGCGCCCATAGAGTCTCTCGACATGGGACGCCAGGGCCCGGACATCATCCCGTTTGGCCACGTCGGCGACGACCCACGAGTGCCCCGCCCCCGAGCCGCCCATGGCGTCGACGAGCGTCGTCAGCCGCTCCTTCCGCCGCGCGGCCACACATACCCGGGCCCCGGCCGCGCCGAGATCGAGGGCGGTGCGGCGTCCGATGCCGCTCGAGGCGCCCGTGACGACGCACACCTTGGATAAGAATTCCAAAAGGGGAGCTCCTTTTGCTCGCTTTGCCGTTTCACACCCCCATCCCCTGGGTAGCTTTAAAGAACGATAGTGCGGGCCAGACCTAGAGGAGGAGCGTCATGGGAATCATTGCTTGGATCATCTTGGGCCTCATCGGGGGAGCGATCGGCAAGGCGCTGCTACCCGGCGACGACCCAGGCGGCATCATCGTCACGATGATCATCGGCGTCGTGGGGGCGATACTCGGTGGGTTCTTGGCATCGGTGCTGTTCAACGCCGAACCGATGGACGAGTTCTTCGACCTCTCCACCTGGATCACCGCAATCATCGGGTCGATCATCGTTCTGATGATCTACCGCGCCGTTGCCGGCAGGAGCACCGCCAGGTAGCACTACCGCTACTCGTTCACAGGGGAAGAGCGCAAGTGGGATTACTGGAATACATAGTTGTCGGCCTGATAGTCGGTGCTCTCGCCCGGTTGCTCATGCCGGGCAGAGACCCGATAGGGGTTCTGGCCACGATAGCGATCGGCGTCCTCGGCGCGGTCGCGGGGGGCTACATCTGGAGAGCGGTCTTCGGTGACGGCGGCGGTGTCGAGTGGATCGGTTCGATCCTCGTCGCCATGGGCCTGTTGTTCGTCTTCCGGCAGATGACCTACGGGAAGACGGTGAGCCGCCGCTAGCGACTCAGGGCAGGCGGCGGGACGCCTTGAAGCGCCGCCACGCCACGAGCGTGAAGGCGGCCATAGCCGCCAGGCGGCCCAGCTTGCTCATCGACTCACCACCTCGAACCGGACGCCCGGCACTGTATGTGCCGGGCGTCTTGCGTTCCGCTCGAACCGGTTGTCCCGGTAGACGTGGCCGCCGCGGGCGAGCGCCCACCCCGAGGCCAGTAAATACAGCGGGATGAACAGCGGTCCCCAGCGCTCGAACTGGCGGACGTGCACCAGCTCGTGGTGGAGGGTCGGCTCGTCCAGCACATCCACCGACAGGACGACGTGGCCGAGGGTAATCGCTCGAAAGGGCCATCCCAGTCGGCGCGGCCAGTCGGCCCCCTCACACAACAAGACGCCATGAGTGGCGCGTCGGCGCCGGAACAGGGGCGACAGCACAACCCCGACCACCGAGCCCGGCGCGGCCCAGACCATCTTCATCCCTCTGCGCAGGAGCACTCTAGAGAGGGACGTCCGAGAGAACGAGGATCTTCACGTCGGTCATCTCGTCCATCGCCGACCGCAGGCCTTCGCGCCCCGTGCCCGAATCCTTGACTCCGCCGTAGGGCATCTGATCCGCGCGGAAGGCGGAGACGTCGTTTCCGATGACCCCGCCGACCTCCAGCTCGCGGTGGGCGAGGAACAATCGCTTGACGTCGGAGGTAAAGATTCCCGCCTGGAGGCCGAAGGGCGTGTTGTTGACCTCGGCAAGGGCATCCTCGAAGCTCGTGTAGGTGGCGACGGTGATCACCGGCCCGAAGATCTCCTCCTGGACGACCTTCATCTCGGGAGTGGTCCGGGCGAGGACGGTGGGCAGGTAGAAGGGGTCCTCACGCTTCGCGCCGGTGAGGACCTCCGCGCCCAGCTGCACCGCCTCGTCAACCCACGCCGAGATCCGATCCAGGGCCGCCGGATCGATCAAGGGGCCCACGTCGGTCTCGGGATCCATCGGGTCGCCGTTCTGGAGCTTCTCGACCTCGACCACGAGCTTGTCGTTGAACTCGCCTGCCACGTCGGCGTGGACCAGCACACGCTGCACCGAGATGCACGACTGCCCCGCCTGGTAATAGCCTCCGAACGCAACGCGCTGCGCCGCCTTGTCGAGGTCGGCGTCGGAGTGGACGATCACCCCGGCATTCCCGCCGAGCTCCATCGTCACCGCTTTACGGGGCGCTTTCTCCTTTATGCCCCAACCGACTTCGGTCGAGCCCGTGAAGCTGATCTTGGCGAAGCGGTCGTCTCGCACGAGAGCATCCGATTCGCTGCCCCCGATGGGCAGCGCAGAGCACATCTCAGGTGGGAGGTCGGTCTCGGCGAACAGCTCGGCCAGGAGCAGGGTGCCGAGGGGGGTCTGGGTGGCGGGTTTCATCACGACCGGGGCCCCCACCGCCAGGGCGGGCGCCATCTTGTGGGCCATGAGGTTGACCGGAAAGTTGAACGGGGCGATGGCGAGCACGGGGCCCCGCGGAAAGCGCCTGATGAGGCCGGCGCGTGAGCCGAGGCTCGCCTCGGCGTCCAGGCGCATGATGCTTCCCTGCTCGTGACGACACTCCTCCGCCGCCCACCGGAACGTCGACACCGCCCGGGCGGCTTCGAACTTCGCCCACTTGATCGGCTTCCCGTTCTCGCGCGTGATGATCCCGGCGACCTCGTCGAGGCGCTCTCCGAGCCGGCTGGAGATGTGCATGAGGGCCTCGGCGCGAGCATGGACCGGCAGCCGCCGGCATTCGGGAAAGATGTCGTGGGCCGCCTGGACAGCCCGCTCGACATCCCCCTCCGACGGCTTGCCCACCCGTGCAACGACCTCGCCGTTGTAGGGGCTGGTCACCTCGAAGGTGTCTTGACCCGACCTCCACTCACCAGCGACCAGATACTGCTTGGTCTCGGGCATCTCAGACCCCCTGAACGTCGAACCGCCTCGGAAAATTAGCTTGGCCCCTGATGCTAGTGCACTCGGGCTCGGGAAGATCGCCCAGCGACTCGAGCACTCCCTCCGCGGTGATCCCCAGGAGCCTCCCTCTCCCGCGATCGACAACCCCGATGCCTTTTCTGCCCCTCAATGCTCTGTGCCACGGGCGATCGGGCGGCGGTCCCCAGTGAGACGGGGAGGCCGGCCCGAAGAGCACCACCGAAGGCGTTCGGAGGGCGGTGGCAAGGTGGGCGATCCCGGTGTCGCCGCACACCACCCGGCCGGCGGCCGCCACGAGACAGGCGAGATCCCAGAGATCGGTGCGGCCGGCGTGGACGTCTTCAGGAGGAATCCGTCCGGCGCGCGCCACCGACTGGGCCAGGCCCACCTCCGACGGCCCCCCCGTGACGATCACGCGGCGTCCGGCGGCCGACTCGGCGTGGGCGACCGCGGCCCAGCGGGCCGGGGGCCACCGGCGCGCCGGGCTCGCCGCTCCCGGATGGATCAAGGTTGCCCCCCGCAGCTCGTCGGGGAGGGCGTCGTCGGGCACGGCAAGATCGAGACGCGCCGGATCCGCAGGGATACCAGTCTCCGCGAGCAGCCGGCACCACCTGAAGACCTCGTGCTCGTCGTAGGCCCAGCGCGGCATGGCGCCGGTCGCAGGGATGGCCGGATGGGCCCATGCGATGAGGCGGTCCGGCCGGGCGCCTAGCAATACCCGGTGGCTTTCGGGGCCGCGTCCATGAAGGTTGACCCCGAGGTTGCAGAAATGGAGGCGCTCGTCGAGCGGTTCGAGCGGTCCGGTGGGAGCGAGCGCGTGGACGGCGCCGCTCAGGCCGGCCAGTGGAGCCAGGGCCGCCGGGGCCGCCAGGATCCGGAGATGATCCGGAAACGCATCGGCGAGCGCCCGCATGGCCGGCACACCGGTGAGGAAGTCACCCAGTCCGAGCGCCCGGAGCATTACCAGCCGGGGTCGCTCCGCCGGCGGCGCCCCGAGGTCGATCACCGGCGCGCCGGGCCCCCACGGGGCCGGGAGGCTAGGGCCACGACGGCTCGGTCGAGTGGGCCACGACCATCTCGCGGACCTCACACCCGGAAGGTTGGCAGAGGGCGAACACCACCGCCGCGGCGACATCTTCGGGCCGGTTGAGCTGGGCGCCCGGCGGTGGCTTGTACTGCTCGTCGCGGGCATCGAAGAAGGCGGTGGACATGCCCCCGGGAATGAGCAGGGTAACCCCGACCTTCCCGGCCGTCTCGGCCGCAAGAGCACGCGTGAACCCGACGACGCCGAACTTGCTGGCGCAGTAGGCGGTCGCGTCGCTAACGGCCCTGAGGCCCAGGGTTGAGGCGACCGTCACCACCCGTCCTGAGCATGCATGCAGGTACGGCAGCGCGGCCCTCACGACCGCAGCGGTCCCGAGCAGGTTCACCCGCACGACCCGCTCCCAGTCGGCCGCCGCCACGTCACCCAGCTTGCCGCAGGAATCGGTTCCGGCGCAGGTGACGACGGCGCTCAGGTCCGGGTGGCGGCCGGCGACGCGCTCGACCGCGGCCTGAGCCGCCCCGGTGTCGGCGAGGTCCACGACCTCGTGGTCCACGTCGGCCGACGGCGCGACGCGATCGAGGACGACGGGCCGGCCCCCGGCCCCCCGGATCGAACGGGCCAAGGCCGCCCCCAGCCCCGACGCCCCTCCGGTAACGATCACGGTCTCGAGCTCATGGGATGTCACGTCGGGCTACCTCCTGCAATAGATGGGTGGTGGAGCGACCCCGAAGGTACGGAAGGACCACGGCCTCCCCTCCCCAGGAGCCGAGGAGGGACGCCTCGGGCAGCGGCCCGAGGGCGTAGTCCCCCCCTTTGGCGAACAGGTCGGGGCGGAGGCCGTCGAGCGCGCGCTCCGGGGTGTCCTCGTCGAAGACGATCACTCCGTCGACGGCCTCGAGGGCGGCCAGCAGGGCGGCGCGGTCTCCGGCCGGGACGAGCGGACGGTCGGGGCCCTTCAGACGCCTCACCGACGCGTCCGAGTTCAGCAGCACGATCAGGCAGTCGCCCAGGCTTCGGGCCGCCTCCAGGGTCGCGACATGGCCTGCATGAAGCAGGTCGAAGCAGCCCCCGGTTGCCACCACCGTGCCGCCTCGGGACCGGATCGCCCGGGCCAGCTCGTATGCATCGGGCGGCGGCGCAGCTCCATCCCGAGCCCGGACGTCGCCGGTCCCGCTCGCCTCCGGCTCGTCCATCACGGTCCCGGCGCCCCCTGCCCCCACGAACCGGGAGGCGTCCACGACCGCGCTGCAGACCGCCTCGGAGGGGAGGGCTCCGGCAGTGAGGGCCCGTGTCGCAGAGGCGGCGAAGCGGTCGCCGGCCCCGCAGGAATCCCCTTCGGAGATCACGGGCGCTGGGGCCACGAGGGGTGGATTCGCCCCCTCGACCACCAGCGCCCCCCGGCCGCCGAGGGTTATCGCCACCGCCCCCGCCCGCCATTCGGCCACCAACCTCCGCCCCAGGGCGCCGGCGGCCGCTATGAACCCGGGCCCGGACGCCGTCCCCTTACCGAAGTGCTCGGCTTCACGGAGGTTCGGTGTGACAAGCCGCACGTGCGGGGGCGGCGGCGCCCCCCTGGGGTGCGGGTCCCACACGACCGGGACGCCCGCCGGCAGCAGGGAGATGCACGCCCGCATGCCCTCGTCGGCGGCCAGGCCCCGGCCGTAGTCCGACACGAGGACGCCATCGGCCCTCCCCACGAGCGCGCCGGCGGCGGGCGAGAACCGCCCCGCCCGGCTCGGGGCGCCACCCCGGTCGATCCTCAGTAAGGAGCGGCCGGAGGCGCGCACGCGGACCTTCTCGGGGGTGGCGCCCTCGAGGCCGAGATCGACGACCTCGACCCCCGCCTTCGCCAGCAGCGAGCTCACCTCACGCCCGGCACGATCGTCTCCCAACGCGGTCACCAGCGCGACCTCGCACCCGTCACGGGCCAGCAACAGCGCGGCGAGCCCCGCGCCCCCCGGCCGGACACGATTGGTTCCCTCGTCCACGACCGGCACCGGCGCATCGGGGCTCAGCCGGTCGACCGCTCCCTCGATATCGCGGTCCAGCAGCGCATCGCCGGCGACCACGATCCGAGCCCGGCTCACGTCAGGGCCCCTTCCTGCGCACTCGAGCAGCCGACCTCGATGTCGATCGCCGCACACAGGAGGTGGACCACCACCAGGTGAACCTCCTGGACCGTTGGGTTCGCAGGAGACTCGACAACGACAGCTTCGTCGCAGATGTCGGCGAGGGGGTTCGGGGCCGGCCCGGTTATACCCCAGGCGGTCAGTCCGAGCCCCTGTGCCGCAGCCACCGAGGCCAGCACATTGGGACTTGCGCCGGAGGTGCTGAGGGCGATCAGGATGTCCCCGGGCCTGCCGTGGGCGCGCACCTGGCGGGCAAAGGCCTCGTGCACCCCGTAGTCGTTTGCGATGGCCGTCAACGAGGAGGTGTCGGCATGCAGGGCGATGGCGCTGAAGGGGATCCGGTCGTCGCAGTAACGACCCACCAGCTCGGCGGTCAGGTGCTGGGCCTGCGCGGCGCTTCCGCCGTTGCCCACCGCCAGCAGACGCCGTCCTTCGAGCAAGGCACATCCGAGCGTGCGGCCCCAGCGATCGATCCGCTCGACCTCGTCCTCGAGCTTCCTCAGCGGCCCGGCCAGAGCCGCGAGGTGGCCGAGCCCGGCCGGCAGTCCGCTCAGGCGCGCCATCTCGCCACCCTCTCGGTGCGGGCGCCGGCGCCCTCGAGCACCTCTGCGTAGACGTCGAGCGTCGCACCCGCGACCCGGTCCCAGCCGTAGCGCGAGGACGCCCGGGCCGTCCCGCTTCTGCCCAGCGAGGTTCGCAGCGGAGGGTCGGCGAGCAGCGTGCTGATCGCCTCCGCCACCCGTTCGGGGCTTCGAGGAGGGACGTGAAGCCCGGTGACGCCATCCACCACCGTGTCGATGAGACCGCCCACCGCGGACGCAATCACCGGCACGCCGCAGGCCATGGCCTCGAGCGGCACGATCCCGAAGGGCTCGTACCAGGGCACACACACAACGACATCGGCCGAGCGCAACAGAGCCGGAAGAGCCGCACGCTCGACGCGTCCCCGCAACTCGACACGGTCCCCCACGCCGTTCGAGGCCGCCAGGTCCAGCAGGCGCTGTGCGGTCTCATCCGATCCGAGCTCGGCGCGGTCGGGGCCACCCGCGATGATGAGCTCTGTGTCCGGCACTGCGGCAAGGGCACAGATGACGTTGCCTATCCCCTTGCGCTCGACCAGGCGGCTCACGACCACCAGCCGGTGGGGTGCGCCTCCGGTGCGCCGGCCCCCGTGTGAGCTTCTGGTTCGATTTGGGCGGTCCTCGGTTGGCCCATGGGGGCTGAAGGTCCCGACATCGACCCCACATGGCACCACCGATGTGGAACGGGCGTGGGCGCCCAACCGGGTCAGCTCGAACACCTCGTCGGTGCAGGTGGCAACGATTCGGTCGACCGAGCGCACCAGAGCCTCTTCGGCTGCAAGTCGCTCCGTCGGGCTCGTGTCCCGGCTCCCCTGGTGCCGGCGCTTGACCACACCCAGGGCGTGAAAGGTCTGTACGATCGGCAGGCCCAGTGGTCTGCCGGCGGCAATCGACGCCCGCCCCGACATCCAGAAATGAGCGTGAACGATGTCGGGGCGCTGCGAGGTCCAGGCCCGCTGCAGCCCGGCGGCGAACTGGGCCATGTGAGGGAGCAG
>Ga0208612_1001046_pt1 | contig 11563 bp, 10 predicted proteins | sample AntDryMetagUQ889_FD_188089 | JGI IMG/M metagenome (GOLD analysis project Ga0208612, IMG submission 188089) | Polar desert microbial communities from Antarctic Dry Valleys - UQ889 (SPAdes) | ecosystem: Environmental > Terrestrial > Soil > Desert | place: Antarctic Dry Valleys | collected 2008-12-31 | reverse complement strand
CGACGCTGCGCTCCAGTTCGTTCCCGGCCTGGCCGGCGACCAGAGCCAGAGGATCCGGGACGCGGTGCGCGCCGGCGTCACGGGGCCGATCCTCGACATCGAGGAGCCCGACGGCAGCGGCGTCCTGATCAGCGTCGACTGACGAGGACTACGGCTGCTTCGGCTCCTCCGAGCCGTCATCGTCACCGACTGTGTCGCCCCAGCCGCTGATCGGCGGCGTGGTGATCCCCGTGTCGTTCGCGTCGGGAACCGTGATTCCGCCTCGCGGAGCGCCCTCCGGGACGATGTCGGGATCCGGCGCTCCGTCGCCGGCGGGCTCGTCGTCGCGGAATATCGGCCGTCGATCGGATGTTTCGCGGTCCGTCATGGTCACCTCCTCGCCGCTGACCGCCGCAGGATGCCTGCCAACGGCATCGCGGCGGCACCTAGAATCGACCCGGTGGAGCCATCGACCACCGCCAGGCCGATCACCGTGGTCGAGCACACCAACTTTGCCGTTTCGGACGACGGCGGCGACATGGTGCCGGGCTCGTACCACGGCTTCTTCATCGCCGATACCCGCTTCCTGTCACGCTTCATCGTGCGGCTCAACGGCGATCGGCTGGAGCGCCTGTCGGCCGCCATCGGCGAGCACCAGAGCGCAGCGTTCTACCTTGCGAACCCGCGTGGTGCCGGCATCGGCACCGCCTCGATCGCGGTCTTTCGCGAGCGGCGCATCGGCAGCCGCCTCGATGAGCGCCTTCGGCTCATCAGCTACGCCGCCGAGCCGATCACGGTGGAGCTCGGCATCGAGCTCGACGCCGACTTCGCCGATATCTTCGAGGCGCGCGGTGCACGGCGTCGGCGACGGAGGGTGGTGACCCGGGAGAAGACGAGTCGGAGCGTGACGCTCACGTACGAAAGCGCCGGCTATCGCCGCAGCACGCGGGTGACGTTCAGCCGAGCCATGGAGTCGCCAGAGGGTCTATTCACGACGCAGGTCGTCCTGCGCCACGGAAGGCCCTGGGACATCAACGTCACGATCGACACGCGTCGCTCCCAGCGGCGTGGGGTACCGCCGCTGCCTGCCGACCGCCTCATCGCCACGGATTCAGTACGCCGGTGGCGTGATCAGCTTCCCGCTCTGCGATCGCCCGACGTCCGCATCGAGCGAGCATGGAGGCAGGCGCGGCGCGACATGGTGTCCCTGCTGCTGACAGGTCCGCGAGGCGACTTCCTGCCCGCGGCGGGCATCCCGTGGTACCTCGCCGTGTTCGGCCGGGACGCGTGCATCACCGCCCTTCAGACGCCGCTCTTCGGCATGAAGATCAGCTACGGCACGCTCCGCCAGCTATCGGGCTACCAGGGAACGCAGGTCGATCCGTGGCGAGAGGAGGAGCCGGGCAAGATCCCCCACGAGGTCCGCACCGGTGAGCTGGCCACCATGGGCGAGCTCCCGTTCAGCCGCTACTACGGGTCGGTGGACGCGACTCCGCTGTTCGTGATGCTGTTCGTCGCCGCCTGTCGCGGAAACGGCTGGCTCGGCTCCGGCGCGCCCGCGTCCTCCACGATGCCCGAGCCGCTGAGCGAGTTTCTCCCCGCGGTCGAGAGGGCGCTCGGCTGGGTCGACGCGCACACGGACGTCGATGGCTTCATCCGCTATCGCCCGAACCATCAGCGCGGCATCGTGAACCAGGTGTGGAAGGACTCGGCGGACAGCATGCGGTACCGCGATGGGCGAATCGCCGAGCCACCCATCGCCGCGGTTGAGGTGCAGGGTTACGCCATCGCCGCGCGACGCGGCATGGCGGAGGTGTACGCCGCGCTGGGGCGAAGCGAGGACGCGGTCGCGCAGACCGCCGCTGCGGAGCGCACGGCCGATGCCATCGGCGCGATGTGGATGCCGGACGAAGGCACCTACGCGCTCGGCCTCGACGGACAGGGCCGCGCCATCGGTGGCGTCGCCAGCAACGCGGGCCAGCTCCTGTGGTGCGGCGTCCCCGATGCCGCGCGCGCGGAATCGGTCGCCGAGCGCCTGATGGCACCCGACATGTTCTCCGGATGGGGTATCCGTACGCTCTCGAGCCTGAACCCCGGATACAACCCCATCGGCTACCACACCGGCAGCGTGTGGCCGCACGACAACAGCCTGATCGCGGCCGGAATGGCCGCCTATGGCCATCACGACGCCGCATGGCGAGTGATCGACGCGATGCTCGACGCCGCCGCATCGGATCCGCTGGCGCGCCTGCCGGAGCTGTTCGCCGGCTTCGATCGAGGGACGACGCCGGACCTCGTGCCCTACCCGACCGCGTGCGCGCCGCAGGCGTGGGCAACCGGTGCCATCGTCCTCGCAGTGCAGACGATCCTTGGGCGCGCGCCCGGAGCGGTTGGATCCACCGCGGACGTCCTGCCGAGCGCGCCACCGCTCAGCCTCCACGAACTGGCCGTCTCGACGGGCTAGTCGCCAACCTCGAGCGTCGCTCGGCCCTCCAGCCGGTCCGCAGCCGGCAGGACGTAGTGCGCGGCGATGAGCATCGCCAGCGCGCCCGAGACCGTGACCAGGGCTGCCGCGAGCACGGTGCTGACAGCGAGCAGCACCCCCAGCGAGGCCGCGGCGGCACCCATGCGAAGCGGATGGGCAACGGCGAGCAGGAACCCCAGCCGCAGCCTCGGCCGAATGCGGTCGCGCCGCCGCTCGGGGTCGAGCAGCAACGGCCAGGTGGTGACCGCCAGCAGCCAGATGGCGGCGAGCGTGTAGATGCCGCCGATGACCACCACCGGCCCCACCAGCCCCGGCAGCTGCAGACCGATCAGGACGTCGGCGGCTGCCACGGCGATCAGCACCAGCTGCGCGATGCCGATCCCGAGCTGCGACCAGAAGCGCGGCCGCACGGCGTCCACGGCATCCGACCAGAAGAGGCGCCGGCTCCGAACCAGCGTGGTCGCCATGCCCATCAGGCCCATCGTCAGCGGGACCATGACCACGAGCAGCGGCGCGAAGACAAGATCGCGCGAGACGACGTAGGCGACGCCGACCAGGCTGACCCCCCACAGCACGTTGGCCGGCACAAGCCTGACCGAGTGGTAGTACAGGTCCAGCCCCGCCTCGCGCACCGCGGAGCCGAACCGCGGGGCCGGGGGGACGCGCCGCTCAGCCCTTGACGCCGGCAGCGGCAATACCCTCCACGAAGTAGCGCTGGAAGAAGATGTAGAGAATCAGGATGGGCAGCGTCGCGATCACCACGAGGGCCATCAACGGTGGCCAGTTGGTCTCGAACGAGGTCTGGAACTGGGTGATGCCGATGGGCAGAGTCCAGTGCTCCCTCGCCTGGCTCATGAAGACCAGCGGCCAGAAGAGGCCGTTCCAGGTGCCCTGGAACTGCAGGATGCCCACCGCGGCCAGCGCCGGCGACGCGAGGGGCAGGATCACCTGCCAGTAGGTCTGGAAGTAGCCCGCTCCATCGATGCGCGCGGCCTCCTCGAGGTCGCGCGGGATGGTGAGGAAGTACTGGCGCAGCAGGAAGATGGAGGTGGCGCTCACGGCCAGCACGAGGATCACCGAGAGGTAGTTGCTGGGATCCTTGTTGATGAGCCCCAGGAACCGCATGATCTGGTAGACCGGAACGATCCGCAGCTGATCGGGGATCATCAACGTCGCGAGCACGACGATGAAGAGGACGTCCCGCCCCGGGAAGCTCAGGCGCGCGAAGGCATAGCCCGCCATGGAGCCGAGGAACAGGTTGCTGAGGGTGACCACCACCGCCAGCAGCATGCTGCTGAAGAACATCTGGGGCAGGCCGGGATCGATGCGGTCCCAGACGTACAGGAATCCGTCGAGCGTCGGGCTCGCCGGAAGCGTCAGCTGAAGCGCCTCGGGACGCGTCTTGATGGACGTGAGGATCGTCCAGGCGAAGGGGACGAACATCAGCAGCGCCCAGGCGATGAGCAGCGTGTAGGCGATCGCCTTGCGCGCGGACGCACGCTCACCGACGACGGGTTCCGCCCTCGAGGACGCGGCGCCTACCACGCCGGAGCCTGCCCGAAGAGCCGGCGCTGGATGAGCGTGACGGTCATGACCACCACGAACAGAATGATGCCGACCGCGGCCGCATAGCCGAACTCGAACTGCACCACCGCCGCGCGGTAGAGGTAGAGCACCATGGTCGTCAGGGAGTTCGCCGGCGACCCATCCCCGCCGCCCATGATGAACGCCTGGTCGAACATCTGGAGTGCGCCGATGAACGAGACGACCGCCACGAAGTAGTGCGCCGGCTTGAGCATCGGGAAGGTGATGTGCCGGAAGGCCTGCCAGGGGCCCGCGCCGTCGAGGGCGGCCGCCTCGTAGACCTCGCGGCTGATGGACTGGAGCGAGGCGAGATAGAACAGCATCATCGTCCCGGACGTCGTCCAGATGTTGAGGACCATGACCGACTCGAGCGCGGTCGAGGGATCGTTGGTCCAGTTGTTGTCCGACTCCACGCCGAAGGCGCCGAGGAGCCCGTTGAACAGCCCGTCCGGCTGCGTGAGGAACGTGAACAGGACGGCGACCGCGGCGGAGCTGGCGATGGCCGGGAAGTAGAACGCGGCCCGGAAGAAGGTCTGTCCGCGGATCTTCTGGTTGACCACGACCGCCAGGAAGAGCCCCAGGGCCATCTGCGCCGGCACGACGATGATCGAGTACCGGACCGAGTTCATGACCGCCTTGCCGATGAAGACCGGGTCGTTGAACAGCAGATCCTGGTAGTTATCGAACCCCAGGAAGTCGCGCGGGCCGCGGATCCCCCACTGCCAGAAGCTGATGAACAGCGCGTAGACGATCGCGAAGATGTTGAGGATCAGGAAGAGCGCCATCGGCACGGCGATGAACGCCAGGCCGACGCGTGCCTCCCGCCGATGTGCGGATACGAGGCTCTCGCCCGGGATGTCCGCCTGCGCGACCGTCGTTCCGGTCATTGGTCCTCCGCGTACCGACGCGTAAACGAAATGGGACGGGCCTGGCCGGCCCGCCCCATCATCTCAAGCCGTTGCTAGCGAGCCGCCGCCATGGCGGCGTCCACGATCTCCTGGCCGGTGCCTCCCGAGGCGAGAACCTCGGTCAGCTTGTTGTTGAAGGCGTCCTGAACCGGGATCCACTCGCTGGGGAACCCATAGGCGGTCGCGTACTCGAGCCCGGCGACCAGGGCATCGCGCCCCTCTGCCGGGTCAACGTCGGCACGCGCCGGGAGGGCCAGTCCGAGGCTGGTCCAGTTCGCCATGCCCTCCTGCCCGCTGAGGTACTGGAGAAGCACCCAGGCGGCCTCCTTATTCGGTGAATCGACGCCCATCGAGTAGGCGACGGTGAACGCCAGGTTGCCCTGCTGGGTGCCCTGCGGCAGCTCGGCCATCTCGTATGGCATGTCGGGGAAGTCGTTATCCATGTAGGACACCATCCAGTTGCCCTCGATGGTCATCGCGGCCTGGCCGGTGCCGTACGCCTCGCCGCACCAGCCCGCGCCGATCTCGGCAGGGGTCTGAAGCGCGCCGCTCTCGTGCAGCCCGAGCAGGTAGTCGATGGCCTCCACCGTCTCCGGCGAGTCGAGGACCATCTCGGTGTTGTCCTCGTTGAAGATCGCGCCACCGTTCTGGTAGATGAACGCGCCCCAGCGCTGGATCTCGGCGCCCAGGCACAGCCCGACGACGTCGCCGTCGGTGAGCGCCTCGGCGGCGGCCTGGAGCTCCTCCCAGTTGGTGGGAGCCGTCACGCCGGCAGCTTCGAGCATGTCGGGGTTGTAGAAGAGCGCCAGCGGCGATGCGTCCTTCGGCAGCCCGTACGTCTCGCCGTCACGCTGGAATGGGGCCAGCAGTCGCGGATAGAACTGGTCGAGGCCGATCTCAGGGTTGCCGTCGATGTACGGGCCGAGCGGCTCCAGCAGGTCCTGCTCGATCCACGGCGCCGCCTCGCCGGTGGCTCCCACGTAGAACAGGTCGGGCGGATCCCCGGCGCTGAACTGGGCGGCCATCACGGTCGCGTAGTCAGCCGGGACCGGCTCGTAGATGACCTCGATATTCGGGTACTTCTCACCGAAGGCATCCAGGGTCTCCTGGAGCAGGGCCTCTTCCGCATCGGACGAGCGTCCGCCTGACAGGCGTACCTCGCCCGTTACGGCGTCCTCGTCGATCTCGGTGCCTCCGCCATCTCCGCCATCGGTCGCGGCGCCGCTCGCGCCGCTGCCGCCGCCCTGGCACGCAGCCAGCACCAGCAGGATGGCCGTGATGAGAATGAGAAAACGTGCATGTCGCATGGGTCGGATGTCCTCCACCCCGGGATGCGCGGCTTGCTCGAAGAGACAAGTGACCGGCATCAAAGAGCGCGCATTATACCCTCGCTCCACCCCACTCCACCCCTGACCGCCCTTCCGGAGCCACCGATGAGCGACACACCTGCTGCCCCCGCCCGATGGTGGGATGGGGCCGTCATCTACCAGGTCTACCCGCGCAGCTATGCCGATGCGGACGGCGATGGAATCGGCGACCTGCGCGGGATCGCCAAACGGCTGGATCACCTCGCCGGGGCCGATGGCGCCCTGGGCGTCGACGCACTGTGGCTCTCCCCCATCTATCCGTCGCCGCTCCACGACTTCGGATACGACATCAGCGACTACACCGATATCGCGCCGGAGTACGGCACGCTCACCGATCTCGACGCGCTGGTGGAGGCATGCCATGCGCGCGGCATGCGCCTCCTCCTCGACCTCGTGCCATGCCACACGTCGGTCGACCATCCGTGGTTCGTGGAGAGCCGATCGGCGCGCGACAGCCCGAAGCGCGATTGGTACATCTGGGCCGATGCGCCGCCCGACGGCAGCCCTCCGTCGAACTGGACCGCGGCGTTCGGCGGGTCATCGTGGGAGTGGGATTCCGCGACCGGCCAGTACTACCTCCACTCGTTCTACCCCGAGCAGCCGGACCTGAACTGGCGCAACCCGGAGGTGGCCGATGCGATGGCCGACGTGATGCGCTTCTGGTTTGGGCGCGGCGTGGATGGCTTCCGCGTCGATGCGATCTTCGCCGCCGTCAAGGACGATCAGCTGCGCGACAACCCGCCCGACCGTCGCCCCACCACGATCCCCGGTCTCGGGCAGCAGGGCCAGGACCCGCTGTGGAGCATGAACCGTCCGGAGGTCCACGACGTCGTTCGCCATCTCCGTCGCGTCGCCGACGAGTTCCCCGGCCGCGTCCTGGTCGGTGAGGCCTACGTGCCGGTCGAGGAGCTCGCGCGCTACCTCGGCCACGGAGCCGACGACGAGTTTCACCTCGCGTTCAACTTCGAGCTCCTCCTCTCCCCGTGGCGCCACCAGGACCTGACGCTCGCCATCGAGCGCTCGGAGGCGCTGCACCCGCCGGGAGTGCTGCCGACGTACGCGATCTCGAATCACGATCAGTCCCGCCACGCGACGCGCTGGGGCCCCGAGCGGGCGCGGGCCGCCGCCTTCCTGCTGCTCACCCTGCGCGGCGTGGCGATCCTCTACTCCGGCGAGGAGATCGGCATGGTCGATGCGGATCCGGCAACGCTTCCCGATCCTCCATTCGACCGGGCGGGCCGCGACGCGTTCCGCACGCCGATGCAATGGGACCCCTCTCCCCACGGCGGCTTCAGCGACGGTTCTCCGTGGCTGCCCGTCGTCGATGCCGCGAGCCGCAGCGTGCGGGCACAGCGCGACGATCCCGGCTCGCTCCTCTCGCTCTACCGGCGCCTGATCGCCGCGCGGCGGGAGTCGCCGGCGCTCGGCCACGGCGGGCAGCGCTCGCTGTTCGGGGTCGCTCCAGACGTTCTCGCCTGGACGCGTGAGGAGGACGGCGAGCGGGTGCTGGTGCTGCTCAACCTGGCCGGGGAGGCGAGGGTCTGCGATCTGCTACGGCTGGGCGTTGCCGCCGGGGCAGTCGTGGTGGCAACCTCGGATCGGAGCGGTGAGGTCGGGCTCGACGGCCTCACCCTGGCGCCTCTCGAGGGTCTGGCCGTCCGGCTGTGACGTTCACGTCGGCTGGCTGCTACCGTTCGGCGCCGTGACCCGACCGCCGCGCCGACCCGAGGACCGTCGGGTCGACCCGCTTCTCGAGGTCCGCGAGCGCCGCCGAGGCAAGCGCCCCGGCGATGCCTACGTCCGCATCGTGCGTCCCTTCGACGATGTCTTCGAGCGCGGCGGCGAGGACGGTGGCCTCATCGCCACCGAGCGCACGGTGCTCGAGCGGAAGGGCTGGCACGGCGGCCTGCGCCGTCTTCGCACACGGCTCATCGGCCGCCCCATCAGCTCGGAGCGGGAGTCGCACGAGCGGCTGACGAAGGTCAAGGCGCTCGCCATCTTCAGCAGCGACAACATCAGCTCCTCCGCCTACGGTCCGGAGGAGATCATGCGTGTCCTGGCGCTGGCCGGCGTCGGGGCGATCAGCCTGACCCTGCCACTCGCCGGGCTCATCACGGTGATGCTGGCGGTCGTCACCATCTCGTATCGGCAGACGATCAAGGCGTACCCCAAGGGCGCCAGCAGCTACATCGTCGCCAGCGACAACCTCGGCAGCATGTCGGGCGTGCTCGCCGCCGCCGCGCTGCTCATCGGCTACGTGGTGACCGTCGCGGTGTCGGTCTCGGCGGGCGTCGCGGCGCTCACCTCGATCGTGCCCGAGCTGTATGCGCAGCGCGTGCTCGTGTCGGTGGTGCTCGTCGTCCTGCTCACGCTCGGAAACCTGCGCGGCATCCGCGAGTCCGGGACGATCTTCATGATCCCGACCTACTTCTACATCGTGGTGATGCTGGGGATCATCGCCTACGGCGTGATGCGGACAATGTCGGGCTCGCTGCCCGAGTACGCGGCGCCGCCCGCCTGGCTGGCGGTCGAGGAGGGCGGCCAGGCGCTGGCGCTGTTCCTCATCCTGCGGGCATTCTCGCAGGGCGCGGTGGCGCTCACCGGCGTCGAGGCCATCTCGGACGGCGTGCCCGCCTTCAAGTCACCGGAGTGGCGCAACGCGCGCACCACGCTCACCTGGGCGGCCGTGATCTTCGCCGTCCTCTTCATCGGCATCGCCTACCTGGTGGTCTCGATCGGGATCGTGCCGGACCCGACCGAGCAGCAGACCGTGCTCAGCCAGCTGGTCAGGCACCTGGCGGGCGACGGCGTGATCCTCGTCGTTGCGCAGGTGGCGACCGCGCTGCTGCTCGTGCTGGCGGCAAATACGAGCTTCGCCGACTTCCCCCGCCTCTCGTCGTTCCTGGCGCGCGATGGCTTCCTGCCGCGCCAGTTCGCGTTCCGCGGCGAGCGGCTGGCGTTCACGACCGGCATCGTCGCGCTGGCGGCGCTGGCCATCGGGCTGCTGATCGGCTTCAACGCCAGCGTCAGCGGGCTCATCCCGCTCTACACGCTGGGCGTCTTCATCGCCTTCACGCTCTCGCAGGGCGGCATGCTCGTGCGGTGGTGGCGGCGGCGCGAGCACGGATGGCGAGCGGGCCTCGTCATCAACGGCCTGGGTGCGCTCACCACGGCCGTCGTGGCGCTCGTGGTCGGCACCAGCAACTTCTTCCAGGGCGCGTGGCTGGTCATCGTGCTCGTACCGCTGCTCATGCTGCTGCTGCTCAGCATTCGACGGCACTACCGCGACATGGAGCGCGCCCTGACGCTCGATCGGATCCCCGATGCCGGTGAGGTATCGGCTCCTCCGATCGTGATCGTGCCGATCGCCCGCCTGGACGGCCCGGCACGCCAGGCAATCGCCTTCGCCAACTCCATCAGCTCGAGCGCCGTGGCGGTCCACATCACGAACGACCCCGACGAGGCCGATGCCCTGCGCGAGCGGTGGCCCGACTGGGCGGGCTCGACCGAGCTGGTGGTGGTGGAGTCGCCATACCGCGCCCTCATCGGCCCCCTGCTGGCGTACATGGACGCGCTCCAGCGCCAGGCGCCGGAGAGACCGATCGTCGTCGTCCTGTCCGAGTTCGTGCCCCGCCATTGGTGGGAGAACCTGCTCCACAACCAGACCGCCCTGCGCCTGAAGCTGCGCCTGTTCAGCCGTCGCAACACGATCGTGGCCGACGTCCCGTACCACCCGCCGCGCCAGTAACTCGCTCCGAATTGGTTCGTGTCCGGCCCGCGCCGTGGAGCGTCACCGGTCGAGACGCAGCTGAGGAGACGACATGCGCACCCGATTCGGTACCCACCTCGCACTGGCCATCACGCTCGGCCTGCTGGCATCGCTCTCGGTCGTGAGTGGCGCGCTGGCCGCCGAGACGACGCTCACCGCGACCGTGGCCGGCGTGACCGAGGGAGATAACCCCGGCGATCCCGATGGCAGCGGCAGCGCCACCATCACGCTCGATCCGGAGACCGGTGAAGTCTGCTGGGAGCTGACCGCCGAGGACATCATGGCCGTCGGGCAGTCGCACATTCACACCGGCGCCGCTGGTGTCTCGGGCGGGGTGCTCATACCGCTCGACGCCGACGGCTTCGATGGCAGCAGCAAGGGCTGCATCGAGGACCAGGACGCTGCCGCGATCGAGAGCATCATCGCCAACCCGTCGGGGTTCTACGTGAATCTCCACACCAGCGACTTCCAGGCGGGCGCGATCCGGGGACAGCTGGCAGGCTCCACGCAGCCGAATACGGCCGTCTCGGTGCCCGGGACGAGCCCGCTGCTCCTCCTCGGTGCGGTGCTGCTCGCCCTGTCGGCCGCCGGCCTGCGCTTCTCGCTGGCGCGTCGGGGCTGACCCGCGGACTGCCCGATCCGGGCGATTCAGCGCGCCTCGAGGCGGAAGTAGCGACCCTCGCTGAGGATGTGGCGGCGAGCCGCCCGGTACATGAGGTTGCCCGGAAAGGGCTGCTGCTCGGCCGTGGCAATGATCACGGCGTCCCGCTCGGCCCCGGCCGTGAGCGGCTCCGCCACGACCTCGATCGGCGCCTCCGGACGTTGCCCCAGGCGAGCGTGCCGCGCGGCGCGCAGGTTCGCGGTCCAGGCGACATCGCCATTGGGATGGCCAACGTACCAGCGGCCTCCCACCTCGATCAGCCCGATCAGCACGCTGCGCTCACGGCCACTCCTGCGCCCCCGAACGGTCAGTCGCGAGGTGATGCCGATACCCACGCTGAACCAGCTCCAGCGCAGGAGCGGGTCCATCACCCGCAGCAGGGCGTACACGAGCTTGAGGGTCACGCTCCAGGCGGCCGAGCGTCGAGGTGTCATGCCACCGGTACGCAGCAGGGTCCGCGCCGCACGTTTCAGCAACGCCGGAGACTCGTGTTGTCCGCGAGGAAATCGAGTTTCAGGTGAGCGAAGTCCGCCGTCTCCTCGGCGTCAGCGTCCATTCGAACCGTCGCCGCGCTATCGGATTCGCTCTGTTCGCGCTCGGCCTTGTGCTCCAGACGGCCTCGCAGTTCTGAGCCGGTGCCTGTCAACTGCCTGTCAAACCGGACAAACGTTCGCCCCTCGGATCGGCTCGCGGGGGCGATTTCGTGCTCAGAACGATGGCGCGCCCGGAGGGATTCGAACCCCCGACCTGCTGATCCGAAGTCAGCTGCTCTATCCACTGAGCTACGGGCGCGTATTTGCGCTCAGAGAG
>Ga0208612_1001045_pt1 | contig 11564 bp, 9 predicted proteins | sample AntDryMetagUQ889_FD_188089 | JGI IMG/M metagenome (GOLD analysis project Ga0208612, IMG submission 188089) | Polar desert microbial communities from Antarctic Dry Valleys - UQ889 (SPAdes) | ecosystem: Environmental > Terrestrial > Soil > Desert | place: Antarctic Dry Valleys | collected 2008-12-31 | reverse complement strand
GCGCTGTGCGCCGGCGCCGGCGTTCAGGTGCCGATCTACGACTACACGCTGCACGTCCGCAGCGGCGCCACGCAGGTCGTGCGCCCGGCGGCGATCATCGTCGTGGAGGGGATCCTCGTGCTGTGGGAGCCGTCGCTGCGGGATCGCTTCGACCTCAAGATCTACATGGACACCGACGCCGATGTCCGCCTGATCCGTCGCCTGCGCCGTCAACGCGATCGTGTCTCCCACGCCGACGCTCGAAGGTCCGGTCACATTCACGCGATCTATGTACCGGCGAGGTCGCGAGGAGCGCCAGCCGTCCAGATGGGAGAGAACGCGCTCCGAGAGGTCATGCTCGCCGCCCACGCCGTACATGATCTGCAGCGGTCGGCCGTGATCGACCCGCCCCCCCGCCGAGCTCGTCATGAACGACACGAAGTCCTCGGCCTCATCTGGGCAGGTGCCGATGTAGAGCGCCTCCAGCGTCAGGCTGGCGTCGCGGATCCATGCATAGCGATAGTCCCAGTTGCGCTCGCCGCCGACCAGCTCGGGGAGGGAGGTCGTCGGGGCGGCAACCACGGCGCCGGTCGGCCGGTAGGTGAGGCCCTTGAGCACCCGTGAGCTGAGCCGCACCAGCTCGCGCCGGGAGCCCTCGTAGATGTCGTGCTCGCCCTCCCAGGAGCGCCAGGCCTGCACCGTGTCGTCGATCCGCGCGGCGACCCTATCGGCGGGGCAGGGGATGGGGCCGGGTCCCTCGGTCGGCGACCAGCGCATCGCGAATCCGATCCGCGACTCGGGCGTCACCCCGAACCGCGCCCGCAGGGTCGCCTCCGCGTCGGCGAGCTCGACCCCCACCCCCGCGTTCAGCGCCACCTGGTTGGGCCCGCCGAAGGTGCGACCGCCCTCCTGAGTGTGGCGGAGGAGCGGCTCGACCAGGCCGTACTCGGGACGGGGTGCGAACTCGACCTCCATCACGACCGAGCCCGCGACTCCACCGATCAGGCGCAACAGCTCATGGGGGGTGTCGAGCCCGACCTCGTGCTGCCGTTGACCGTGCGCGAAGGCGAGCGCGTCGAGCAGGCGGACCGACCCGCGCTCGCAGTCGAAGATGGTTTCCAGCACCAGTGTTCCCGGTAGGTAGCGCCGCCGCGCCTCGAACGGCTCGGCAGGGCAGATCGCGAAGTGACCCGCCCCTGTCCCGAGCAGACGGCTGAAGATCGCGGGGCTGTCGAAGCGCGGCAGGCAGAGCCAGTCGACCGAACCCGCACGGCTCACCAACGCCGCCGAGCTGCAATCGGAGAGCATTCCGTACTCGGCGATCGGGACCGAAGCCTGATTACGAGGCTGGTTCACCGGTTTGCCCGGTATCCCCGCGAACTCACGCCCGTCCGCGGAGCTTGACCTCTGGCAGACATCTGGGATGAGAGTAGTCGGGTATTCATAACGATTCAGGGAGTGAACCGACCGGGCGCCCGTGAGGTCTGAGTTGGAGATGGTGCCACTCGAGGACAAGCTTCGGATTCGCGGGCCCCCCCACAGCCGCGCCCTGCGAAGGCGTTCGGGCCGCGTAAGCGCGGTCTCGCGTGACCGCCGGAGTGAGTGCCCGATGAGGTCTCCCCATGCTCGCGGCCCGTATCCGTCACTGCGCAGGGAGTCGAGCTCCCGCCGCGCCCGCAGCTCCCCTTCCGTCGGCATCAACGCCGGCCTGACCGGTCAAGCAACCGCAGAACCGCGAGGAGCGGCCTGGTCAGCGCGCGAACACGCGGCGTCGCGTACCGCTCCCGTTGGTAATCGTCGGCCGCCCGGGCCGCGCTCTCGGTGAAGGTCGGGTAGGCGTGCACGGCCGTCGAGACGCTGCCGATCCCATCTCCCGCCGCGATCCGGGCACTCAATTCGGCGATCGATTCGCCGGCCGCCGGCCCGACGACGGTTGCCCCAACAAGCTTGCCGTGAGGGTCGCCGACCAGCTTTGCGAACCCGTGGAGGCGGTCGGCGGCAATCGCGCGATCGAGGTTCGCGAGGTCGTGGCCGACGGTCCGGGCCCGTGCTCCCCAGCGATCCCGAGCCTGCAGCTCGCTCATTCCGACGGAGGCGACTTCGGGATCCGTGAACGTCACGCGGGGCACCGCCCGGTAATCGACGCGGTTCCGGAGCCCGAACAGTGCGTTCAGGGAGGCGACGCGGGCATGGTAGCGGCAACGTGAGTGAATGGGTAAGCAGCTGTGACGTCTCCGGCCGCGTAGACGCGGGGGGCGGTTGTCCGCAGCCGGGAGTTGACCACGACTGCTCCGGATTCTGTGGTCTCGACGCCGACGGCATTGAGTCCGAGCCTTGACGTCGTCGGCCTGCGCCCGGTTGCGACCAGGAGGCGATCACAGGTGATCGACTGCTTTCCCGTGGCAGACTCGACCTCGACCTCGGTGGTTTCTCCACCGGCCCGTACCGCCGTCGCCGCCGCCCCGAGTCGCACGTCGACGTTTTCGGCGCGGAGCCTGTCAGCGACCAGCGCGGCGACTTCGGGCTCCTCGCGGGGAAGCAGCCGGTCGGACGCTTCGATCAAGGTGACCTCGCTGCCGAGCCGCGCGAAGGCCTGTCCGAGCTCGCAGCCGATCGGCCCGCCACCGAGTACGACGAGGTTTCGTGGCAGCTCGCTCGAAATCCACCCGGGGCTCGCCGGCGTCGATTCCGAGCCGGCCCGATTCTCGGATCCGCTGTGCCATCTCGGCGGCCGCGATCAGGCTCTTGCTCGGCACGCACCCGGTCCAAAGGCAGTCGCCGCCGGTGCGAACGGATTCCGCCAGGGTCACGCGGGCCCCGGCGCCGGCCGCGACCAACGCGGAGACGAGACCGGCCGTACCCCCGCCGATGGCAGCCTCTCGAGCTCACGCCGCGTCCGCAGCTCTCCGTCGGTGCTCATCGGCCGGCAGCACGACGGCCCGGTCGATCGATCTTGCGCAGCAGCGCGAGCAGGGGCCGGGTCGCGGCCCTGGTGCGCGGCGTCGCGTAGCGCTGCCGCTGGTACTCGTCCGCCGCCCGCGCGGCCGCCTCGGTGAAGGTCGGGTAGGCGTGGACCGCGGTCGAGACGCTGTCGATTCCCTCCCCGGCGGCGATCCGAGCGCTGAGCTCGGCGATCGCCTCGCCAGCCGCCGCACCGGCCACCGTCGCGCCGACCAGCCTGCCACGGCGGTCGCCGACGAGCTTCGCGAACCCGGCCGTGCGGTCGGATGCGATCGCCCGATCGAGATTGGCGTAGTCGTAGCTGACCACCCGCGCCCGCTCGCCCCAGCGATCGCGCGCCTCAAGCTCGCTGAGCCCGACGGCGGCGACCTCGGGATCGGTGAACGTGACGTGCGGGACGGCCCTGTAGTCGACGCGGCGGCGCAGGCCGAACAGGGCGTTGACCGAGGCGATCCTGGCGTGGTAGGCGGCGACATGGGTGAACGGCAGCGCGCCGGTCACGTCGCCGGCCGCGTAGATCCGCGGGGCGGTGGTCCGCAACCGCGAGTCGACCTCGACCGCGCCGGAGGACACGGTCTCGACCCCGACCGAGTCGAGCCCCAGCCCCGCGGTCGTGGGCGCACGGCCGGTGGCGACGAGAATGCGATCGCAGGTGACCGTCGCCGCCGTACCGTCGCCGGCCTCGAGCTCGACGGAGAGCTGGGCATCGTCGGCGCTGCGCACCGCCTTCGCCCTGGTGCCGACCCGCACGTCGACGCCCTCGGCGCGGAGGCAGGCGTCGACCAATGCCCCCGCCTCCGGCTCCTCCCGGACCAGGAGGCGATCGGCCATCTCGACGATGGTCACCTTGCTGCCAAGCCGGGAGAACGCCTGGCTGAGCTCGCAGCCGATCGGCCCGCCGCCCAGCACGACGAGCCGTGGCGGCAGTTCGCGTAGATCCCAGACGTTGTCGCTCGTCAGTGGCCGCGCCTCGCTCAGCCCCTCGACCGGCGGCGGGGCCGGGCGGGAGCCGGTTGCGATGATCGCCGCCCGGTGGGCCAGCTCGCGTCCGCCGGCCTCGATCACCCCGGGCCCCAGGAAGCGAGCCGGGGCCTCGATCACCTCGACCCCCTCCGATCGTAGGCGCTCCGGCGAGTCGTGCGGTGCGATCTGTTGCCGGGCGCCGTCCACGTGCGCCATCACCCGCTCGAAGTCGACAGCGGGCTCGCCGGCGTCGATGCCCAGCCGGGCGGACTCGCGAATCCGCTGCGCCAGCTCGGCTGCCGCGATCAGGCTCTTGCTCGGTACGCATCCGGTCCAAAGGCAGTCCCCGCCGGTGCGCTCCGCTTCGGCGAGCGCGACCCGCGCGCCCGCGCCCGCGGCGATCAGCGCCGAGACGAGGCCGGCGGTGCCGCCGCCGACGACGACGAGGTCGTAGCGCCTCACCGCGGCACCCCCCGGCGATCGATAGGCAGCTCGCGCGCGAGGCGGGCGTTGCGCTCGGGGTCGATCACGGCGTGCTGCGCACAGGCGGGAACCAGCCGATCGGAGTCGGGGTCGGCCATCGAGTACGAGCACGCCCGCAAGCGCTCCTGGGCGGACCGGACCGCGGGGTCGGAGGCGGTCTCCCCCCGCTGCATCATCTCCCAGGCCGGGACCACGTATTCAGCGTCGATGAAGGAGTGGACGACGAAGGTGAGCGGTCTCGCTCCCGACCGCAGCAGCCTCAGGGCGCCGGCCCGGCGGACGAACCGCGACGCCCAGCTCGCGGCGTGGACGACCGCGGCGGGGCGCCGGGCGACGGCCCGCAGGATCCGAACAGCGACCAGCGGCGGCGAGGCGGAGAAGTCGAGGCCGCCGAAGACCTCGAGCAAGGCGAGACCGGCCGCGACCTCCTTCGGGTCGCGGTCGTCGATCAACGGCACCCAGCGGCCCGCGACGACCACGCCATAGGCGCTGCGGTTGCAGCGCCGGTCGCCCATCTGGAACGGTCCATCGGGGACCCGCTGGCCGACGCCTCGCTCGATCTCGCGCCAGACCGCGTCCGCGTCGACGCTACGGTAGTCCTCGCGCCAGCGACTCGGATTGCCGACGAAGGCGGCCGGCTGAAAGCTCAGCATCCCGAACCCGCCGCTCAGCAGCTCGGCGGTCGTCGCGGCGATCTGGTCGAGGTTGCGGGGCGTCACGGTCATGTTGTGGGCCAGGTCGAAGCGCACTCCGTGCTCTCTCCGCAGTCGCTCGAACATCGCCACGAATCGGCGCCGCTCGCCGTGCAGCTCGCGCTCGGAGCCCGGGCGCTCGGCGCCACGGCGACCGATCATCAGCGAGTCGAAGTGGCCCGCAAACCGAAGCAGGCGGAACCGCCTGCGCCCATCCTCACCGACCGCCAGCGCCCGCAGGTACTCGTAGTCGAAGTCGCCGTGGGTCATGCTGATCGGCTTGCGGCGGTGGCGCTCCATCAGCGCCAGCGCCCGCGCGTGGTCGTCGGGGCCGAGCAGCGTCACCTCCCCGCCGATCAGCTGGGCGTGCTGGCCGACGCCTCGCAGGCTTCTCAGGTACGCCATCTGGCGGTCGATCTCGGTCAGGGTGTGCTCGCCGTCGGTACGGACCCGGTTCGCCAGGCGGGAGTGGTAGCAGGGAGTACAGGCCAGGTTGCAGCGCGGGAAGACCCCCTGGGTGCCCTCGCACCCGGCCGTGCGGGTTCCGAGCAGCTGACCGGGCCCGCGCACAGCCGCGGGCAGCTCGGCCCATCGGCGCCGCAACGCCCTGGCGGTTTCGGGGTGCTCGGGACGCGTGGCCAGCTCGAGCCGGCGCAGCCATCGCAGCCATCGCGGCCAACCGGCGGCCGGCGAGGGGCGCGATCGCCGTTCCGATCGCGCCCGCCCGATCAATGGAACAGCCCGACCCGGGACAGCACGGCGAAGCCGCCGAGAGCAGCTATGAAGAACGCGCCCGACCAGACCAGCCTGCGCAGCAGCCGATCCTCGGCCGCGGGCGTCGGAGCGATCACCGGCGCCGGGGGGCCGTCGCCGTCGCCGGGGGCCGCGGGCGCCGGAGCGACGACCGGCGCCGAGGAGTCTTTGCCGTCGCCGTCGCCGTCGGCCGGTGGTCGCGGTCCCGCCATCTTCCGGGCCGCGACGGCGAGGGCAACCACCGCGAGCGCTGCCACGACGAAGGTCGGCGAGGCCGGATCGTCGAGACCCGCACCGAGCGCCGCGAAGAGCACGACACCCGGGATGATCCCGAAACCCGTGGCGACGAGATAGTCGCGGACGCCGATCGCCGTCGCCCCGGCGGCGTAGTTGAGGGCGTTGAACGGAACGACCGGAAGCAGGCGCAGGAGAAAGAGCGCAAGCAGCCCGCGGCCCCGCAGCCGGTCCTCGATCGCCCGCAGACGGTCGCCGCGAACCCGTGCGACCGCGTCGCGGGTCGAGTGGCGGGCGATCGCATAGGCGGCGGTGGCGCCGGCGGTGGCCCCGATCACGGACACGATCGCTCCACCGGCGATCCCGTACAACGCACCCGCGGCGATCGTCAGCGGGCTGCCCGGCACCAGAGCGACCGTCAGCAACGCGTAGGCGATCACGAACAGCACCGGCCCGAGCGCGCCGCCGTCGGCGAACAGGGCCTCGACGTCGTCGGGGTCGGGGCGCACGAAGATCACGGCCGCCGCCGCGACGACGATCACGGCGCCGAGGGCGATCAGGGCGGGCGGAGGCAGTCGGTGCTTCATCGGGCCTCAGACCGAGAGGAGGCCCGAACGGTTCGAGCGATCGGGGCGATGTGCCTTCGTAGCCGGTGGATGCTCCAAGCTTGACGAACGGTGGCCGTCGACGTCTCGAGAATCGTGCCCGGAGCGGATCGGTGATCGACGCGCGCATGCGGGCCGTCCTCTCGCCCTCGATGGGCGCGGCGGCGGCGCGGCTCGACCGGCTCGGCATCCGGCCGGGCACGGTCACGGCAGCCGGCCTGCTGGTCGGGATCGGATGCTGCGTGGCCGCCGCCCTCGGAGAATGGACTCCGGCGCTGGTCCTCTGGCTCGGGAACCGGCTCTTCGACGGGCTCGACGGGCCGCTGGCGCGGCTCCGGGGAGCGACCGACCTCGGCGGCATGCTCGACTTTCTCGCCGACTTCGTCGTCTACGGCGGCTTCGCGGTCGCGGTCGCGGTCGCGGTGCCCGACGCCCGCCTGGCCGCGAGCGTCCTGCTCGCCGCCTACCTGCTCAACAACGTCGCCCTGCTGTCGTTCTCATCGATCCTCGAGAAGCGCGGGATCGAGCTCGGGGACGAGCGGTCGCTGCGCTTCACCGCAGGGCTGACCGAGGGGGCCGAGACGATCGTCTGCTACGCGCTCGTCTGCCTGGCACCCGCTCACGCCGCGACGATCTTCTGGGTCTTCGCCGCGCTGGTGCTGATCACCGTCGGGCAGCGCCTCGCGCTCGCCGTGAGCACCCTCGGCCGCCGGCACGATGGCGCGTCCGGGGATGGGCGGCGCCGCTGAAGCTTCAGTCCGAACGGTGCCGCTACGAGGCTCGGGACCGCGAGCGCGAATGTGTATGGGGTCCCAGCCCGAAGGGGACCGCGCTGGCGCTCGCCCCGGCGACGCTCTCGAGGTAGTCGCGGGCACCGCTCAGCCCGCGCTCGATCAGCTCGTCGGAGCGGCTGAAGTCGATCGGCTGGACGTCGAGCGGGCAGGGCGGCGGCAGCACGATGAGCTGCGCCACGCCGCGCAGGGCCTCGATCTCGAGCGTCAGCCGCTGCATGACCAGCAGGCTCATCGCGTGCAGGCTCATCGCGATCACGCTCCTGGGCCCCTGCTCGAGCGCACATGCGGTCCCGGTCGGCAGCACGTAGATCCGCTCGGCACCCAGCTCGATCGCGTGCGTGATCGGCGTGTTGTTCGATACCCCACCGTCGACGAGCTCCGTCTCCCCCCACTCGACCGGTGCGAAGACGCCCGGGATGGCGGCGCTGGCCATCACGGCGTCGCAGAGCCTGCCCTCCGAGAGGCGCAGCTCGCGGCCACTGAACAGGTCTGTGGCGATCACGTGGAGGGGGACGTCCAGATCCTCGAGCCGCTCGATGGCGACGTTGGCTTCGATGATGCGCCGCAGGCCTGCGGAGGAGACCAGGTTGCTGCGCCCCCCGATCAGGCCTCGCAGGCTGGTCAGCGGATTCAGCGGGAAGACCTGCTCGCGCCGGACCCGCCGCCACAGCGCGGCGAGCTCGTCGGCCGTCTCGATCGTCGGCGGCCGCGAGCTCACGTAGGCGCCGTTGAGCGCCCCGACCGAGGTCGCGACGATCAGGTCCGGCTCGATCCCGCGCTCGAAGAGGGCGCGCAGCATCCCCGCCTGGATCGCCCCCAGGCTCGCCCCGCCGGAGAGCACGAAGGCGGTCTTCACGAATCGCCCGCCTCCGCCACCGCGGTCGGCTCCCGGATGACCCGCAGCCGATCCGCCGGCAGCGAACCGATCCGCTGCCGGCGGCCGCTGGGCCAGTCGATCCGGACCTCCTCGGCGCGCGTCGCCGCGCCGAGGCCGAAGTGGAGGAGCTGATCGCCGGAGCGGCACTGGACCTGGCGCCACTGCGGGCCGTCCTCGGTTCGCAGGGTGACGGTGGCGCCGCACGCCTGGCGGGCCGAGCGCCGCCCGACCAGCTCGAGCTCGAGCCAATGGGCGGTGCCCGCCGACCTGTTCTCGAGCAGGAGCGGCGAGCCGCCGAGTTGGGCGACGAGGAGATCGACGTCGCCGTCCCGGTCCCAGTCGGCCGGCGCCACGGTTCGCCCTGATCCGGGGGCGGCGACCGGGTGATACTCGAAGCTGCCCGAGCCATCGTTGACATACAGCGCGTCCTCGTGGCGCCCGTTCTCGAGCCCGAGCGGCCCGCCTGCGGCGAATGCATCCACGTCGCCATCGTTATCGAAATCCGCGAGCGCCGTACCCCAGGTGATCGACGGCTCGCCGGAGGCGAGCAGATCGCGCCCGAATCCGCGCTCGGCGGCCTGCTCGCTGAACTCGGCCGGAGCGACCTGCACGAGCAGGGCCTCACGGCCGATGTCGGTGGCGACCAGGTCGGGCAGCCCGTCGCCGGTCAGGTCACCGGCATCGACTCCCATCGTGAACCGCGAGATCGCCGCGCCGCTGAAGGGCACCTCCTCGAAGCTGCGACCGTCGGTGCTCAGCAGGGAGTTGGGGCGGTCGTTGAGATCGTCGTTGCCGAGGTAGAGCTCCGGCCCGCCCCTCGCATCGGCGTCGAACCAGACCGCGTCGAGGGTCACTCCTCCGGCCGGACCGGAGGGAAGCCGGCTGCTGAAATCAGCGAAGCGGTCGTTGCCCAGGTTCCTGTAGAGGCGGTCGGGCGCAGGTCCGGGCTGCTCGGAGCAGTTTCCCCCGTGGGCGACCGACAGGTCGAGCCGACCGTCGCCGTCGAAGTCGATCCAGCTCGCACTCGTCACCGGCGCCGGCTCGACCGCCTCCCCCGGGGGTGCGAATCGCCGTTCGCCCGACTGCGAGGAGGGCAAGCCCGGATAGCTCGGCCGGAACGATCCGCCCCCCGTGTTCTGGAGCAGGGTTCCGCCGCCGAGCCCGCCGACGAAGAGGTCGAGGTCGCGATCGCCGTCGTAGTCGCCGAAGGCGGCGGCGGTCTCGACCCCTCCCGTGGCTATCAAGGCATCGGGGATCCCGGCGCTGTCACCACGCTCACGGAACTGTCCGCTCGGCGTCTGGATCCAGAGCTGGCTGGGCAGCTCCTGCCTCGGCAGGAAGAGGTCGACGTCGCCGTCGCCGTCCACGTCTCCCCAGGCCGCGCCGGCGGTGTTGAGGCCACACGGCGCCAGCCCGGGCTGGCGCGTGACGAGCCCCCGGGCGCCAGCGACATCTCCGAACAGGCGGGTCGCGGGCGCGGGCGCGTCCGGCGAGGTGCCGTCCGCCCGGACCGTGGCGACGGCCAGGCCGACCAGCCCCCCGACGATGAACGGCGCAAGCAGCCAGACGCCCGCCCGCATCACGGGCCGCCCTCGACGAGCCTGGCGAAGACGACGTATCGCTGCGAGGCGCTGTAAAGCGGATTACAGGCGGTCAGCACCAGTCGCTTGTGGCCGACGTCCCTGACCACGCCGGTCTGGCCGGGCTCGACGATGCGCGACCGCTCGAAGCGGTAGGTGAAGCTGCCGTAGGGCATCTCGACGACGATCTCGTCGCCGGCGCCGAGCTCGTCGATCTGCCGAAACGGCGCGCCGTAGGTCGTGCTGTGACCAGCGATCGCCACCGTGCCCTGCTCCCCGGGCAGGGAAGTTCGAGGGTAAAAGCCGGGGCCCGATCGCAGGCTCTCGGTGTCGGTACCGAGCACGACGACCTTTTCGACGTCGATCGAGGAGATGCGGATCCTCCCGAGGGCGTCGCCCCTCGACGTCAGTCGCTGCACCTTCCTCAGCGAGGCGGCATCCCGCTGCCCCGCGGGACCGGCGGCCCCGCGCGACGCCACCCGGCTCTCGAGCCGGTCGAGCTCCGCTTCGGCCTCGTCCTGAGCGAGGGCGGCCCGGATCGCCGAGATCGGCTCTCCCCATGCCACCGTCACGCCGGCGTCGAACAGGATCACCAGCCCGGCCGTGATCATCGCGGTCGAGCCGATGCGCAGGAGGCGACCTCTCAGGCTCGGGCGCTGGGAAGCTGACACGTCATTGAGACCGGATCGATCCGGGCCCGGTTCATCTCGATCGGCGAATCGGTGAACCGCCAGGCCCCGGAGCGGGTCCAAGGGGGGAGTGATCTTCGATGTCCAGGGGAAGAAGAAGCGGCGGGCGATCCAGGCCACGTATCTCGTGCTCGCGCTCCTGCTTGGCAGCGGTCTGGTGCTGTTCGGCATCGGCAGCGACGCACCGGGCGGGATCCTCGGCAGCGGCCACGGCGGCGACGCTGACTTCGGCGACCAGATCGAGCGAATCGAGTCGGAGATCGCCGCCGACCCCGATAACCCGAACCTGCTGGGCCGCCTGGTCCGGGTGCGCTTTCAGGCGGCGACCGCCGCCGCCGAGACCTCGGGCGGCCATGGCGGCACCACGACCCTGACCGACGAGTCGCTCGCCCACCTCGACGAGGCGACCGGATCCTGGGAGCAGTACGTCGACCGGGTGCGGCGACCCGCCCCCGAGGTCGCCCAGGTCGCGACGCAGGCCTACCTGGCCCTGGGGGACGCGGCAGGCGCCGCCGAAGGCCAGACCGTGATCGCTCGCGAGGCCCCCAGCGTCGGCAACTACCGCGCCCTCGCGACATACCGCTACCTGGCCAACGACGAGGCCGGTGGCGATCAGGCCGGCGAGCGGGCACTGGAGCTGGCCGAGGGCGCGGAGCGGTCCCAGGTCCGGGCTCAGCTCGAGGCAGCGAAGCAACAGGCGGCGGCGGCCGGTGCCGCGCCGGCGGGCGCCGGCGGCGGCCACGGCTGATCGTGATCCGCCGGCTGGCTGGCCGGGCCTCGGCGCCCCCTTGCCGGCGCCCCCCGGAGCCGAGGTCCCGCGAGGCGCCGAATCTCGGGGTCGGGTCGTTGACTCCAATCGGGTCGTTGACTCCAACCCACGGAACCGGAAAAACGAGCAGACCGTAAGGCCTCGAAAGGAGCAGGTTCGAATGAAGGATGTGATCGAGACCGCAC
>Ga0208612_1001044_pt1 | contig 11565 bp, 9 predicted proteins | sample AntDryMetagUQ889_FD_188089 | JGI IMG/M metagenome (GOLD analysis project Ga0208612, IMG submission 188089) | Polar desert microbial communities from Antarctic Dry Valleys - UQ889 (SPAdes) | ecosystem: Environmental > Terrestrial > Soil > Desert | place: Antarctic Dry Valleys | collected 2008-12-31 | reverse complement strand
GCGCTGTTGGTACTCGCGGTAGACCTCGGCGATCCTGCGCTCGTAGGGCCCGCCGGCCTGGGCCTGGTAGGACTCGAAGTCGATCAGCTCACACTTGGCCTGGCTGATGACGGCGTGCACGCTGCGGGGAGGGAATCGCTTGGCGTCGATGTTGAGGTCCCGCAGCACGTAGCCGGTGAGGCGCTGGGCGTCGGCCTGGTCGTAGATCGTGAACGTGGAGCGGTAACCCAGACGGCTTCCGTCGCGGCGCAGGATCCGCACGCACGCCGAGTGGAAGGTGGAAACCCACATGCGCTGGGCCACGGGGCCGACGAGCGCCTGGACCCGGTGTTTCATCTCCCCCGCCGCCTTGTTGGTGAAGGTGATGGCGATGATCTCGAACGGTGAGACGCCTTCGGCGATGAGGTGGGCGATGCGATTGGTGAGGACGCGGGTCTTGCCCGAGCCCGCGCCGGCAACAATGAGGAGCGGCCCCTCGTCGTGCAACACGGCCTCCCGCTGCACTGGGTTCAGTCCGCTCAGGAGATCCTCCACCGAGCCCCAGGCTACCGGTGGGGTGTGACGGAAAGGTGCTGCTCACGAGGGAACGGAGATCCCGCCGCCGAAGGAACGGTCGCCTGTGACATGTTCACAGAGCCGCCAGGAGGTCGGCCCAGGTTTGGCGTTCCCGGTCCGGGCTCACGAGCGGGCGAAGCGCCTCACAGGCTTCCCGCAGCCGGTTGTAGAAGGCGGCGTCACCTTCTGCTCGTTCGAGGAGGGCGGCCAGCTCTTCGGCTCGGCCGGACGTGAAGTAACCCGGGTAGTCGTCGCTCAGGATCCCCACCGACCCGGGAATGCGGGACGAGAGGATGGGTGTGGAACAGGCCAGTGCCTCGGAGACGGCGTTGGCACCACCCTCGGCCCTCGATGTCAGCACCATGACCTGCGACCGGGCCAGCACCCGCATGGCCCGCCAACGCGGAACGTCTCTCCGCCATTCGTACCGAGGGTTCCGGCTGGTCTCGACCCGAGCCCATTCCTCCATGCCCTCCTCCAGCGCAGCGCCCAGGTGGATCACCCGAACCGCCGAACTGGAGGGAAGGAGCCGGACCGCCTCGGCCGCGAGCTTGGGGTCCTTGACCTCGCGCAGGTGGGCCAGGACGACGGCGGTGAAGCCGCTCCCCCGGCCGGCACCGGTCGAGGGTGGTGCCGACGCCGACTGGAAGATGACGCGGGTCTTGGCCCGCACCCGCTCGGGTAGCTCGTTCAGGGCCAGCGGCTGGAGGACCACGCAGGTGGTGGCAAGGTCCAGCGAGCGCAAGGAGAGCTCGTCGTCACCGAGGTCGCCGTAAAGGTCGGTTCCGGTGAGGGCGACGACGAGCGGTGCTCGAGGGTGCCGCCGTCGGAACCGCTCGGCGGACGCTGCGCTGCGGCGGGCATGCAGGGCCACGAGGACGTCGCAGCGCTGGCTCTCGTATGACTGCGCAACGGAGACGCTGTGCCCGAGCTCCCGCAGCAGCCCCGCCCACCGCAGCGCCGTGGCCCGGTTGCCGTGCCGCGAGCGAGGGGGCGCGGGTGTGACGATGCAGATCCTCACGCGCCAGGCGCTATCGGAGGGCGCACGTCCGGAAGCCGGCGAACACGTCCCGGCGCTCGGGCGTGAAGTAGTTGCGCATGGTCGAACGGAGAAACCGTGACCGAGTGGCCCACGATCCCCCGCGCAGCACCTTGCGGGATCCGAACCACGGCTCGGACATATCCCTGTAGGCATCCGGCTCGAAGTTGGGATACGGGCCGAAGGTGGTCGATGTCCACTCCCACACGTTCCCGAACATCTGGCGACACCCGAAGGGAGCGTCACCGTCGGCGAACTGGTCCACGTCCGAAGCCCCCATGGCCAGCCAGTCGAGGTTGGCGTGCCGGGGCTCGGCGTCGTCCTGTCCCCACGGGAAGCGACGCTTGGGCTGCCCAGTGGCGGCCAGCTCCCACTCCGCCTCGCTCGGAAGACGGCGTCCGGCCCACCGGCAGTAGGCATCGGCCTCGTACCAGCTCACGTGGATGGCGGGGCGGTGGGGCTCGAGCTCCACCCAGCGGTCGAAGTGGCGGCGCTGCCAGGCGTCACCCTGACGACGCCAGTAGACGGGGCGGTCAGCGTCCGCGGCCACGCGCCAGCTCCACCCCTGGTCACCCCACAGCTCAGCGCGCCCGTAGCCGCCGTCCTCCACGAAGGCGGAAAAATCGGCCTGGGTCACCGGATGGCGGGACACGGCGAAGGGCTCGACCTCGACGGGGTGGGCCCACTTCTCGTTGTCGAAGACGAACCCGTCGCGCCTGACCGCTCCGAGCAGGAACCTCCCTCCCGCTACCTCGACGTCACCTGATGAGGAGCCGCTCCCGGTGTCGACAGGATCGACCGTGGCCAGGTCGGGCAGCGCCGGTGCGGGATAGCCGAGGGTCTGGCGGGTGTAGGTGATGGCCTCGGTGTGCATGTCGTCGTGACCAACGGTGTAGTGGGCGAAGTGGAGCACAACGTCGTTGTCGCCGGCACCGAGCACGCGGTCGATGACGCGGTCCCGCACCTCGTGCACGTACGCCAGCGTCTCCTCCCTCGTAGGCAACGTCAGGCGCCACCGCGTGTCGTGGGGGATGGCTCCCGAGTCCCATATGGCGTCGGCGTCGGGTCGGATCGGAGGCTCCCCGCAGGCCTGGCGCAGCACGAAGCGCTCCTGGAACCAGGCCAGGTGGCCGACCTCCCAGAGAAGCGGGTTGACGGTGTCGAGCATGGGACCGATGAGCTGCTCGTCGCTGAGGTCGGCGATCAGATCCAGGGTGCGCCGGCGGGCGTCGCCCACCCAGGCGGCGAGCTGGTCGGGGGTCGGCCCTACTCCCACTCGATGGTGCCGGGCGGCTTAGACGTGATGTCGAGGGCAACTCGGTTGACCCCGGGCACCTCGTTGATGATGCGGCTGGACAGGCGCTCCAGCACCTCGTACGGGAGCCGGGCCCAGTCGGCGGTCATGGCGTCGTCGGAGGTGACGGCCCGGATGACGATCGGGTAGGCGTAGCTGCGCTCGTCGCCCATCACGCCCACCGTGCGCACGGCCGGCAGCACGGCGAAGCTCTGCCACAGCTCCCGGTACAGACCGGCCCGCTTGATCTCCTCGGTCACGATGGCGTCGGCGGCCCGGAGCACCTCCAGCCGCTCCGGTGTGACCGTCCCCACGATGCGCACGGCCAGGCCGGGCCCGGGGAAGGGCTGGCGCCACACGATGTCCTCGGGCAGGCCCAGCTCCTCGCCCATGGCCCGGACCTCGTCCTTGAACAGGTTGCGCAGCGGCTCCACCAGCTCGAAGTCCATGTCCTCGGGGAGGCCGCCCACGTTGTGGTGGCTCTTGATCCTGGCCGCATCGGCCGTACCCGACTCGATGATGTCGGGATAGAGCGTGCCCTGAACGAGGAAGTGGGCATCGTCGAGGTCGCGCGCCACCTCCTCGAACACGCGGATGAAGGTTGCGCCGATGGCCTTGCGCTTGCGCTCGGGGTCGATGACGTCGTCGAGGGCCTCGAGGAAGCGGTCACCGGCCTTGGCGTGGATGAGGTCCACGCTGAACTGACCGCGGAAGGTCTCCTCCACCTGCTCCGCCTCGCCGGCGCGCAGCAGGCCGGTGTCAACGAACACGCAGGTGAGCTGGTCGCCGACCGCCTTCTGCACCAGGGCGGCGGCCACGGCCGAGTCGACGCCGCCCGAGAGGCCGCAGATCACCCGCTCGCCTCCCACCTGCGCCTTGATGGCGGCCACGGACCGCTCGATGATCGAGGTCATGGTCCACGCCGGCCGGCAGCCGGCCACGTCGTAGAGGAAGTGCTTGAGCACCTCCTGCCCACGGGCCGTATGGGCCACCTCGGGGTGGAACTGGACGCCGTAGATCTGGCGCTCCGGGTCCTCGATCACCGCCGCCGGTGACTCGGCGGTGGTGGCCACGACACGGAAACCCTCGGGCCCCTCCACGATGGAGTCGAAGTGGCTCATCCACACGTCCTGCTCCACCGGCAGGTCGGTGAAGAGCGGCGACCTGCCCACGACCCGCATCGGCGTGCGGCCGTACTCTCCTCGCCCGGTGGGGGCCACCTCGCCGCCGAGTTGTTGTGCCACGAGCTGGGCGCCGTAACAGATGCCGAGCACGGGGACACCGGTCTCGTACACCGCTGGATCCAGGATCGGAGCGCCCTCCACGTGCACCGACCTCGGACCGCCGCTCAGGATCAGCGCCGCCGGGTTCCGGGCCTGGATCTCGGCCGCAGTGATGGTGTGGGGCACGATCTCGGAGTACACGTGGGCCTCGCGCACCCGGCGAGCGATGAGCTGCGCGTACTGAGCCCCGAAGTCCACCACCAGGACGGTGTCGGACCCCTCGGGCTGTCTCACCGTCTCACCCGCCCATGCCCACGCCCTGGGTGCGCTGCAGGTCCTTGCCCTCCGTCTGGAGCGAGGGGGCCACCATGACCTCGGCCTTCTGGAACTCCTTCACCGTCTCGTAGCCGCACGTGGCCATGGACGTGCGCAGGGCCCCGAAGAGGTTGAGGCGCCCGTCGTTCTCGTGGGCGGGTCCGATGAGTATCTCCTGGAGGCTGCCGCGGATCTTCGTCTTGACCCGGGCACCCCGGGGCAGGGTGGGGTGGAACGTGGCCATCCCCCAGTGGTGGCCGCGGCCGGGCGCCTCGTGAGCCGAGGTGAGGGGGGAACCCACCATCACCGCGTCGGCACCGCAGGCGATGGCCTTGGCGATGTCGCCGCCGCGACTCATGCCACCGTCGGCGATGACCTGTACGTACACGCCCGTCTCGTCCAGATGGCGCATGCGGGCGCCGGCGGCGTCGGCGATGGCGGTGGCTTGTGGCACGCCGATCCCGAGCACGCCGCGGGTGGTACAGGCGTTGCCCGGGCCCACGCCGACCAGGATCCCCACCGCCCCGGTGCGCATGAGGTGCAGCGCCGCCTGGTAGGAGGCACACCCGCCGACGATGACCGGGATGTCGAGCTCACGGATGAACTTCTTGAGGTTGAGGGGCTCGGTGGTCTTGGAGACGTGCTCGGCCGACACCACCGTTCCCTGGATCACCAGCAGGTCGAGCTCCGCCTCGAGCAGAGCCTCGGTGTAGCGCTCCACGCGCTGGGGCGTGAGCGAGACGCAGGAGACGGCACCGCCCTCCTTGATCTCCCGGATGCGCTGGGTCACCAGCTCGGCCTTGATGGGCTCGGCGTAGATCTGCTGCATCCGGGCCGTGGCCTTGTCGTCGTCGAGGTCGGCGATCTCCTCGAACAGCGGGTCCGGATCCTCGTAGCGGGTCCAGAGGCCCTCGAGGTTGAGCACGCCCACACCGCCGAGGCGACCGATCTCGATGGCAGTGGCCGGGCTCACCACCCCGTCCATGGCCGACGCCATGAGCGGGAGCTCGAAGCTGTAGGCGTCGAGCTCCCAGGAGATGTCGACGTCCTCCGGATCGCGGGTGCGCCTGCTGGGGACGATGGCAATGTCGTCGAACCCGTAGGCCCTCCGACCGGACTTGCCGATGCCGATTTCGACCTCAGCCACGCTGTACCTCCTGGGCCCGACGAAGGAGCCAGGATAACCGGCTGGGGCTCAGCCCAAGCCGATCTCCCTGTGGGCGGCGACGGTGGACTCCAGCAGGTCGCGGAGACCCCCCGTCTTGAGGTTGGCCAGCACACGACCGGGTGGTGTGTCGCCTCGTTCCCACTCCAGCCAGAAGGCCAGCAGCTTTTCCGGATCCGGAGCCGGGCGGTTCTCCAGGGACACGTCCTTGGATGACATGTCGCGACTCTAAGCCAAGGCCCACAACCGGGCTACATCATCCCCATTCCACCCATGCCGCCCATGCCACCCATACCGCCCATGCCTCCACCCATACCGCCCATGCCTCCACCGGGGGGCGCAGCCGCGGCCGACGAATGCTTCTCCGGCTTGTCGGCGACGAGCGCTTCGGTGGTGAGCAGAAGGGCGGCGATGGATGCAGCGTTCTGCAGAGCGGAACGCGTCACCTTGGCGGGGTCGATGATCCCGGCCTTGATCAGGTCCTCGAACTGCCCGGTGGCGGCGTTGAGGCCGACCGAACCGGTCTCCCGCTCCACCTCCTTGACCATCACGGAGCCCTCGAGGCCGGCGTTGAAGGCGATCCACTTGAGGGGCTCCTCCAGCGCCTTGCGCACGATGGAGGCACCGGTGGCCTCGTCGCCTTCGAGCGTCGGCAGCAGGCCGTCGAGCACGCCACGCGCTCGCACCAGTGCCGTTCCGCCCCCGGCGACAACGCCCTCCTCGATGGCCGCTCGGGTGGCCGAGAGGGCGTCCTCGATGCGGTGCTTCTTCTCCTTGAGCTCGACCTCGGTGGCGGCGCCGACGCGGACCACGGCCACGCCGCCGGCCAGCTTGGCCAGGCGCTCCTGGAGCTTCTCCTTGTCCCAGTCCGAGTCGGAGTCCTCGATCTCCTTGCGGAGCTGAGCGACCCGGCCCTTCACGTCGGCTTCCGAGCCGGCGCCTTCGATGATGGTGGTGTCGTCCTTGCTGACGATGACCCTGCGGGCCCGTCCCAGCAGGTCGAGGGTGACGGTGTCGAGCTTGAGGCCGACTTCCTCGGCGACGACCTGGCCGCCGGTGAGGATGGCGAGGTCCTGGAGAACGGACTTGCGACGCTCGCCGAAACCGGGTGCCTTGACGGCCACGGAGTTGAACGTGCCTCGGATCTTGTTGACCACCAGCGTGGCCAGGGCCTCACCCTCCACGTCCTCGGCGATGATCAGCAGCGGCTGGCCGGACTGCATCACCTTCTCGAGCACGGCGATGAGCTCCTGGGCGACGGAGATCTTGGAGCTGGTGATGAGGATGTAGGGATCCTCGAGCACCGCTTCCTGACGCTCGGGATCGGTCACCAGGTAGGGGGAGAGATAGCCCTTGTCGAACTGCATGCCCTCGGTGAACTCGAGCTCGAGACCGAAGGTGTTGGACTCCTCGACGGTCACGGTGCCGTCCTTGCCCACCCGGTCGATGGCGTCGGCGAGGACGGCGCCGATGTTGGCGTCCCCGGCGGAGATGGACGCCACCTGGGCGATCTCACTCTTGTCGTCGACGTCCTTGGCCTGGTCGTGGATGGACCCCACCACGATCTCCACTGCCTTGTCGATGCCCCGCTTGAGGGCAGTCGGGTTGGCGCCGGCAGCCACATTGCGCAGACCTTCGTGGATGAGGGCCTGGGCCAGGACCGTTGCGGTGGTGGTGCCGTCACCGGCGACGTCGTTGGTCTTGGTGGCGACCTCCTTCACCAGCTGGGCGCCCATGTTCTCGAAGTGGTCCTCCAGCTCGACCTCGCGAGCGATGGTGACACCGTCGTTCGTGATGGTTGGGGCGCCGAAGTTCCTGTCCAGAACCACGTTGCGGCCCTTGGGGCCCAGGGTGACCTTGACGGAGTCGGCCAGCTTGTTGACGCCGCCTTCGAGGGCGCGCCGTGCCTCCTCCCGGAAGCGAAGCTCCTTGGCCATTACTTGCCCACCTTGGCCAGCACGTCACGACTGGTCAGGATGAGCAGGTCCTCGCCCTCGGAGGTGAACTCGGTGCCCCCGTACTTGGAGTAGACGACCTTGTCGCCCACCTTGACGTCGATGGGAATGAGCTCGCCGGTGCTCTCGGCCCGCCTGCCCGGTCCGACTGCCAGAACCTCGCCCTGCTGGGGCTTCTCCTTGGCGGTGTCGGGGATCACCAGGCCGGACGCGGTGGTTTCCTCGGATTCGCTGGGACGGACGACGAGACGGTCGTCGAGGGGCTGCAGATTCATGATGTGACCTCCGGTGGGCTGTTTGCGGCTTGTGCCGTTTGCGGCTGGTGCTCTTTGACTGGATCGCCGGGCGGTGCTGTTAGCACTCGCACCTCGCGAGTGCTAACGATAGCCACCAGCCACGACACTGGCAACTGAGACATCCGTTGTCGCCAGCTCGAAGCCGTCGGCCGGGCGCCCGAGCAGGTACCCCTGGGCCCCGTAGCCCGCGCTCAGGTAGTGGCGCAGCAGTATCCGCTCGACAGAGTCGAGCGCCGCTTGGGTCTCGACTCCCTCGGCGATGACGAACGAACGGGCCTCGGAGGCGAAGGCGCACACCGCCGCCATGACGGCACGACCGGGCCCTTCCTCGAGAACGCTGACAATCACGCTGCGATCGACCTTGACGAAGTCGAACCTCACCTCGAGCAGCATCTCCAGGCCGGCGTTGCCCGAGCCCACGTCGTCGAGGGCGAGCCTGAAGCCGAGCCGGCGCAGCCTGGCGGCCTCGCGCATCACGACGTCCAACCGTTCGGTGGACCGCTCGGTGATCTCGATGACCACCCGCTCCGGCCCGAGGCCGGCGGCCTCGACTTCTTCGACGAGGCGCCGCCCGGAGAGGGACTCGTGGTCGAGCACCTGGGGCGAGACGTTGAGGAAGAGGAGGGCGTCGGCTGGCAGCTCCCCAGCGCCGGTGAGCACGGCTCGACGGCAGAGTGCGTCCAGCTCGTCCACCTTCCCGATCCTCTCGGCCACCTGGAACGCCTCGAAGGGCCCGTCGAAGCCGTAGTCCTCCGACGGCCGGGCCAGGCCCTCGAAGGCCATCACCTCACCGGCGCGCATGTTCCAGATGGGTTGGTAGACCGCGGTCAACTGTCCTTCCTCGAGTAGGGCGCGCAGGGCTTGCACCTTGGCCGCGGGCAGCACCGAGGCCAGCGCCGCCTCGTCGAAGGACACGGCCCGGTTACGACCCAACCGCTTGGCCTCGTAGAGCGCGGCGTCGGCCTGGTCGCGCAACAGGTTGGCGTCACCTTCGCGGCCCAGGGTGGCAAGTCCGATGCTGACAGTGGTGCCCGGGAGTCGGGCGGCAACGGTGACCCGAAGCCACTCGGCGGCCACGCTCGCACCCTCGCTGTCGGTCTGGGGCAGGATCAAGGCGAACTCGTCCCCGCCGACCCGGAACGCCCTATCGATGAGCCGACCGCTCTCCAGGGCTGCGCTGAGCTCCACCAGCATCTCGTCACCGTGGCGATGCCCGGCCTGGTCGTTCACGACCTTGAAGTCGTCCACGTCGATCATGGCTACCGACAGGGCCCCGCCGTGACGCCGGGCTCGAGCCACCTCCCGCTGTACCTCCTCCTGGAAGCTGCGGTGGTTGGCGAGACCGGTCAGGCTGTCGCGGCTCGATCCCTCCTCGGCCGACTGGTATCGCATGGCGAGGGAGCGCCCTCCCAGCAGCCAGAGGAGGGGAAGGGCGATCAAGAGGCTCACCCCCAGCGCCCCGAACGAGGAACGGCGCAACGCCGCCAGCTCCCGTTCGAGCAGGACGGGGAGCTCCTCCACATCGAGCACCACCCGTCCGGTGGGCAGCTCGACCGCCGTGAGGTACTCGAAATGCCGCCCTTCTTCGTCATCGTTGTCGAAGCGGGACTTGCCGCTCCGGAAGACCGCCTCGACCCCCGGCGTGTAGTGGAGCTCCCCCTCGTCGTCAGGGTCGCCGGCCACGATCACCGTGCCGGTCGAGTCGATGACATAGGCATTGGCCACGTCCGGGCGGTTCTGGACCTGGGCCAGGATGGCACCGACTTCACGGCGGGCTGCTCGGGCGTCGCCGGCCTCCCGAAAGGTTCGCTCGATCAGCCTGGCCTCGGCCTCGTGGCGCCCCTGGCCCTCGTGGATCAGGATGCGACGGAGGGCCGCGCTCTGGGTCACCTGCAGCACGAGCCCGACCGCCACCAGCACCAGAGACGTGGACACGAAGAGGCGGGCAATGAAGCCGCGCCGTCGTCGGCCCTCTCTCGCTGAACCCGAACTTCGGCTGCGCCTCGACAGGAGGGCTCGCGACATCGCTTTCTCGTTCCTCCGAGCCGGCAGCGAGGGCGCAACCTCGTAACGGCGGCCTCTCTGTCCCACATCGGCAGGACAGTGCGAAATCTTGAGCGAAAGCTACGCCCCGCGGTTCACGCTGACGTCGACAACCTCAGGTTGGGATCGGCGGCGGCGTCGAGGGGTGTCGGACCGTCGGCCTTCAGGCGCCACCAGCCTGCCGCGGCCACCATGGCTGCGTTGTCCGTGCACATGGACCGGCTGGGGAGAAACGCTCGCAGACCGTCCTCCGCGCACACCTCCAGCACTCGCTCCCGGAGCTGGGAGTTGGCGGCCACACCCCCGCCCAGTACCACGCCCTTGGCACCTGTCTCGGCCACTGCCCGGCGGGCCTTGGTGACGAGCACGTCGACCACGGCCTCCTGGAAGGAGGCGGCAACGTCGGCCACGGCCAGCTCCGGATGCTTGCGCACGTGGGTGACCACCGACGTCTTGAGCCCGCTGAACGAGAAGTCGTAGGGGCGCTCCCGCAGCCCTCTCGGGAAGTGCACTGCCGAAGGGTTGCCGTCCTTGGCCAGTCGATCGATGGCCGGCCCGCCCGGGTAACCGAGGCCGAGGAAGCGGGCCACCTTGTCGAAGGCCTCGCCGGCGGCGTCGTCGATGGTGGAGCCGAGAACCCGGTAGCGACCGTGCGCCTCCATCAGCACCACCATGGTGTGCGCCCCCGACGCAAGGAGGACCACGACGGGCAGCTCCAGGTCGGGCTCCTCGAGGAAGGCGGCGTAGAGATGGCCCTCCAGGTGGTTGACGCCCACGAAGGGCACCTCCCACGCGAGGGACAGCGCCTTGGCCGCGCTCACACCCACCAGGAGCGAGCCGATGAGCCCGGGCCCCACCGTGACCGCCACCGCCGCCAGGTCATGGGCATCGACCCTGGCCTCGAGCAGGGCTTTTCCGATCACGGGGTTGAGCAGCTCGACGTGCGCCCGGCTGGCGATCTCGGGCACGACACCGCCGAAGGTGGCGTGCAGGTCGACCTGGCTGCTCACCACGGAGGACATCACGTTGTGGCCGTCGAGGACGACGGCAGCAGCCGTTTCGTCGCAGGACGTCTCGATGCCGAGGATCCGATCGGTCATGCGCTCTCTCCGTCCTGAGTGTTCTCCGGCTCCCCTGGTTCCAACCGGCCTTCGGCGTCCACCGGGCCCTCGACGACGGTGGTGCCGGACATGGCGATCTCGATCTCCGCAAGTCGTTCTCGGTACGCAGGCGTGGCGATGTCGTCGACCCACATCACCAGGGCATCCTCGTTGGTCTCGGCGTAGTAGTTCTTGCGGACGCCCGCCGGGTAGAAGCCGAACCGCCGGTACAGCACCTTGGCCGCTTCGTTCCCGACTCGCACCTCGAGGGTGAGGTGGCCGGCGCCGCGGGCGGCGGCCGTGCGGGCCATGTTGAGGAGGAGCCGGGTCCCGACGCCCCGGCGGTGCCACGCCGGGTCGACGGCGATGGTGGTGACGTGGGCGTCGTCCCCCGCGAGCATGAGGCCCGAGTAGCCGATCACCGCTCCGTCGACGCGAGCCACGGTGTACGCCCTCGTGGTACGAAGGGCCAGCTCGCTCATGAACAGGGCCAGCGACCAGGGGCGGGGGTACACCTGGGACTCGATCCGCATGACGGCGCGCAGGTGGCGGCGGCGCATGGGCACCAGGTGCACCACGA